>JADMIO011421310.1_pt1 | contig 18722 bp, 10 predicted proteins | sample 8958161 | NCBI WGS metagenome assembly JADMIO01 (sample SAMN16585339, study PRJNA669376) | soil metagenome | isolation source: Crop rotation soil | place: USA: Cullars Rotation, Alabama | collected 2011 | reverse complement strand
TCTGTTCATTCGCGTTGACGCTGCTGATGCCGCAAACGCAATCCGCTCAGACCGCACCGGGAAAGCCAACGACGGATGCCGAAAAAACCGGGCAAAAGTTGTTTTTTCAGCGGTGCTCGGTTTGTCACATGGGGACTGCGCCAGCTTATAAGCTTTACGGTCCGGCTCTCTATGATGATGTGGTCAAAGCCCGTGGAGACGAAGCAGTTCGCAACAAGATCATGGAAGGTTCTCCGGTGATGCCAGCCTGGAAATATACCTTCAAGGTCGCGGACGTCGACAAAATTATCGCTTTTATCAAGACCATGACCAAGGACGACGTGGTTCATGCGAGCGCAGCGAGAGGTAATGCGGAGGCGGAAGACCAGTAATCTCACGCAACATACACGCCTGTGACACCGCAGCCGGACAGATTTGACGAGTCGGCGTCCATGAACGCCGCCAACCGATCTTAAAGATCGCAAAGCCGTCCGTTTGTATTTCAAATCGAAGAGTTGGGTACCCGCAGCCACGAATGGCTGCGGCAAGGGGAACCTGCGATGCGAACTTGCAAAAGTTTCGCGGGGATACCAGTTTTTGTTTTGTCACTGGTGTCTATATTCATGGCCACTCATGAAACTCTTTTCGGGCAAGCGACCGGGCGTATCCTAGGTTCGGTCCTCGATCCTTCCTCAGCGAGCATGCCGGGCGTCACGGTTACAGCTACCGAACCATCGACCGGCGTGCAACGTTCGGCTACGACCAACGGCATCGGTTCGTATGGATTCAGTTCGTTGCAGCCAGGCGACTACGAAATATCTGTTGAGATGGCTGGGTTCAAGAAAGCCATTAAGCGCGCGACCGTCAACATTGGCCGCGACATCACGGTTGATTTCACGCTGGAAGTAGGTGAAGTCAATCAGACGGTCGAAGTGTCCGCTGGAGCATCCGCCATCAATTTGGTGGACAGCAAGGTGGATGCGATTGTTGAGCAAAGCCAGATCAGCGACCTCCCGCTAAATGGCCGCAGCGCCTTTGAAATGGCCAAATTTGTTCCGGGTGTGAGAGTCACGAATTCGGCCAATCGAAATGCTGATAACCAAATCTCCATTGCCGGGCGCGGACCGGAGTCGTCGCGATTTTCCGTGGACGGCCTAAATATCAGCGATCTCGGCGGCGGCGGTGGCGAAGGTATTAATTTGTCCCAGGACGTGGTGCGCGAATTTCAGGTCAGCATCAACAACAGTGATCCTTCCATTGGGATTATGTCTGGCGGCGCGGTCAACCTGATTACGCGCTCGGGATCGAACGAGCTTCACGGCCGGTTCTCCACCTTCTTCCGAGATAGCCAGTATGCGGCTTTCCCGGGACTAGCACGAGGCGTCTTAAAGCCGAACCCGACGAATGACCCCGTCATCACGGCTTTCAATGATGCTCAGGTCACTCCTCCGCTTTACCGCAGGCAGAATGGCGGATATATCGGCGGGCCCTTGGTGAAGGATCGCATTTTCTGGCTGGCGTCGCTCGACTACCAAAAACAAGTAGCAGCCGCCACGTTTGACACCAACAGCGCGGACCTGGCAGCCTTCAATGGCGTCCACAACTACCCCCGCCAGAGGTTTTTGCAAAACTACCGCATCGACTGGCGTGCAAATGACAAACACAGCTTCTTCGCGCGCTTCTCGCGCGATGCTCTGTTGACCAGAACGTCGGGATCGGCGAGTCTTCCGGCTACCTGGGATTCGTTTGAAGTGTTCCGCGATAACCATACCTATAACGCCATGCTCGCTTGGACCGCGGTCTGGTCCCCCAGCCTGGTGAGCGATCTGCGCCTCGGTTTCACGCGCGTGAATATCGTTCGCCGGACGGTCCCTGACGCGCTTGAGGAAGCAAGACTGTACGCGCCTCTCCTGACAAGTCCGTTGACCGGAGCTCCCCGGCTCGGATCGACGGCCGTATCGGGAGTGAATTTCTCTTTCGGAGCGGAGCAAGCCATCGAAAATAACGCCCTCGGAGTCCAGCCCCAGGTTACGACGAATTTCACTTACATGAGTGGAAAGCACACCATCAAGTTCGGTGGTGGCTACAGCCCTCTTCGCTACTTACATGCGCAAACGTTTAGCTATCCGTACCAAGCGACTCTCTTCAACCCGACACAGGCCAGACAGGCGGGTATTTCGCTCCCGTCCAGCTTCCGGACCATCGGCGTGATGCAGCTTCCGCTATCGTCGATCACTTTGGCTGTAGGGCGCGATTTCATAGACCCGCAAACCTTCGGCTTTCCCGGCCACGACATTCTCTGGACCCCGCAATCCTTTGTGTATGTCGGCGACAGCTACAAAATGACTCCGCGGCTCACGTTGAATTTTTCGTTGGGATATAACTACGATCCAACCATTAATCCAAATCGTGACATGCCGCGACCGGCGTCGATCACCCCGCTTTTGGATGGCGGAGTGCGAACTTTTGGAATCCGAAAAACAAGGTTCTCCCCGTCGTTCGGTTTTGCGTGGGATCCGTTCGGCGGCGGTAGAACTGTCATACGGGGCGGCTTCGGTGTCTATTACACAACCGGAGCTCCGATTGATGCCGTGCGGGAACGCGGCCTGCTTGCTCCTCTCGGTGACGGGTATGCGTTGATGCCGGGAAACGCGATCACGAATCCCAAGACTGGCGTTGGCACGTTAACCTTCGGGTCGGCGGCGGCCAATGCAGCGGCAGGGGTCTTTAGGCTCTCCGACTTTGTGACCTATGCCAGCGGAATACGCGATCGGCTCGAGCAGACCACCTTCACCGGGAAGAACACGGATTTCTCGGTGACGAATTTCGACTTCTTCAAAGGCAATGCGACCAATTCGATCATCGTCGATCCGAACAATCACGATCCCTACTCCTTGCAAGCGATGGTTGGCGTGCAGCGGCAGGTATCCAACGATTGGCTCTTCGATATCACGGGAATTTACAACGTAACCAACCATCTGGGCTTTTCTCTGGACGCAAATCGCCAATTCCGCCCGGCGAACCTCGGAGGACCCATTCTTCCTGCCTTTGCCTCCATCCAGATGACCAAGAACGCCGGCAAGTCCAACTACCGTGCTCTATTGATTTCGACCAAGAAGCGCTTGAGTCGCCGGTACCAACTGAGTGCGGCCTACACATTCTCGAGCTACAAGCTCACGTCCTCGGTGTTGACCAACTACAACGATTACCGGGGCAGTTACGGTTACGACCCTCTAGATCGCGGGCACGTGTTTACGTTCACTGGCACCGTGGAACTGCGGTGGGGCGTTCAGGTTTCGCTCATCAGTAACTTCCAAAGCAAGCCCCCCTTTAATCCATTTCTTTCGGGACTTGATTTGAACGGCGATGGTACTGCTGACGATCGCTTACCCGGTTTGCCGATCAACGCCGTCAATCGCGGTTATTCGGAGGCAGACGTTCGCAAGCTTGCGGCCGACTTCAATCAGGCTTACGCCGGGAAGCGGGACGCTCGCGGCACCCTGATTCAACCGATCAATCTCGGTTCAACGTTCGATACGGGCGACAGTATCATCAATCAAGACATGCGAGTAACCAAGTCGATTCGGATCAAGGAGCGTTACGAGATTGAGCTGATGGGCGAAGTCTTTAACGTCTTGAACATCGCGAATCTGAGTTATGTCGCATCGTCTGGCAACGTGTATAGCACTGGATTCGGCAAGCCCAGTGCTCGGCTGGGCAATCTTTTTGGTTCTGACGGCCCCCGTGCGTTCCAGTTCGCGGCTCGCTTTAGTTTTTAAAAGAGGATGGTGAAAATGAGTTCGACTTGGAGACAAGATTTACGGCGGATCGAGCGCGATACGTGGCGCGCTGTTCCCGCCGCTGCGGTAGTTCTGTTCTCCGTGGTCGCGCTTGCTCAATCGCCTCAAAAAGCCGCACCGAAACACAGTGCTCCGGCGGTTCACAAGGCTGCCGGCGCAACGCCAAGCTTCGAAGGAATTTGGAAGACGATGGGACAGCCTTTGGACTTCAACAACATTAAGGGTCCTGGTTTGGCGGCCGGAAAAAGCAAGAATTGGTACGGTAAAACGTTTCAGGGTGGAGGCTACGGCTTCTTAGACGGCAAAATGGAAGAGCCGCAGATGCTGCCGTGGGCTCAGGCGAAATATAAAGCAATCCGGCAGGGCGCTTATGACTACCTCCAACCGGTAAAGAACGTGGAGCCCTTCTTGAACTGCCTTCCAGGAAGTGTTCCCTGGGTGTACGATCGCGGCGACCCTTTCGAGATCATCCAGACGCCTAGCAAGGTCATCATGCTTTTTGAGAACGATGGCCATTGGAGGCAAATTTTTCTGGATGGGCGTAAGAATCCAGATGGCGCGCCGGACACGTTCATGGGTTATTCGACCGGGCATTGGGAAGGGGACACCCTGGTGGTCGAAACAGTGGGTCTCAATAACATGAGCTGGATCGATAGACTGGGCCACCCGCACAGTGACGCGCTGAAAATGGAGGAACGTATCCGCCGCGTGGCGCTTGACCGCCTGGATATCGACTTTGTCTTCGATGATCCGAAGACCTACGTGAAACCCTGGAAAGGCAAGAAGGTCTTCCGGCCTGAGAAGTCCGACTTTGCCGAAACATTCGCCTGCGAAGATACTTGGCGCGAGGAGTATCCAGAAAAGTTACGCAAGGAAATTGGCGACCTCAAGGGTCCCTAGTCGCGCCTCCCTGAGAATAATGCCTGAATAGAGATCCATCGCCCATGGTTATAAAACGCTACATCTTCTGGACGCTCGCTGGCTTGCTCGCCTTGGCGATTTGTCTGAGCCTGTTGGGACAATCTCCGAACTCTGCCAAGCCCATTCCCGGCAGCGCGGTCCGGACCTCCGCTTCCAGGCCCGACATTTCCGGGATATGGAGGCCTCGCGGACAGCCCATGGATTTCAACGATCCTAAAAGCCGCGGTCTAGGCGCTGGTCTGAGCAAGAGTTGGTACGGCAAGACTTTCCAGGGCGGAGGATATGGTTTCTTGGACTCCAAGATGGAGCAGCCGATTATGCTTCCCTGGGCCGAAGCTCGTTACAAGGCTATTCGACAGGGTTCTTACGAATACCTTCAACCCGTCAAGGATCTGGAGCCGAATTCGACGTGCGTTCCGAGCAACATGCCGTGGGTTTATGATCGAGGCGAGCCGTTCGAGATCATCCAAACGCCGAACAAGGTCCTGATGCTGTTTGAAAAGGACGGCCATTGGCGGCAAATCTTCATGGATGGTCGGAAGAACCCGGAAGGCGCCCCCGACACTTTCATGGGCTACTCCACGGGTCGCTGGGAAGGCGACACGCTTTTCGTCGAAACCAACGGTCTCAACGATCTGACCTGGATGGATAGGCTCGGTCATCCGCACAGCGACGCCTTGCGCATTGAGGAGCGAATCCACAGAGTGGCTCCCAACCGCTTGGAAATTGACTTCCTGTTCGACGATCCGAAGACTTATAAAAAGCCCTGGAAGGGTAAGAAGCAGTTCTCGCTGGAGAAGACGGATCTCGCCGAAACCTTCGTTTGTGAGGACAGGTGGCGGACAGAGTATCCGGCGAAGCTCCGGCAAGAAATCGGCGATACGAAAGGTCCTGAATAGGCGATCAGGCTTAGGGCCTCTCGCAACGAATCATGGAGCATCATATGTTCAAATTAGGTCCCGCAACGAGGCGTACCGTGGTCTCAGCAGCGTTGATCTTGCTTCCGGCCACATTTTCCGGACAAGAGAAGAACGACGTCGTCCGCCTCGATCCGGCTCTGGACGAAATTGTCTCTCTGGACGCCAAGGTTGAAAAAATCTCCGGCGATCTCACCGCCACGAATGGCCCCCTTTGGATGACCAAAGGTGGATTCCTGCTCTTCAGCGATCCTCCTAACAACATCATGTACAAGTGGGATCCTCGAGACGGAAAAACATCTACATACATGGACCACAGCGGATTCACCGGGACCGATCCGAAGGGCCTGGGCAGGGAGATCGGCTCCAACGGTACTACGCTCGACCGCCAAGGCCGCCTCGTATTCTGCGCCCAAGGCGACAAACAGATCGTGCGCATTGAGCCGGACGGGAAGCGAACCGTCTTAGCAAGCGAACTGAAAGGCAAACGCCTCGAAAGTCCCAATGACGTGGTTGTGAAATCGAACGGGTCTGTTTATTTCACGGACCTTCCGGCGAGCATGGTGTACCTCGTAAAGGACGGCGCTCTTCAGGCCGCCACGACGAGCATGGAACGGCCGAACGGCCTTGCCTTTGCGCCTGATGAGAAGCATCTCTACATCAGCGAAAACGGCAAGGATAAACGGAATATCATGAGTTTCGACGTGTTGCCGGACGATACGTTGGCCAATCCCAAGATTTTTCTCGATATGAATTCCTCGCCGCTCCCGTGGCTGCCGGACGCCCTGAAAGTAGATTTGCGGGGAAATGTTTATTCACAAGGCGAAGGGGGCATGTGGATCGTTTCGCCGCAAGGAAAACACATAGGGACCATCATCGTGCCCGAGCGTCCGACCAGTCATGCCTTTGGAGATGCGGATGGGAAAACGCTCTACATTACCGCCCGGACGAGCGTGTATCGGATCAAGCTCAAGGCTGCGGGAATCCGTCCGGACGCAAAGTGAACATGATATTAGCCGCCCGCAAATCCGGAGGAGAACCACTATGAATCAAGCGATCAAAGCCCTAGTCTGCTTAGCGCCAATCTCGGTGGGGCTCAGCTTCGCCGCCGACTCGCGTTTAGCGGATGCCTCCGAAAACAAAGATAAGCAAGCAATCGCTTCGCTGCTGAAACAGCGAGCAGACGTAAATGCCATCCAGCCCGACGGCTCGACCGCGTTGATGTGGGCGGCTCATTGGAACGCTCTGGACACAGCCGATCTCCTTATCGCCGCGGGAGCCAACGTCAATCTAGCCAGCCAGTACGGAGCCACCGCTTTATGGGAAGCCTGTAGCAACGCGAGCGCGGATATGGTCCAGAAGCTGCTCAAGGCCGGCGCCAATGCGAACGCGACTATGCCGGGGACGGGCGAAACGGTGTTGATGCGCTGCGCGCGCACCGGAAGCGCGGATGCCGTAAAAGCACTATTGGCGAAGGGTGCGGACCCTAACGTGAGGGAACCAGCCCGAGGGCAGACTGCACTGATGTGGGCGCTCGAAGAATCTCATCCGCAGGCCGCGCGGGTTCTGATCGAGAGCAAGGCGGACATTCATGCCAAGTCCAAAGGCGGTTTTACACCAATGCTTTTTGCCGCGCGCCAGGGCGATATCGAATCCGCTCGGGCCTTGCTTGAAGCCGGCGCGGATGTCAATGAATCGGCGCCCGGCGGGCTCAACGCGCTGCTTGTCGGAATTGACAGCATGCATGAAGACTTCGCCATCTTCCTGGTGGAACATGGCGCCAACCCGAATGCGACCGATCGCGACGGGCTGACTCCTCTGCATTACGCCTTGCGCAAAGGCTTCACCTTTCTCAAGGCCGGACAGCGGGATGATCATTACGGCCAGATTGGCCTGCCTTATCTGTTCCGCGATAATATGACCAAACTCGTTCCCGTACTGCTCGCCCACGGCGCGAATCCGAATGCCAGGATTGCGACAGGAGGCCGAAGAAATCAGATGCACTCCAGCGATTTCGTCAAGATTACTGTCGCGGGATCCACGCCGTTCTTGCTGGCTGCTGCTAGCGGAGACGTCGAGACCATGAAGCTTTTGCTGGCAAAAGGGGCGGATCCCAAGCTGACGACGAAGGATGGAGTAACGCCGCTGATGGCCGCAGCGGGCGTTGGATTGGCGGATGATCGTATGCCTCAGGAAGCACAAGGCGCTCTCGCCGCTGTGAAGATGTTGGTTGAAATGGGAGCCGACGTGAATGCGGTGAGCGCGGATTGTAGTTGGACGGCGCTGCATGGAGCGGCTTATATCGGTGCCAACGATATCATTCAGTATCTGGTAGACAAAGGCGCAAAGCTGGATATTAAAGATGAAATGGGTCAGACACCGTTGACGATTGCCGAAGGCGATCCGAACTGGCTGTCGGACGATCATGACCGTAAGCAGCATCCCAGCACCGCCGAGCTGATTCGCAAACTGGGCGGCGACCCGTTGGCCGCAATCTCCGGGTCGCCGTCGATCGGCGGGGTTACGGCGATCTCGTTGACGGCTTCTAAATAGAGCCGACACGAACACTGAAGGTTTACAATAACTAATGATTTTCACCGGAGGCTTCATGAAGGCACCATCAAGCTTGGCGAAGTTGAGTTTCGGCTCGCTGCTCGCTTTACTGTCGATGTTCCTGATCGTTTCGTCCGCAAGCGCGCAGACTCCCAAAACTGCCGAGCAGACTTTTAAGAATATACAGGTGCTCAAGGGCGTCCCGGCGGACAAGATTCAGCCGACAATGTGGATGTTTTGCGCCGCATTGGGTGTCCGCTGCCGTTATTGCCACGAAGAAGAGAACGACCGCCGCGAGGTAGACAGCAAACCTCAAAAATTGATGGCACGCAAGATGATCGAGATGACCATGGCGATCAACAAGAATACCTTCGGGGGGCGCACGGCGGTTGCCTGTTTTACCTGCCATCAGGGGCGCACCAAGCCTGTCGGAGTTCCGTTGGTCGGTTTGGACGCTCCGCGTGAAGAAGGACCGGGAGCAGGAGAAAAAGCTGCCGCGCCTGCGCCTGTGCCGGATGTGGAACAGATCCTGAGTAAGTATGAATCCGCGATTGGCGGACCGGGAGCGGAAAAAAAACTCTCCAGCTGGACCATGACGGGTACCGTTGGAAACGTGGGCTTCACCGGCCCTGCGACGCCTAAGAAGATTCCCGTAGACATCGTCGGCAAAGGCCAGAACGATATGGTTGTGGTTCACGATCACGAAGGGGACGTGGTTTCTACGGTCGCTGGAAACTCTGGATGGAGGACTACCGCTGAGCAGCGCAATCCCCGCGATCTAAGGCCGAATGAGCTCGAATCTGCGAGGCTGGAAGATCCGATGTACGTCACTCCTCGAGTACGGCAGGTCTTCACCGATCTCCGCGCTGCGGCGAAAACCGAGCAAGTCGAAGGCAAAGAGATGTACGTAGTCATGGCGCGCTCAGCCGGATCCACCGCGGTGAGGCTCTACTTCGACAAGGCGTCCGGGCTGCTGTCCCGATTGGTCTATAACACCGATACCGTGTTTGGCCCTTACTACACGAATGTCGATTACAGCGACTATCGCGACGCTGCGGGTCTGAAGATTCCATACCACTGGAAAGTTTCCCGCGTCCGGGGAGAGCTCTCCGAATATCAAGTGAACGAGCTCAAAGCCAACGCGCCGGTTGACGAGGCGAAATTCGCCAAGCCCGCTGCGGTTCCTAAATAACTCAATACGCCTCCAGTTGGTAAAGAGACCGCGAGCCGCCGTAGAGCCTCGTCCGCGATCCTAATAGCTAGGCCTCTGCCGAATGGCAATTGAGTCTAGCGTCCAACAAAGAGAGCATCGATTGATATACACTGTCCTAAGGTCATCTTGCTTCAAGGAGTGGTAGGGGTTCATGAACTTCAATAGAAATTTGTTAAAACTTGTGCTGTGCAGCGTCATGATTTTGGCGAATTCCGGCGCTGTATTCGGACAAGCCGTAACCGGCAGCATTTTGGGACACGTTACCGACTCAACCGGAGCCGCAGTTGCGGGCGCGACCGTCCAAATCCAAAACGCTGGCACTGGGTTTTCCGAATCCGCGCAAACGGATTCCGAGGGGCGCTATTTAGTGCGCAACATACCTTCCGGATCCTACGATGTCACCGTTTCCCAAGCCGGGTTCCAATCGCAGGTCCGCCGAGGAGTTGCTTTGTCGGTGGCCAGTGAAATCACCGTCAACGTGGAACTCGCCGTAGGCAACATCTCGGAAAAGGTGGAAGTAACCGCTACTGCGGCGGCCATCGAGACGTCGAATGCCACGATCTCTGGTCTGGTGAGTCAGGATCAGATGCGCGACTTGCCACTGAACGGCAGAAGCCTCGACCAGTTGGTCCTGCTGAACCCCGGAGTTTTCGTTAGCCGGTATACGCAAAACGTCTCCACGCTGGGACGAGGAATGCGTATCTCGGTGAACGGCGGACGTCAGGACGCCAACGTCTATTTGATTGACGGAACCGTAGTCAACGATCACGCCGCCAACGGGCCGAACAGCGCGGGTGGAAATGCGCTCGGAGTCGAAGGCATCCTCGAATACCGCGTATTGACTCATAATTTCAGCGCTGAGTACGGAAGAAACTCGGGAGGCGTCGTCAGCATGATCACGCGCGCCGGTACGAACGACTTCCATGGCAGCGCCTATGAGTTTCTCCGCAACAACGTCTTCGACGCTCGAAACTTTTTCAACACAGGCGCTCTTCCCGCGTTTCGCCGCAATCAGTTCGGCGCTGCCGTAGGTGGCCCGGTGAAAAAGAACAAAATCTTCTTTTTTGCGAACTACGAAGGTCTACGCACCCGCCAGGGTAAGACGTTCATCGCCACGGTCCCCGACCTCAATGCTCGCAAGGGTCTTGTTCCGAATGCGGCCGGACAACTCGTGCAGGTGACTACGAATCCGGCCTCGCTGCCATACCTGAACATGTATCCCATTCCGAACGGGCGTGTCTTCGGCGACGGTACGGCGCAAGCGATAACCGATATCTCGGTTCCCACGAATGAAGATTACGGAATGGCGCGCATGGATTTCCGTCTAACCGATAAAGACAACCTCTACTGGCGCTACATGACGGATTCCGGAACGTCAGTCTTTCCAAGGCCTGGAAATATCACTGCCGACATCGAGGGCGGCGGCTATCATTTCGTGACTCTCAGTGAATCGCATATCTTCTCCGGCAATTCGTTGAACGAGTTCCGCGCTGCATTTAACCGTAATGACCCGGTTGTGACCAGCGCTGGAATCGATCCGCGCGTTGATTTTAATGCTCTGGGCTTTGTGAGCGGGTATGGTTTTGGAGGAATCACCTACAGCACGGGAAACCAGGGTGGCGGCGGCGGGTCGGGCGCTTCACAGCAGCTCAGCGGCGTTGAAATCCGCGCCCCAGACCGTCACTTCACGCAGAATATTTTCCAAGAGAACGACACGTTCAGCCATACTCGCGGCGCGCACGCCTTGAAGTTCGGATTTGACATCGAGCGTATCCAATTGAACTTCCCCTCTGGCGTTGCAGGCGGGACGTATCAGTTCAATACGGGACTGCTGGGATTGCTGGCCGGTACTCCAACCCGATTCACCTTCACCCCACCGACTTTTGAAACTGCATGGCGGCGTAATTTGTTCGCTTGGTTTCTTCAGGACGACTATCGCGTCAGTCGTAACCTGACGCTCAACATCGGGCTGAGGCACGAATTCTTCACCACTCCGAACGAGATCGGGGGACGATCGGGTAACTTGATCCATCCCACCGACCCGACGATTACCGTTGGGCCGCCGTTTGAATCGACAAAGAAAACATTCTCGCCCCGGCTTGGTATAGCCTGGGATCCGACTGGTAGCGGAAAGACGTCCATCCGGGTCGGAGCCGGAATGTTCTACAACTTCTTCGATGGCCGAACCTGGTACATGGGCGCGGGCGTGACCAGCGCATCGCTGTTCTCGGGCAGCATCACGGCATCTAATCCGCCGTTTCCCAAAATCGATCCCAACCAATACGCCCAAGCTCCGAAATCGGTCTACACGATCGGTTCGAATGGGGTGTTGAAAGAGCCCACCGTCATTCATTACAACTTGGAGATTCAGCGGCAGATTCTGCCATCGTTGAGCGTGCGTGTTGGGTACATCGGATCCAAGGGCTATCACATGGGTCGTTTGGTCGCGGAGAATGTTCGCATTCCTTCGCGTCTGGCTGATGGCCGCTTGTTTTTCCCGGCTACCGGTCCTGTTGTGAACGCCAACTTCGCGGATATCTCGGGACTCTATACCGATGCCCATTATCTGTATAACGGGCTGCAAACCGTTGTTCAAAAAACCTTGTCCCATGGATTCGTGATCAGCGGTAACTACACTTGGAGCCGCGCATTATCGGATGCTGACGAAGTAGGTCCCGCGCAATCCAACGGTGTCGCCCCGACCACCTACGACCGAACAGATCTTCGGCGGGATTGGGGACTCTCCACTTTCGACCAGCGGCACACGCTCGTTATCAATGGCAGATACCAACTGCCGTGGGATAAATCGCTCAACCGAGCATTCACCAAGGCGTTATTCGGTGGCTGGGCTCTCAACGGAATCTTCAGCGCGAGTTCCGGTCAGCCTTTCAACATCAACACCGGATTCAATAATTCCCGCAATAACGATTCCCAGCAGTCGGATCGTCCGGACTTGGCGCCGGGCTTTAGCAATAATCCGATCAGCGGAGTCACGGCCGGGTGCCAGGGCGTAACTGCAGGTCAAAGAGTAGGAACGCCGGACTTGTGGTTTGATCCTTGCGCCTTTGTTCTGCAAACCGCGGGAACTTTAGGAAATCTAGGCCGGAACACGGTAATCGCGCCTGGATTCCAGAACATCGACACCACTCTGGTGAAGACCACTGTGATTCGTGAGCGGATCAATTTGGAATTTCGCGCTGAGGTGTTCAATCTGTTTAACCATGCGAACTTCCAGTTGCCCGCTCGGACCGTTTTCAATTCGAACGGAACCCGTACCGGCGCCGCAGGCGTAATTTCGACTACCGCCGGAAACAACCGGCAGATCCAACTGGGGTTGAAGCTGAATTTCTAAGTTGGCAAAATAGAAGAGCGGGCCGCGAGAAGGTTCTCGTGCCTGCTCTCTTATAGTAGGAAACTGAGGTATGCCAATCTTCGATTACAAATGCCGCAAGTGCGGGAACTCTTTCGAGGCCCTGGTCCTTCGTCCTGCGACTGAATCGGCACGCTGCCCGGCTTGTCAGGGAGAGGACCTGGAGCAGTTACTCTCCGCCTTTTCTGCAAATACCGCGGATCGATCCAAAGCTGCCTTCAACGTGGCGAGGAAGAAAACGGAAAAGTCTCTGGGTGAACAAAGAGCGGCTCAACAGAAGGAATGGGAGGACCATCACTAGGCTTCAGGAGTCTTTTGATCCTCGATATTCCTTTCATTTGACAACCATCTCCTTTATTTGCAACAACATTCGGCGGTGCGATCGGCTGCCGTTTCTTGTGCCTTCCAAGCCCCTACAACTGCAGCGCATCGGAACCGGACCCGTGGATCCCTGCCCAAACATGACTATTTGGCAGTGTTGTCGGGTTATCTGAAAAGGTAATAATCAAGAATTAGAAGGTCGCGCGGGGCGTCCGTTCAACAAAGACCATAGGAGCAGTGAGTTCATGTGGAAATGTACGAGTTCGTCTCAGAGAAACCCGATTGGGTTGTTGGCGGCAGTATTCGTCACTCTCGCCGGCGGGTTTTCCTTGGACGCCCAGAATTTGAGTGGGGTGGTCAAGAACGCCGCTGGGCAGCCTGTGGCCGGAGCTCTTGTCAAAGTTAGCAGCCCATCCGGCATGAGTTTCATGGTGGTCAGTCAGGAGCAAGGCCGCTACACAACTCCCAAACTGCTACCCGGAAAATACGTTGTGCAAGGTTTTGGGGGTACCATCCAGAGCGCTCCGTCGGCTCCCGTGGAAGTTGGCGCTGCCCAAGCCGGCAAGAAGATGGATGTCGCTCTCGCCGATCCTCTTGAGATTCCGAAGCGCGAGAAGCGCATGACCGATCAAGAGCTCGAGAAATTGATGCCCGAGGAGCCGGCCAAGAAATACGCCGCGGATCAATGCACGAGTTGCCACGGTTTGCTGCCGGTAGTAGCAGCACGTAAGACCAGAGAACAGTGGCAACAGTCTTACGATCGCATGCTGGACGACCTGTTCGATATGCGGAAGCTGATGATCTACCACCAGCCCAGTGAAAACAGCGATATGGTGCTTGGTTACCTTGCGAAGCACTTCGGGCCGCAAGTTCCTCCAGATCCACGTGTAGTCAAGCAACTTCTTCTCGGTCCAGGGGGTCCTTCCCATCCCAATCGAAACCTGCCGAATTCGCTCCTGAAAGGACCGGCCGCGAAGTACGTTGCGATGGAGTTCAGTCTGCCGGCAGGCACGGAAGCCCATGACGTTGCCGTAGACTCGCATGGCATTGCATGGGTCGGCGAAAAGAACACCGGCATGATTGGCCGGTTTGACCCAGCTTCGCTCGCTTACACACGGCTACCAGTTCCTCGCGGGAAAGCGGCGGAACGCTTAAACGCAATCACCGTTGATTCTCAAGACCAGGTTTGGGTTGTTGACGATGGCCCCAATGGCCGAATTATTCAGTACGATCCGAAAGGCAACGCATTTACGAGCTATCCCATGCCTGAATACCGGTTCATGGTTCCGCCGGAACAAGGTTGGGCACGCACCAAGACACTTCGGATATCCAATGGCAGCGTCTGGGCGGCTGGATACACTGCCAGCCGAATACTCAAACTGGATATAAATTCGCGCAAAATCATTGATTACTCGATTCCGCGTGGCGCCTTGCCGTTCGGTCTGGTCGTTGGCCCCGACAATTCCGTGTGGTTCTCTTCCGTAATCACGAGTCAGATTAATAAGCTCGACCCGGCGACCGGAAGGCTGAGCAAATATTACGTTCCGATTGAAGAGAAGGAGCGCAATGATCTGCGCGGCATGGCGTCGGATTCGGAAGGGAACCTTTGGGTCGTCGCAACTGAAAAGGGAAAACTTTTGAAGTTGGAAGCCAAGAATGGCCACTTTACCGACTATGTTCCCCCTAGCGAGGATTCCGGACCCTACTCAGTGGACGTGGATCCTAAAACGAATGCGGTGTGGTTCAACGAGGCTTTCACCGATCGGATTGCTCGATTCGATCCGAAAACAAGCGGTTTCGTCGAGTACTCGTTGCCCAGCGCGGATGCCGGCGTACGGAGGGTCGAAGTCGACCGCAACAACTCCAAGCGGGTTTGGTGGGCTGGAAATCGGACAGGCAAGATTGGCTATATCGAAACCGTCGAATAAGCCTCATTTTTTGGAGCAACATGAATACTCGAGTGAATGACTTGGCCAAGTGGGTAATGCCTTTCTTAGCCGTTGCGGTATTCGCTGCAACCGAGGGCGATCGTCGTTTGGTGGATGCCGTCGAGAACAAAGACAGGCCAGCGGTGGCTTCTTTGTTGAAGCAGCGAGTGGACGTCAATGTCGCACAGCCGGATGGTTCTACGGCTATCATGTGGGCGGCCCATTGGAACGATTTGCAAACTGCGGATTTGTTGATTACCGCGGGCGCGAGCGTGAACGTGACCAGCGCATACGGCGCCAGTCCCCTGTGGGAAGCCTGCGTCAATGCTAGCGCCCCGATGGTCGAGAAGCTTCTGAAGGCGGGTGCGAACGCAAACGCCACTATGCCTGGGACGGGAGAGACGGTCCTCATGCGGTGTGCGAGGACCGGCAGCGCGGATGCGGTAAGAGCGCTGCTGGCCAAGGGCGCGGACCCGAATGTCAAAGAGCCGGCGCGAGGACAGACGGCGCTCATGTGGGCGCTGGAGGAGCAGCACCCGGAAGCCGCCAAAGTGCTCATCCAAAATAAAGCTGATATCCATGCCAAATCCAAAGGCGGTTTCACGCCGATGTTGTTCGCGGCGCGTCAGGGTGATAGTGAATCCGCTCGCGCTTTGCTCGATGCCGGCGCGGATGTCAATGAAGCGGCGCCGGGCGGACTCAACGCGTTGCTGGTTGCCATCGACAGCATGCACGAGGATTGTGCGATTTTCCTGGTTGAGCATGGCGCTAACCCGAACGCAACGGACCGCGACGGGCTCACTCCTCTACACTATGCGCTACGAAAAGGTTTTACCTTTCTCAAGGCTGGCCAGCGTGACGATCACTACGGACAAATCGGGCTTTCCTACCTGTTCCGCGACGACATGACGAAATTGGTGACCGCTTTACTGGATCATGGAGCGAACCCGAACGCTGGAATTAAAACTGGTGGCCGAAGAAATCAGATGCATCAGAGCGATTTCGTCAAGATCACGATCGCCGGTGCGACGCCTTTCCTGCTTGCCGCAGCGAGCGGTAATGTCGAAATGATGAAGCTTTTGTTGGCAAAAGGCGCAGATCCCAAACTGACGACCAAAGATGGAGTCACGGCGCTAATGGCCGCCGCCGGAGTCGGACTGGCGGATGATCGTATGCCTCAGGAAGCACAAGGCGCTCTCGCCGCTGTGAAGATGTTGGTTGAAATGGGAGCCGACGTGAATGCGGTGAGCGCGGATTGTAGTTGGACGGCGCTGCATGGAGCGGCTTATATCGGTGCCAACGATATCATTCAGTATCTGGTAGACAAAGGCGCAAAGCTGGATATTAAAGATGAAATGGGTCAGACACCGTTGACGATTGCCGAAGGCGATCCGAACTGGCTGTCGGACGATCATGACCGTAAGCAGCATCCCAGCACTGCCGAGTTGATTCGAAAGCTGGGTGGCGACCCGTTGGCGGCAGTCTCCGGAACACCTTCCATCGGTGGAGTAACAGCGACCTCTATCGTTCCTGTAAATAATTGAAACAAATGATTTTAAGTACACTATCCCGAATGGCAGTTGTGGCTGGATTGCGTTCGTGGCCTAATCAAAGAGCTGGCGGCGGAGGGTTGGCGTTCATGTTCAGACGGGTTGCGGGATTGTGCGGAATCGGTTTTCTAGGGTTGGGAGTTTTCTCCCTGCAGACGGCGACATCGCAACAAACGCAAGCGGCAGCTCCGGCACCCAGTAGTCCCGCTGAGTACCGCGCGGTGCTCGCAAAATATTGTTTCACTTGCCATAACGAAAAGCTAAAAACTGCGGGCCTTGCTCTTGATAAAATGGATCTCAACGACATCCCCGCGGGTGCCGAAACTTGGGAAAAAGTTATTGCGAAGCTTCGTGGTAACGCAATGCCGCCTCCCAAAATGCCTCACCCCGGCCGGGCTTTCCAGTTGTCGTTCGCAACCTTCTTAGAAAACACACTCGACCGCGCGGCCTTCGCCAAACTCAATCCGGGACGTCCCGCAATCCACCGTCTCAATCGTGTCGAGTATGCCAACGCCGTTCACGATATTCTGGCTGTTGATATCGACGGCGAGGCGCTGCTCCCGGCTGACGACTCGGGATATGGATTCGACAATATTGGCGACGTGTTATCCGTATCGCCCACACTTCTGGAAAGATATCTTGCAGCAGCGCGTACCGTAAGTCGTCTGGCGCTGGGTGATTCGTCCTTGCGCCCCACCGAAGAAACCTACATGGTTTCGAAGAATCTAGTGCAAAACGAGCGCATGAGCGAAGACCTTCCCCTTCGGTCGCGTGGCGGTCTTGCAGTGCGCCACTACTTTTCCGCTGACGGCGAATACAAAATTAAGCTCCGCATGCAGCGGGATGGTGACCCAGTCAACGGAGAGGGCGGTCCTATCCGGGGAGTTGCGCTCAAACGCCAGCTTGATCTTCGCGTGGACAAGGCGCCCGTGAAGTTGTTCACGGTAGGTGGTGAGCATTACGGAGAGTCAGGGAACGAGGAGGGCGGCGGAGGAGATCCCCGTCAGAAGGAATATGAAAGCTACGGCGCGGATGCCAACTTAGAAATTCAGATCGCCGTCAAAGCTGGACCGCATCTGGTGGGAGCGGCTTTCTTGCAAGCTGAGGATCCTGAACCGGAAGGCGTGTTCCGTGGCAGATCGCGAGTTGAATTGGGCCGTCGCGGAGGTAAGAACGCCGAGCCGGGCGTAGCAAGTATTACGATTAGCGGTCCGTACAATGCAAAATCTTTGGGCCAGACTCCGAGCCGCGAAAAGATCTTCATTTGTCGGCCGGCTGGAACGGGCAATAGCCCGCAAGTCACGAATGATGAACCCTGCGCTCGGAAGATCCTGTCTACTCTGGCGCACCGAGCATATCGGCGGCCTGTAACGGATGTTGACCTTCAGCACCTCCTGAGGTTCTACAAAGAGGGTAAGGCGAAGAGCGGCTTTGAAGGCGGCGTGCAGTTGGCGATCGAGCGAATGCTGGTCGGCCCTGAGTTCTTGTTCCGTTATGAACAGGATCCACCCAACCTTGCGCCTGGCTCTTCCTACCAGATCAGTAGCTTGGATTTAGCGTCGCGCTTATCGTTCTTCTTGTGGAGTACCGTACCCGACGATCAACTCCTGGACCTCGCTGAACGTGGAAAGCTAAAAGATCCCGCGGTCCTAGAACAACAAGCTCGCCGGATGCTGGCCGATCCACGATCTAAAGCATTCACTCGAAACTTCTTCGGGCAATGGTTCCAACTCCGGTTGCTCGCTGACTTGGCGCCGGATGCATCCGAACTTCCCGAATATGACGAAAACTTGAAAGTAGCTTTCCAGGAAGAAACAGAGCTGTTCCTGGACAGCATGGTTCGCGAAGACCATCCGCTCATGGAGTTGCTGAACGCAAAGTATACGTTCCTCAATGAACGGCTGGCGCGGCACTATCAAATTCCTGGGGTGTACGGCAGCACCTTCCGCCGCGTTGCCCTGGACGATTCGGAAGATATCCGACGAGGCCTGCTCGGGCAGGGAAGTATTCTGAGTTTGACATCGTACCCCAATCGAACTTCGGTGGTTTTGAGGGGCGTCTGGCTGCTTTCGAATATTTTGGCTACCGAACCTCCGCCACCGCCTCCCAACGTGCCGCCATTAAAGGATCGCGGAGCGGATGGCAGGATTAAATCCGTGCGAGAATCGAT
>JADMIO011124204.1_pt1 | contig 18722 bp, 15 predicted proteins | sample 8958161 | NCBI WGS metagenome assembly JADMIO01 (sample SAMN16585339, study PRJNA669376) | soil metagenome | isolation source: Crop rotation soil | place: USA: Cullars Rotation, Alabama | collected 2011 | reverse complement strand
GGCCCGCCACAGGGTATGACTGGAGTACTTATGGGTTATATGATGCAGATAACAGGCGGCGTGGCGCTTCTGTTTCATTTTTTATCAATAAACCAAAACAGGATACAGCTTCAAAACAAAATACAGATAGCACAAGACAACCTGTTACACCTAACCAGCAAGGTGGAGGTAATCGTGGGGGCCGCGGAGGATTTAACCAGGGCGGGGGAAACAGAAGATCTGATACTGCAATTGTGAGGATCTATAATATGGATAACCAACTTATACGAACATTGCGCTGGGCAGTTGATTCAGGATTCAACAGGATGTATTGGGGAATGGAAGAAAAGGGCTTTCGGCAGGTCGGTTCACCAAAACCACAACCGGGGGCCCAGGAACCGGGAGGATTACCTGTATTACCGGGGACCTATAAACTGGTGATGAGTTATGCAAGGTCCTCTGATTCTACTTTTATAATAGTTAAAGATGACCCTCGCATTGGGAATCGCAATGATATAAAAACAGCACAAAGAGATCTGTATGATCGTTTAAGAAAAAGCTCGGATAAATTAATAACAGGAATGGACCAGCTTACAGAAAGTGAAGAACTGTTGACCAAAATGCAAACGCAGTTAAAAGGGCTGGAAGGGAAAGATGTTGATTCATTAAGGAAGTCAACTACGAAGATGCAGGATGAAATAAAAAGTATCCGTGAATTAATAAATGGCAAAACAAGTGACAAGCAGGGAATTTCAAGGAGTCCATTTGAAATAACAGTGATGACAGCGCTGCAAACGGCCCAGCAATCCATTGGCAGCAAGATGGTGATCCCGGGGCCACAGGTGATAACATTAATAGAAAATGCGGAAAGGGCGATCAAAGACATTACAGATAAAATAAATGGTTTTTATAGTACCAAATGGGCCACATATCGTCAACAGGTTGAGGGAACTAAGCTTAACCTGTTCAAGGATTATAAACCTATTGAATAGGTATATTTTTATATAATTCGAACCTGTGGGAAAGCGATCCCGCAGGTTTTTTTGTTTTAGTGATTTAAGGGTTTACTTTTGCTGATAACCATCCCTCATTAACAGGTTACTTATGACTATTACCAAACTAAGCCAGCTGGCAGAAACACTGATAGGGTCGGAAATTGTAAAGCTTGGTAACGAGATCAAAGAGCGCAAGCGCCAGGGCGAATTCATCTACAATTATACCATCGGCGATTTTGATACTTCCATTTTCCCGATACCAAAAGAACTGGAAGAAGAGATCATAAGTGCTTATCATGATGGTTATACCAATTACCCACCTGCCGAAGGAAACCTTGACCTTCGCGAAGCAGTTTCTTCTTTTATTAAAAACTGGCAGGGTGTTGATTACGGTACACAGGAGATCCTGATCGCAGCCGGCGGCAGACCTCTTATCTATTCGCTTTACAGAACAACCGTTGATGCCGGTGATAAAGTGATCTATGCCGTTCCGAGCTGGAACAACAATCATTATGTGCACCTCTGCAATGCGGAACATGTAATGATCAAAACAACCGAAGAAAATAATTTCATGCCACGTGCCGCAGATATTGCCCCGCATATAAAGGGTGCGGCACTACTTTCAATATGCACGCCGCAAAACCCAACAGGTACTACTTTCAGTAAAGAAGAGATGGAGAGGATATGTGATCTTGTAATTGAAGAAAATAACCGGAGGGCGGAAGGTGAGAAAAAGCTTTACCTTTTCTTTGACCAGATGTACTGGACATTAACCTATGGCGACATACAACATTTCCATCCTGTGTCTTTAAGGCCCCAAATGAAAGCTTATACTATTTGTGTGGATGCTATCAGCAAGGTGTTTGCCGCTACAGGTGTAAGGGTTGGATGGGCAACAGGGCCATCAACGGTCATTGCAAAAATGAAATCCATCCTTTCTCATATGGGGGCCTGGGCGCCTATGGCCGAACAAAAAGCCGTTGCCAGGTATTTACCACAAACACAGGCTATTCAAAAATATCTTGATCATTTCAAAGCAGAAATTGAGGAAAGATTACATCGTATCTACAATGGATTGATGAAGCTGAAAGCTGATGGTTTTTCAGTAGATGCGATCGCTCCACAGGCAGCTATTTATCTTACCATACAAATCAATCTTGTTGGCAAAACAACACCCGATGGGCAGCTTTTAAAATCCCAGCCGGATGTTACCAACTATTTGCTCAATGCAGCAAGCCTTGCTATTGTTCCCTTTCATGCATTTGGCGCAGAAGATTCCAGCAGCTGGTACAGGCTCAGTGTAGGTACATGCAAAAAAGAGGAAATCAATGAAATGCTTGAAGCACTCAGGAAAGCGTTAATGAAATTGAGCTGATATTAATTTTTACAATTCAAAAAAACGAAAGGTTTTAATTCCCTCTGGCGTATCAGTTTGCGAAGATCTGGTGATTTATCAATGATCTTATACCTGTTAAGATCGATTATTTCGTGAGCGATAGAAAGATTTTCTATTCCTTCGATGGTATACAACAATTGATGAAGCAATTCTACTTCATGCTCAATTGCCTGAGGAGTCATTATCTCCTGGTTGAACAAAACCAGTAAATCCCGGTTTGGATTGTTCATAGTCTCTGGGGTGTTTTAATTTATTTATACCCAACCATTCCCTGGCATGGACAGCTTGCTTTTCTCGATGAAGAGCAGCCTGTTGCAATCAATAAACTTGCAACGATCAGCAGGAGGAATGTGATTTTATTTGTTTGCTTCATATTTTTCGAGTTACAAATTAAACTATTTTCACTAACAATTATTGTATTCTTTGATGAAAGGCGCAAAATTTAACAGCCCTGGCCGTAGGCTCCGCGTTTTGGTAGCTCCTCTTGAATGGGGGCTTGGCCATAGTACCCGTTGCATACCAATTATCAGGAGTTTGTTACAATATGATTGTGAAGTATTTATTGCGGCAGAAGGGGCTTGCCAGCGCTTATTACAGGAAGAATTCCCCGACCTGGCCTTTTATAACGTTAAGGGTTATCGTGTAGAATATAGCCGAAAAAAAATCTGGATGCCGGTGAAAATGCTCATTCAGATTCCAAGGATCTTTCTCAGTATTTATACGGAACGCAGGTGGCTTAAGGGTATTGTGAAACAACATTCAATTGATGCGGTGATCTCTGATAACCGCTTCGGCATGTATCATTCATCGATTTATTCGGTTTATATAACGCATCAATTAAAGATTAAAACAGGTAACAGGGTCACTGAATGGCTCGCTAAAAAGATCCATTATCATTATATCAATAAGTATGATGAATGCTGGGTTCCTGATACAGGAGAAAAAACAGGCCTCGCAGGAGCGTTATCACATCCGGCCGCTTTACCTGCAGTACCGGTAAAATACCTGGGGCCTCTTTCAAGGTTTGAAAAAAAAGAGGAAGAAATAAAATACGACCTCGCAATAATATTATCCGGGCCCGAACCTCAGCGCAGCATTTTTGAAAACAAGATCCTGGAAGATATTAAAAACTATCATGGTCATCTATTGCTTGTAAGGGGGTTACCCGGGCAATCAATGCCCCCATTACAAAATCCCTCGCTTGAAATAAAGGATCACTTAGGAGCCGAAGAATTAAACCGCGTCATCCTGCAATCTAAAATGATACTCAGCCGATGTGGATATACAACAGTGATGGACCTTGTAAAACTTGGGAAAAAAGCCATTCTTATACCAACGCCCGGTCAAACAGAACAGGAATACCTCGCTGGATATTTAATGCAGAAAAAAATGTTCTTCTGTATAAGCCAGGAATCATTTTCTCTAAATGACGTCTTAAAAAAAGCTGAAGATTTTCCTTTTACTGAAACATATATTGAATACGGGGCTTATAAAAAAGTAATTGAAGAGTTTGTAAAATCCTGTGTTCAAACAAATCAATAGGAAAGGTGCTTATACCCCCTGCTTATTTTTTTCAGGTCCTGCATTGCTGAATAACTCAGCGCATACCAATCGTCAATATTTTCGAGACTTTCACGCGGCAATTCATTGAGCGGTGCGGGTAGCGCTGTGCTGGTAAGTATTCCCTTCCTGATCAAGGGAAGCTCTTCTGAGGCTACAGAATACCCAATCCAGGTTTTTTTTCCAAGCAATACGGCAAATACGTTTTTATAAAATCGGGCAGGCTTTTTTTGAAATGCCAGGTGTACGGGGGAACTAATAATAAAGAACACTGAGGTAAGAATATCCAGCAACCTTTTTTTTCGCAGGTTCACCGGTTGCCCGATATTATATCTTTTACCAACAGCCACATAATCTCCGCTCATGTTTTTACTATCGCTCCCAACAATGCTGCTGCTTCCTGATGCATGAAATTTATTTCTCACGCCCGCCGGTAATACCTGGATCGTATTTATTATCTCTTTAAAACTTAGTCCATCCCTGCAAAAGATTATTTCTTTGACAGGGTATTTTTTGATCAGCGTCGGCAATTGATCTGTATTTCCCAGTATTTTTTCATCCTGGCCGGCGGCATTGCTTACTCTTCCCAACACCCGTTCCTGCATGCCGGCCTTTTGCATCAATGTCATGATCTTATCGAAGTCATTTTGGTTGGAAGCAACGATCGTCTGTTGGCGCTCCTTGTCTTCATCGGATCTTTCCAATAATTTCCACCTGATAAATAATTGCCGCATGACATTCATTAACAGAAAAGCCAGCAATATTCCAAACAGCAGGATGCCCCTTGAAAATCTTAGCGTTTCCGGCAACAGGCCATACCCGCTTAACAGGACAAGCCCCGCTATTATGGTTGACCTGGTAAGTTGTGATTGCCTGTATCCTTTATCATAAAGACCCGCATAATATGCTGCTATCAAAAAAATGGCTGTAAAAACCGGGAATGCAATACTCAAAACATTGGGAGAATAGTTCACATCCTGGCGGATATAGTGGCTCCATAAATATTTTATTCCCCAAAAAGATGTCAATATGATCCCGGCATCCAGCAGGGGTAATCCTATACGCTTTATAAAATTTCCTATGGCAGTAACGCTGGCTCTTACAATTATGCCCGCCTGCATCAAAAATATATATATCCCGGCCTTACGCCCGCTATATTGTTTTTTTACAAACAGGCTCATCGCCCTGTAAAACAAACGCACATAATTAAGGCTTCCTCTTTTTGTGCTTTCCCCTTTAAAGTGAATGATCGTGCTTTCGGCGAAGTAATAATTATCATAGCCCGTTTTTTGTATCCGGAAGCTGAGATCAACATCTTCTCCATACATAAAAAATCTTTCGTCGAAATTTCCTATCTCGGCCAAAACCTTCGCAGGTATCATCATAAAAGCGCCGGCCAATACATCCACTTTATGATTTTCCTTTTCTGTAAGATTGCCCAGGTGATATTTCGCAAAAGTCTTAGACTTTGGAAACAATCCCGCAAGGCCGGATAGTTTATACAAAGAGGTCATTGGTGACGGGAATGCTCTTTTACTTTCTTTAAGAAATTTTCCCGATCCATCGATCATTCTAATACCCAACGCCCCTGTACTTTCATTTGACTGAAAAAATTGAATACATTTTTCGAAACAATCTTCCGGCACCAGGGTATCGGGATTCAAAAAAAGTATGTATTCTCCTTTGGCAACAGAAAGTGCCTGGTTATTGGCTTTTGCAAAGCCGATATTATTACTGTTCCATGTAAAACTGACTTCCGGGAAACGGGCTTCGAGAAAATCCCTGCTGCCATCTGAAGAATTATTATCCACTACCAGTATTTCACTCTTTACCTTATTGCATGCTTTTAGCACGGAATGCAGGCATTGTTCCAAAAAATATTTTACGTTATAGTTTACTATGATGATCGATAATTGCAATCGTGTGTATTAGGTTTTATAAACTATGAAGTTTTTATACTTTGTTCATGCCTTATTACATTCCCGGGATCGTATTTGCTTTTTATTTTTTGCAGCCGTGCATAATTATTCCCATAATATAATTTATCCCAGTTCCTGAAATTCACATCCGGGTAGTTCCTGTATTGTGACGTAATTCCATTAGCAGAAAAAATATCCTGGACCACCTGGAATTTTTCAATCAACCTGTCTCCTTGTTTTTTTGTTTCCCAATAGGCCTGCAATTCTGAAAAATATGTGTATGCCCTGTGTGGAAACGCAGAAACAGACTCAAATGCAGGATTCTGAATATTGCCACCCAGCGTATTTACCTGGTAGATCATCCCCTGTGTTGTTGTGACAATATCTATCACCTTATCGATGTAGCTTTTTATTTCACTGAAGTTTTTATACAGCCCTGCAGATGCGTTTTTAAACAGCAAAGGCTCTTTTCTTCCATAAAATACCTTCAATGCTGTTGCAAGAGGTTGGGCCTTTGTTCTTGTTGTTTTCTCTGTCACCGAAGAAAGAGTGTCGACAATTTTTTCTACTTCAGCAGTATGTTTACCTACATTGGTCAGCAGGATGTACACCGTTTTACCATTCAATAGATATGCTGAAAAACATTCGGGTGGAAGATTCGCTGCTGCTTCAAACCATTTTTCCATGATCGTTCCTGCTGTCTGTGTATTCACTTTGTGTGACCTAAACCTGAAGCTTTGCAAGGTTGCCGGAGCTTTATGTACTTTGAATTTTAATTCGGTAACTACGCCAAAGTTTCCATTGGCACCTCCTCTGCAGGCCCATAATAATTCCTGGTCATTGTCAGATGTGCGGATATTACCGGTCCCATCAACCATTGTTACACTTTGCAAACTATCGCAGGTAAGTCCGAATTTTCTTCCCAATAGGCCATATCCTCCTCCCAGCGTAAGTCCACCAATTCCTACACCGGCGCAAGACCCGCCGGGTAATATTTTTCCTTTCGGTAAAACAACATCATAGATGCCGGATAGGGTGCTGCCCGGTCCTGTTTTGATCATATCATCACCCATCCATTCTGTTTTATTCAAAAGAGAAAGATTGATCACCATGCCACCATCATTGCAGGAGAATCCTTCCATACAATGTCCTCCGCTCTTTATTGCTACAGGTAAATTGTTTTGTATAGCATATTTTATCGCTTCAGCAACACCGGCAGTATTCGTACAAAGCGCTATGATCAATGGATACTTGTCAATTCTTTTATTAAATCCGTGCCGGAGTTTTTCATATGCTTCATCTCCTCTTTTGTAATAAGTCACGTTTTCATTCGACCGTGCATTCAATTTTCCGGATGGGGTTGTAAGAAGGTTGTGTGGCTTTAATAAACTCAACGGAGCTAACATCGCCAGCTTTAAAAAATCCTTACGGTGATATTTATTTTGCATGGGGGCTGAATGTATCTCCAAATATAGTAAAGAAGCCTTTGTATCTTTGCGCCATGTTAAAAACGACACTTATAAAAGCTACTGAAGCCGGGGCAAAAGAATTGCAGCATTACTTCAATGGTGAATTCAGGATCTCGAACAAAGAAGGCGTGAATAACCTGGTAACCGAAGCTGATCATGCATCGGAAAAAGCAATTATTGATGTTATCAAACAGGAATACCCCGGTCATTTTATTTTAAGTGAGGAGTCTGGGGAGATAGTAATGGATAGTGAATATAAATGGATCATTGACCCGATAGACGGGACAGTAAATTTTGCAAATGGAATTCCCATTTGTTGTGTCAGCATTGCTGTTGAAAAAGCCGGAGAGATGGTTTTAGGGGCGGTTTATAATCCCCTGATGAATGAATTTTTCTTTGCCCAAAAAGGTTTTGGAGCCTCCCTTAATGATAAAAAAATAAGTGTAAGCAAAAAGACGGAAGCGATTAAAAGTTGCCTGGTAACTGGTTTCCCTTATACATACGTGAACATGCCCAACGGTCCCTTGCAGGTATTTGATAAGTTCATCAGGAGTGGCGTACCTGTTCGTCGTTTGGGAAGTGCGGCCATAGATCTTTGTTGGGTGGCAGCAGGAAGGTTTGACGGTTTTTATGAATATGGGCTCAATGCCTGGGATAGCGCAGCAGGATTTTTAATTGTGGAAGAGGCGGGAGGAAAGGTTACTGATTTTGAAGGGAATTATTATTCTCCATACCAGTCAAAGATCCTGGCAACGAATGGAAAGATCCACGATGAAATGCTTGACATAATCAACAACAGAAAACAATTGTGAAATGGAAAACAGGACAGAGATATCAACGCTTGGTGAATTTGGTTTGATAGATCATCTCACCAGGAATAATGAGATCAGAAATGCTTCTACCATTCTAAGCGTGGGTGATGATGCCGCGGTGATCGATCATTTTGGAAGACAAACCCTGGTCAGCACTGACCTTCTCGTTGAAGGAATTCATTTTGACCTTATGTATACCCCATTGAAGCATTTAGGTTATAAGTCCGTTGTGGTAAATATCAGCGATATCTACGCAATGAATGCAACGCCGACACAGATTGTATTGAGCATCGCTATTAGTAATAAGTTCAGCGTGGAGGCGTTGGATGAATTCTATGATGGTGTTTATACAGCTTGCGAAAAATATAATGTTGACCTTGTGGGCGGGGATACAACATCTTCACAGCGGGGGTTTGTTATAAGTATTACAGCAATTGGTGAGGTGGCGCCGGATAGTTATGTAAAAAGAAGCGGGGCTCAGCCCAATGATCTTGTTTGTGTAAGCGGTGATCTTGGCGGTGCCTTTTTGGGATTGACCATTTTAGAAAGAGAGAAAAAAATATTTGCCGAAACGGGTGCACAGCCAGACCTGGAGAACAGGGCATATATTATCGGACGCTTATTAAAACCAGAAGCCAGAAAAGATGTTATTGAATATTTTGCCGAGCGTGAAATTATACCCACCAGCATGATGGATATCAGCGATGGGCTGAGCAGCGATCTATTACATATCTGCAAGCAAAGTAATGTGGGTTGTGTTTTGTATGAAGACAAGCTGCCTATTAATGAAGAATCCAAGGATTTTGCATATAAGCTTGAGCTGGATCCCACAGCCTGTGCTTTAAGCGGGGGTGAAGACTATGAATTGCTGTTCACTGTTTCACAAAAGGATTATGAAAAAATTAATGATAACAATGGTCTTAGTGTGATTGGCTATATAACCGAAGCTTCTGAAGGAAAAAACATTATCACCCGGGCAGGTAAAAAATATGAATTAGTGGCGCAGGGGTGGAATCATTTGAAGTGACGAATGTTTTAATTTTTTTTGTTGTAATTCTTTTCTCTATTAAAATAGTCCAATATTGTTTCTGTGTTCGAGATTGAAATCTCTTGTAATTTTAGTATTTGTTCGACGGTATCTAATTTAAAGTCATATCCCTTAAAGGATCTTCCATAAGTGACACTCCGAGATTCATATAATTTCATTCCCGGAACTGTATCTAATTCTTTGGACAAACTGAATTTTATTTTATTTAGTTTATCCGTAAAGCTAAGAATAGACGTTCCTTTCATTGTTGTATCTAATTTACCCTGAAAAAAATAAAGCCTTTTTAATATCCCAGAGTCTGGGTTATAATGTGAAGACAGTTCTCTTTTTGAGGTTGGTACAAAGCCAAAATTAGCATACCATTTTACTTTAAGCATTGAGTCTACCAATACCCTTTTACCATTCTCTAGCTGATATTTGTCATAAAGAAGACCATATGTATTTCCATAAGTATAAACAAAAAAGCTTTGTCTTTTTTCTCGGTCAGTGATAGCACCATTCCAAACTGTTGTCCAATCATAAAAGTCATTGTATAATATCTGGTCATTATAATAATAAATGTCTACTCGTTCAGTATCATAAGCTACTACTTTTCCTTCTTTGTTGATGTCGGGAAAAATTTGGATAACCCTGAGTGCTGGACTATTTAGTGTTGATTCTTTTTTACTTTTTATATACCCGCAGGAACAAATAAACATTATAAGTATTCCTGCGGATATTATTAATTTCATTTTTTGCATTAAATTTTTATTCACATGGTTGATTTGCAAAAAGCAGCGCACCAAAAGATCCAGATTCCGTGGTCGAACCACTATTAAAAATACATGTCCATGAAATATGGAAGAAATAGGTTCCTGCTGTTGTTACTTTCTTTTTGTCTTCAGATATAACAGGTGGGGCTGATGTTGCAGTTGCAGTTGCTGTAAAACAAGGGGGTATATTCCCGGAAGTTTGGGGAAATCCTGTATATGATAAGCTTTCCCATTTCCATTCATCGTTTGGATTCATTTTATAAACTACGCCCGTATACGTGGAAGACCAATGAGGTGAGTATCCGGACAGAATAGTGTAAGTATATCCCCCTCCTATACAACTCTTGGGTGCTCGTATTACACCATTTTGATCCGGTACACTTGGAGTTCCAGTATGAGATAAAGGAGTATTTGTTACTGTTCCATGCATGGAATTTAAAACTTGTTCAAATTGTGTTTGTGTCATTTCGCATGGAGATGGATTACTGCCACCGTTATTCCCACCACCTCCTCCTCCGGGATCTGTACAATCCCCGCATTCTGTATAAAGATATTCTATGTTGATAATATTTCCATCTTCATCGTAGGTAACAAGATAATAATCCTCACATTGGCCACAGGCTAGTACCGCAGAATACAATTCAGGTGAATTCATATCCTGGTAATTATCCCGCTTTCCTGCTACGATCTTCTCATTTCGGTTTATTGACCGACCATTTTCATAATATTTCGAAACCGGGTTATTATAATCCAGGCCGTACCTCATAAGTGTGCCGTTGAAATTTTCGGGCACCCTATCTAACGATACCAACCCTTTTGCCTGGTTCATGACCATTCCGGGAACATCTGCGGCTGACCCTTTACCCGGTATAATATAAATATAGCCGCCGCTGGTTATCATTCCCTGTTGATTCTCCCATGTAACAAGGAGTTTATATACAGAGTTGGTGAGCCCGGTATTTTTATTTCCCAGTTTTATAGGCGTGACCGAAAATCCGCTTTCCGGATAGTATTTCGTTTTGGACCATTCAGGAGTACCCATACGAATATCTTTTTTGCCGGGCTGAATCATGGTCTTCAGTTCGAACCAGTTTTTTAACGATGTTACAAATTCTTCATCCTGGCTTGCCGGCGCGGCCGCCGGCTTGTCTTTTTTACAGCCCATAAATAAAATGGGGGCGATTGCAATGAATGCAATTATGATCTGCTTTTTCATCTCGAATCGGTTTAGATGTTTAAAAAATGATTGATGCGAAGGGGTTACAAGGGTGGGTCCATAACATTTGTTTCTGCATGTAAACTTCCAAACAATGTTTTTTCTCTCAAAAATTTGCCGCTAACCTTTGTTTAGTTAGAATTTATTTTTATTAAGTTTGAAACAGTTAATCCCACCTAATGCCCGGCGGAAAAAAATCAAAGCAGGAATACAATTTGAATATTGGAAACAATATCCGGAAGTGGAGAGAGCTAAGGGGGGTCAAACAGGAGCAGCTTGCTATCAGGCTGGGCATAACGAAAGCCGCATTAAGCAATATTGAAAACAATAAGACAGATATCAGTCTTCATCGTATAGAAGAGATCGCTGTCTGCCTGGAACTGGAAGCAATGAAATTATTCAGCGACCCAATGGACCTGCTGCTACCCCGCAGCAATAAGTAATTCTCTGTTAAAACTTGATCTGCTTGGCTTAGTTTAATTAGTTTTGTCGCCATGAATAAGTTTGGGCTTATCTTTTTACTGGGCTTACCTGTATTGCTATATTCTTGTGCAACATCCAGCAAAAATTATGATCCTGCCAAAAAATATTCTCAAAAGGACCTGCAGAAAGATTATACGGTTTTGAGGAATATACTCGAAAAAAAACATCCCTCACTTTATTGGTACACCAGCAAGGATAGTATGGACATGTACTTTGACATGTATTACAGCGCTATCAAAGACAGCATGACCGAGCGGGAATTTGGCTGGAAGATCATTGCACCGCTTACCGATAAGATCCACTGCGGTCATACAAGCTTCGGAATGAGCAAAGCCTATAATAAATGGAGCGCCAATAAACGGTTTTCATCTTTCCCTCTTTTTGTGAAGGTGTGGAACGATACCATGGCTGTCACCACTAACCTTAACAGGAGAGATTCGATCTTAAAAAGGGGAACGCTGATCACTTCTATAAACGGTTTAAACAACAAAGAGCTGACGCAAACTCTTTTCAATTACATGACGGAAGATGGTTATGCCAATAATGTGAACTACCTGCGCCTGAGCGCAAATTTTCCCTATTACCACAGGAATGTTTTCGGCATCAGTAAACAATATGCAGTTACTTATATCGATAGTGCAGGAGTTGAACAAAAGATCAATATCCCCGCTTTTGAAGTATCAAGGGATAGTACAAGAAGGATAAGGCCTGTTGCGCCACCCAAAAAGGAAACCAGGGAGCAAAGATTACAAAACAACCGCTCCATGGCAGTCGATACAACGAACAATACTGCGATCATCACATTGAATACATTTTCTTCGGGCGGACTTCGCAAGTTTTTCAGGCAATCATTCCGCTATATAAGTAAGGCGGGGGTCAATAATGTAGTGCTGGATATCAGAAGCAACGGCGGTGGAAGGATAAACCTTTCCACTTTACTGATAAAGTATGTTTCAAGGGTTCCTTTTAAGGTTGCTGACACTTCTTATGCTGTTGCCGGGTCACTGGCTCCCTACAGCCGTTATATTAAGAACGGTTTCATCAATAACCTGGGACTTATGTTCCTTTCCAGGAAAAGAGCTGACGGCCTTCATCACTTTGGGCACTGGGAACGAAAATTATACAAGCCCAAAAAGAATAATCATTTTTCCGGGGATCTCTATGTACTTATTAATGGTTCTACTTTTTCCGCTTCCACGCTTTTCTGCAATGCAGTAAAAGGTCAGCCTGGTATTTTATTGCTGGGAGAAGATGCAGGTGGTGGCTGGCATGGAAATAACGGCATACTTATTCCAGATATGACCCTGCCTCATACACACCTGCGTGTAAGACTACCTTTATTCAGGCTGGTGCAATATCATCATGTGCCGAAAGATGGCAGGGGTGTGCCGCCGGATATTTATATTGGTACAAACTATGAAGCCCTTGTGAAAGGGTTTGATAAAAAGATGCAGGTGGTGCTGGAAATGATAAAAGAGAAAAACGCAGCAGCAAATAAGCAATAGCTCCCTATTGTATTTTAAAAGAATCAGCATCTTTCCAGAATGGAAATTTTGACCGTACTTCTTCCAGCTTCTCTTTCTGCAAGGTGATCGTAAAAATATCTTCGACTTCTGCCATGTGATACAATACTTCACCCAATGGATCAATGACCAGGCTATCACCACTGTAATGAATATTGTTGCCATCATTTCCTACACGGTTCACCCCTACTACATAACATTGATTTTCTATTGCCCTTGCACATAATAATGTTTTCCATGCATGGTTACGTCTTTGTGGCCAGTTGGCAACATAGATCAGAACGTCGTATTCGGCATCGGTCGTTTCTTTTGAAGAGCGTGGAGCTTGCCTTGACCATACCGGGAAACGGAGATCATAACATACCAGCAGGTTTATTTTCCAGCCCTTTACTGATGCGATCAGTCTTTTATTACCCGGATTGTAATACTGATCTTCTTCTGCATAGGCAAAAAGATGCCGCTTATCATAATACCCATATTGGCCGTTCGGCATCATCCATATCAGCCTGTTGAAATAATTGTCGCCTTCTTCAATAATCACACTGCCGGTGAGAATAATATTATTGTCCTCACTTACTCTCCTCATCCATTGCACGGTTTCGCCCTCCATGTTCTCTGCAAGTTGCTTTGCCTGCATGCTAAATCCGGTGCTGAACATTTCGGGCAGTACAACGATCTCAGTTTTCTCTCCTATGTTCTTTATCTTTTGTTCGAACATGTGAAGATTCGCCTGCTTTTCTTCCCAGGCTAAATTGCTTTGTATCGTACTAATGGTAAGGGTCGACATGCGATGAATTATATGCTAATTTACACATAGGTTTTTAAAATAACCGCTTATGGTTAACCTTAAAACCCGCTATGATCCATCCTCAAAAAATAAAGCGTACCTTTGTTCCTACTCCACTAATGAAACACGGCTGGTTGTAAGCCGGTGTGGTAAATAAAATAATTCCCCGCTGATTTAGAAATGCAACATCTTTCCAGCATTTTATAAATTAAATCATTCAATGCCATTCAAAAAATTAGATCTTATTGATCCTATACTCAAAGCTTTAGAAGCTGAGGGATACACAACGCCAACACCGATTCAAGCCCAATCGATTCCCCTGATACTTGAAAGAAGAGACCTACTGGGTTGCGCCCAGACAGGTACCGGGAAAACGGCAGCATTTGCCATACCCATTTTACAGATATTATACCAGGAGAAGCAGCAAGAACGTGGCCCACGGGCCATTAAGGTGCTGATATTAACTCCTACCAGGGAGTTAGCCATTCAAATTGACGAAAGTTTTGAAGCCTATGGAAAATATACCGGCCTTACCCATACCGTGATCTTTGGTGGCGTATCACAATTACCCCAGACGACTATTTTGAGGAAGGGGGTGGATATACTGATCGCAACTCCCGGCCGTCTCCTGGACCTGGGCAGCCAGGGACTTATTGATCTGAAGCACCTAAAGCTGTTTGTACTTGATGAGGCAGACCGGATGCTGGATATGGGCTTTATTCATGATGTAAAAAGAGTAATAACCAAGCTTCCGGCGAAAAGACAAACTCTTTTCTTTTCGGCTACCATGCCTCCGGAAATTCAAAAACTCGCAAATGTATTATTGACCAACCCAGCTAAAGTAGAAGTTACGCCCGTGTCATCAACAGTAGATGCTATTGAACAAAGTCTTTATTATGTTGATAAGAAAGAAAAGCCGGAGTTGTTATTGCATTTATTAAAAGACAAAAAAATAATCAGCGCCCTGGTTTTTACCCGTACCAAGCACGGGGCTGATAAGGTTGTAAAATTTTTACATCGTAATCATATAACGGCCGCTGCCATTCATGGAAATAAATCCCAAAATGCAAGGCAGAATGCCCTCGGGAATTTTAAAAGCGGGAAGCTCAATGTATTGGTAGCAACCGACATTGCTGCAAGAGGGATTGATATCGATGATCTTTCTCATGTGATCAACTTCGAGCTTCCCAATATACCTGAAACATATGTGCACAGGATCGGACGTACTGGGCGAGCGGGTAATACAGGAGCCGCTATCTCTTTTTGTGATATCGAGGAAAGGGATGAATTGAAAGATATTCAAAAGCTGATCGGGAAAACCGTTACCGTGATCAATGATCATCCTTTCCCCGCAACTAATACAACTATCCCTGCAGCAGCTGCAGGTCCTAAAAAAGTAAACGGTGGCCAACCGGGGAATCGCAGGTTTCCTGCCATGCAAAAAAGCCGCAACTTCAATAACAGGTCGAGGGATACAAGGTAAATAAACAGCAGTACCCTGTTTTTTATTTATTTTTAATTTCAAATAACGGCTGTTGTTATTTAATAAGAATTATGGCCAGTAGAAATTATTTTTCGTATATCTTAAATCCGTTGGAATTATTGCGCACCAAAAAAGTGCTGCAGGTAAATCCAACTGTCGATTCTCCAAGGGCGGAACCGCAGGAGACAAAGCTGTTTGTATATGATTACAATGCAGCTACCATAGATATCAAAGAACTTAAAACGATTCCCGATTGCTTTCCCTATATAGATCCTAAAACCGTTTCTTGGATAAATGTAGATGGCTTAAGAAAGGATGATGTAGAATCTATCTGTAACCATTTTGGTATACATTACCTTATCGCAGAAGATATATTAAGCCTGGGTCAGCGTCCAAAAATGGATGAGATAAACGGGCTGTTGTTTTGCCTGCTGAACATGCTATACTTCAATGAACAAAATTCTTCTGTAGAGGTAGAGCAGATCAGTATGGTATTGGGTAAAAATTTTGTGATCAGTTTCCAGGAAGAGGCTTTTAAAGATGTTTTTAACCCGCTTAGGGAGCGATTAAAATCCAACAATACAAAGGTTCGCCAGAATGGCGCTGATTTCCTGTTTTATTCTTTACTGGATATGATCGTTGATAATTATTTTTTGGTAATGGAAAAGCTGGGCGAAAAAATTGAGGGGCTTGAAGAGGATATCGTACGCAATGCCGACACTCGCAGCCTTGCAAAGATCAATACATTGCGCAAAGAAATGATCATACTTAAAAGAAGTGTTGCTCCGGTAAGGGAGCTGGTGAACGGTATTTTGCGCAGCGACAGTGAATTGATCGAAGATCGTACCGAGAAATATTTTAAGGATGTATATGATCACATCGTTCAGGCAAATGACCTGGCAGAAAACTATCGCGACATGATGATGAACCTGCACGACCTCTATCTCAGTAATGTGAACCTTAAGATGAATGAAGTAATGAAGGTAATGGCTGTAGTAACCTGCCTGCTTGCCCCCGCAACTGTGATTGGCGGAATATTCGGAATGAATTTCGAGACCATTCCTCTACTGCATAATAAATGGGGCTTTCTTATTTCTGTGGGCCTGATGTTATCTATCCCCCTGGTCATGATAAGGATATTCAGGAAGCGGGGTTGGTTCTAATTTCCTTTAGGCTTTTTATAAATAGGTACTGTGCTGCATGGCTCTCCGTACATAATACTTTTTACCACCGGCCTCAGCATACTGGTGATCGCCACATAGGCCGCTTCAGAAACAGGTAGTTCACCACAGCCTTTGATCACTACTCTTTTATCCTGGTAATCGGCGGCGTTGATCTTCGAGATATTTTTCAGGAAAAGATTTTTATGTACAAAAGCTGCATCTCCAAAAACGACTTCTTTTGCAACGGGTTCCAGGTAGCTGGCCGCAAGCATGTAAGCCCACATCGGTATAACTGCGTCGGCTGTGCAGGTAAGTGCTACATTTTTACCGCTATAAGTTGAAAGATCAAGATTTTTTAAAGCCTCCCTGAATTCCTTTTCTTTTAATATCAGTCCCATGAACAGGTGGTCCTTCATATCAAAGACCGCTATTTCTTCTTTAGGATAATAATCTTCCAGGTCCAGCGTGACCAGGCCGCTTTCCGACACCTTATTTACTATCATATCATCCATGATACAAAGATAAACAAACGGCCATCACTTTTGATGGTGACGGCCGTTGCTGTAAAATGAATTCCGTATTTCGAATATCAATAGAATTTGCTCCTGTTGTCTTTGATGCTGGCCTTTTTCTTAAGCGCTTCAAACCAGTTTGATCCTGCAGTGGCTCGCAATGCTGATATCTGCTGTGTCCTGAATTGTGCTGCCTGATCCGGATTATTAGGCGCCTTGCTTGCAATGCTATTCACTTTGAAAATATACACTCCTACTTTTCCGGCCAGTGGCGCCGCAACCTTATTCATGTTGTCTTTATTAAAGATCGCTCCTACCAGTTTTGGTTCTGAGCCAATATCTTTGATCATCTGTGTTGAAAAAGTAAGTGTAGAGTCCGCACCGGCAACGGTAACCTGTTTTCCATAAGCCGCAGCAGCGGATTCTGGTGTTGGGTTTGAGCCAAGCTTTTTTATTATTTCTGCTGCTTTCTTTTCATCACGGATAACGCCCTCCACCATCGGCCTTGCGGCCTGAACATCCTGTACACCTTCTTCCTGTATCTTATCTACAATGGCTACTACAAACTGATCACCGATACTATACGGGTCGCTGATCTCACCCTTTTTAGCCCCGAACACCCAGCGTACCAGTTGTCTTGCATCCTGCATCTGGCCTATATTATTGTCATTCTCTTTGATCAATGTAGGATTGGTAATTTTTTTAAGCCCGTTCTTTTGAATGTACACCTCCATCTGCTTGGCATCTTTCTCAGCGGCTAATTTTGTTGCTTCCAGGCTTGCGTTATTGATCGTTTCTTCGCTTGCCAGTATTTCTTTTGCCATAAAAGCAACCTTATATGTTAGACTTGTTCCTTTTTCACTTTCTACTTCGATCACGTGGTATCCGAACTGTGTTTTAACCACAGCCTTTGACCCTACCGGTTTAGTAAATACAAAGTCGTTGAATTCGGGGACCATCTGACCATAGTAAATGTTTTTATATTCACCGCCCTTGTCCTTACTTCCCTGGTCTGTTGAGAACTGTGTTACCAACGCCGCAAAATTGGCCCCGTTATTTATTGCTGTAAGAATACTGTCTGCTTTTTTGTGGGCTACACTGTCATCCATGAGTGGTTGGCCAGTTTGAGGATCGACTGTGCCTAATAATATATGACGTGCTGTTACACTATCAGGAAATGATTTTGTGCCCAGCACTTTTGCCAATACATAAGCATTCTTATCAACATAAGGCCCATACACGGTTCCTATTGGTTGCTTTACAATCGTATCAACTGCACTGCTGCCGATCTTTGATTTGGGTTTATAAGTGGTATCGAATTCTATTGTTGAAGTATTTCTTGCCAAAAATGGTTTTACACTGGTTTCGTTCGTATTGGCAAAATCATTTTTCAATGCTTCTACTGCCGCTTTTGTTTTTGCACTATCCTGTGCGCTTGGTAATTGGCTGAAAGTAACATAAGATATCATACGCCCGGCTTCCTGCTTGAACAGGTCTTTGTGCTTATTTATGTAGTCTTCTATTTCCTTATCAGATACTTTGATAGTGCTATCGCTGATGGCGGTATAAGCTTTCCAGCACATTGGGATCCTAAGCTTAGAATTCCACGTGGACAAGTTGTCGCG
>JADMIO011302008.1_pt1 | contig 18723 bp, 14 predicted proteins | sample 8958161 | NCBI WGS metagenome assembly JADMIO01 (sample SAMN16585339, study PRJNA669376) | soil metagenome | isolation source: Crop rotation soil | place: USA: Cullars Rotation, Alabama | collected 2011 | reverse complement strand
GACGAAAGGCCCAGTCTTTCGACTGAGCCTTTCGTTTTATTTGACCATGTTGGTATGATTTAAATTAATACGACTCACTATAGGGTCAGTGCGGCCGCGACTTCAAGTCACGTGAATTCCAAGCTTCGGATCCCACTGTGCTGGAAAGCCTGCCAGAAACCATCGTCAATATTGGTGAGTTCGGGCTTCCGGCCACCAGGATTTGCGGGTGGCTGTCCGATGGGAATGCGCCACGCGACGGCCGGAATCTGATCGCTGGCGGAAAGCAATGAACCAGCCACTAAGATGAAGAGGAACAGGGCGATGAAGCGATGAGTTTGGGTCATGAGGGTCAGGATTCGCGCTATTGATGGTCAGGAAACTTCGGCAGTCTGAAGCAGTGGGCGATGTATGTCAAGGTCTGGTTATCAGAGTGAAGGTAAACGATTATTCACTCAAGAAAGCACTTCACACAAGCTCGACCGGCATTGACATTTCGTTCCAGCCGTCCTACCTTTCCCACCGAAAACCTTTCGGCCGAGATCATGGGGGCGCTGCGTGAACCGGAAAAATAATTTGTCTCTGATGGTTGCGTGTGTTTCGCTTTTGCTCTGGATCGCTCCACTCGAACTTGCGGCGCAGACTGCGCCGGCACCGATCGGCCTGTTTGAGACTCATGCTGATGTTGGCGCCGTGCTTCATCCCGGCTCGGCCGATTACGACTCCGCCACGCAGACTTACACCATGACCGGCAGCGGCGAGAACATGTGGTTCGCGACCGACGCGTTTCACTTTGCATGGAAAAAAATATCCGGCAACGTCTCCCTAACAGCCGACATTTCTTTCGCCAACGCGGGCGGAAATATGCACAAGAAGGCTGTCCTGATGTTCCGTCAGAGCCTTGATCCAGACTCCGTCTACGCCGACGTTGCTCTCCACGGAAATGGCATGACTGCACTGCAATTCCGCGACGAGAAGGGCGCTCTTACCCGCGAGGTTCAGTCCAATGTTCCCGCTCCTGCCAGGCTGCGCATCGTCAAACAGGGCGATTTCGTTTACCTCTGGCTGGCCGACTCCGGAGGCGAATTCAAGGTGGCAGGCGCATCCGCCCGAATCCCGCTACAAGGAACGTTCTATGTTGGAATCGGAGTCTGCTCCCACGATAAGGACGCTGTTGAGAAGGCAATGTTCTCCAAGGTTGAGATCACCACACCTCCTCTGCCGACTGGCGAGCCCAAACTTTACAGCAGTCTCGAGGCGGTTCCGATCTCCTCCGCCGACCGTCGCGTGGTCTATGTCGCGCCGGAACACTTTGAAGCGCCCAACTGGACGCGCGACGGCGCGGCATTTTTGTTCAACAGTAACGGCCACCTTCTCCGGTTGCCCGTCGCTGGAGGAACTCCGGTGACCATCGATACCGGCTTCGCCACCCGCTGCAACAATGACCACGGAATCTCCCCCGATTCAAAATGGCTGGCCATCAGCGACCAGACGCAGGAGGATCATAAATCGCTGGTTTACGTGGTGCCGATCGACGGCGGCACGCCCCGGCGGATCACGAAAAACTCCCCGTCCTATTGGCACGGATGGTCGCCCGACGGCGCGACCCTCGCCTTCGTTGGCCAGCGCAACCGCGATTTCGACATCTACACCATCCCCGTCGCAGGTGGAGACGAAACTCGCTTGACTACGGCCAAAGGCCTCGACGACGGGCCTGAGTATTCTCCGGATGGCAAGTTCATCTATTTCAACTCTGAGCGTAGCGGCACGATGCAGATTTGGCGTATGCAACCCGACGGAAGCGGCCAGGAGCAAATTACTTCGGACGAATTCAACAACTGGTTCCCGCACATTTCTCCGGATGGAAAGTGGATGGTCTTTCTGACCTACGAGAAGGATGTGACCGGGCATCCGGAAAATAAAAACGTGATGTTGCGGCTGATGTCGCTGCAAGACAAGAAAGTCAGCATACTGGCCAAACTGTTTGGCGGGCAGGGCACGATCAACGTTCCCTCCTGGTCGCCCGACAGCAAAGAGGTGGCCTTCGTCAGCTACGAGCTGATTCCATGATTTCCATGCAATAAAGTTCTTCAGGCAGCCCGGGCGACTTGGATTCAACCTGGTCCGCTTGGATTAAGCAATGAAAGCGGATATTCTTCCGGTTCGAGAAAGAGGCAAGCATGCCTGTCTCAGAACCCAGGAGCAACTTGTCCAAAGCTGACATGTCCAATCCTTCCGCAGCCGGCGAGCATGCGGACAGGCTCTTTCCCGCCGGACACCTTCTTCCTTTCATCCTCGTAACTGCGCTCTTTTTTCTCTGGGGCATCCCCAACAATCTGAATGACGTGTTGATCCGCCAGTTCATGAAGTCGTTCGCGATTTCACGCTTCCAGGCGGGGCTGGTTCAGTCTGCTTTCTACATGGGATATTTCCTGCTGGCCATGCCCGCGGCCTTGATGATGCGAAGAGTTGGGTACAAGGCTGGTTTTGTCACGGGTTTGGTCCTGTACGCGTCGGGCACATTTCTCTTCTGGCCTGCGGCGTTGATCGGAGGGTATGAGTTTTTTCTGCTGGCATTGTTCGTCATCGCCAGCGGACTCTCGTTTCTGGAGACGGCTTCGAACCCTTTCATAGCGCAGCTGGGCGATCCGGAGAGTTCAGAACGGCGATTGAATTTTTCTCAGGCATTTAATCCGATTGGTTCGATCACCGGCGTTCTGATTGGCACCATCTTTATTTTTTCCGGAGTCGAGTTGACGCCACAGGAAGTCGCGGCCCAGAAAGTACAAGGTATTTACGAAGCCTATTTGAGGACTGAAACGCTTCGGGTGGTGAAGCCTTACCTGGTGATTGGCGTCATCGCCTTGATCTGGGCGGCCTTGATCTTGCGCACCAAATTTCCCAGCATTCAGAGCGAGCACGAAAACAGCGCTGGCGATCACGGGCGCTTTCGCGACCTGTTCGGATACCCACACTTTCTGTTAGCGGTGGTGGCGCAGTTTTTGTACGTGGGCGCCCAGGTCGGGACCTGGAGCTACTTCATTCAATATGTCCAGGAGTATGCGCACCAACCGGAAAAAGTCGCGGGATATTTCCTGACGGGTACTCTGGCCGCTTTCGGCGTGGGAAGGTTTGCTTCGGCCTACCTGATGCGGTTCATCGCGCCCAACAAGCTCATGGCTGGCTACAGCGTTGCCAATATTGCGCTCGTGGCCGCGGGAGTATTAAGGCCCGGATGGATCGGATTGTGGTGTCTTTTCCTGACCAGCTTCTTCATGTCGCTGATGTTCCCGACCATCTTTGCCTTGGGCCTGAAAGGGCTCGGACCAAACACGAAACTTGGTGGGTCACTTCTGGTGATGGCCATCGTAGGCGGCGCCGTGCTCACTCCACTGATGGGACTTATTTCAGAAAAGTCGGGAAGCATCGCGCTCGCCTACGCCGTCCCGCTGTTCGCGTACGTTTATATCGCGCTCTATTCATGGCTCGGATCAAAACAGCGTTTACTCGCCACTTAGCTCTATCCCCACTCCCCAGCCGTTCTGTAGAGACGTAGCTCGCTACGTCTCCGCCACGAACCCAGACTAGGAAAGCTACGTCTCTACGGTGGTTCATAGGCGAGCAACTAGAGTTTTCTCCGACGTGTCAAAGAAGAAAAACTAATATCCAAATTCAGCCAGACTCAACGACCAAGGCAGAAAAGACCTGACTTCTTGCGGCAGCTCTGACTTTATAATCCATGCCACTGTAAACTGTGAGGTGCAAGGACTCCTGATGGGCCATCCTCTTCTCGATCTTTCCAACAAGACTGCGGTTGTAATTGGCGGAACCAGCGGCATTGGCCTGGCTCTAACCAGAGCTCTGGCGCAGGCCGGAGCCAACGTCGTTCCCACGGGCCGCCGCGCTGAGCAGGTGGCGTCCGCAGCAGCCGAAGTCAAAGCAATGGGTCGCCGGTCGCTGACGAAAACCTGCGACGTGACCGATAACGCCAGCCTGACCGAATTGCTGACCTCCGTTTGCGCGGAATTCGGAAGCGTTCAGATTCTGGTGAACTCTGCGGGGCGGACCAAACGTACGCCCACATTGGACGTCCCCGACGCCGAATGGGATGACATTATCGAAACCAATCTCAACGGCACCATGCGCGCATGTCGGGTATTTGGGCGCCACATGATCGAGAAGGGCTACGGTCGCATCATAAATATTGCTTCACTGGCGTCATTTGTAGCGCTCTATGAGGTTACGGCATACAACGCCAGCAAGGCGGCTGTGGGGGCGCTCACCAAGTCACTCGCGGTCGAATGGGCAAGGTTCGGGGTTTGCGTTAATGCGATTGCGCCTGGAGTTTTTCGAACCGACCTGAATACGGCTCTGCTGGATGGAACCGAACGCGGCCGGGAATTCCTGATGCGCACTCCGATGAAGCGATTTGGAAAACTCGACGAACTGGGTGGAGCGGCCGTATTCCTGGCGTCAGACGCCGCCAGTTTCGTTACAGGCCACCTGCTAGCCGTGGATGGAGGATTTTTGGCCAGTGGTGTCAACCAGTAGTTAAAGTGATGGTTGTTGTGAACGTGTGGGACGGACACTCTTGTCCGTCGCCTTTGACGTTGAAGTTGACGCTGATTCTGATTTGATTTGTCGCTGAATGCTCGCACGATACGAATGCACCGGGCAGAATAGGTAAAGAACGAATAAACCATGGTCCCAGGCAAAAGCGTCGCAGAAGGCTTGCTCACCCGCGATGACGTTCACCAGATCGTCGCCCAGGCAGCCGCCGAACTTCGTGTAGAAGGCAAACGTGTGCTCATCATCATTCCCGATGGCACGCGGACCATGCCGATGCCGCTGATGTTCGAGCTGCTGCAACAGGAGATTGGCGAGCGAGCATCTGCCTGCGATTATCTGGTTGCTCTTGGTACGCATCCGCTGATGAACGATGCCGCACTAACCCGTTTGCTGGGCCAGCCGGTCGTCGATGGGGAGTGCGGAAAAGCTCGAGTGTTCAATCATCGATGGGACCTCCCCGGCACGCTGCTGGATCTGGGAATCATCCCTGGGGATGAAGTTGCCCAGAGTTCCGGCGGACTGCTATCAGAACCTATTCTGGTGAAGATCAATCGACTGCTTTTCGATTATGACCAGGTCATAATTTGCGGACCCGTATTTCCTCACGAAGTCGTAGGGTTTTCCGGCGGAAACAAGTACCTATTTCCCGGCGTAAGCAGCGGCGAGATGATCAACCAGACGCACTGGCTGGGCGCTCTGCTGGGCAGCTATAACCTTATCGGTACCATCTGCACTCCTGTTCGTGAGCTTATCGATCGGGCGGCGGCGAAAATCACTGTGCCTATCGCATGCTTTGCGCTGGTACTCGCTCACAACGACAATGCCAGCGACGGGCCGGGTATTGCCGGCTTGCATTTTGGCCCAGCGCGCGAAGCCTGGAGAGCCGCAGTCGAGCTATCTTCAAAGAAACACATTCAATGGGTCGAGCGCCCCTTCCGCCGCGTGCTTTCCGTCCTGCCGCGAATGTACGACGACATCTGGACCGGCTCCAAAGGGATGTATAAAGTCGAGCCTGCCATGCTCGAAGGTGGCGAAGTCATCCTGTATGCTCCGCACATTACCGAGATCAGCTACACGCACGGAGCTTTTCTAGACCAGATTGGCTATCACTGCCGCGATTATTTTCTCAAGCAGCCCGGCCGCTTCGATGGCATTCCGCGTAGCGTGATCGCGCACTCTACACACCTTAAGGGCCAGGGGACATACGATGCTGCCACTGGCGTTGAGACTCCGCGGATCGCGGTGACGCTGGCTACCAGCATTTCCGAAGAGCGCTGCCGGCGCTTGAATCTTGGCTACATGAATCCTGCAACCGTCAGGATGGAAGACTGGCAGAACCGCGAAGACCAGGGCGTGAAACTAATCCCCCGTGCTGGAGAAACTCTGTACCGGTTGAAGGCACAGGCAGGGCAATAAGGCAGACCCTATCAACTCATGAACGAACTCAAGCTGCTGCAACGGAAGGTGCTGAAAATTGGTCCCGCAGATAATGTTGCGGTTGCGTTGACGCGTTTGGAGTCGGGTGACGAGGTCGTGCTCAACGGTCTTTCCTATAAGATCCAGTCGAGAGTGCCAGCGAAACAGAAAGTTGCCTTGCAGGACTTCAATTCCGGAGACCACATCGTCATGTACGGCGTCCTGGTGGGACAGGCTATCGTGCCCATCCGAACTGGCGAGGCCCTCAGCGTCCTGAACATGAAGCACCAGAGTGCGGATTTTCACGCCAAGACGATCTCGCAAAACTGGACCGCGCCCGATGTCTCGCGCTGGAAGACGCGCACTTTCATGGGATACCACCGTGCCGACGGCCAGGTCGGCACGCGAAATTACTGGCTGGTGATTCCCCTGGTGTTTTGTGAAAACAGAAATATTCGCGCGCTCCAGGAGGCCTTTGAAAAAGAGTTGGGTATCGCTCCTCCTGAAACTTACCGCCGCCACGTTGCCGATCTGGTGAAGCTATATCGGGAAGGGAAGCTGGAAGAGATCAAGAGTTATCCCTTTCCCGAGCCGGCTTCCATGAGTGAGGAGTCGGCACTGTTCCCCAACGTCGATGGCATCCGATTTCTTACTCACGACATGGGCTGCGGAGGAACTCGCGATGATGCTCAGACCTTATGCGGTCTGATGGCCGGCTACATCCATCACCCCAATGTGGCGGGCGCCACGATTCTCAGCCTGGGTTGCCAGAATGCGCAAATTTCCATGCTGCGAGAAGAACTGCGCAAACGTGATCCGAACTTCAGCAAGCCTTTGCTGGTTTTCGATCAGCAGGAAAGCAATCTGGAATCGGCAATGCTGGGCGAGGCTATCCGGCAGACTTTCATGGGATTGGCAGAAGCAAACCGCCTGACTCGCTCTGCGGCTCCGCTGTCGGCGCTTACTGTCGGTCTAAAGTGCGGGGGTTCGGACGGCTTCTCGGGAATCACCGCGAATCCAGCGATCGGCCACCTCTCCGACCTGGTCGCTGCGCTGGGTGGAAAAAGTATTCTGGCGGAATTTCCCGAACTGTGCGGAGTTGAGCAGAGTCTCATCGACCGCTGCAAGAGTGGCGAAATAGCCGACAAATTCATCACCCTGATGAGAACCTACGCCGCCAGGGCCGAGGCCGTCGGATCTGGATTCGACATGAATCCGTCGCCGGGCAATATCAAGGACGGCTTGATTACGGACGCAATGAAGTCAGCCGGAGCGGCTCGTAAAGGCGGGACGTCTCCAGTCAGCGATGTTCTGGACTATCCGCAGTACGCGACCGCGCCTGGGCTGAATCTCCTGTGCACTCCCGGCAATGACGTTGAGGCTGTGACCGCGCAGGTGGGAGCAGGAGCCAACGTCGTTCTGTTCACCACGGGCCTGGGCACGCCCACCGGCAATCCGATCGCGCCTGTGGTCAAGCTCGCCACCAACTCTGAGCTTGCCAATCGGATGCACGACATCATCGACATTGATACCGGCGGAGTCATCTCGAAGGGCACGACCATCGAGCAGATGGGCGAGTCAATTCTCGAACAGGTAATCAGCATTGCCAGCGGAGAGACACGAACCAAAGCCGAGTTAAAACCACAGGAAGATTTCATCCCGTGGAAGCGAGGCGTCTCGCTGTAACGTGGACGAAATCCATCTCCGACTAAATTCAGACGTCAACCTGAACCCGGCTCCATTCGGGTAAAGGATGCAGCGCGCCTCGCCATGACAATTGCGAAGCCTACGTGAGCGCGCGATCCAGATGCGAATATCCGCCATCCACAAACAGATGCTGACCCGTAATGTGTCCGGCCTGAGCAGAAATCAGAAAGACCACCATCGCCGCAATCTCATCGGGAGTTGTCATCCTCTTGCCCAACGGAATCTTTCCGATGATGGATTTGAGCTTCGACTCTGAATCGGGAAAGGTGTCCAGCCACTGGCGATAGAGTGGAGTCATTACTTCGGCAGGCACCACGGCATTCACGCGAATACCATAGGGCAACAGCTCGACCGCCCATTCGCGCGTCAGCGCCAGAATCGCACCCTTCGACGATGCGTAACCTGAGGTGCCGCCCTGTCCGGTGATGGCGGTCTTCGAAGCAATATTCACGATCGAGCCCTGTGCCTGCTTCAACCATGGCAGCGCGTAATGCGCCATGTTGTAACAGTGCAGCAAATTTCGCTGCAGTGACTCCACGTATTTTTCCGGGCTGCCGTCTTCCAGGCCGATTCGGTCGTTCACGCCCGCGTTGTTGACCAGGGCATCGAGACGGCCCGTGAGCCGAACGGTTTCATCCACAACTTTCGAGCAGTTGGCCGCAACCGCGAGTTCCGTGCTGATAACGTGACTTGCGGCCCCGTCGCGCTCGAGCTCGGCGTGGAGTTGTTCCGCAGCGGATGCATCGCGATCGACAATCACGGGTACTGCGCCCTCCCGGGCAAAGCACCTGCTGATTGCCGCGCCAATGCCCTTGGCGCCGCCAGTGATGAGTATGACTTTATTTTTGAGTTGCAGGTCCATGGGGTAAGGTCAGGTTATAGAAGCGCGCGGCATTCAGGCCAAAAATCTTTTCCTTTTCCGAATTAGCCAGTTTTCGCACGTAGTTTTCGATCACCTGTTTCACGCGCCCATAGGTTCCAGCCAATAGGCACACAGGCCAGTCCGAACCGAACATGAGCCGGGTGGGTTTGAAAGCCTCGAAAACCACATCCAGGTACGGGCGGAAGTCTTCTTGTTTCCAGTGACCCCAGTCCGCTTCGGTGACCATGCCTGATAGTTTGCAAAACACATTTGGCGCGGTGGCGATCTCTCGCATGTTCCCGGCCCATGTGGCGGTTTCGTGGCTTTTAATTGGGGGCTTGGCAATGTGATCGATGACGAAGGGCTGTTCGGGAAACTTCGCCACCAGCTCGATCGCCGCTGGCAATTGCCGTGGGTAGACAAGAATGTCATAGGTGAATCGGTGCTGTCGCAATGCGCCAATTCCTCGAACAAAAGACTTTCGCAGCATGAAGCGATCGTCGGGTTCATCCTGCACAATATGGCGGAAGCCGCGTAGCTTTTCGTAGCGCGAGAAAAATTCCAGCCGCTTGGGGAGATCATCGGCACTAAGATCCACCCAGCCAACCACGCCGGCGACGGCGGCATACTGCTTCGCCAGGTCGAGGAGAAACATCGTCTCGTTTTCCGACTGGGCTGCTTGCACCGCGACCGAGGCTCCGATACCGCTGGCTTGCAGTTCACGGTTCAAATCCGGCGGCAGAAAATCCCTCTTGAGCACGGACATAGCGTCCGTTATCCAAGCGTGCTGCGCGCGGTCATAGCGCCAGAAGTGTTGGTGTGAATCGATTTTCATGCAAAGGTGCGACAGCCGCGAAGCGGCAAAGTAATCTAGCCCACGGCGCAAGCCGTGGGTGTTAGTTGGAGACTGGCCCAGCCCAAAGGGGCGAAAGAGTCACCTGCATCGAAACCTGAAACCTACTGATGAATTCTCGCCGCCCAGCCGCCACCCGAGGCCAGAGTGATTTTGAACTTCTTGCTGCTGGTGACTTGGGTTTTCGTCTTTACGTAGTCGCCAGCCATGCGATCAGCGTTCACTCCATCCTGGTACGCGTCCATGGTGAAGGTCCCCGAAGGTAAAAATGAAAGGTCCACGTCGAGGTCGCGACCCGTCCAGTTTGTCATGGCGCCAACATACCAGTCGCGGCCGTTCCTTCTTGCCACCAGAACATACTCACCCAGTTTTGCGTCGAGCACCCTGGTTTCGTCCCACACGGTTGGCACCGGTCCCAGAAACTCCATCGCTTCCGGCTCACGCATATAGTTCGAAGGACTATCGGCCAGCATCTGCAGCGGGCTTTCGAAGACAACATACATTGCCAGCTGATAGCTGCGCGTTCCCATGGCCATGGGTCGTTCGTGGATCGGCGCGAAGTTCGTCCTGGTGGCATTCAGCATAGCGCCGGGCGTGTAGTCCATCGGACCGAGAAACATGCGGGTGAAAGGCAGTGTCAGGTTGTGCGGCGGGTCGGCTTCGGCGCTCCACTTGCTCCACTCCATGCCTCGGACCCCTTCACCGCTGATCATGTTGGGCCAGGTTCGGGTCATAGTGATCTGGCTCTGTCCGCCATGAAAATCTACCAGCATGTGGCGTTTTGCGGTTTCGCGGCAGGTCTTGTAATAGAAGTTGATCAGCTTCTGATCGTTGCGCTGCATGAAATCAATCTTGATGCCCTGAATTCCCCACTTCTGGAATTGATCCAGCGCCTGGTCAAATTTATCGTCGAAACTCTTCCATACCACCCACAGGATAATGCCAACGTTTTTCTGTTTGGCGTAAGCGGTGAGCTCGTCCATGTTGATTTCCGGAACGACCGCCATTACGTCGCCCAGCTTGTACCAGCCTTCATCAAGAACGATGTATTGCAGGCCATATTTGGCGGCGAAATCGATGTAGTACTTGTACGTCTCGGTATTGATTCCAGCCTTAAAATTGACGCCGTAAACATTGTTCGCGTTCCACCAGTCCCAGGCCACTTTGCCCGGCTTGATCCATGATGTGTCCTGCACTTGCGATGGCTTCTCCAAAAGCCAGACCAATTGGTTCGTGATCAAATCACCGTCTTTCTCAGTGATTCCCAATAGTCGCCACGGATAAGTGCGAGTGCCACGAGTCACGGCGATGTAGTCCGCCGCCTCCGTGACCCGGTAGTCTCGGTCACGTTCCAAAACTTCCTGCAAGGGATAATGAGCGAAGGTCGCTGCCAGCCCATTGCGGCTCGTCCCGCGCAGCCATAACCCGGGATAGTCTTCGATATCCGATTCTGCAACTGCCACTTTCACGCCGTTGCCTGCGTCCACGATGGCGGGCAGGCTGGCGATGGATGCCGTCGGAATTTCCTTCAACTTGAAGAGAGGGAATCTTCTTTCGTTGTGCGACATAAAACTCTCTTCAAGGGGATAGTAGGCGGAGTAGTCGCCGGCAAAATTAAGGCTGACCTCCTCGTTGTAAACCTTTACATCGTTTGCCGGAAGAGAAGTCTCGAAGCGATAAGCCGTGCCCTCGTTGTAGGCTCGAAAGACAACCGCGTAGTTGCCTTCCATCTCGAGCCGCAGTTCGTTGTAGTTCTCGCGGATTTTGGCGAACTTCTGCTTCACCGGAGGCTCAAGCGTTCCGTCATGGCTGCGTGGCGTTGCCGACTTGACGCGCGGCTGCAAGCCAAGCGTGTTGTGGTCGATGTCGATAGAGAACGTGGCCTTCTGCACCAGGGGCGCGCCTTTGAACAGGACGTCATACTGAATGCGGTCGCCGGTCTGGATCTTCACTTCGATCTGCTTATTGGGCGAGAGCAGACTGTAGCTGGACTGTGCAGATGCGGAACCAACCAGAGTCACAGCCATCACCGCCAAAATTGCCTTCTTGCACACGGTATCCATTTTTGCAGTTTCTCCTTGCGCGATCGACTGGAAATGATCGACTGGGAATGAACGACCGGGAATGATCGGCAGAAAATGACCGACTGCCCGCAGCACAGTTCAAGCGCAGACAGATAATAACTGCGGCCTTCCCGAGTAGCAAACGACTAGCACACGCATGTGGCAGCGGCCGGCGCTGTCATGAATGCTGTCATGAATAAAGACGAGCTACTGAACTCCGCCGGGGCTTCTGCTCAGGCGTTCTGCTTCCTGCCTTTCTGCCGTGGCTTGCTCGGGATGCCCGGTCGTGCTGTAGATTTCGGCCATTCGCCGATGCGGCTCAGGTTCCTGCGGGCGCAGCTTTGCCGCCTCTTCGAGGTAGCGAAGCGAAGCAGAGTGTTGCTGGTCTTGTTCGGCAGATTGTTTTTGAGTCAGCGTCTTCTGCGCCAGAGCCATGCTTGTGAGATAAAGCATGTCTGTCGTTCCAGAATCTTCTGGATTGAGCTCGTGCGCGTGGTGCAGTGACTGGTAGGCCGCGAGATCGTCGCCAAGCTTCGCCATCACCGCGCCGTAGAGCATGTTGAGTTGAAACAGGTCGGGCCAGCGCTTCAGTGTGTTTTCAAGAGGCTGACGAGCGGCTTCAAACTGATTTAGTTGATAGTAGGCCAGCGCCAGGTTGTACTGCATTTGCGGCGATTGTGGCGCTAGTTCAGCCGCGCGGCGCAGCGGTTTCAACGCGGCTTGCAGATCACCGTGCTGGCCGTAAATAGTACCGAGTGAAGTCAATTTTTCAGCGTTGTCCGGATCATACAGTTGTTCACAAATCGCATGTGCTTCCTCGCGCGTGCCTTTATCCAGCTTCTGCGCGCATTCAACCCGGAGTTGGCTCTCGCTGGAATCACGTTTCCGCAACTCTTCCGAAACAGCCAATGCTTCGGCCGCTTCTTCGTTGCGTCCCAGCTTGCGATAGACAAGCCCCAGTTGGTAAGGAATACGGGCATCCCGCGGATTTAGTTGTGCGGCCTCCTTCAGCCATTTTTCCGCTGCCGGCAAGTCTCCCTGTTTGAAGTAAGCGAAGCCAAGGTAGTAAGAGGTATCGGGGAATGGCGGCTTTGCGGCCGCCTGGCTGAGGTTCTTAATCGCGCCAGAGAGAATGCGATCGTCGAGGTCCAGGCGACCCAGGTAGTAAAGCACATTGGGATGATCTCCCACTTCTCTGCGTACGATTTCCAGTTCGCGGCGTGCTTCGTCGGATTTGTGCGCTTCGAAGAGCGCAACCGCCAGGGGAAATCTCGCGCGAAGAGTCAGCGTTGAGTCGATTTCAAGAGCAGCACGAAATTCGCTGATCGCGATGTCGTACTGGTCCTGTTTCAGCGCGTCGTAGCCCTGGCCGAGGTGGGCCTCGGGACCGCTACCCTTTGCTGATGCCTGAGCCGGCGCTTGCTGCGATGAGACGAAGCAACACCCAATAGCCAATATGCCGAACGTGATCAAAACTGCGGTATGAAGCCGAAAGCTCATCAGGTCAGATAATGTGGGCGCGGGCGTCCCCCTCGTGCGGTCGAGCAAAGCTCGACAGAAATCATAGCCGAAACCTGCCCCAGGAATCATGCATCGCAACGGTCCATGTAGGGACGGGTCTTCGACCCGAGCGAAGCTCGACAGGGGGTATCCAGTGACGTGCGCCAGCTGACATGTCCCTGCCGTCTACCGCACGGGCGGGACGCCCGCGCCCACATTAGTCTTCACCGCTGCTTTAGCTAGGAGGGCCGCAGCCGCTTTCTTGACATCTGCAATTTCGGCCGCTGTAGCCGTTCCTACGTAATCGCGAACCAGTTTTTCACAATGTTCCCGAACTTGATCGTAGGCCGCGGGGTCTTCGCCTCGCACGATGAGCAATTCCTTGAGCCAGTGCTTCCCATAGCCGGCATGCATGGTTTCGTCTGCCCAGTCGAAGTCCATGTCATGCTCGCTGACAGCATCCCCGTATGCGTGAAAAAGCTGGGCGCGTGCGGGCTTGTGCTTGATATTTTTGGTTTCAAAAAAGTACAGCATGCCCAGGCGATAAATTGGATCCTGACCGGATGCACTTTCGTAGATGTAGGTCCCGAGCGGAATTTCTGCCGGATCCAACCCCCAGGCCATCAGCCGTTCATAGCCCATGCGGCAGTGGCGAGATTCGTCGTATGTCCAGCGGGCGGCATTGTGAATCCACTCCCACGGCAAGGCGTCTGCGAATGCACTCAGCATCAAGCCGCCGGCTTCAATCGCCCAAACTTCATTCAGGTGGCTAATGGCCGACCTGAGTTGTAATTGCAGACCTTCTCCGTACGGATAACTCGGGTCCACCACATCTGGCCAGTAGAAGCGGCAGGGCCAGAATCGCGGATCGCGGGCGGGCCGCTCAGGAACGACGTAAGTTTTGGATCTTGGCAATGGTCCGGAATCCGCCGCCGAGGGCGATGGGCCAACGCCTACTCCGCCGAGATGGGCGAGACGATCTGCAACTGCCTTTGTCCAAGAGTGAGTGTTCTCCTGCAACTCAGGATTTGCGGTAGTGGCAGACTCTGCCCACTGCTGAAAGGCGGCTATCTGCTCCTCTTTTTCGGACAGACCCAAAGACAAGAAGCGGTGCGTCGGCCCATCGGCGATCGCATCCGACGCCTCAAGGTACTCGCGGTAGGAATCGCGCAGCGCCGGCAGCAGAACTTTTCCCAAGCACGATAGAAAAGCGGGAACGGAGGGCGAATTCTTGATCGCGCCGAAAAGTTCAATCAACGCGTGGTCGGCCCCTTGCTCTTCGAGCATGCGGCTGGGAAAACGCAACTCGAATACGCGATTGCGCACTGCATCAGCCGTCTCCGCGCTTTGCCAGATGAAGCGCGCCATACCGATTTTGATTTCTAACGGCGCGACGGCAGGTATCCACGCAGCTTCACTCACCAGCAGCGACCGCTCGCAGAAGAAAAAGCGCTTCAGCAACTGCGCCGTATCGAGACGCATCCAGCGAGAACGCGGCTGCGGACTCGATAGGAACTCGGAAGCCTGTGCCATAGTCCCCCCTGCCGGACGCTAGCTGTCCAACTCTGTATTCTAAAGCTTGACGGTTCGTGTGTGTGCCCGCTTGCGTCTCCGTCGATCAATGATCCAGCCGACAGCATAAAACCAGGCGAGGATAAAAGCGGGGATGAAGGTAATGAACGTCCAAATTTCATTGATCCCGAGGCGGGCTAAACCGCGAACAACTCTTTCTCCCGCAACAAACGCAGGAAAGGCTGATAGCACCAATAATTTTGTCATCCAGCCAGGATCAATCCAGATGAATTGAGGATCCCATCCGATGCGATCTGGTTTTTCACCTTCACAAGAAGTAGGAGTGGGAGATTGAGGGTGTCTATTCAGAGGGTCAGAATCAAGACGAATCGATGACCACCAAAAATAGCGGCTTTGATGCCCGTTTCGAAACTCGCGATTCCAGCGGAACGAATGATAGGTCAATGCCGCGAATAAAATCAGGCCCACAGCGGGCAACGCAAAGCTCCAACGGATGCGCATCTCTAAATAGACACCAAGATGGAAGCACCGGACTTAACTAGTGCTTAGAACGCCTGGCTAAGCGCCACCACAACCACCGCCACAATCAGCACCAGCAGGCCAAGATTCAGAGTTCGCCGGGCAGCAGCGGGCGCATCCTTCCACTCCCCTCGCCTCAAGCCCCACAAATTCCCAACGACGATCGAAAGAGAGATAAACAACGGCCAACCAACGACCGCTCCCCAGCGACCAAGCCTGGTCGCGCCCGCGCCGTAAAGATAAAAGCTGCCGATCCACATCAGGGCCATCAGCGCGCCCAACCCGAGATTGCGGAGTGTCTCACCGTTCCAGTAATGGCTTAGAGTGTTTCTTGCGATCATCAGGTACAGGCAGTAGGCAAGGTTTGCAACAAACCCAAAAGTAAATAAAAGTGCCCACACACTATTTCCCGCCGAAGCCTGTGAGACGCCCAGCGCGCCGGCCGCGTCGATCACATTTCCGCCGAAGGCGACTCCAACATTGGGCAGGCACGAAAGTATGCCGGCGAGAACGGCAATGGCCAGGCCGATCTTGAACGCGCCCGTGGACGTCGCTACGGATTTCTCTTCAGCCGGCGTCCGGCGCGAGCCGCCGACCGAACACAGCACAATGCCGAAAATTACCAATGCCGTGCCGCCAAGGAGCACTAAGCCCTTCGAGGTTAAGAGTGTCTGAGGAAAGAAGACAAGCAGGGGAATCAGCGCACCCAGACTGGCGATCAGGCCCATGATAATGGGATACCCCAACGCCATGCCGAGCCTGTCCATGCCCAACCCGAACAAAACCGCCCCCACTCCCCATCCCAATCCGAAAAGAGCCAGCACCGCGAGATCCCTGCCGGGAGACGCAGCGTACACGGCAAAAATATTAGGAACGAACAGAAGAGTGATAGCCCAGTTGAAGACAAGCATCCCCAGAAGCGAGAATGTGGCCCAGGTATGCTCCCAGGCCCACTGCCGGACCAGCGTCATTGGAAGGACGAAGCTGCCTTGCAACAAGGCAGCCAGCAGCACCAAAACAAAGCCTACCGCCAGATCGATGTGAAGCAGGTGGGACCTCCCTCAGTGCAGGACAGTCGTTGCACTGGCGGCCGCGCATTTCCACTTTCCATTCTGATAAATCCATGTGTCCACGAAGCGCTCGCGGCGCACGTAGGGCTTTCCACCCTCGGTGCCCTTGGCTCGAAAAATCCCGGTCGCAGTCGCAGCGTTTCCATAAACGTGGACCGTGATCGACTCCGGCGTCACTTGCTGCTCCTGCGAGTTGGCGGGGTCAATGCTGGCTAGAAATTCCGCTTTGTTCTGCATGCTGCCGTCATCGTTCACCAGCACAATCTCATCGTCGAGCAGGGCGTCCAGAGCCTTCCGGTCGGCCATTTTGTAAGCCTGGTTCCAGGCTTTCTCCAGGGCGACAATTCTTGATTGAACGCCAGAAACAGAATCATCCTGCCCCACCGCCATGAAGGTTGCTATGCACGCGAAGGCTATCAAGAGGCCGGTCGATCTCACGGGCACCCCCTTTTGGAACTCAATCGATAGTACGTCAGAACCTTCCGAATATCCGGTTCAATGATTGCGGCGACGAATCAGCATGGTTATGCCGATTGCAAACAGGACGACGACACAAACAGAAAAGACATAGTAGGCCGCCTGGATTTTTGGCCAAAGCCACGATGGAAACTGGTCGGATGTCACCGAGGTAGAGAGACGAAATGATGGCTGCGGCATAGCGGCTGCGTTCCCTCACACCCACGCCACCGAGGTGATAAACAGCAGCATGACCGCCCCCACAACTGGCTCGCCAGTGACCAACGAGAAGATGAAAGAAACAATTGCCAGGAGTGTGCAGTCCCAATATCCCTCCGTCCCCAGATGGTCGACATCGGCGCCGCTCTGGATGGAAGGCTAGAAAGGGCTCTTAAGACGGCTCTCACTGTGTGGCGTGAAATCGGACAGATTCAGCGTTTCCATTCGAGCCCCTGACGGATGCATACACAGAAGGGTTCACCTCTGGCGGATTACCTTGTCGTCAACCAATCTGGTGGATTCATGCGGTTTTGTCGATAGCATTGCAGGACCTCGTCGCGGTCGGGAAGGGAAGGGATCACCCCCTCTTTAGTGACAGCAAGGCCACCGGTGACTACTGCAAGTCGCACCGCGTCCTCAAGGCCGGCGCCGCAAGCCAAAGCCATTGCCAGGCCTGCATTGAAGGCATCACCGGCGCCCGTGGTGTCCACAGCAGGCATCTTCAGAGCCGGAATGCGGACGGAGGCCGATGCCGTCACGATCAGCGCTCCCTTTTCCCCCAGTGTCATCACAACCTGCTTCACTCCACTTCGAATCAGATCACGCGCGATCTCTTCAGGATCGCAAGCTTCATTCGGACTCCGCCCCGCCAGGACTCTGGCTTCAGTCTGGTTCGGAGTGATGATGTCCACCAATTGCAGCATCGATTTCGGCAACGGACGGACCGGCGCCGGATTCAGTATCGTCACCGCGCCGGTTGCCCGGCCCCGGGCCATCGCGGCTTCGGCCGCTGCCACTGGAATTTCGAGTTGAGTGAGTGCCGCTTTTGCGGTCTCAAAAGCAGTCGCTCCGTGGGACACGTCGTCGGCGGTCAAGAGCTCGTTCGCGCCGGGATCAATGGTGATGCAGTTATTTCCCTTGGCATCGACAATGATGAAACCTACGCCAGTGGGAGCATCGCCGGTTTGCGCGACGTGACTGATGTCGATACCTTCATCCCGGTACAGTTCCAAGGCCATTTCACCGAATGGGTCTCTACCAATCTTGGCAACAAAGCTGACTCGAGCACCCAGGCGCGCACATCCCACGGCCTGGTTGGAACCCTTTCCGCCGTAGTCCACGCGATAGCCCGTCGCGAGCAGCGTTTCACCCTGGCTGGGCAGGCGCCCGACTCTCATGGTCAGGCCCGTGGCATAACTTCCTACGACCGCAATTTTAGGAGCGTTCATTGGGACAGTCTGCGCAGCCTGTCGCGCGGCGCGAAAAACGCCGTAAGCCTAACACAGACCGCTTTCGACTCACACCAGGTGTAAGGCTCGAGGATTTTCCTTCCTGAAACTTCGTGTCCTTCGTGGTTCAAGCTTTTCCCGCGCCGCGGAGTGGGCAGACATTCCTCGTCCTGCCTTGTAGAATCTGCAATGCACATCCGCGAAGTTCATATAAGACGAGGGATCACATGCCAGAGAAGCCTCCAGCGGCCGATGCCCGCACCGACATTGAATCGGTCCTGCACGAACAGCGAAAATTCGAGTGTCCGGAAGCCTTCAGCCAAAAGGCGCACATCAAGAGCCTGGAAGAGTACGAGCGTATCTACCGCGAGTCGGTTGAACAGCCCGAAAAATTCTGGGGCGGAATCGCCGGCGAGCTTCATTGGTTCAAGAAGTGGGACAAGGTTTTGCAATGGAATCATCCCTGGGCCAAATGGTTCGTCGGCGGCCAGCTCAATCTTTCCTACAACTGCCTCGACCGCCACGTTCAGAGCTTTCGCAAAAACAAGGCAGCAATCATCTGGGAGAGTGAACCCGGCGAAGTACGCACTCTTACCTACCAGCAGCTGCATCGTGAAGTGCAGAAATTTGCCAATGTCCTGAAGTCGCTCGGAGTCAAAAAAGGAGATCGCGTCGCCATTTATATGGGGATGACTCCCGAGCTGCCGGTCGCAATGCTGGCCTGCGCCCGCATCGGCGCGCCGCATAC
>JADMIO011135860.1_pt1 | contig 18725 bp, 16 predicted proteins | sample 8958161 | NCBI WGS metagenome assembly JADMIO01 (sample SAMN16585339, study PRJNA669376) | soil metagenome | isolation source: Crop rotation soil | place: USA: Cullars Rotation, Alabama | collected 2011 | reverse complement strand
TTCGGCGCCGCCTCGAAATCGGCTTCGGCGAGGAATTTCTCGGCCTCGAGCGCCGCCATGCAGCCGGTGCCCGCCGCCGTCACCGCCTGGCGGTAGATCTTGTCCATCACGTCGCCGCAGGCGAACACGCCGGGGATGGAGGTCTGCGCCGTGCCCGGGGTCACCGGGATATAGCCGTCCGAATCCAGCTCCAGCTTGCCCTTGAACAGCTCGGTCGCCGGGACATGGCCGATCGCGACGAAGGCGCCTTCGGTGTCGAACCGCTCGATCGCGCCGGTGACGGTGTCGCGCAAGTTCACCGCGACCAACCCCTCGGGCGTCCCGTCGCCGACAAAGTCCGCCACCTCCCGGTTCCACATCACCCTGATATTGGGATGGGCGAGCAGCCGCTGCTGCAGGATTTTCTCGGCGCGCAGGCTATCCCGGCGATGGATCAGAGTAACGTCATGACTGTGGTTGGTCATGTAGAGTGCTTCCTCGACCGCGGTGTTGCCGCCGCCGATCACCACCACCTTCTTGCCGCGGTAGAAGAAGCCGTCGCAAGTGGCGCAGGCCGAGACGCCCTTGCCCTTCAGCCGCTCCTCGCTGGGTAGGTTGAGCCAGCGCGCCTGGGCGCCGGTGGCGATCACCAAGGTGTCGCCCAGATAGACGGTGCCGCCATCGCCGATCAGCCGGAACGGCCGCTGGCTGAGGTCGACCTCGACGATATGGTCCCAGACCATCTGCGTGCCGACATGCTCGGCCTGTTTCTGCATCTGCTCCATCAGCCAGGGGCCCTGGATCACGTCCGCAAAGCCGGGATAATTCTCGACGTCGGTGGTGATGGTGAGCTGGCCGCCGGGCTGGATGCCCTGGATCACGATCGGCGCGAGGCCGGCGCGGGCGGCGTAGATGGCGGCGGTCAGCCCGGCGGGGCCCGAGCCCAGGATGATCATCCGGGAGGAGTGCGTGGCGGTGGTCATGGACGGGAGGTAGGGAACCGGCCGATGGGCCGCAATGGCGCTTTTGCTTCTATCCACAGCCACTGATAAAGGCGCGGCCGACCCCCAGCGAAGGACTCCAAACGTCATGACCGCCCGCGACAATCCGATCGGCCTCGACGGCTTCGAGTTCGTCGAGTTTACCAGCCCGAACCCGGCGGCGATGGCGGACCTGTTCGTGAAGCTCGGCTTCACCCATGTCGGCAACCATCGCTCCAAGCAGGTGCGCCATTATGCGCAGGGCGACGTCAACTTCATCCTGAACATGGAGCCGGAGGGCCAGCCGGCGGAGTTCCGCAAGGCGCACGGCCCCTCGGCCAACGGCATGGCGTTTCGGGTGCGCGATTCGAAGCAGGCGATCGCCGATGCGGTCGCCAGGGGTGCGACCGAGGTGAAAAGCCCGCGCGGCCCCGGCGAGCTGGAAATCCCCGCCATCGAGGGGATCGGCGGCTCCTTCCTCTACCTCGTCGACCGCTACGGCGCCGACCAGATTTACGACGTGGATTTCGAGCCGGTGCCTGGCGCCTCGCCCAACGACAACAGCGTCGGCCTGCACACGCTGGACCACCTGACCCACAATGTGAACCGCGGCCGGATGAATCACTGGGCCGAGTTCTACGAGAAGATCTTCAACTTCCGCGAAATCCGCTATTTCGACATCGAGGGCCAGCAGACCGCCCTCCTCTCCCGCGCGATGACCGCGCCGGACGACAAGATCCGGATCCCGCTGAACGAGAGCCAAGACGATTTTTCGCAGATCGCCGAATATCTGAAGGAATATGGAGGCGAAGGCATCCAGCACCTCGCCTTCGCGACCGACGACATCTTCAAGACGGTCGACAAGCTGCGGGCCAACGGGATCAAGTTCCAGGATAGCCCCGAGACCTATTACGATATGATCGACGAGCGCATCCCCGGCCACGCGCATGACGTTGCCTCGATGCGTCTTCGCCGAATCCTGATCGACGGCTCGCCGGAGACCGGCGAGGGCCTGCTGCTGCAGATCTTCACCGAGAATATGGTCGGACCGATCTTCTTCGAGATCATCCAGCGCAAGGGCAACGAAGGCTTCGGCGAGGGCAATTTCAAGGCGCTCTTCGAATCGATCGAGCTCGACCAGATCCGCCGCGGCGTGATCCCCGGAGTGAAGGCCGACGCCTGAGCCTGCCAACCTGAGCGAGGCGCCGACTCCGTCGCTGGTCCTCGACCGCGGCAGGCTCCACCGCAATTGCGCGCGGATGCTGGCCAGATGCCGGTCGCTGGGCGTCGGGCTGCGCCCGCATCTCAAGACGCTGAAGTCGATCGACGCGGCGCGGGTCGCGATCGATCCGGCGCATAAAGGGATCGCCGTCTCGACGCTGCGCGAGGTCGAATATTTCGCCAGTCACGGCATCGGCGATATCCAATATGCGGTCTGCATCACGCCGGATAAGCTGGCCCGGGCAAAGGCGGTTGCCGAGCGCATCCCGCGTTTCAGCGTCTTCCTCGACAGCGTCGAAACGGCTCAGGCAATTGCTGCCGCAACCGGCCCGTTCAACGCCTGGATCGAGATCGACAGCGGCGAGCATCGCACCGGCCTCGATCCCGAAGACCCGGCCTTGATCGGGATCGCGACGATCCTGCGCGACGGCGGCGTGCGGCTGGCCGGAGTCGCCACCCATGGCGGCCATTCCTACGGCGCGCGTTCCGCCGATGCGCTGGCCGCGATCGCCGATCAGGAGCGCGCCGCGGTCGTCGACGCTGCCGGGCGGCTGCGTTCGGCCGGCTTCGAAGTGCCCGGGGTCAGCGCCGGCTCGACGCCCACCGCGACCCATCTCGCTTCGGCGGAGGGCCTCACCGAACTCCGCGCCGGCGTCTACACCGCGGGCGACCTGTTCCAGGCCGGGCTTGGCGTGCACGAGGAGGAGGACATCGCCGTCTCGGTTCTTGCCTCCGTCATCGCCCGGAACGAGGCGCGCGGCCGGGTGATCGTCGACGCCGGCGGCCTCGCTTTGTCCAAGGATCGCTCGACAGCCGCCTTGCTCGATGACCTGGGCTATGGCGTCGTCGTGAATCAGGAGGCAGCCCCCTCGCTCGGCCGCCTCGTCGTCGGCGGTGTTCATCAAGAGCATGGCGAGATCGACGGCGTGCCGGCGGAAGCCTTTGCCCGTCTCCCCATCGGCGCGAAGCTCCGAATCCTCCCCAACCATGTCTGCATGACCGCTGCTCCTTATGATCATTATCTGGTGGTCGACGGCGGCAGCGAGATCGTCGATCGCTGGGACAAAATCAGCGGCTGGTGAGCCTTATCCCGACATTTATCGGGTTCCTGCAGGCCCCGCCTGCCGATACACTCGCTTCCGTTCGGGGAGGCGTGGATGGCGACGAAAAAGCAGGCTCTGGCCGCGGTGAGCGACGGCGGGCACAGCCCCAATTGGCAGGACGACGCGCTCGGCTTCCTGATCTCCCCGATCGGCCGCGACCGGTTCCTCGCCGAGATTTACGAACAGAAGGAGCTCCTCAATCTCCGCAACGAACCGGGCCGCTATGCCGATCTGCTGACGCTCGAATCGCTCGACCACTTCATTGCCAGCGCGGACCTTCGCGAGGGCATGCTCGATCTCGCCAACAAGCATAACCGGATCAACCGCGACGCCTATGTCGACGAGGAAGGCCGGGTGATGCAGGTCGCGGTGACCGAGGAATATCTCAAGGGCGCGACCATCATCCTGCCGCACCTGCACAGTTCGATGTTCAATCTGGGCGAATTTTGCCGATCGCTGGAGGAGGTCTTCACCTGCCATGTGCAGACCAACATCTACCTGACTCCGCCGAGCCGCGAGGAAGGCAAGACCAATCAGGGCTTCCCGCCGCATTACGACAATCACGACGTCTTCGTGATGCAGATTTCCGGGCAAAAGGCCTGGCGGCTCTACGGCACGCCGGTGACCACGCCGTTCCGCGGGGAGACGTTCGAGGTCGCGAGCCATGAGGCTGGCGAGGCGACCCAGACCTTCACGATGAACCCCGGCGACTGCATCTATTTGCCGCGCGGGCTGATGCACGACGCGGTAAGCATGGGCGACGAGCCGAGCTTGCACATCACCGTCGGCCTGATCACCAAGACCTGGGCCGATCTGCTCCTCGAATCGATCTCCGAGCTGGCGATCAGCGAGCCGGCCTTCCGCCGCTCGCTCCCCGCCGGCTATGCCGACCGCGATTTCGACCGCGAGGCGGCCGGCCGCTATTTCGATCAGCTGATCGACACGATCAGCGACAAGGCGCAGATGGACAACGCCTTCGATCTGCTCGCCGACAATTTCATTCGCGCCCGCCAGCCCAACGTCTCGGGCGTGATCACTGCGTCGCGGGTCGCCTCGAAGCCCGACGATCGTTACCGCCGCCGCCGCTATGCGCCCTGGAACGTCGCCGAGGACGAAGGCGGCAAGCTGGTGCTGATCGGCCCCGGCGGCGATCTCGATTTCGCGCAGGAGGAAGGCGACGCGCTGGAGCTTGCTCTGGGTGGCGCGCCGTTCGTCGTCGCCGACCTCAAATGCGAGAAGCCGGACGAGCTGCTGCAGCGGCTCTGGGCTGCGGGTTATCTGGAAAGGCTATCCTGAAAAGATGGTAGCGGAGGAGGGACTTGAACCCCCGACACGCGGATTATGATTCCGCTGCTCTAACCAGCTGAGCTACTCCGCCCCGAAAGCGAGCCGGCGCTATAGGTAGGCTCAACGAGACCGTCAACAAAGCGGGCGAGCGCCGAGGTAGCCAGCCTATTTCGCCCCCGCTAAGGCAGGCCGATGCGAGCGCTCTCCACGATCGAAGCGGCGGCAGTCGAGCGTTCCGCCGACGCGCCGATGCTCGCCCAGGTCGAGCAATGGGCGGCGATCAACAGCGGCTCGCGCAACCTCGCCGGGCTCGACGCGGTCGCGGCGCGGCTCGCGGACGCCTTCGCCGCCTTGCCCGGGCCGATCGAGCTTCGGGAGGCCGCGCCGGTCGAGGCGGTGGCCGCGGACGGGTCGCGGCGCGCACTGGAGCATGGCCGCAACCTGCACCTCCGCGTCCGGCCCGAGGCGCCCGTCCAGCTCCTGCTCACCGGCCATATGGACACCGTGTTCGCCGCCGATCATCCCTTTCAGGAGGTATTCTGGCGCGAGGCCGGAATGCTCGGCGGGCCGGGCGTGGCCGACATGAAGAGCGGCGTATCGATCATGCTCGCCGCGCTGCAGGCGGTGGAGGCGTCACCGCTCGCCGGTCGCCTGGGCTATGAAGTGGTCCTCAACAGCGACGAGGAGGTCGGCTCGGCCGGCTCCGCGGCGCTGATCGCCGCGGCGGCACGCGGCAAACGGGCGGCGTTGACCTACGAACCCTCCGCCCTCCCCGACGGCACGCTCGCCGGCGCCCGGCCCGGCAGCGGCAATTTCTCGCTGATCGTCGCCGGCAGGGCCGCCCATGCCGGCCGCAATCCGGAGGAGGGCCGCAACGCCCTGCTCGCTGCCGCTGCTCTCGCGCTTCGGCTGGCGGAGGCGCGCGATCCCGGCCTCAAGGTCAATCCGGCGAAGATCGACGGCGGTGGCCCGAACAATGTCGTGCCGGACCAGGCGGTGCTGCGCGTCAACCTGCGCCCCATGACGCCGGCCGACGAGACTCGCGCCAGGGCACTGATCGACGAGGCGGTCGCCGCGGTCTCCGCCGCGCATGACGTGGCGATCCATGTCCATGGCGGCTTCGGTCGCCCGCCCAAGCCGATGGACGCCGCCACGACCCGCCTGTTCGAACTGGTGAAAAGCTGCGGCGCCGATCTCGGCCAGCCGATCGCCTGGCGCGACACCGGCGGCGTCTGCGACGGCAACAACATCGCGGCCTGCGGCGTGCCGGTGGTCGACACGATGGGCGCGCGCGGCGGCGCGATCCATTCGGACCAGGAATTCCTGATCGTCGACAGCCTGGCCGAGCGCGCGCAATTGTCGGCGCTGACCATGTTGCGGCTGGCCGAGGGGGACGGTTTGTGAGCTTCAGGGTGCGGCCGGCGCGGCCCGACGATTTCGGCGCGATCTACGAGATGGCCAAGCTGACCGGCGGCGGCTTCACCAACCTGCCGCCGGACAAGGGCGCGCTCACCGCCAAGCTCGATCGGTCCGAGCAGGCCTTTTCTAGCGAGGAAGGCGATCCGCTCGGCGACCTGTTCGTCTTCGTGCTCGAAAATGTCGACACGGGCGCGATCCGCGGTACCTGCCAGGTGTTCAGCCGGGTCGGCCTGCGCCAGCCTTTCTACTCCTACCGGCTCAGTACCCTCACCCAGGTCTCGCCGGAACTCGGCAAGACCTTCCGCGCCGAGATGCTGAGCCTGTGCACCGATTTCGAAGGCAGCTCGGAAGTCGGCGGCCTGTTCCTCCATCCGGCCGAGCGCGCCGGCGGGCTCGGCGTGCTGCTTGCCCGCAGCCGCTATCTCTTCATCAAGCTCCACCGCGCCCGCTTCGCCGATCGGCTGCTTGCCGAACTTCGCGGAGTGATCGACGAGGCTGGCGGTTCGCCGTTCTGGGACGCGATTGCCGGCCGCTTCTTCGGCATGGGCTTTCAGGAGGCCGACGCCTTCAACGGCGCGCACGGCACCCGTTTTATCGCCGATCTGATGCCGAAGACGCCGATCTATACGGCCATGCTCTCCGAAAGCGCGCGGGCGATCATGGCCGTCCCCCACCCGTCCGGCAAAGCGGCGATGCGGATGCTCGAAGAGGAAGGCTTCGAGGGCGGCCAATATGTCGACATCTTCGACGGCGGCCCGACCATGGCGGTCGACACCGACGAGATCCGCACCGTCCGGGAATCGCGCGAACGCGCCTTCACCGGCGCCAGCGAGGAAGGCGAGCGCAAGATGGTCGCGGCCGGCCATTTGAAAGAGTTCGCCGCCTGCTACGGCAAGGTCGCCAGGAGCGAAGGCGGCGCCACGCTGGACGACAAGGCGGCTGGGATGCTCGGCCTCGAGCCGGGCGATCTTTTCCTCTCGATCGGGCGCTGATGGCGCTGGCCGAGATCAATTTCGACGGGATCGTCGGGCCCAGCCACAATTATGCCGGCCTCAGCTTCGGGAACCTCGCCGCGACCGCCAATGCCGGCCGGGTCTCCAGCCCACGCGCCGCAGCGCTGCAGGGCTTGGCCAAGATGCGGCACAATCTCGGGCTCGGCCTAACGCAGGGCATCTTGCTCCCGCACCGCCGGCCGAACCGCGAGTGGCTTGCCGCGCTGGGGGCAGACGTCGAAATGGCCGACGGCCCGCTGCGCGCCGCCGCTTTCTCCGCCTCGCCGATGTGGGCGGCCAATGCGGCGACCGTCTCCCCCGGCCCGGACACGCATGACGGCCGCTGCCACCTCACGGTCGCCAACCTGCGCACCATGGCGCATCGCAGTCATGAAGCAGCCGAGACGCTCGCCCAGCTTCGGCTGGCCTTCGCCAACGCCGCACATTTCGCCGTGCATCCGCCGGTTCCGGCGACGTTCGGCGACGAGGGCGCGGCGAACCACATGCGGCTCTGCTCGGGCCACGGCGCTCCGGGCGTCGAAATCTTCGTCTATGGCGTGAGCGGCGGCGGCTTCCCGGCGCGCCAGCATATCGACGCGTCGCGGGCGATCGCGCGGCTGCACAGGCTCGATCCGGCGCGGACCCTGTTCGCCGCGCAATCCGAGCAAGCCATAGCCGCCGGCGCTTTCCACAACGATGTCGTCGCGGTCGCCAACGAGCGGGTGCTATTCGCGCATGAGCAGGCGTTCGCCGACAAGGACAGGCTCTACGCCGAGCTCCGCCGGCTGCTCCCTGAGGTCGAGATCGTCGAGGTCCCGGCGGCAGAGGTCAGTCTGGCCGATGCCGTCCGCTCTTATCTGTTCAATGCCCAGCTCGTCACTTTGCACGACGGCACCGCCGCGCTGATCGTGCCGGGCGAGGCACAAGCGACGCCGCCGGTCGCGGCCTGGCTGGAAAAGCTGGTCGCCGGCAACGGCCCGATCCGCCAGGTGCTGACCGTCGATGTGCGCGACTCCATGGCCAATGGCGGCGGCCCCGCGTGCCTCCGCCTGCGCGTCGTCGCCGATCCCGCGACCGTCGATCCCCGCTTCCTGGTCGATGAGGAGAAGCTCGGCCGGATCGGAGCCTGCGTGGAGCGCCACTGGCCGGAACGGATCGCGCCCGAAGAACTCGGCGAGCCGGGCCTGACCGCCCGGATCGAGGCGGCGCGGGCGGCGCTGCTCGATCTGCTCGGCCTGCCCGACTTCGCAGCCTAGCGGCGCTTCGGCCCTTCCTCGCCGACGGGCTGGTCGCTCTCGTCGGAGGTAAGCTGGCCGCCCTCCTCCTCGGCCTGCGGCTTGCCGCCGACATCGCCCTGATCGCCGTCCGTCAGCATCTGCTGATCGTCGGGTTCTGGACCGACCTCGGCCTGGTCCGGCTGCCGCTGCATGACCGCCGGACGCGGAGCAGGCACCGGGCCCTGCGCCGCCGCGACCTGAACGCCGCCGTTCAGCCGGACGATCACGTCGTCGACATGGACGCCGCCGCGCTCGACCAGGATGTTCTGGTAGTTGCGCTCGTCCTCGCGGGTGGTTGCCGGCACGTCGCCCTCGCGGCGGAAGCGGCGGCGGACATAGGCGGAGAGTTCGCCAGCGGTGACGATCCGATCGCCATCGTCGTCCGCCTCGCCGCCGATCCCAACCCGCAGGAAGTAAGAGAGGAAGCCGCCCGCCTGATAGCGCGAGGCGACCAGGCTGGTGAGGTCCTCCTCCGAGCTGAACATGCCGATCACGTTCGGCCGGTCGACCAGGTTGCGGAAGCCGCCGGCGAAGCAGGAATCCAGCGCCAGCAACGACATCCGGGCATGCACGCCACGGAAAAGCGGCGCGAACTCGGCGTCGCTCATCGGCGCGTCGAACAATTCGATCGTCTCCGCCCGGCCGTCCAGCTCGGCGGCGCTCACCGGCACGTCGACCTGGTCGCCATGGCCGGAGAAGAGGAACAGGAACAGATCGTTCGGGCCCGCCGCCGCGGCGATCCGGCGGAAGGCGGCGGTGACCGCGGCGCGGGTCGCCTCGCGGTTGGTCAGCACGACGCTGGCGGGATGGAGCACGCCGGCGGTGCGCAGCGTCGCATAGAGTTCGGTCGCGTCGTCGTCGGTGTTGGCGAGATCGGAGGTGCGCTCGTAATCCGAGACGCCGACCAGCAAGGCGATCACCCGCTGGCCGCCCGGCACGTTCACCTGGCGCGGACTGCCTGCGGAGCGGGCGAGGCTGAGCCGATAGGCGCCCTGCCCGTCCGGCCGGTAGGAGCTGACCGCGATCGTATAGTCGCCATCCTCGGCCAGCACCGTATCGATCCGGCTGTTCAACGAGCTGCGCCCGTCGATATTGGTGTCGTCGTTGACGTCCTGGGTGCCGTCCGGGTGGCTCAGCGTCAGGATCGTGTCGAACGCATCGGAACTGGCGTCGATCCGGACCCGCTCGCCGCGCCGCGCGGAGAAGCGATAGCGGGTGTTGCTCGCCCCCTCCCCTGCGGCCAGCCGGCCGTTGACGCTCTGGCCGAGCTGGATCGGTGTCGCCGGTTCGACCCGGGTGATCCGGGCGTCGGCGGCCGCGGGCGCTGCGGCGAGGCTGTAGCGCCCGGTCGCGCCCGGCTGGAAGGTGGTGACCGTCACCCGGTAGCGGCCGTCCGACGGCAGCTCGAGGACGAGGCGACTGTTGAGCGAGCCATCGCCGCCCTCCTCGTCGTCATTCGCCATGTTGAAGCCTTGCGGCCCGGTGACCACCAGATAGGTGTCGAAATCGCTGGCGGTGAGGCGGAGGTCGACGCGCTGGCCGCGCCGCCCCTCGAACTCGTAGACATCCTCATATTTGCCGGAGCGGCGCTGCGCGTCGTTGGTGGTCAGTTCGCCGGACTGGGTCTGGCCAACGGCCAGCCGCGCGACGGCGGCGGGTGCGCCGCCGCTCTGGGCGACCGCGGACGGCGCCGACAAGGAAGTCATCGCGAACAAGGCCGCGGCAACAGCGAAACGCTTCATTTCCCCACTCTCCTCCCGCGCGCAACGGCCGCCGAAAGCGACGGCAGGGCGCGCGACCATCAGGGGATGAATTATGCGCGCCGAACGACGGCTGAACAATCCGACAGACGTCCCTCCGACATTTGCGGGGGAATGGCGCGCCCGGAAGGATTCGAACCTCCGCCGGCGGACGCCGGCAAATGCCAAACCCAGGAGGTTCGATCGCGAGGGAAGAAATGGCGCGCCCGGAAGGATTCGAACCTCCGGCCCCCAGATTCGTAGTCTGGTGCTCTATCCAGCTGAGCTACGGGCGCGCGGGAACGGGCGACATAGGGGTATGGCCACAGACGCGCAACCCCCGCGCACGCCGCTACGCCGCCATGGTTGCCCGGCTTTCCAGGCGCGCCTAGACGAGGGCCGATGAAGCGCATCCTCCTCCTCGCCATCCCCCTTGCGGTCGGGGCTTTCGGCGCCACGGGTTGCTCTCCCGAAGGCACTTTCCCCTCGCTCGCGATGCGGCCGGAGGAGCGGTTGGTGGCGGTCGGCGAGCCGCGCCGGGAGCGGATAGATCCGGCGAGCGACCCGGCCTTGCGCGGCCGGGCGAACGCATTGCTCGCCCAGGGTCGGTCCGGGATGCGCAGTTTCGAGGCAAGCGAGGCGGAGGCCGAACGCTCCACCCGAGGCGCCGGCGCCACGGGCAGCGAAAGCTGGATCAGCGCCCAGCTCCAGCTGACCCGGCTGGAGGCGGCGCGCAACGAGACCACCACCGCTCTCGCCGAGCTCGACCGGCTGTCCGCCGCACGCGCGGACCAGGCGACCAACAGCGCCGATTTCGCCTATATCGAGGAGGCGAAGGCCGAGCTGGAGCGGCTGGCCGCCGACCAGCAGGCGCGGCTGGACCGGATCAGGAGCCGGGTGCGGAGCTAAGGGTCCGCACTCAACCCCGGCAACGGCCGTGACGGAGCGGATTTTGGCTCAGGGCAAGGAGCGAGGAGCGGAGCGATGCTGAGGCATCGTGACCGACGAGCGACGCCGCCCTGGGCTAAAAGCCGCCCGCCCCAAAGGGGTCACCCGGAGAAGGCCGCCGGCTGCGTCGGTCGGCTTGTCCGGGCCACCAGCCCGGCCTGCACCGCGCCTCCTATCCGGCGACCTTCTCCGGGCGATCACGACCATTGCCGGGGGTGAGTGCGGACCCCAACGCTGCCGCATGGCGCTTGGCCAGCGCCACATAATGGGCGACGCCCATCCGCATTCCCGCAAGGTCGGCCTCGCTGAGCGCGCGGACGAACTTCGCCGGCCGCCCTGCCCAGAGCTGGCCGGACGGGATGCGCTTGCCGGGGGTCAGCATTGCGCCGGCGGCGAGCATCGCGTCGCTCTCGATCACGCAGCCGTCCATCACGATCGAGCCCAGGCCGACGAAAGCGCGATCGTGGAGGATGCAGCCATGGACCATCGCCATGTGCCCGATCAGCACCTCTTCGCCGATCAGGCAGGGGAAGCCCTCGGCCGGGCCGCCGGGCCGCGGCGGATCGACATGGATGACGGTGCCGTCCTGGATGTTGGAGCGGGCGCCAACCCGGATCAAATTCATGTCGCCGCGCAGCACGCAATTGTACCAGACGCTCGATTCCGGCCCCAGCTCGATCTGGCCGATCAGCCGCGCGCCCGGCGCGACGAAGGCCTGCGGATCGATCCGCGGCGTCCTGCTCTCGAAGCTCAGCCCCATCGGTCCCGCCATTCCTGCCGGTCGACCCGGTACACGATCACCGGCGTTTCCGCCCAATCCGCCCCCTGATAATCCAGATCGGGTCGGCGGGTCATGCCGAGCCGCTCCATCAGCCCCCAGCTCGGCTCGTTACCGATGACGGTGAGCGCCACGACATGCGGCGCGTACAGGTGGTCGAAGGCGAAATCGAGCGTGGCGCAGGCCGCTTCCTTGGCATAGCCTTGCCCCCAGGCGTCCTCGCGCAGGCGCCAGCCGATCTCATAGTCGCCCTCGACCGGCGCGCCTTCGTCATCCGCCAGCTTCAGGCCGCAAAAGCCGAGCACCTCGCGGTCCCGCTTCCGCTCGACGATCCAGAAGGTGAAACCCCGCTCCTGCTGCCAGCGCATCAGCCGCTCGGCAAGCCGCGCCCGCGCCTTATCCTCGGGCAACACCCCGCCAAGCCAGCGCATCACCGCCGGGGTGTTGGTGTGCCGGAGAAAGGGCTCGAGATCGTCCGAGCGCCAATTACGCAGGAGCAGGCGCTCGGTCTCAAGCATCTCAGCGCCGACCGACGAAGGGCAGCCAGCTCGGATAATTGAGGATCGGCAGGATCGAGGCGTGGTCGTCGGTCCAGCCCGCGAAGCCTGGCGTCGTGTCCAGCGTTTCCCAATTCGGCCCGTCCTCGCCGCTCGCCGCGATCAGCCGCTGCAGCGTCGCGGGGTTGCGCGAGAGCGCGATCCAGACCGAGATGGTGGCGTTCATATCCGCCTCCTCCTCGGTCGGCTGATAGACCATCATCGCGCTTGCCCACGCGCCGGCTGCGGCGATGTCCGCGACCACCGGCTTAAGGTCCAGGTAGCGGTTGGAGATGTGGAACAGAACGATGCCGTCATGCGTCACGGCGCGGCCATATTCGGCGAGCGCCTCGCGGGTCAGCAGGTGCATCGGCACCGCGTCCGAAGTGAAGGCGTCGACCGCGAGGATATCCAGCGAATCGGGCGCGGTGCGTTCGCGCAAAGAGATCCGGGCGTCGCCGAGCGCGATCCGGCCGCCGCCTAGGCAATGGCTGAGGAAGCTGAAGCGGTGCCTCGCGACCTCGACCATCTGCGGGTCGATCTCGTAGATCGTCCAGGGCTGGTTCGGTTGGTGATAGAGGCACAGGGTGCCGCTGCCCAACCCGACGACGCCGACCCGCGCCATCCGGCCGAAGATGGTCGTCGCATTGGTGAGAGCCAGGCCGACGCCGGAGCGGCGGAACCGCCTGCAGGCCCGGAATCGTGTTCTGGATGCCGTGCAGGGTGGTGCCGTGGGTCAGGACGCGGGCAACCCTGCGGCCGGTATCGGGATCGATCCGGTCATAGACGTCGTAGATACCGAAATAGGAACGGGTGCGGCTGTCGCCTGCCGAGCGGGCCAAGGTGCTCCAGCCGCCATAGCTCAGCATCAGGGCGGCGAGCGCGACCATGTAGGGCACGCGGCGGCCGAGGCAGGCCAAGGCCAGCAGCGAGACCAGGATGCTGCCGATCATCGTCGCGCCGGGGCCGAAGCCGAAAAAGCCGCGTTCGGTGGCGAAGGAAAGGACGATCGCAACGGCCGGGATGAGCGCTCCGAGCAAAGGCGTCAGCCTCTGCGGCCAAGGGACAAGCGGCGATTGCGGCACCAGCAGAGCGGCGAGCAGGATCAGGATCGGGTGCTCATAGGCCCAGTCGAAGATCAAAGGCGCGATCAGGGCGCAGAACAATCCGCCCAGCATGCCGCCGAACGACATTGCGAGGTAGAATTTGGTGAGATGGCCGACCGAAGGGCGAAGCCGGAACATCTCCCCGTGCAGTGCCACCGCGACGATCAGCAGCAGGAACAGGCCGAGGGTCGCCGAGGCGAACGGGTTGCTGCTGCCGCCGCTGAAGGCGAGCCCGCCGGCGATCAGGATGATCAGCGGCGCGACGATGGTGACCAGCTCGGTCGGACGCCGCCGCTCGGCGAAGGCGATGACGAAGCTCAACAGGTAAAGGCCCAGCGGCATCACCCACAGCAGCGGCATGGCGACGATGTCGGTGGTGAGGTGGGTGGTGGTCGACAGCATCAGGCCCGAAGGCACCGCTGCCAGGATGATCCAGTGCAGATAATTCTTGGTGGTGGGGGGCGGCGAAGTCTCCTCCGGCACGACCTCGACCGCGTCGGCCGGCACGGTGAACGCGCAGCCGACCACGAGCAGGACGAGGAAGGCGTAGAGCGCCGTCCATAGCCAGCTCTGCTGGTTGAGGCTCATCAGCGGCTCGACCAGCAAGGGATAGGAGATCAGGCCGGCGAAGCTGCCGAGGTTGGACGCCGCATAGAGCGGATAGGGATCGCCGCGGCTCGTCTCCAGCGCGTACCAGCGCTGCATCAGCGGCGCCTGGGCCGAGACGATGAAGAACACCGGACCGATCGAGGAGAGCAGGAACCAGGGCACCCAGAGGAAAGGCGAGCCGCCCACCGGCGGCATCGCGCTGCCCAGCCCGATCGGCAGCCAGAGCGCTGCAACGCCGAGCAGCACGACGTGCACGCCGACCTGCTGCCGCGGCCGGATCTTCGACACCCAATGGGCGTAGGCATAGCCGGCGAGCAGCAGCGCCTGGTAGACCAGCATCGCGCTGTTCCAGACGGAGGGCGCGCCGCCGATCCGGGGCAGCGCCATGCGGGCGATCATCGGCTGGGTCAGGAAGAGGAGGAACGAGCCGGTGACGATCGTCAGGATGAAGAGCGGCCGCGCATAGCGTTCATTGACGCGAGTCTTCGCGGCGGCATCGGCGGCGTCGGTCGGCACTGTTTTTCCCTTCATTCCGATTGCAGCGCCGCCGCAGTCCGCTCCAGCACGTCGATCGTTTCGTCGATATGCGCCAGATGGGTGCGGAACGACAATATGGCGCAGCGCAACCATGCCGCGCCATGGATCCGGGTGCCGCTGAGGAACACCCTGCCCTCCTCCTGGATGCGCCGCAGCAGCGCGTCGTTGAAGGCGTCGACATCGCCCCGCGCCGACCGATAGCGGAAGGCGACGACGCTGAGGTCCGGCTCCGGCCCGGCCTCCCACCCCTCCATCGCCGACAGCCGGGCGTGGAAATAACGGGCAAGACCGATCTTCTCCGACTGGGCGGCGCGAAAGGCGGCGATTCCGGCGAGCTGCAGCGGCAGCCAGAGCCGGAGCGCGCGGAAGTGCCGGGTCAGCTCGGGCGAGAGATTGGCCGGCGAAGGGCCGACGTCGGTCGCGGCGAACTCCTGGATATAATCGGCGCTGGCGCTGAACGCGTCGAACAATTTGCGCCCCTCCCGAACCACTACCGCGCCGGTGCCGTAGGGGAGAAACAGGGTCTTGTGCGGATCGAGCGCGACGCTGTCCGCCTGTTCGATCCCGCCGAGCATCGCCCGCCCTTCCTCGCAGAGCATGAACAGGCCGCCATAGGCGCCGTCGACGTGCAGCCAGGCGCCATGCTGGGCGGCGAGCGCGGCGATCTCGGGCAGCGGATCGACCGAACCGGTGTCCACCGTGCCGGCCGACGCGACGAACAGCCACGGGCGGACCCCGTCCGCCTCGTCCCGCTCCAGCGCCTCGGCCAGCGCATCCACGCGCATCCGATGGCGCTGGTCCGTCTCGATCAGCCGCCGCGGCGAGCGCGCCCGGCCGGCGATGCGCAGCGCCTTGTCGATGCAATGGTGGGCGAAGCGGGTGAGATAGACCGCGCCGCCGCCATCCGGATCGGCCGCCTCCCGCGCGGCAACGATTGCGGTGAGGTTCGCCATGCTGCCGCCCGAGGTCAGCACCCCGGCGGCGCCCGCCGGCATGCCGATCACCTCCGCCAACCAGCTGGCGACGGCGTTTTCCAGCCGCACGGCCCCGGGCGCGGCCGGGGCGAAACCCGAATATTTGTTGGTCGCGGCGGCGAGGAAGTCGCCCAAGGCGGCGTGAAACAGGCCGCCGCCCGGGATGTAGCCAGTGAAGCGGCCGGAAGCGGTGGCGATGCCGGGCCGAGCGACGCAGGAGTCGAACTCGCCAAGCACGGCTTCGGGGTCGCGGCCGCCCTCGGGAAACGGCGCGGCGAGCGCAGCGGCTGCCGTCTCGGTCCACGCCGCATAGGATGGGCCGTCCTCCAGTCCGCCGATGAACGCCTCGGCGTGCCCGACGGTCAGCCCGGCAAGCGCCGCTCTCGTCCCCGCGTCGGGTTCCAACGGGCTGGCGGCGGCGGCGAGCGCTTCCAGCTTCGACCGCGTCTCCTCGATCATCAGCCGGCGAGCAGCCGCGCCGCGACCGGCGCATGATAGGTCAGCACCCCGGAGCAGCCGGCCCGCTTGAACGCCATCAGCGTCTCCAGCACCAACGCGTCGCGCTCTCCCGCGCCCGCCGCGGCGGCGGCCTCGATCATCGCATATTCGCCGGACACCTGATAAGCGAAGACCGGCACCTCGAAGCGCTCCTTCACCCGGCGGACGATGTCGAGATAAGGCAGGCCCGGCTTCACCATCACGCTGTCCGCGCCCTCGTCCAGATCGAGCGCGACCTCGCGCAGCGCCTCTTCGGCATTGGCCGAATCCATCTGATAGGTCTTCTTGTCGCCCTTCAGCAGGCCGCGCGAGCCGACCGCGTCGCGAAACGGTCCGTAGAAGGCCGAGGCATATTTGGCGGCATAGGCCATGATCTGGACATTGACGTGGCCAGCGTCCTCAAGCGCCTCGCGGATCGCGCCGACCCGGCCGTCCATCATGTCCGACGGAGCGACGATATCGGCGCCGGCCTCGGCCTGGACCAACGCCTGATCGCGCAGCACCGCGACCGTATCGTCGTTGAGCACATAGCCGCTTGCGTCGGTCAGCCCGTCATGGCCGTGCGCGGTATAGGGATCGAGCGCGACATCGGTCAGCACGCCGACTTCCGGAGCCGCGTCCTTCGCCGCTTTCACCGCGCGGCAAATGAGGTTGTCCGCATTGAACGCCTCGCGCGCGTCCTCCGTCCTGAGGCTTGGCGGCGTGTTCGGGAACAAGGCGATGCAGGGAATGCCAAGTGCGCGCGCCTCCTTTGCCTTCGCCCCGATCCGGTCGACGGACCAGCGCGAGACGCCGGGCAGGCTGGCGAGCGGCTCCTCGGCCCCGTCGCCGTCACAAATGAACAGCGGCCAGATCAGATCGGCCGGCGTGACCACATGCTCGGCGACCATGGCCCGGCTCCAGGCGTGGGCGCGAAGGCGGCGCATTCTCAAGGCGGGATAGGAAGACATGGCGCGCGGCTTAGCGCGGCGGCCGCGCGGCGCAAAGAAGATTGGACCAAATGGGGCTTTGCGGGTTGAGCCCCGTAATGACTGCCGATCGACCCGTGCCGAAGGAAGCGATCCTCGTCGTCAACGCGCATAGCCGCAAGGGCCGCGCGCTGTTTCGCGAAGCCGCAGCCAAGCTTCGCACCGCGGGCATCACCCTGATCTCCACCCATGCGATCCGCCGCCCCGGCGAATTGATCCCGACCGTCAAGCGCGCGGTTGCGAGCGGCGCGCCGATGGTGATCGTCGGCGGCGGCGACGGCTCGCTCTCCTCCGCCGTCGACGAACTGGTCGATCATCCTTGCGTCTTCGCTTTGCTGCCGCTCGGCACCGCCAACAGCTTCGCCCGCTCGCTCGGCATCCCGCTCGACCTCGAGGGCGCGATCGCCACGATCGTCACCGGCAAGCGCCGGCGCATCGATCTCGGCGTGATCGACGGCGACTATTTCGCCAACAGCGCCGCTATGGGCCTGTCGCCGCTCGTCGCCGAGACGGTGCCGCATCGCCTGAAGAAGCTGCTCGGCCGCTTCGGCTACATGGTCTGGGCGGGCTGGTGCGCGCTGGGCTTCCGCCCATTCCACGTCAGCCTCCAGATTGGCGACGAGCGGCATGAAATGGACGCGCTCGAGGTCAGGATCGCCAACGGCCATTATCATGGCGGCGTGGAGCTGGTGGACTCGGCGGCGGTCGACAGCGGCGAGATCGTCGTCCAGATCGTCACGGGGCGGGAGAAGAACCGGCTCGCCCGAAACTGGCTCGCCACCCTCCTCGGCCATCCCTCGCGCAAGGAGACGGTGCGCGACTTCCACGCGCGAAAGCTCAGGCTGATCACCGATCCGCCCTTGCCGATCTCGATCGACGGCGAGGTGCTCGGCCGCACGCCGGCGACGGTCGAGGTGGCCGAGCGTGCGATCGAGGTGGTGGTGCCGATCTAGCCCGAAGGATTGAGCCGGCCGCCCGGCTCGCCGTCGGCCAGCGCCTCCTCGACCGCCTCGTCGCCCGGGGGCGGGCCCATCATCCGCGCCTTCCGCCAGCCGCCGTGCAGATAATAAGCGGTGGCCAGCGCCATATTGGCGAAGGAGGCGACCGGGAAGCTGAACCAGAGCGCGTCCGAGCCGAGCGCCGGATAGGCGCCCAGAACGAAGCCGAGCCGCACCGGAAAGAGGCCGATAGCGAGGATGATGAGCGGCGCGATCACCGCCCCGTTCGCCCGCACCGTGCCGAACAGGATCATGGTGATCCCCATCAACAGGAAGCTCCAGGTGCCGATCAGCTGGATATGGCGGGCGATCGGCAAGGCGGCGCTGTCCCCGCCGAGGAACAGGGCCAAAGCCGGCCGGTCCGCCAGCCAGAGCAGCAGCACCAGCACGCCGGTGATCAGCAAATTGTAGAGGATCGCCACCCGGGTGATCGCGCCCACCCGGTCCCATTTGCCGGCGCCGATATTCTGCGCCGCCATCGCGCTCACTGCCGCGCCCAGCGCCATCGCCGGCATCTGGATATAGGCCCAGAGCTGCATCGCCACGCCGAACGCGGCAGTGGTGTGGACGCCCTCCCGATTGACCAGCCCGATCAGGATCAGCGCCGAGCTGGAGATGACGATCATCTGCAGCCCCATCGGAATGCCCTTGCGGATCATCGCGCCGAGCAGGGCGCCGTCCGGCCTGAGATAAGCCAGCTCGCTCCCGCGCAACCGGACCGCTTTCCAGCACAGTGGGATCCGAAGCTTGGAATTCACGTGACTTGAAGTCGCGGC
>JADMIO010828326.1_pt1 | contig 18726 bp, 20 predicted proteins | sample 8958161 | NCBI WGS metagenome assembly JADMIO01 (sample SAMN16585339, study PRJNA669376) | soil metagenome | isolation source: Crop rotation soil | place: USA: Cullars Rotation, Alabama | collected 2011 | reverse complement strand
CTTTCCGGGCTGGGGGCGGCGGCGGGCCAGGTGATGACCTGGCGGACGCGGGCGGCAGTGCCGGCGATGCCCTCGCCCGGGCCCAGGTCGGCCACGTCGGCGTCGATGCCGACCTTGTCGAGCGCCCGCAGCCGCTCGCTGCCGGCGACGGAGAGGTAGAAGACGGCGGCGGGGGCGTCGAGGTAGCAGGCCGTCACCCGCAGGAGGGATGCGATGAGCACGGCCCGGTCGTGGCTGGAGGCCATGGCGTCGCCCAGGCGGGACAGGGCGTCGAGAAAGGCGTCCCGCATACCCTCCAGCTCGCGGACCCGCGAGGCCAGGTCGTCCACCAGCGCCATCGTAGAGGGGGACCGTCCAACGTCGTACCCGGAGGGTTGGCGTATGCTGGCTGGCACTCCACCGTGCCGACTGCTAGCGCCCGCCGTCTGAGGACCTGAATGCCCAAGTACGAATACGCCTGCAAGTCGTGTGGCGAGCGCCTCGAGGTGAAGCAGTCGTTCGAGGACGACGCGCTCACCGAGTGCCCTGCGTGCGGCGGGCCGCTGCGCAAGGTGTTCTCCAGCCCCGGCATCGTGCTCAAGGGCCCCGGCTTCTACCGCACCGACCACCGCAGCCCCTACCGGCCCGACGGCACCCGTCCCGCGGAGCCCTCGAAGGACCGGGAGCCGGCCGAGGCCAAGGGCGGCGACAAGGAGTCGTCCGACTCCAAGGCGTCGTCGTCGTCGTCGGAATCCAAGCCGTCGTCGGCGGACTCGAAGGGCTCGGAGTCCAGGGCGTCGGAGTCGAAGGCCCCCGAGTCCAAGAAGTCCGAGGCCAAGAAGTCCGAGGCGAAGTCGTCCGAGGGATCCGAGTCGAGGAGCGCCCCGTCCCGGCGGACGGCGAGGGACATCTCGGCGCCCGGCTCCGGGTCGTCGAAGGAGCCCGCTGGGTCCGGAGGTTCGTCGGGCGACACCGGCGGCTCCAAGGACACGGCCCGCACCGCCTAACTCCGGCCAACCGTGACGCTCCCGTCGGCGGAGATCGGCATCTTCGGCGGCACCGGGTTCTACCGCTTCCTCGACCACGTGCGGGAGGTGGCCGTCGCCACCCCCTTCGGAGCGCCCTCGGCCAAGCTGGCGGTGGGCGAGCTGGCCGGACGCCCGGTGGCGTTCCTCGCCCGCCACGGCGCCGACCACGAGTTCCCGCCCCACAAGGTCAACTTCCGGGCCAACGTGTGGGCCCTGCGGCGGCTGGGCGTGCGCCGCATCCTCGCTCCCTGCTCGGTGGGCTCCTTGCAGCCCCACGTCAAGCCGGGGGAGTTCGTGATGGTCGACCAGTTGGTGGATCGCACGAGCGGCCGGGCGGACACGTTTTTCGACGGTCCCACCCTGGCCCACGTCTCCTTCGCCGACCCCTACTGCCCCGAGCTGCGGCGGGCGCTGATCGACGCCGGCCGGGCCGAGGGCGTGGTCGTGCACGAGACGGGGACGGTCGTGGTGATCCAGGGGCCCCGGTTCTCGACCCGGGCGGAGTCGCGATGGTTCGGGTCGGCCGGGTGGGAGGTGGTCAACATGACCCAGTACCCGGAGGCCATCCTGGCCCGGGAGCTGGGCATGTGTTACTCGGGCGTGGCCCTCGTCACCGACTACGACGCCGGGCTGGAGGGCGTGGCCGGGATCAAGCCGGTCACCATCGAGGTCGTGTTCAAGGTCCTGGCCGAGAACATCGAGAAGGTGCAGGCGACGTTGGTGCGGGCGGTGCCCACCATCCCGACCGAGGCCACCTGTGCCTGTGCCGTCGGGGCACCCGACCCGGGCGGGCTGTTTGCGGGTTAGGGGTGCAGTTACGTGGGATAGAGCCACATAGCTGCACAACCATCGGCGGGACGGGTAGAGTTGGAGGCACTTCCTCCTCGGTCTGATGCCGCTGGAGGAGGTTGGCCGTGCGCCGGTCGTCCCGTCTCACCCGTTCGCCGCTCGTCTACTGGGCGGTGGTGGCCGTGCTCGCCCTGCTCACCGGGACGGTGGCGGCCCGCGTCGCCGCCAACGCCGGGGCCCTCGCCTCCCAGTACGGGCCGTTGCGGCCGGTGGTGGTGGCCACCCGGGCCCTCGAGCCGGGGACGGTCGTTTCCGGCGGCGACATCACCATCCGTCAACTGCCCGCCTCCGCCCTTCCCGACGACGCCGTGGGCTCGACCGGCGAGGCCGAGGGGCGGGTCGTGGTTGCCCCTGTCTTCCCCGGCGTCCCCATGGTGGCGGGCCAGCTCGCCCCCGACGGTCAGCGGGGGCTGACCGCCCTCCTCCCGCCCGGCAGCCGGGCGGTGGCCGTCCCCAACGGGCGGCCCAGCCTGGCCCTGGTGCGGGGCGACTCGGTCGACGTGCTGGCCACCTTCGACGAGCTGGCCGACGAGGCCGAGGGCACGGCGCCGACGTTCCGGGTCGCGGTCAACGCCCTGGTGGTCGACGTGGGCGACGAGTCGGCGGCGGTGGCGGTCAGTCCGGAGGAGGCGGCCCGAGTCGCGTTCGCCCTGGCCAGCGGGGTCGTCACGCTGGCGTTGGCTTCGCCCGTCGACCCGGCCGACGTCCGACCGGCCGAGCTCAGCGGAAGCTCGTCGCCAGCAGACCCAGCACCGCCAGCCCCACCAGCACCCGGTAGATGACGAAGGGGGTGAACGACCGCGTCCGCACCACCCGCAGCACCAGCCACACGGCCCCGGCCCCGGTCACGCCCGACGCCACCATCCCCCACGCGAAGGCGGGCAGCGTCCCCGAGGGCAGGCCGTCGCCGGCGAACACCTTGGCCCCCTGGTAGATGCCGGCCCCCGCGATCACGGGGAGGCTCATGAGGAACGAGAGGCGGGCGGCCGCGTCCCGCTGGAAGCCGAGGAAGCGGCCGGCGGTGATGGTGATCCCCGACCGGGACACGCCCGGGAACAGGGCGCCGGCCTGGCACAGGCCCATGGTGGCCGCGTCGCGGAAGCGGAACTCGTCCGCCTCCCGGTCGCCGCCCAGGCGGTCGGCCACCAGCAGGACGAGCCCGAACACGATGAGGAGGATCGCGATGAGCCAGATCTGCCCCAGGGAGTCGCCCACCTTCGACTCCAACAACGCCCCCACGGTGGCGGCGGGCAGGGCCGACAGGGCCAGCAGCCATGCCTGGCGCTGGTCGGCGTCGTCGACCCGCCGGTTCCGGACCGACGTCCACGCGGCCCGGAACAGCCGGGCCAGGTCGGCCCGGAAGTAGGCCGCCGCCCCCACGAAGGTGCCCAGGTGGAGGGCCACGTCAAACGTCCGGTTGAGGTCGGCGTGGGCCGGTCCGGTGAGCTCTTTCCACCCGAACAGCCACGGGACGAGGATGAGGTGCCCGCTGGAGGAGATGGGCAGGAACTCCGACAGCCCCTGGACGATGCCGAGGACGATGGCGTGGAGGATGGGGATGGTGTCAGGGGAGGCGGCGAGGAGCACGGCCGAACCGACGCTAGCGGCCTACCCTCGGGCCCCATGGTCGGCGCCATCGGACGACTCGACGAAGTGGTCGTCGACTGCCTCGACCCGACCGCCCTGGCCACCTTCTGGGCCACGGTGCTGGGCCGAGAGGTGGTCGTCCGCCGGCCCGACTGGGTCTACGTCGACGACCCGGCCGGGGGCCTGAGGATCGCGTTCCAGGGCGTGCCCGAGCCGAAGGCGGGCAAGAACCGGCTCCACCTCGACGTCGAGGTCGACGACATCGCCGCGGCCATACCCCGGTGCGTTGCCCTCGGTGCGGCGGTGTTCGGGGACGTCCAGCACGACGAGGCCGGCCGCTTCCAGGTCATGCTCGACCCGGAAGGCCACGAGTTCTGCCTGGTGCAGTAGTGCCCACGCGCGGCTCGCCGTCGGCGTCGAACTGCCGGCGGAGGGAGAACGCCCGCCGCGACGGCCCGTCGCGGCGGAGGACCTGCAGCCGGGCCCGGGCCTCCTCCAGCGTCGGTCGGTGACCCGCCTCCACCCACCACAGCACCGTCGTCGGCCCCGGCTGGGGCTCGAACCACCGGCTCCGCCGCCGGGCGAACTGACCGTGGTGGCCGTGGTAGACGAAGGCGTGCAGGGCCTCGTACGACTCCCACAGCGACAGGTTCACAAACGACCCGTCGACGATGACGTGCCCCTCGGGCACCTCCAGGCGCCAGACGAAGCCGGGGCTGCGGTCGGCCCGACGGTTGATCCCATCGAGCGCGGCGAGGAACTCCTGCCACACCCCCTCGTCCAGCGGGTCCCGCAACCGGGCCACGTTGCACTGGGCCAGGTGACGGGCGGCCGTCATCGGCTACGACCCGCTGAGGGTCACGTCCCGGATGACGAGGGTCACGCCGGCGGCGCCCCCGGGTAGCCACTCGCGGTCGCCGCCGACGGCGACCACGTCGTGCAGCATGCGCTGGAGGGTGGAGGCGATGGTGGCCTCCCGCACCGGCTCGGCTCGCTCGCCGCCCCGCACCATGAGGCCCTCGACGCCCACCGAGAAGTCGCCGCTCACCGGGTTGACGCCCGAGTGCAGCCCGCTCACCGACTGCACCAGCAGGCCCTCGCCCGTCTCGGCCAGCAGTTCGTCCTGCGACTTGGTGCCCGGGGTGAGGGTGAGGGCCCGGCTGCCGACGCCGGGGCCGGTCATGTAGCCGCCCCGGACCGCGGCTGCGTTCGACGCCCGGCCCGTGCGCCGGCCGGTGTAGGAGTTGTGCAGGAACCCGGCCAGGACCCCGCCGTCGACGAGGACGTTGCGCCGGCTGGCCAGGCCCTCGGCGTCGAACGGCGACGCCCCGTAGGCCTCGGCGAGCGTGGGGTCGTCGACCAGGGTGACGAGGTCGACGGCCACCGCCTCGCCCTCCCGCCCCGCGAACAGCGACCGGCCCTTGATGGCCGACTCGGCGCTGAGGGTGGAGGACAGGACGCCCAAGAACGATGCCGTCACCTTGGGGTCGAAGATCACCGTCAACCGGCGAGAGGCGGGCTTGCGGGCGCCGAGGAGGCGGGTGGCCCGGTCGGCGGCATCGGCCGCGGCGTCGGCCAGGTCGAGGTCCTGCGGGCGGCGGCCGACGGAGTAGCCGTAGCCGGTCTGGGTCTCCGAGCCCTCGCCGGCCAGGGCCTCGGCCCACACCGAGCAGTTGGTGCGGCGGCCGGTGACCCGGATGCCCTCGGTGGACACGATGGCCGACTCCGACGAGGAGTCGCTGTAGCCGGCGCTCTCCAGGCCCCGGATGCGGGGGTCGGCGGCCCGGGTGGCCCGGTCGACCTCGAGGGCCAGCTCGACCTTGCGGGCGGTGGGGAAGGAGGCCAGCTCCTCCCGGAACAGGTCGAGGACGGCCGGGGCCACGCCATCGGGCCCAACCAGGCCCAGGAACTCGTCGACCGTGCCGAAGGAGGCGTTGTCGCGGGCCTCGGCCAGGACGTCGGCGACCACGTCGGCGTCGAGGGAGCCGGCGTAGGCGAAACCCTGGCGGCCGTCGACGACGACCCGCACGCCGATACCGGCGGTGTCGGCCGACGAGAGCGACTCGACCTCGCCATCGAACACCTTGACCTCGGTGCGCGACGAGCGTCCGAGGTAGGCCTCGACCTGCTCGCCGGGGCGGGCGTCGGCCACGACCCGCTCGGCCAGCTCCAGCAAGTTGGTGGCGGTGGCGGTGGCGGTGGCGGTCGACCTAGGCATTGGCGGTGCCGCCGACCGTCATCCCGCTCACCCGCAGCGTCGGCTGGCCGGCCGACACCGGCACGCCCTGGCCGTCCTTGCCGCAGGTGCCGGCCCACGTGTCGAAGTCGTTGCCGACGGCGTCGATCGACCGGAGGACGTCAGGCCCGTTGCCGATGAGGTTGGCCGCCCGCACCGGCTCGGTGACCTCGCCGTTCTCGATCATGTAGGCCTCGGTCATCCCGAATACGAAGTCGCCGGTGGCGGTGTTGACCGAGCCCCCGCCCAGCTGCACGCAGTAGATCCCGTGCTCCGTCTGGCGGATGATCTCGTCGGGGTCGTCGTCGCCGGCCAGGACGTAGGTGTTGGTCATGCGGACCATGGGCAGGTGCTGGTAGCTCTGGCGACGACCGTTGCCCGACGACTCCCGTCCCTCCTTGCGGGCCCGCAGCAGGTCCCACATGTAGTCGGTGAGCTGCCCGTTCTCGATGAGGGTGTTGCGGCGGGCGGGGTGGCCCTCGTCGTCGATGGCGTAGGTGCCCCACTCCTTGGCGTAGGTGCCGTCGTCGACCAGGGTGACGAGGGGACTGGCCACCATCGTCCCTACTTGCCCGCGGAAGACGGAGGCGTCGCGGCCGACCAGGTCGGCCTCCAGGCCGTGGCCGCACGCCTCGTGGAAGAGGACGCCGCCCGCGCCCCGCTTGAGGACGACGGGGAGCCGCCCGCTGGGCGCGGGCCGGGCCTTGAGCATGTCGAGGGCCCGGCGGGCGGCGGTGCGGGCCACCTCGGCCACGTCGACGCCGTCGTAGAACTCGAAGCCGACGGTGCCGCCGGGGCCCTCGTAACCGGTCTGCATGCCCGTGTCGCCGGCGGCCACGGCCGAGACCATGAACCGGGTGCGGACCTGGTCGTCGCCGGCGAGGAGGCCGTCGCTGTTGGCGACCATGATCCGGCGGCGGCTGTCGCCGTAGGACACGCCCACCTGGCGCACGCCGCCGCCTTCGGAGCGGGCGGCGTCGTCGGCCCGCAGCAGGAGGTCGACCTTGTCCGCCTTGGGGACGTCCTGGGGCAGGATCTCGGCGTCGGACTGGTGGCGGCCGTGCTCGGAGCGGGTCAGAGCGACCTCCCGGACGCCGCCCCCGCCACCCCGGGCCGCGGCCGACGCCACCTCCGCCGCCGCCCGCAGGCCGTTCTCGGACAGGTCGGTGGTGTGGGCGAACCCGGTGGTGTCGCCCACGACCACCCGGATGCCGGCCCCCCGGCTGCGGCCCGACGTGAGCTCCTCCACCTTGCCGTCGTCGAGGCGGGCGGACGACGACCGCCGCTCCTCGGCGAACACCTCGGCGAAGTCGCCGCCGGTGCGCAGCGCCACCCCCAGCACGCGCTGGACCACGGCCTCGTCGAGCATCGGATCGGAGCGGGTCGGGTCGGGCGGCATGGTTGGCCATGGTACGGGCTGGGCCGCGGTAGTCGGCCGCCCCCTGCCTCGGCCAGCGGCGCGCGATCCGCTTAACAATCACCACTTCCCGTGGTGTGCCGAGAGCCCTCGCGGCGCGAGCGTCCACCTAGGCCGGACTCGCCACGAGCGAGGCGACGGAGGTCGTGGCCAGGGGATCGGGGATCTGATGACGAGCTTCCGGCGGAACGCCGCAGCACAGGCACGGACGGTCGAGAACAGGTTCCGAGGAGGTTCGCTGGCCGCCCTGTGCGTCGGGATGCTCTTGTTCGCCGGGGTGTTGACTGCGACGCCGGCCGGGGCCAGCAACGTCTTCATCTCGACGCCCGACGACATGACCGTCGAGGCGACCGGACCGGCCGGTGCGGTAGCCACCTACGTGGTGACGGCCACGGATTCGGTCGACGGTCCCCTCACGCCGGTCTGCACCCCCCCGTCGGGGTCGACGTTTCCGCTGGGGACAACGCTCGTGACCTGTGACGCCAGCTCCGCCCAGGGCGGCTCGTCCGGTGCGTTCAGGGTCACGGTGATCGACACCACCCCGCCCCAGAGCGGCTTGGTGAGGCTCCGCCTGGAGGCCACCGGTCCGGACGGCGTCACGTGGAACTTCCAGCCCCGCAGCGCGAACGACCGGGTGGACGGCTCGATCGTCTCCGTGTGCCCCATCCCTTCGGGCCCCACGACCTTCCCCATCGGGACCACGGATGTGGTGTGCACGGTCACCGACGCCCACGGCAACTCCGCCCCCGTCGTCGACTCCTTCGAGGTGCGGGACACCACGCCACCCCACCTGGCCATCGTGATCATCGCCCCCCAGCCGCCCGCGGGTCCTGACGGCATCACCTCCCCGTTCGAGATCTCGGCCACGGACCTCGTTGACGGCCCCGTGCCCGTGATCTGCTCGCCACCGCTCACGTCCATGTTCCCCCTCGGCGACACGACGGTGATGTGCACGGCAACCGACGCGGCCGACAACACGAGCTCCTACTCGACCGTCGTCACCGTGGAAGACCTCCTGCCTCCGGTCCTGAGCGCGCCCGACGTTCCGCCGTCCGAAGCGGACCGTCCCGACGGCGCCCACGTGGCCTTCGTCGTCACCGCTGCGGACCTCGTCGACGGCAACGTGGGCGTGGCCTGCTCGCCCGTCTCGGGAAGCTCGTTCCCGATCGGTACGACCACCGTCTCCTGCTCGGCCACCGACGCCCATGGAAACGAGGCGACGACGACGTTCCCGGTGACGGTCGCCGACACGAGCGGACCGGCGCTGGCCTTGCCCGCCAACTTCACCCAGACCGCGACCGGTCCCAGCGGAGCGGCGGTCTCCTACAACCCGACCGCAGTCGACATGGTCGACGGCCCGGTGGTGCCTGTCTGCTCGCCGCTCTCCGGCTCGACGTTCCCCATCGGGACAACCACCGTGACGTGCACGGCGACCGACACCCGTCACAACCAGTCGACCGGTGCCTTCACCATCACCGTCCAGTCGGCGGTCACGTCGACTGTCGTCTCGTCGTCGACCAGCCCGTCGACCTTCGGCCAGGGCGTCACGTTCACCGCGACCGTCACCTCGGCGGCCGGGACACCCGTCGGCGCGGTTCAGTTCCGCGACGGCGGCACGCCGATCGGCTCACCCGTCACCCTCGGCGCTGCGGGCCGAGCGAGCGTCACCACGTCATCCCTCACCGTCGGAAGCCACGCCATCACCGCCGACTACGCCGCCAACCCCCCGTTCGCGGGAAGCAGCGCGGGCCTGACCCAGGTGGTGAGCAGGGCCGGGGTCGTCCTCGTGGCGCAGCCGGCGGTGGCCAGGCTGGTGCCCGGGCTCAAGGTGAACCTGACCCTCAGCGCCCGGCTGACGACGACCGGTGGGGTCCCCCTCGGAGGGCGCTCGATCGCCTTCCGCGTCGGGAACGCCGCCGTCTGCACCGCCAGCACTGATGCCGCCGGCAATGCGTCCTGCGGCGGGCTCCTTCCCGGAACCTTGGCCGCTTTGGTCGGCCTCGGATACACCGCGACCTTCGGGGGGGACGTGTCCTACAACGCCATGTCGGCCCAGGGCGCCCTGGTCACCGTCCTCGGCGTCCCGTTGTAGCTCGCCGGCGGCCGGATGACGGGACGGCCGGCCGCAACGGGAACATTTGGGCCGGCCAATGCGTAGGCTTAAGGGATGAGCGGCCGGTCGGGAAAGAGCCTCGACGCGGGCCAGGGGTCTGCCGATCCCGACCCCGCCGCCCCGGACCCCGCGCTCGGAATCCCCAGGGCCGAAGCGGCCGCCCTGGAAGCCGCCGCCCTGGAAGCCGCCGCCCTGGCCGGGCCGGGCCGGTCCCCCCTTCGGGGACGGGTCTTCCTCGCGCTCCGGATCGTGGCCAGCGTCACCATGCTCGGCCTGCTCCTCACCCGCTTCGACCTCTCCGTGCTCAACCCCATCCACGAGCTGTCGAGCTGGACGTGGGTCGTCGCCGGCGTGCTGGTCACGTTCGGGGCGATGGTCCTGGCCACCGTGCGCTGGCAGCGGGTGCTGCAGGCCCTCGACCTGCCGTCCGACCTCCACACCCTGCTCAACCACGTCCTGGCCGGCGTCTTCGTGTCCAACTTCCTGCCCAGCACGGTGGGGGGCGACGTCCTGCGGGTCACCCGGCTGTCGGCCGGCAACGGGCACAGCCAGGAGTCCTTCGCCTCGGTGGTGCTGGAGCGGCTCACCGGGTTCCTCGTCCTCCCCTTCATCACCCTGGTCGCCCTCGTCGGCAACCCCACGCTCCTGCATATGGGCACCGCCACCCATCTCGCCCTCGGGCTGTCCCTCGGTACCCTGGCCGTGCTGGTCGTGATCCTGCTGGTCGCCGGCAACAGCCGTCTCGGCGCCCGCCTCGCGGGCCGGGCCAACTGGCTGAGCTTTCTCGCCGCCGTCCACCTGGGCATCGACCGCATGCGCCGGCACCCGGGCGAGGCCGCGTCGGTGCTGGCCACGGCCCTCGCCTACCAGCTCACCATCGTGTTCGCGGCGTGGGCTGCGGGCCACGCCCTCGGCCTCAACATGGGCTGGTCGGCGGCGATGGCGTTCGTCCCCATCGTGGCCATCGCCCAGGTGCTGCCTCTGTCGGTCAACGGGCTCGGGCTCCGGGAGGGCGCTCTGGTGCTGCTGCTGGCGCCCCTGGGAGTGCCCGCAGGCCAGGCGGTGGCCCTCGGGCTGCTGATGTACGCCATGAACCTGGTGGTCAGCCTCCTCGGCGCACCCGCGTTCGCAGTGGGCGCCCGCCCCCTCCGAGCGGCGTGAGCGCCGGGGTCGATCCCGACACTCACGAACCGGCGCCGCCCGACGACCGTTCCCCCGGCGAGCACCTGGCGCCCCCTGCCGCCGACGCCGACGCCGCCGCCGCCCGCCAGGGGCTGCGCTGGTGGAAGGAGGTGGGGCTCATCCTCGCCTTCTACGCCGTCTACAGCGTCGTCCGGAACACCCAGGGCTCGGCGGTGGTGTCGGAGGCCCGAGCCCTGCGCAACGCCCTGCGCATCATCCGCTGGGAGAAGTTCTTCGGGCTCTACCACGAGGAGGCCATCCAGCAGCACTTCCTGGGCTGGAACGGCTTCATCGAGTTCTGGAACCTGTTCTACGGCACCTTCCACTTCTTCGTCACCATCTTCGCCCTGGTGTTCCTGTTCCGGCGCTTCCCCGTTCGCTACCGGCGCTGGCGCAACACGCTGGCCGCCACCACCGCCCTGGCCCTCATCGGCTTCGCCACCTATCCCCTGATGCCGCCCCGCCTGCTGCCGGCGTCGTACGGGTTCGTCGACACGCTCCGGCTCTACGGCAGCCTGTGGTCGTTCGACTCGGGGGCGATGAGCAAGCTGTCCAACCAGTACGCGGCCATGCCCAGCCTCCACTTCGCCTGGGCCATGTGGTGCACGCTGGTGCTCGTGCCGGCACTCAAGTCGTGGTGGGCCAAAGCCCTGGTCATCGTCTACCCGGCCTGCACCCTGTTCGCCATCGTCGTCACCGCCAACCACTACCTGTTCGACGCCGTCGGCGGGCTGGTCGTGCTGGGCGTGGGGTCGGCCATCGGGTTCACGGTGGCGGCCCGGCTAGAGGCGTCGGCCGCGGCCAAGCGCGCGGGGGCGGCCCCGACGCCGGTGGGGACGGGCTGATGCGGGCCGACGCCCGCACCGCCGAAGCCCCGCCCAGCCTGGCCGTGATCGCGGCCCGGGTGGAGGACCGCATCCGGGCCGTCCTCGACGACGAGCTGGCCCGCTGGGCCGAGGTCGACGCCGAGCTGATCGAGCCCTTCGAAGCCCTCCGGGAACTGGTTTTGGCCGGTGGCAAGCGGCTGCGGCCGGCGTTCTGCCACTGGGCCTTCGTGGGGGCGGGGGGCGAACTGTCCGACAGCATGGTGGTCGACGCGGGGGCCGCCCTCGAGCTGCTCCACACCTTCGCCCTCATCCACGACGACATCATGGACGGGTCGGCCACCAGGCGGGCCATGGACACCATCCACGTCCAGTTCGAGGCCCGCCACGCCCTCGCCGGCTGGCGGGGGGAGGGTCGCCGCTTCGGCGAGGGGGTCGCCATCCTGGCCGGCGACCTGGCCTTCGTCTACGCCGACCGCATGCTGGCCGGTGCCCCCCGGGCCGCCCTCGACGTGTTCACCGAGCTGCGCATCGAGGTCAACGTCGGCCAGTACCTCGACCTGGTCGGCACCGCCCGGGGCCGCGTGCCGGAGGACGCGGCCCGCCGCATCTGCCGGTTCAAGTCGGGCAAGTACACCATCGAGCGGCCCCTGCACCTGGGAGCCGCGCTCGCCGGGCGCATGCCCGAGCTGGGCGGGGCGCTCAGCGCCTACGGGCTGCCCCTGGGCGAGGCGTTCCAGCTCCGCGACGACCTCCTCGGCGTGTTCGGCGACCAGGCCGTCACCGGCAAGCCGGTGGGGGAAGACCTGCGGGAGGGCAAGCCCACGGTGCTGTTCGCGGTGGCGGCGGAGGCCGTCGGCGGCCCGGGCACGGCCCTCGACCGCTACGGGGCCGACGACCTCACCGACGACGAGATCGTCGCTCTGCAGGAGATCCTGGTCGACACCGGCGCGGTCAAGCAGCTGGAAGCGCAGATCGAGGCCCTGGTGGGGACGGCGGTGGCCGCCCTCGACCAGTCCTCCCTGACGGACGAGGCCACGTCCGCCCTCACCGAGCTCGCCCTCTACGTCGCCGGCCGCGACCGCTGACCGCCCCGCGCCGGCCGAACTGGTGACAGTTTCCGCCCTCTGGGGGCTTTCAGCGTCACCAGTTCGCCGCTCCCCACCAACCGGTGACACTTACCGCCCTCTGAGGGCTGTAGGCGTCACCAGTTCGCAAGGGGCGTGACCGTGTTCCAGGCCCTGCGGAGCGACGAGTTGCGGGCGGGGGAGGGGGCCGGCACCCAGATCCGGCGGGTGCGTAACGGCGACGGCCACGTGATGGTGGCCCGGCTGGCCGACGGACGGCTGGTGGCCTTCGCCCCGTCGTGCCCCCACCAGGTCACTCCCCTCGACGACGCCACCCTCCACGACGGCGTCATGCGCTGCCCCCGCCACGGCTACCAGTACGACGCCACCACCGGCGCCAACGTCTTCCCTACCCGCGACGCCAAGCCCGAGAACCTCTGGAAGCTCAAGCCCAAGTACCTGCCGGTGCACGAGGTGGAGGAGCGGGACGGGTGGATCTGGGTGGCGGAGCAGGCCTGTCCGCCGCCCGAGGCGTGGGACCCGGCGCTCGAGGAACGCCCGGCGGGAACCGCCGACGAGCCGGTGGCGGCCTCGCCGATCACGGTCGCCCCGCCCGCCGGCGTGGAACAGTCGATGAAGTTCGTGACCGCCACCGCCGGCGAGGAGCTCGAGATCCGGGTCGCGGCCACGCCCGTGCCCGGCTTCGAGTGGCGGCTGGAGCTGGTGGGCGACCTGCTGGAGATCGTCGACAACCAGTTCGAGGGCGGCGATATGCCCTGCCAGCGGGTGCGCCTGGTGGCCAAAGGCGCGGGGGCGGCCACCCTCACCTGCACCTACGCGTCGATGATCGACGGCCGGACGGCCGCCGTCCGCACCTACATCGTCCGGGTGGCCCAGTAGGTTCGAACCCATGCACGTGGTGATCGTCGGAGCGGGGCTGGGCGGGTTGTCGGCCGCCTGTCACCTGGCCGGGCGGGGCCACGACGTGGAGGTGATCGAAAAGGCCGACGTGCCCGGCGGGCGGGCCGGGTTGTGGGAGACGGGCGGCTACCGGTTCGACACCGGGCCCAGCGTCCTCACCATGACCGGCCTGCTGGCCGACGTGTTCGCCGCCGCGGGCGAGGACATGGCCGCCCACCTCACGCTGGTGCCCGTCGACCCCATGTACCGGGCCTGCTTCGCCGACGGGAGCGAGCTGCGGGTGTGGCACGACCGCGGCCGCATGCAGGCCGAGATCCGGGACCTGGCCGGGGCCAACGAGGCGGACGCCTTCGGGCGCTTCTGCGACTGGCTCACCGGCCTGTACAAGTTGGAGCTGCCCAACTTCATCGACCGCAACTTCGACTCGCCCCTCGACCTGGCCTGGCCCCTCGGCCCCATCATCCGCCTGGTCCGCACCGGCGGTTTCCGCAAGCTCAACCGGGTGGTCGAGTCCTACTTCTCCGACCCCCGCCTGCAGCAGATCTTCAGCTTCCAGGCCATGTACGCCGGCCTCAGCCCCTTCGAGGCCCTGGCCCTGTACTGCGTCATCACCTACATGGACACGGTCGAGGGCGTGTACTTCCCCTTGGGCGGGATGCATGCCATCGCCCGGGGGCTGGCCACCGCCGCCGAGAAGGCGGGGGCGACGTTCCGCTACGGCACCGCCGTCGAGGGCCTGGTGCGGCCGGGATTCCCCACGACCGGCAGCCGGGTCACCGGCGTCCGCTTGGCCGGGGGCGAGGTCATCCACGCCGACGCCGTCGTCCTCAACCCCGACCTCCCGGTGGCCTACGAGGAGCTGCTCCCCGACGTGGCCCCGCCCCGATCCACCCGCAAAGGCACCTATTCGCCGTCGTGCTCGGTGTGGCTGGTGGGGGTGAAGGGAGAGCTGCCGCCCGGCGCGGCCCACCACAACATCCACTTCGGCCCCGATTGGAAGGGGGCGTTCGACAACCTCCTGACCAAGGGCGTTCCTATGGACGACCCCTCCATCCTCGTCACCAGCCCCACCGTCACCGACCCGTCGCTCGCCCCCCCCGGACGCACGTCGCTCTACGTCCTCGAACCCATGCCCAACCTCGACGGCAAGGTCGACTGGGCCACCGACGGCGGCCGTCTCCGGGACCGGCTCACGGCCAAGGTCGCGGCCCTCGGCTATCCCGTCGACGACATCGAGGTCGAGCGCTTCGTCGACCCTCCCGGCTGGCGGCGGATGGGCATGGCCCGGGGCACGCCGTTCGCCCTCTCCCACGACTTCTTCCAGACCGGCCCCTTCCGGCCCGGCAACGTCACCGACAAGGCCCCGGGTGTGGTCTTCGTCGGCTCCGGCACCGTCCCCGGCGTGGGCGTCCCCATGGTGCTCCTCTCCGGACGGTTGGCGGCCGACCGGGTGGAGAGGATGAAGCGATGACGTCGGCCGCCCCCATCACCCTGGAGGACTCGTACCGGCGCTGCCGCCAGCTCAACAAGCGCTACGGCACCACCTACTACTGGTCGACGGCCCTGCTCCCGAAGGCCAAGCGGCCCCACGTCCACGCCCTCTACGGGTTCTGCCGCTACGCCGACGACATCGTCGACGACCTCGGCTCCACCGCCCCCGTCGAGCAGCGCCAAAAGGCCATGGCCGACTTCGGCGACCGCTTCTTCGCCGACCTCGAGACGGGCCACTCCGACGACCCTGTCCTCAAGGCCGTCGTCGACACCGTCCAGAACTTCTCCATCGACCCCGACTGCTTCCACCGCTTCCTGCGCTCGATGACCATGGACTTCACCGTCGAGCGCTACGAGACGTGGGACGACCTGCTCTTTTACATGGACGGGTCGGCGGCGGTGATCGGCGAGATGATGGTGCCGATCCTCGAACCGCTGGAGCCGGCCGCCTTCGAGTACGCCCGCGACCTGGGCAACGCCTTCCAGCTGTCGAACTTCCTGCGGGACGTCGACGAGGACCTCGACCGGGGCCGGGTCTACATCCCCCAGGAGGACATCCGGAAGTTCGACGCCGACCCGTGGGCTCGCACCGTCACCCCCGCCTGGCGCGACCTGATGGCCTTCGAGATCGCCCGCAACCGAGCCCTGTACGAGTCGGCCGACCTCGGCATCCCCATGCTCCCGCCCGACTCGGCCCGCTGCATCCGGGGCGCCCGGGCGCTCTACTCGGGCATCCTCGACCAGATCGAGGCCGCCGGCTACGACGTCTTCTCGTCGCGGGTCCGGGTCCCGACGTGGAAGAAGCTGGCCGTCGCCTTCCGCATCTCCCGACCCCGCATCGGGCGGCCGGTGGCCACGTGAACCCCTACGCCCGCCACCGGGTCTTCGCCCTGGCCGCGGTGGTGATCGTGGGCGTGCCCGCCTTCCTCATCGGGGGGACGTACTGGCGCAACGGCGTCGACGGCGACGACGCGGTGGCCCGCTTCCGCGCCGCGGGGCCGGCGGCGGCGGAGCCGGCCGACGGGCTGCCCGAGCCCGGCGTCTACCGCTACCGGACCACCGGCGGCGAGCGGGTGTCGTTCCTGGACTACGACCGGCCCTACACGCCCGTCACCCACCGGGTCGTGACCCGCCACGGCTGCGGGATTCGGGAGGAGCAGATCTTCCTGGTCCAACACATCGAGTACTACGACCGCTGCGGGGGACAACTGGCCGGCTACGGCACCGACATCGCCTTCTGGTGGACCCACGGCACCCAGGACTTCGCCTGCACCGGGGGGTCGTTCGACGGGGGCGGGATCAACGTGGGCGAGCCCGCCATCTGGGAGTGTCACGACCAGGACACCAAGGCCCTGCAGACCACCGACAACCTGGGCGACGAGGAGTTGTCGGTCGAGGGGACGGTGATGAAGGCCCGCCACACCCGCTGGACAACCGTCTTCGAAGGCGCCACCAAGGGGGCGGCGGTGGTGGAGGACTGGTTCTCCGTCGATACCGGCCTGGTCCTCAAGGAGACCCGCAACATCGGCCTCCGGGTCGGCTCGCCCTTCATCGGCGACATCTCCTACATCGACGTCTCCGAGTACGCCCTCCTCTCGACCACCCCCGACCGCTGACAGCCGCTCTGGACGAGAGGGCGCACGACTGCGCTGCCGGGTGCCGACGGCGAGACGACCTGTGATCCTCCCCACGAAGCTCCGCTCCCTCTTCCGCAGGGTCGAGTACCACGGAGGGGTTCTGACCGGAAGGCAGGATCCGCTCGTCCCCCCCGACTGGCTGCGCGGGGTCGGCGGCGGCTTCGAGAAGATGGGCGAGAAGTTCTTCCGCTTCTTCGTCGACTACGGGGGCTTGGCGCCGGACGAGCGGGTGCTCGACGTGGGGTGCGGCACGGGGCGGATGGCGCGCCCGCTGACGAAGTACCTGACGAGCGGCACCTACGACGGCATCGACATCGTGGAGCCTTCGATCAAGTGGTGCCAGCGGGCCTACCGGAAGCACCCCAACTTCCAGTTCCACTTCACCGACATCTACAACAAGATGTACAACCCGGCAGGGAAGCACCTTGCCGCGCAGTACCGCTTCCCGTTCGGGGACGGCTCGTTCGACTTCGTGTTCCTTACCTCGGTGTTCACCCACATGCTCCCGGCGGACGTCGAGAACTACCTGGCCGAGGTGGCCCGCTGCCTCTCACCGGGCGGGCGCCGCTTCGCCACCTTCTACCTGCACAGCCCGGCGGCCCTCGGCCACGCGCAGCAGAGCGGGCAACGCCTCACCTTCGCCCACGAGCTCGACGGCTGCAGGGTGCAGAACCCGGCGGTCCCCGAGGAGGCGGTCGCCTATCCGGAGCCCTGGGTGCGCGCCCTGTTCCGCCGCCACGGCCTCACCATCCCCGGCCCCGTCAGGCACGGCCTGTGGGGCGGCAACCCCGAGGCCGTCACTGACCAGGACATCATCATCGCCGGCAAGCCCGCCCCGAGCGCCTGACGGGGGCCCCTCCGCCTCCACCCGCGGCGGAGGTGATATGTTCGTGATATCACAGGCTCTGAGGAGGAGGCGGTTGCCATGGCGACGCCCGAACGTCCGGCTCGGCAGTACCGAGGGGCAGCCATCGTCGTCGGGATCCTGGCCGCGCTGGCCCTGACGTTCCTGCTCATGGTGGGCACCGCGGCCAACCCGGGGGCGGTGGTCCTGTTCCTGCTGACCCTGGTCGCCTCGTGCATCCTGGCCGGGGGGCTCATCGTGGTCCCGCCCAACCAGTCCCGGGTGATGGTCTTCTTCGGGCGCTACATCGGCACCGTGCGCAAGGACGGCTTCTGGTGGATCAACCCCTTCACCATCCGCCAGCGGGTGTCGCTCAAGATCCGCAACTTCGAAAGCGACGTCCTCAAGGTCAACGACGCCGTCGGCAACCCGGTGGAGATCGCGGCCGTCATCACGTGGCAGGTGGCGGACACGGCCAAGGCCCTCTTCGACGTGGAGGACTACATCGGCTTCGTCCGCATCCAGTCGGAGAGCGCGGTGCGCCACGTGGCCAGCCAGTACCCCTACGACGCCTACGAGGAGGGCGCCCACTCGCTCCAGGGCAACACCGAGGAGGTCATGGAGACCCTCCACACCGAGCTGCAGGGCCGGCTGGCCAACGCCGGCGTCACCATCCTCGACACCCGCCTCCGCCACCTGGCCTACGCCCCCGAGATCGCGGGCGAGATGCTCCGCCGCCAGCAGGCCAACGCCGTCGTCGCCGCCCGCCATCGGATCGTGGAGGGGGCGGTGGGCATGGTGAAGATGGCCCTCGAGCAGCTCAGCGAGCAGGGCATCGTCGAGTTGGACGAGGAGCGCAAGGCGGCCATGGTGTCCAACCTCATGGTGGTTCTGGTGAGCGACCGGGGCGCCCAGCCGGTGGTCAACAGCGGGACGCTCTACAGCTAGCCGCCGCCGTCCCGGTGCCGCCCCGCAAGGCCTATCCCCTCCGCATCGACCCCGCCCTCTACGCCGCCCTCGAGCGGTGGGCGGCCGACGAGCTGCGCTCGGTGAACGCCCAGATCGAGTACCTCCTGGCCGACGCGGTGCGGCGGGCCGGGCGGGCAGGGCGGACGGCCCGGGACCAGCCGCCGCCGGCGGGGTCGTAGGGCTCGGCGTCGGCCTCTAGCAAGCCTCGGACGCGAGGACGCCCCCCGGCTGAGCCAGGGGGCGTCCTGCGGCCGGATGGGTCAGTGGTGGTCCCGGCCGCGTGTGTAGCTCTCGTAGTTCCCGGCCTTGGCCAGTCCCCGGCTCACGAAGTAGCCGATGGCCAGCCAGCTGACGTAGCGCCAGGCGTCGTCCCGCGAGAAGCTGTCGCCGCCGCTCTCGTAGGCGAAGAAAAGGATGGCCACGGAGACGATCAGGAACAGCCAAAACTCACTGGTCACGAATGACCGGCGAGTCTCGGTGGTGTACTCCTGTTCACCCATGTATCCGTCGCCGTCGCGCAGCTGCACTTTCCAGCACATTGGGATCCTAAGCTTAGAATTCCACGTGGACAAGTTGTCGCGG
>JADMIO010928655.1_pt1 | contig 18729 bp, 16 predicted proteins | sample 8958161 | NCBI WGS metagenome assembly JADMIO01 (sample SAMN16585339, study PRJNA669376) | soil metagenome | isolation source: Crop rotation soil | place: USA: Cullars Rotation, Alabama | collected 2011 | reverse complement strand
CCGGTTGAGCAGGGCTGTCTGGGTCTGTGCCAGGCGCTCGGCCAGTACGGTGTTGTTGGCGGCTTCGCGGTTCAGGGCGGCATTGGACTGGGCTTCAATGAAATGGCGCAGTTCGGTAAAGCGTGAGGCTTCGGCCTTGTCTGCCAGTTCACGTTGCACCGCCAGTTCGCGCGCGTATTTGCGCGTTTCAATCAGGTTGGCGCTTTGCATGTAGACGGTACTGGCCAGGAAGGCCACCGTCGCCACCACGAGCAGCAGCAGCATGACCAGGCCCAGCGGCACCTGGATGGTGGTAAAGCCCAGGCTCAGGACGCTGGCACGGGTGAATTCATCGACATTGAGGGCTGCAAAGCCGGCCACCAGGGCAATGGCGAGGATCAGGATGATGGTTCTTGCGCGCATTTTGAACTCCTTGAAAACGTTTTTTCGGACAGCTTCGAGTGTCCCGCGAGAGGGTGATTTTGGCTGTGGGACAATGCCCCCCCGCGACGTCAGGTTGCACGAAACACATACATATTCCAGACGAGAGCATGCAAAAAATCATTCGCCAGATCGCAGCAGAAATAAAGGTCAGGGAAGACCAGGTCAGGACCGCCGTCGAGTTGCTGGATGGCGGCGCTACGGTGCCGTTTATCGCGCGTTACCGCAAGGAGGCCACAGGAGGGCTCGACGATATCCAGTTGCGTGAACTCGAATACCGCCTAGGCTATTTGCGCGAGCTGGAGGAGCGCCGGGAGGCGGTCCTCAAAAGCATTGAAGAGCAGGGCAAGCTGACGCCAGAACTTCGGGCTGCGGTTGAGTTTGCGGGGACCAAGCAGGATCTGGAAGATTTGTACCTGCCGTACAAACCCAGGCGCCGCACCAAGGGCCAGATCGCGCGTGAAGCCGGCATCGAGCCGCTGGCCGACAGGCTTTTTGCTGATCCGTCGCTGGTGCCGGCTGATGAGGCTGCTGCATTTGTCAGGCATGAGAAGAACGAGGCCGGCGACGACTTCACCACGGTGCAGGCCGTACTTGACGGTGTGCGCGATATTTTGAGCGAGCGCTGGGCCGAAGACGCACCGCTGGTGCAGTCGCTGCGTAACTGGCTCTGGAGCGACGGGCTGCTGTCGTCAAAGCTTGTTCCCGGCAAGGACGAGAACAACGCGGACAACGCGAAGTTCCGCGATTACTTTGACTACGACGAGCCGATTGGCCGTGTGCCGTCGCACCGTGCATTGGCGGTCTTTCGGGGCCGCACGCTGGAAATCCTGGACGCCAAGCTGGTGTTGCCCGAGCCGCCGGAGCCGGGCCAGCCAAGCATTGCGGAGGGGAAAATTGCCTTGCACCTGGGCTGGAGCCACAAGGCGCGACCTTCCGACGACCTGATCCGCAAGGCTGTGGCCTGGACGTGGCGCGTCAAGCTCAGCCTGTCGCTGGAGCGTGACCTGTTCACCCGCCTGCGCGAAGAGGCCGAAAAAGTCGCGATCAAGGTCTTTGCAGACAACCTGCGTGATCTGCTGCTGGCGGCGCCTGCCGGCCCGCGCGTGGTGATGGGCCTGGACCCGGGGATTCGCACCGGCGTGAAGGTGGCGGTGGTCGACAGCACCGGCAAGCTGGTCGAGACCGCCACGGTCTACCCGCATGAACCGCGCCGCGACTGGGACGGCTCGCTGCATACGCTGGGCAAGCTCTGCGAAAAGCATGGCGTCAACCTCATCGCCATCGGCAACGGCACCGCCAGCCGGGAGACCGACAAGCTGGCTGCCGACCTGATGAAAAAGATAGACGGTATGCAGCGTGTTGTGGTGAGTGAGGCGGGCGCATCGGTGTATTCAGCCAGCGAGTTCGCATCGCAGGAAATGCCCGATGTGGACGTCAGCCTGCGCGGTGCGGCCAGCATTGCCCGCCGCCTGCAGGACCCGCTGGCCGAACTGGTCAAGATTGACCCGAAGTCCATCGGCGTGGGCCAGTACCAGCACGACGTGAACCAGAGCGATCTGGCGCGCAGCCTGGACACGGTGGTCGAGGATTGCGTGAACAGCGTGGGCGTTGACCTGAACACGGCCAGCGTGCCCTTGCTGGCACGCGTCTCGGGCCTGAGCCAGACAGTGGCGAAGTCGGTTGTTCGTTGGCGCGATGCGAACGGCGCATTTGCTTCGCGTGCGGATTTGCTGAAGGTGACGGGACTGGGTGCCAAGACTTTTGAGCAGAGCGCAGGCTTTTTGCGTTTGCGCGGCGGTACAAATCCGCTGGACATGACGGGCGTGCACCCGGAAACCTACGCGGTGGTTGAGCAGATCATGGCAAAAACGGGCAAGCCTGTAGCTGAATTGATGGGCCGTTCAGACATGCTCAAGACCTTGAAGCCCGAGCTTTTTGCCAATGAAAAATTTGGCGTCATCACGGTCAAAGACATCCTGGCCGAGCTTGAAAAGCCGGGCCGTGATCCGCGCCCTGACTTCAAGGTAGCGCGCTTCAATGACGGCGTTGAGGACATCAAGGACCTGAAAGAAGGCATGGAGCTGGAAGGCACGGTGAGCAATGTCGCGGCCTTCGGCGCTTTCATCGACATCGGCGTTCACCAGGACGGGCTGGTGCATGTGAGCCAGTTGAGCCACAAGTTCACGACCGATGCGCGTGAAGTCGTCAAGACCGGCGATATCGTCAAGGTGCGCGTGACCGAGGTTGATGTGGCACGCAAGCGCATTGGCCTGACCATGAAATTGGGCGAGGCACCGTCAAGGCGTGATGGGCCGCAAGGTCATCGTGAGAACCGTTTTGAGGGCGCGCGCCAGGGGCAGAACAACCGCGGGCATTCATCACCGCAGCCGGCCGACAACGCCATGGCATCGGCATTCGCCAAACTGCAAAACCTGCGCAAATGAGCGGGCAGGGCACCCGCGTCAGTCTGGCGGGTGCTGTTCTGGCACAGGAGCGAGTCTTTGGCTGGGATCTTCTGCGAGGCATTTGCGCCTTGCTGGTTGCCACCTATCACCTGCTTTACTGGACTGAGCTCGCGCAGCTGCATGTCTTTGGCAGTTATGGCGTGTACCTCTTTTTTGTGCTTTCAGGCGCCAGCATGGCCTATACCTACGCTGGCAGGTTTGAGGCGGGCAGCTTTCGTTACGGCGAGTTCCTTTTTGTGCGCTTCTGGCGCTTGGGCCCGCTGTATGTGCTGCTGATGCTTGCCGTATTGCCAGCCATGGCTATCTGGTACGGGCCGCCGGGTCGCCTGCTGCAGGTGATGTTTCTCAATGCCAGCATGCTGATGGGCTTGTACAACCCCTCGGGTTTTGCGCTGCTGACAGGCGGCTGGTCGCTGGGCGTGGAGGCGGTTTTTTACCTGCTGTTTCCGCTGGTGTTGTGGGCCCTGAAGTCATGGCGCGCCATGCTCGGCTTTTTTGTGCTTTGTGTGCTGCTGCAGGTATGGTGGATTTCGCGCACTCTGGGTGCTGCAGACATGCCTGCCGCCGGGCAATACCTCGTCTATCACAATGCCCCGGCTTTCGCCGCTTACTTTGTGGGGGGATGCATTCTGGGGCAGCTACTGCGCACGGACCGGCTCCGTCAGATTCTGCCGTCTGCCGCCGGGCTGGCGATTTTGCTGGCCGGGTTTGCGCTCATGCTGGCGGTCAACCCTGTTCTGGGCACCCATGAATTGACCGGCTGGCGCGGATGGCTGCTTGCACCGTTGTGCCTGGCGATGGTGGCTGTGGCGTCTATGCTTCGCCTTGGAGGGCATTACAAAAGCGTGACGCAGCACCTGGGCGATGCCACCTACGGCGTTTACCTGATTCATCCTGTGCTCTATTTTTATGTCACGCCTGCGCTTGGCCTTGAAGGCCTGAAGACTGGGCCAACCGGTGGTCGTTTGTTGTTGGCTGCTTGCATTCTGGTGGCATCTTTTGTGCTCGCGCTTGCCAGCGAACGCCTGTTTGAGCAGCCCGTGCGGCGCTGGAGCAAGTCGCTGCTGGCCGCATGGCGTGGTGAAAGCATGAAAAAGTCATCTCCAGCCCGGCGATAAAGAAGATGAAAGCCCTGCGCATTTACGCCGGCCTCAAAGCACGGGCGCATATTGAAAAGAATGGTCTGTTGCCGGGGCACGTGGGTGTTGTCCCCGGCGCCGCGGGTGGACCCAAGGGCCTCATCCTTGGGCCGCTGGACCGGTTTATTTTTGGCGAATGGCTGTCCAGAACCACACACCCAGTGCATCTGGTGGGCGCGTCGATAGGGGCCTGGCGCATGGCGACGGCCTGCCTGAATGACCCGGTGGCGGCATTCCAGCGGCTCGAGCATGATTACATCCACCAGCACTACGAATTGCAGCCGGGCCAGAAACGGCCAAGCGCGGACTTTGTAAGCGAGCAGTTTGGCCAGAGCCTGAAGAGCTTTTACGGGGGCAGGGTGCAGGAGGCGCTGTCGCATCCGCGCTTTCGGCTGCACATCGTGACGTCGCGCGGGCGGCATATGCTGGGGCGTGAGCATAAAGTGGCGACGCCGCTGGGTTACCTCGGGGCATTTCTGGCAAATGGCCTGCACCGCAAGGCCATGGGCGCCTGGCTGGAGCGTGTGGTGTTTTCCACGCCCGAAACGCCGCTGCCATTTTTGACCGCCGATTACCGTACGAGGCAGGTGCCGCTGGATGAAGTGAACTTCAATCCCGCGCTACAGGCCAGCTGTTCCATCCCGTTTGTCCTGCGTTCTGTGCACAACATCCCCGGTGCGCCGCCCGGCGCCTACTGGGATGGCGGCATCACTGATTACCACCTTCATCTTAACTACGCCGCTGGCCAGGGCGATGCCGGTCTGGTGCTTTATCCCCATTTCCAGAAGGCGGTGGTGCCGGGCTGGCTGGACAAGGGCTTTAAATGGCGGCACAAGGCGACCCATTTCCTGGACAACATGGTTCTACTGGCGCCGAATCCGGAATGGATTGCAAGCCTGCCCAACCGCAAGCTGCCTGATCGCACTGATTTTGAGCGATACGGCACCGACCTGCAGGCACGGGTCAAAGCTTGGCAGCGCGCCGCAGACGCGAGCCGCCAGCTGGCCGATGAGTTCAGTGCCTGGCTTGATGTGCCTGATGTGAAGGCTGTTTTAGCTCTCTGACAACGCCGGGCTGTGGGCTTTCAGGTACTAATTCGCAAATCACTTGCTTAATTCCCAGGCAGGCAAAGGCCATGAGGCACCCGCTGGTAAAATTTACAGCCATATCTACAACACGGCCACCCCCCGGCCCGACTACGAAGTTGCCTCATTCCATGACCGACGCCCCGGACCTGTCCCTGCGCCTTTACGAGGCCATGTTGCGCATCCGGAGGACTGAGGAGCGAATCGCCGAACGCTATGCCGACCAGCAGATGCGTTGCCCTACCCATCTCTGTATCGGGCAGGAGGCTATCGCTGCTGGGGTTTGCGCCGCTCTGGGTCCGGATGACACCGTTTTCAGCAATCACCGCGCCCATGGCCATTACCTGGCAAAGGGCGGTGACATGGGCCGCATGATTGCCGAGTTTTACGGCAAAAGCGATGGCTGCTGTGGTGGCCGCGGCGGTTCCATGCACCTGATCGACAAATCCGTGGGCTTCCTCGGCTCCACACCCATCGTGGGCGGCACTGTGCCGCTGGCTGTGGGTGTGGGCTGGTCACACCGCCTGCAGAAGCAGCCTCTTGTTTCTGTTGCCTTTTTTGGTGATGGTTGCTTTGAGGAAGGTGTGGTGCATGAGTCGTTGAACTTTGCAGCGCTGCACAAGCTGCCCGTGGTGTTTATCTGCGAGAACAACGAGTTTTCGGTTTACACCCATTTGAGTGAACGCCAGCCTGACAGGCCAATTCACGCGATTGCCGCGGCGCATGGCTGGACGGCCCATCATGGCGATGGCAACGATGCGGTGGCGGTGCATACGGCGACCGAAGCCGCCGTGGCCAGGGCACGCAATGGCGAAGGCCCCCAGTTTTTGCAGTTTTCGGTCTATCGCTGGCGCGAACACTGCGGCCCCAACTTCGATGACCAGCTTGCATATCGCGATACGGAAACCATTGATGCCGGCATGGGTGGATGCCCTGTCACCCGTATGCGGCAGGCGCTTGAGGGCAAAGGATTGTCCGGACAGCAACACGAGGTACTGGCTGCACGCATAGAGGCCGAAATCGATGCGGCCTTTGAATTTGCGATGGCCAGCCCTGCACCGACTTATGAAGATTCCCGGAGCCACGTCTATGCAGCGTGATGCCCTCATCCAGAAAATCAGTTACGCGCAGGCTTTGCACCAGGCGACCGACCAGGTCATGTCCAGGGACAAGCGTGTGATCGTCATTGGTGAAGGCGTGCCTGATCCGAAGGCGATTTTTGGAACGACCGCCAACCTGCGTGAAAGCCACGGTTCTGACCGCGTGTTTGACATGCCGCTGTCTGAAAACGGCCTGACGGGGGTCTGCATAGGTGCGGCGCTGGCCGGTATGCGGCCGCTGATGATTCATCAGCGCATCGATTTCGCCATGCTTGCGATGGACCAGCTGATCAACAATGCCGCCAAATGGCATTACATGTTCAACGGGCAGTCAACGGTTCCACTGGTCGTCCGCATGATTATTGGCCGCGGCTGGGGGCAGGGGCCTCAACACTCCCAGGGTTTGCAGTCGCTGTTTGCGCACATTCCGGGGCTGAAGGTGGCGATGCCCAGCAACCCCTATGACGCCAAAGGCATGCTGATTTCTGCCCTGGATGACAACAACCCGGTAATTTTTATCGAGCACCGCTGGGTGCATCACCTGGTCGATGATGTGCCGGCCGAAGAATACAAAGTGCCGCTTGGCAAAGCCAGGGTGTTGCAGGAGGGCAACAAGCTCACCATCGCGGGATTTTCTTTCGCCATCGTCGAGGCGCTTCAGGTCGCACGTGAAATGGCCAAATACGGCGTCGATGTCGAGGTTGTGGACATGCGCAGTGCGCGTCCGCTGGATATCGAAACGCTGTCCAAATCCGTGCGCAAGACCGGTCATCTCATTGCCGTTGATGCCGGCTGGGCTTCATGCGGGCTGGCGTCGGAACTGGTCGCCTTGATGGCCATGCATGAGTTTTCAAGCCTTAAAAAGGCGCCTGCCTGCCTCACCTATCCTGACCATCCTTCACCTACGTCCACGCACATGACGGGAGGATATTTTCCCGGCCCGGGCGATTTGTTGGATACAGTGATGAAACAGCTGGATTCGCCCCTGAATGCTGACCAATTGGCCAGCCTGAAAAGCGCCATTTCCCGTAGCGGCAACCTTGATGTGCCCAGCGCCAGTTTCACCGGCCCGTTTTGAATTTCGATATTTTCTGGAAGAGAGTTGACCATGAGTAAACCTACCCGCGAAACAAACCGATTTGGCAATGATGTGGTGACGTCCATTCCGAGCGATGCGGCATTGGCGGACAAACCAGGTCACAAGCTGCGCACCTCCAATACCATCGTGGACCGCACTGTGGAGGTCGAGCAGCGTGAGGCTCCGGCTTTGACAGCCGAGCAGCAGATCGACAGCACCCAGCTCAAGAAGCTGCAGGGCCAGGAAATCAAGTTCTACAAGGAAGCCGGCCAGGTGGGCGTGGTGCGCGTCGATCCGACCTGGAAGACCGACGACCAGATCCCCAACCTGTTTACCGGACCCAGCTATCGCAACAAGCATGAGCGTTTCCGCTTTGACGGCCACAAGATGATGCATCACCTGGATCGCATTGCGGCCTGGCAGAAAGGCGAAAAGTTCGCCCCCATCCATATCGACATGGGCCTGACCAAGTTTTGCAACACTGCCTGCCTGTATTGCTATGCAGTCGTGCAGAACATGACGCGAGGCACCATGATCGAGCGTGAAGCACTGCTGCGTTATATCGAGGATTGCGGCAAGCTGGGCGTGCGTTCGATTGGGTTCATCGGCGACGGCGAGCCCACCCTCAACCCTGCCGTGTATGACGCGACCGTGCTGGCGCGCAAGCTGGGCGTGGATACCTCCATGGCCACCAATGGCCTGCTTTTCGACATGGACCGCGCACATGACATGCTGCGCGACATGACCTGGATACGTTTTAATCTGTCCGCCGGCGAGCGCGATGGCTTCCAGCGCGTACACCAGTCCAAGGCCAGCAATTTTGACGAGCTTGTTGAAAAAATCCGAGCGCTGGTCAAGATCAAGAAGGACAACGGCTACAAGTGCACGATCGGCCTGCAGATGGTGCTGATTCCAGAATGCTATGACCAGGTCATCAAGGAAGCCCAGTTGGGTGCGGAATTGGGCGTTGATTACTTTGTTATCAAGCAGTGCTCTGACTCCGAGTACAAGGAAATCGGTATCGACTACAAGGACTACCTCAGCATTGCCGATGTGCTCAAGGAAGCCGAGACCTATTCCAACGAGAACTACGTCGTGCAGGCCAAGTGGGACAAGATCATGGCCGGCGGTGAAACGCCGCTGTACAAGGACGGCTACCGCAAATACGATCAATGCCACGGCACACCGTTCTTGCTCCAGGTTTCCGGCAACGGCAAGATTTACCCATGCGGCCCGTTCTTTAACAAGGAACGTTTCTACATCGGCGACATTCACGACCAGTCGTTCTTTGACATCGTCATGGGCGACCGGTACTGGCAAGTCCACAACGATGTGGTTAATTCTGTCGATGTGCATAAGGATTGTGCAGTCGGCTGCCGCCAGGATTACGTCAACAAGTTCCTTTGGGATCTCAAGAGTCCACCGGAACACATCAACTTCATCTGAGCGCGCGATCGGAGTCGTGTACTGATGGGGTCGGTTCTCGTCGCAGGAGTTGGCGCTTTTTTGCTTTTGCTGGCCTCGCAGGTCGTGCTGTGGAGGCTTCTTGGCGTCAAGCGTGAAATGCTCGGGCTTGCAGTCGTCTACCTGCTTCTTCCGTTTGTCGTGGGTATGACCCTTGCCATGGGCACGCGAGTAGACCGGCTTGACTTGCTGCTTGCTGGTTTCCTCTACCTTGCGCTTGCCTGCGGCTACATACAAACCTATCCGGCATTGCGGGAAGACATTCCCTCTTTCCGTATCCTGTTTGCAATTGAAGCAGCCGGGCAGGCGGGGCTGAGCGAAGTGGGCGTCATTGCTGCGCTGCAAACCGGCAATTTATTGACCCAAAAGATGGAAGATTTGTCCAGTGACCGTCTGGTTGGCATTGATGCTGATGGAAAATTACATCTCCTACCCGCTGGCCGCTTGTTGGCTTTTATCTTCAGGGCTTACCGTAAAACCCTGGGCCTGCAACGTGGACTTGGTTGAAACATCACATGAATAAAAACAACGAAGAGGGATTCCCCACCATCACGGTGGTTATGCCGTGCCTGAACGAGGAGGCTAACATTGCCGACGCTGCAACATCGACGCTGCGTGCGCTCGATCGCAAAGGCATTGTCGGGGAGTTGATCATCGTGAACGACGGCAGCCGCGATGGCACGCAGGCTGCGGCTGAGCGTATTGCTGCAGCCGACTCACGGGTAAGAATCATCCGCCATCCTGAGCGGCAAGGCATTGGAGCCTCATTTTTTGATGGCGCCCTGGCATCCACCATGGATTACGTCACCATGTTCCCCGGTGACAACGAAAATGACCCTGATGATGCGCTGACCTACTTCAGCATGACGCGCCACGTGGACATCATCGTGCCCTTTATCTACAACATTGAAATTCGTTCGCGCCTGCGCCGCATCGTGTCGTCCATCTATCGTTTCATCATCAACGTCAGCTTCGGTACCAACCTGAATTACACCAACGGAACGGTGATCTACAACGCAGCTATCCTGCGAGAAGTGGAACTGGAATCAAAGGGGTTCTTTTACCAGGCAGAACTCCTGATAAAGCTGATTCGCCGTGGCTATTTGTACGCTGAAACTCCCCATTTTCTTGGTGATCGCCAGTCGGGTAAAACAAAAGCATTGACCCTCAGGTCCTTGCATGAGGTCATGGCGGCTTACATCCGGCTTGTCAAGGAAGTCCATATCACGCGCAGCAGCGGAGCGACCGGCCTGCCCCTGAATCCGCGTTCAGCGACTTACAGGCGTATGGCCGCGAAAGGCAATGATGAATGACAGCAGGGCGGCCACCCTGGCTTGCACGATATTGGCTTGCGTGGCTCTTCTCGTCCTGCATGCCTTGATGGCGCGTATATGGCTGGCCAGAAATCCGCATGTTTCGCCCCAAAAAGCGACCGCAATGCTTGGCCTCGCGTTGAATATTCCGCTGATCGTTGCCGTGTCGGCCTGGGGCCTGCGGCTGCAAGTTCCAGTCGGGGAATTGTTGCTGGCGCTCGTCTATGCGGTGTTGGCGTTCAATAGCGTGGCGTACTCCTATTTCCATTTTTTCAACCTCAGTGAAACAGGTCGGCGTATTCGTATGCTGCTGCAATTGCAGGAAGGCGAGCAAATTGTCGTCAACGGCCAGGCCAGTCCATATAGTGGCGAAGTCATGGTCAGCCAGCGACTTGTCAGGCTGCTTCAAATGGGTCAGATTGGCGAGACTGGCGGGTGTTACCGGATCGACGGCCGGTTTCTGTTGGGAGCTGCCAAACTGGTTCGTTTTATTGGTCGACTGACCACAGGGCGAGCTGATACCGTGCAGGGAAGGACTGCATGAGTAGCCGTATATTGGAGCTGGTCAAAGGCGTATTTCATGGTGATCATGCCGCGCAACAGCTGATACGCCACCTGATTGTGGGCGGTAGTGGCGTGGTCTTTAACTGGGTGGCTTTCAGCCTGCTCAGGCACTTCACAAAGCTGGATACCCTGCAGTGCACGCTGGTAGTGCATGCAGTTCTGCTGGCAACGATTTTTCCACTGCAAAAACTGTTTACCTTCAAGAAAAAGACGCATGGCAATCGCCAGGCGATTCGTTTTCTGATCAATGATGCTGGCTACATTACGCTGGACTATCTGCTGGCACTGGGCTTCATCGATATGCTGGGCTTTCCAGCATGGTTCGGTAAAGGCTGCGGGCTGGCTATCCTCACACCGCTGAGCTTCCTGTCGCAGCGTCTTTGGGTTTTCGCCGATGCGCCGACGCCAGAGCAGCCTGGCGCCTGACCTGTCGGTCTATTTGAGCAAGGTCGTCACATACTTGTAGAGCATGGGTTGCTCTACGGGTTCCCGATTGCAGACGATTTGCACATCAATCGCTGCAGCTGCGCTGCCTACAAAAGCCGCCACCTGGGAAGACAGTTTGCCGCCCAGGCATAGACCTGCCAGCGAGAGGAATGCATCGCCGGCGCCGATGCGGTCAACGACCTTGGTGGACAGTGCCGGAATGTTGTGGACGACCTTGTTGGGCCGGTCCCAGATCATCACGCCTTTGGAGCCGCGGGTCACTGCCAGAAAATCGGCGCCCACACGATCAGCAACCTGCTCAGCCACGGCTTCGACCGGGTCATGCCTGTTGTGTGCAGCCAGACGCAGTTCAGGCTCATTGAGCGATACAAAATTTGCGCGGTTATAGCGGTTAATGACGTGGAAGCCGCGGTTGCCGCTGTTGACCTGTGTATTGACCGCAAGAAAAGGGGCATGCTCGCACAGTGCTTTCACCATCGCAGGGGCAATAAAGCCGTTGCCGAAGTCCGGGACGATCACCACGTCATAGTTGGCAAGCTCATCTCGCAGTACTTTGGCGACGGTCTCGTCATGCGGACTGTCCTGCATTGCGTCGCGGTAAAAGTACACCTCAAAGAATTTTGCGAGATCACTGTCCACGAAGCGGCGCTTGACCACGGTGGGTGCGTTGTCGATATAGAAGAATCGCGGTGTGACGTTGGGTTTTAGCTTGGACCGGATGAATTCCTCATGGGTCTCCAGCTTGCCCAGCCCTGTCATGAGCGTCACACTGTCGGCGAAAGAAGCGAGGTGGTTGGCAACAGCGAGGGAGCCGCCTGCAAATTGCTCTTCCGAGTCGTAACGTACCGCAAGGATGTTGCCCTTGCCGGTTTGACCGAGCGGTGAGACGTAGTGATACTGGTCGACGATGGCGTCGCCCACAACCAGAACGCGAAGTTTGCGCAGTGAATCCAACTGGCTAAAGATGTCCTTGTCGCTGACATCTCCGGCAAAGCGTTCAAGGTATTGCCTTGTTTCCGGTGGAAACACACCAAAATGCTCATTCAGCAGGGAGCTTGAGCTGAAAGTGATCTCATCGGTGTAAAAAATACGGCCGCCGTGTGCCTGTGTAGCATTGATCTCGCGCAGGATATTGCCGGTCACGTCATCCGACGTGGACTGGTAATCGCTCCCCTTGGCGTAAACGTGAGGCTTCACCTGTTCGATTGGTGTCAGAGCCGTGTAGTCGTTGTTGACTGCGACATAGTCAACGCATGCGAGTGCCGCCAGGGTTTCTGCCCTGAGGTCCTGACTGAATACAGGGCGGCCCGGCCCTTTGTTGACGAATTTGTCAGCGGTCAGACTGACAAATAAAACATCACCTTCCTGGCGCGCGCGCTGAAGATGGCGTATATGCCCGGTGTGCATGAGATCGAAAGTGCCGTGGCACAGGACAACACGCTTTCCCAGCGATTTGAGGCGCGCAGACTCTATGCCCAGCTGCTCAATGGAGCAAATCTTGCCTGGATCGCTCATCGTTATTGACCTGCAGCTTGTAGTTGTGCCGCGATCCGATCAGACAGGTTGTGCAGAACAAACTGATGGCCAATCTCCACGACGCCGTAATTGCCCGAATCCAGCCAGACGTTGACATCGCCCAACTGCCTGAGTGGATTGTCACTTTTAAAGCCGGACAGCGTCAGGACCTTGCCACCGCCCACGTTGCGAAAGCTTTGCACCGCGTTACATATATTTGGTGACTTGCCGGAGCTGCTGATGGCTACCAGCATGTCGCCTTCGCCTGCATGCATGGCTAGCATGCGTGCAAAGGCGACCTCGTAACCGTAATCGTTGGTCATACAGGTCAGCAGGGAAGGGTCATGCAGTGTAAAGGCCGAAATTTTGGCCATATTGACGAAATCGGTGACGGCATGACCGGCGATAGCGGCGCTTCCGCCGTTGCCCACGATGTACATGCGTTTGCGTGCTTTTTTTAGGGCATCGACCCAGCCAAGAAATGTGGCTGCCCCGCCTTCCGATTGAATTTTTTCGCCTTGCTTGCCTGTCCATGCCGATGCGCTGACAACGCGGGCAAATTCAGCCGTTCGGGATGCGAGATCTAGATTCAAGTGGATGCCTCGTTGCCTAAAAATTTAAACCATGGAGCGGTCGCCTGCTGGATGGATGTAGTGCTCCAGACCGGCGCATCACGCCAGTCGTCAAGGTGGTCCAGCATTGCCGCGACGCCTTTCTCAAACGAGACCTTTGGCGCCCAACCGAGCAGGGCACGGATGCGTGCTGTATCGCCAAACGTGCAGTCAGGCTCACCGGGGCGCTTTGGTATATATACGACCTCGCCACCCAGTAACTCTACAAGTCGATTGACGCTGTAATGGTTTCCACTGCCCACGTTCATCGCTACTGCGCTGATGTTTGATTCCGCTGCGGCAAGAAAGGCTCGCACAACATCCGTCACGTACGTGAAATCACGAGTCTGGCGGCCATCACCAACAACTGTAAAGGGCTTGCCGTGAATCTTTTGCGCCAGAAAAACGCCAAATACCGCGCCGTAGGCGCCGGTCGTACGCGAGCGCGGGCCGTAGACATTGAACAGGCGCAGGGATACTGCCGGCAATTTATAGGTTTGCGCCCAGTGCAGTACCAGTTCCTCGCCCATGTATTTGGTCAGCGCGTAGGGATACTGAGGCTGTATGGGTGACGTCTCGGGTGTCGGGTAGACATCCGGTATGCCGTAGCTGGATGAGGATGCCGCATAAACCAGCCGTTTGACACCTGCCGCCCTTGAACACTCAAGGACATTGAGCGTGCCTTGCACATTGGTCTGGAAATAGGCGCCTGGCGCTTCTATGGAGGGGACGATGTCTGCCAGTCCTGCCATGTGAAATACCCAGTCAACTCCGTTGAAGCAGGTCTGAAGGGCGTCTGCGTTTCGGATATCGACCTGATGAAAACTCAATTTTGGGTTCTTGCCCAGTTGTTTCAGGTTGGCTGTGCGGCCACTGGCAAGGCTGTCTACAGCCACAACATCATGTCCCTCGCCAAGCAGCAATTCGGCCAAATGGCTGCCAATAAATCCTGCCCCACCCGTAATCAGTGCCCTCATGCGGCATTTCCCTTTGTGGGTTTAAATGAAATTGACGTGTTCGACGCTGCCAGCCGTCAATTTGTCCAGATAGCGATTGACTTCATCCATCCGGCAGTTCTTGCGGCAGTCATTGATATCAAGGTCGTGGCGTACATAGCGGAAGTTCTCACGGCGCTTGTCGCTCTGCCATACATCCTTGAAGGACTGCTCCATCATGTTGCCGTAGGCGAAGCGTTCATCCAGCAGATATGCGCTGCAGCCGTAGACCTGCCCATCGGCCATCACGTACGCCCAGGAAAACGGCGTCGCATTGCATTTGCTGTAACGAGCACCTTCTGGCTCCACGTATTTTTTCATCGTATTGCTGCGAAACACAAGCTGGAAGTCGTCTGTGGAGAATCCTTCAAATCGCTCTTCCATCCCGATGTAGTTCTTGTAATTGACCTTTTCGTATAAATGGGTCGTGCTGAACTTGTGTTGGGAGTAGGGCTTCACTACCAGGTAGTCCAGGCCGATTTCATCCCGGCAAAGAATGGCCAGCTGCTCAATTTCGTCCGCGTTTTCGGGCAATAGCAGTGTTTGGGCACCGATGGTGCAGTTGATGTTGTTTGCCCGCTTTGCTGCAACTGCCCGCTTGAGATTGCCGACGACGCGATCAAAATCCGACTCTTTGGTCTGATGGATTTTGGCGTAGGTTTCCTTTGTACCGGCATTCATGGATACCTTGATCCATGAAGTCAGGGGCAACGCTTCCGTGATGAATTTTTCGTTCAGCACCGTTGCATTGGTGGTGAACGACACGTCCATGCCGGCAGCTTTTGTAGCCTTGACGATATCAACGATGCGCTTGTGCAGCATTGGCTCGCCTTCGCCTGCATACATCACGCTCTTGACGCCTAGCTTGCCCATTTCCTGAAGGCGTTCGGCGAGGATGTCTGCATCCAGCATTCGGGCCTTGTAACCGATGTAATCCACAGCACAGAAAGTGCAGCGGTGATTGCAGGCGCCGACGGGGGACATCTCGACATAGATCGGATAGACATCCTTGGCTCGCTCCCAGTCGTCGCCCACGTCCAGCAGGCTGGCTACCCACTTGGGGTGGTATACCAGTTTGTGACTGTCGATTCCATACTTATCGGCCATGCTTTAGAAATCCAGGAGTATTCATCGTCGGAACAAAGAGCTTTTCAGGGGGAAGAAAGTCATAACGAGTGTACCTGCGTCAGGTGCTTCACTTACGGGGCGATTTTACTTAACTATGCTCTGTACGCCTGTAATGTGAATAAATAGGCATGCCAGTCACGGGATTGCAAAAAACTGCGTTTTAACGGCAGGGATCGAGTGGCAGCGGCAGTTTTTCGATGGTTATACGCTCCGTGCCCTGCGCTTTTAACCATTCGTGATATTTGTCCGGTTGCAGTGCGGCGCGGAAATACCACGTCAGCGCTGGGAGAAACCAGCCTGCGGAAGGTTCGATGACGTCGATCTGGCTCACGGTGCATGAACTACCCAATAGGCCGACCTGCGCATACCCCTGCAGCGCCCGCACGTGCTCGCGAAGATAGGCGGGTGTCAATACGGGCTGCGTCAAAGGGGCCCATCCCATGCGTTGGCGTAGCTGAAAACGCCAGCGCGTCCACGTGGACTCCGGCTCCTGCGGCGATGCAATGGCCGCGAGGGCCTGGGGTGCCTTCAACGCTTTTTGCAATATCCCGGTCCATTCCACATCCCTTAGCGGAGCCGCCATGACATCCGTCCGGTCGTCCATGACAAAGACTTTTGTTTGACGCGCAATGGAGGAGTCAGACACGGCCTGGGCAATCATGTCTTCGTGTACGGTCCTAACTGCGAAAAGCGGCCAGCGGAGCAGCAAGCCAGCCACGATAGCGATGGTCAACCAGACGGCCCATCGCCGGTCAATTGAAAGCCGGCCTTTGTGGCCGTTGATTGTGACCAGCGCGGCAAGCAACCATGCAAGCGCACTGCCGAAATAATAGAGGTAGCGCAGTCCCCAGCCCGCTGGACTTGCGAGCCGTAATGCCGCAATGTAGGGAGACAAGGTAAAGACGGCCGTGCTGAATGCAAGAAACAGGAAAAATTGCCGCTGATAGTTCTGGGCGGCGCTTTGCGGGCTTGCTGCGCGTGTTTTCGTACACAACATCCATATGAGGGCAACCCACAGGGGCAGGTATGCCATCAGAACGGTTATCAGGAAAGTTCCTAAAGAAAGTGCCAGTTGGACAGGCTGGAAGGACAGGCGGCGTTCGCTGATCATCTCTGCACCTACTGGCTGAAATATCATGAACATGGCAGCGAACGCTCCTGCCCCGAGCACAACAGGAGCACTCCGCTTCACAAGGCTGAGGCCAATACGTCGCCAATTGGGCGCTGCTCCCGGGGTGAATGTCCCGTCACATAACAGGGTGATCAGCGGGTAAAGCAATAGCATCGGTGCCGTAGCCTCTCCCAGCAAAGCCGATATGGCGCCACAAGCGCATGAGGCGACGTAGGCAAGCAGACCCAATAAGCTGCGTGAACGAAGGTGGGCTTCGAGGAAGAGCCAGATGCCCAAGGCAAAAAATGCGTGTGCAGATACGAAGATGACTGTCGGGATAGACAGGATGATCTGGTTGGCAGGCGTAACGGCCGACAGCACCGCCATCACGAAAGCCAGTCGGGGAGTAATACTGCCTGTACGCATGAAAGTCGCATACCACGCGGCGCCGGCTATGGCTGCGCTGAATACCGAGAGCCATATCGCCCCATGCGCAAAGCCCGTTGTCGTCATGGCATGCAAGTTCAGCCAGCCCGCAACAGGCCGGCCGTTATCCATCAGTCGTTTAAATACTTCTCCATATGCGCCTTGCTCATAAAGCAGTGCGTGAATCCAGCCGTCCTGGAATTCATTGCGGAACATTGCAAACGGAAGATGCGCCAGAAATATGACCATGACCGCCAGTAGCAGCCAGCGGAAATCAAGTGGCGCAGATTTGTGGTGTGAGGGTGCTTCAGTCATCCGGGAAGACTTTTAATCTGCATTCAGACGGTGGCTTTAGCCAAGCTTTTTTACCAGCACCTGGCTCTTGCGGTCCCAGTTGTATTTGCGCTTGCGTGCCTCCGGCAGCCAGTCCGGGTCAACCTGTACAAAACCTCGCTTGATAAACCAGTGCATTGTGCGGGTGGTCAGTACAAATATGCTTTGCAATCCGGCTGCACGGGCACGCTGCTCTACGCGCTTGAGGATTTTTTCGCCATCGCCCTGTCCCTGGCTTTGCGGTGACACCGTGAGTGCTGCCATTTCTGCCGTTTTGCCCTCCGGGTAGGGATAAAGCGCTGCGCAGGCAAAGATCACGCCGTCATGCTCAATGACCGTATACAACTCCGCGTCACGTTCGATTTCAGTGCGCCCACGTTTGACCAGCGTACCGTCCTTCTCAAACGGCTCTATGAGCTGCAGGATGCCGCCCACGTCGTCAGGCGTGGCTTCCCGCAGGCTCTCCAGCTTCTCGTCGATCACCATGGTGCCGATGCCATCATGTACATAGATTTCCAGAAGCAAGGCTCCGTCGATTGCAAAAGGCAGGATGTGGCTGCGTTCGACACCTGCCTTGCATGCCTTGACGCAATGTTGAAGGTAAAACGCGGTGTCTGTAGGACGCTCGGCAGGAGACAGGTTTGCGAGCAGCTTTTCCGCGGCAGCCAGCGGCAACTCGGTGTCAATCGGGTTGTCCTCGCTTTCCGGCTTGTCTGGCTCGATGCGTACACCAGGGATTTCGGTCAGGAAAATCAGCTTGTCTGCCTGGAGTGCGATGGCTACGGAGGTGGCGACCTCTTCCATGGTCAGGTTGAAAGCCTCGCCTGTGGGTGAGAACCCAAAGGGAGAGAGCAGCACCATGGCGCCAAAATTGAGGGTGGTCGTGATGCCCGCAACATCGACTTTGCGTACCAGGCCCGAATGCTGGAAGTCGACGCCATCCATAATGCCGACGGGGCGTGCGGTGATGAAATTGCCCGAAATGACACGTATGGTGGCTCCTGCCATGGGTGTATTGGGCAGGCCCTGGCTGAAGGCGGCTTCAATCTCGTAGCGCAATTGGCCTGCAGCTTCCTGTGCACAGTCCAGCGCCACCCCGTCGGTGATCCGCATGCCGTGAGAATACCTGGCGGCGTGCCCCTTGGCCAGGAGTTGTTCGTTGACCTGGGGCCTGAAGCCGTGGACCAGAACAATCTTCACGCCCATGCTCTGGATAAGCGCCAGATCTTGCGCGATGTGTTGCAGCTTGCCCGCGGCAATCGCTTCGCCCGCAATACCCACCACAAAGGTTTTACCCCTGTGCGTGTGGATGTACGGTGCGACCGAACGGAACCACGGAACAAAAGTGAAATTGAAGACGGCAGACATGGGCGCGCTTTCGGGGATCGGGGGTAAACAAGTGACGGCGGGCACGGTGCTTGCCGACGGAAATAAGTGTAAGGCACTACGTGGACGGCTGACACCGTGTCAGGGGCGATACAAGCGGGTAGTTAAGCGCATGTTTCGGGTTGCCTGATTGCGGCAGGGCGGTT
>JADMIO011135859.1_pt1 | contig 18730 bp, 16 predicted proteins | sample 8958161 | NCBI WGS metagenome assembly JADMIO01 (sample SAMN16585339, study PRJNA669376) | soil metagenome | isolation source: Crop rotation soil | place: USA: Cullars Rotation, Alabama | collected 2011 | reverse complement strand
CCGCACGCCGTGATCGCCGCCGCGAGCGCCAAAACTGAAAGCAATTTGCGCATGTGACCCTCCCCAGGAACGGGCCACCTTAACCGCTACTGGCTCGCCCACAATATCCGTGCGATCCAATCGACCTGGGTGATGGGAATCTGGCGATCGGGGTAGGCGGCGTTGAACGAGATCAGTTCGAGGCTTTGGTCGTTACGGCGGCCGAGCGTCTTGGCCATCACTTCACCAGCGATGGTGCGCACCACGACGCGATCGCCGCGCCGCACCGCCGCGCCCGGCTGCACGATGACGATGTCGCCGGCGCGAAACACCGGCTCCATGCTGTCGCCGGCGATTTCGAGCGCATACACGCGGTCTTCGCCGAGCCCCGGAAAGCGCACCGTCTCTTCCGCGCCGATGGGAAAGCCGTTTTCATCGAAGAAGCCGTCGGCGCCCGCGCGCGCCATGCCGACAATCGGAATCGCGCGCCCAGCGCCGCCTGGACGTCCCGCAAGCAGCGCGGCGAATTCATCGAAAGAGGAATCCGCCGCCGTGAGTGCCCGCGCGATGCTCTCGGTGGAGGGCCAACGTGGCTTGCCATCGGGGCCGGCGCGCTTGGATTTGTTGAATGTGGTCGGATCGAGCCCGGCCGCGCGCGCGAGGCCGGACGGGGTGAGCCCCTTCCGCGCCGCCAGGGCGTCGAGCGCGCGCCAAATCTCGCCGTGCAGCATGAAGCGGTATAACCTCGCCCCGACCGGATTTTTACTCCTATCATAGGAATTTATACCTGTCTATCATCCACGATCTGGCCACGGAGGCGATGCGGGTGTTGCCGCCCGAGCCGGCCCATAACGCAGCCCTCTGGGGCTTGCGGGCAGGGCTGGGGCCGCGTGTGCGCGCCGATCGCTGGCCGCGGTTGCGGACCAATTTGGCGGGGCTCGATCTGCCGAATCCGATCGGCATGGCGGCGGGCTTCGACAAGAACGCGGAAGCGCCGGATGCTTTGCTCGCCGCGGGTTTTGGTTTTGTGGAATGCGGTACGGTCACGCCGAAGCCGCAGCCGGGTAATCCGCAACCGCGCCTGTTTCGGCTCACCGGCGACCGCGCCATCATCAACCGCCTCGGCTTCAACAATAAAGGCCTCGACCTCTACGCCGAACGTCTCGCGGCGCGCGCGCATCGCAAGGGCATCGTCGGCGCCAATGTCGGCGCTAACAAGGACAGCACCGATCGCGCCGCAGACTACGTCGCCGGGATGGGCCGCGTGTGGCCGCATTGCGCCTATGTCACCGCGAACATCTCCTCACCGAACACGCCAGGCCTCCGCGGCTTGCAGGAACGCGGCGCGCTGGAAGATTTGCTCGGCCGCATGCGCGAAGCGCGCGCGCTGCTAGAGACACATCACGGACGTCGGCCGCTATTTCTGAAAGTCGCGCCCGATCTCGATGAAGCCGCCGTGCGCGATATTGTGGACGTCGCGTTGGAATACGGCCTCGACGCGCTGATCGTGTCCAACACCACAATTGAGCGCCCGCCACATCTCACGTCGGAGGATCGCGTCGAAAGCGGCGGCCTTTCCGGTCAACCCTTGTTCGCGCCATCGCTGCGCATCCTGCGTGAGTTCGCGGCAGCGCTGAACGGTCGCCTGCCGCTGATCGGCGTCGGCGGCATCGAGAGCGGGGCGACGGCGCTGGCGAAGATCAAAGCGGGCGCGAGCGCTGTGCAGCTGTATTCGGCGCTGATCTACGAAGGCCCGAGCCTGGTCGCGCGCATCGCCAATGAGCTTAACGCCATGCTTGAAGCGGAAGGCTTTGCCTCAGTCGCGGATGCCGTCGGCGCGGATACAAAAACGCCCTCGCGCAACCGCGAGGGCGTTGAAGCTGACGAGGTAGCCTGACGTTAGGCGTGACTGCGCATGCGCTGCGTCATCTGCTGCACATCGCTGATCAGTGCGTGGATGTTTCCGTTGTTGCGGTCGAGAGCGGCGAGGAAGTCGCGCTGCTGCTGCTGCGCCAGCCACACTTCGTTGCCTTCATAAACGAGCGAGACGTCAACGACCTTCCAAGCTTCACCGGAACGAAGCACGCGCCATTGCACGCGCAGAGGGCGTCCGCCACCGCGCGGTGTCATATCGCTGATCACGATGACGTCCTGACCCGGCACACGCTCGGTCGAGCCGCTGACGCTCAGCGTGCTGTTGGAGTAGGCGTCGAGCTGATCCTCATAGACGGCGATCGCGTATTCCTGGAACGTCGAGGTCCATTGCTGACGGAGCGACGCGTCGGCGCGCAATTGCGTGCCGTATCGGCCGAGTACGAAATTCGCCACGCGCGGAATATCGGCGAATTGCGACATCAGCTGGTGGAACGTCTGCGTGCGCTGCGCCGCCGGCGTGCGTGCGCCGAGCGCTGCGAGCGCGGCGGTCGCGCTCTGCTGCACATACGCTTCGGCATTCTGATTGCGCGCGGCCAGCGCCTGCGGCGCGGCTGCGATCAATGCCGCACCCGTCAATGAAGCGAGAAACATTGCGCGGGTGATCGTACGGCTCGTCACTTTTTCCCTCCTGCTTTCGGCCCAACCTTCGGCGTCGTGGCGCCCGGACTTATCTGGGGAGCCGGGGGCGCGCTGTCGACGGTCGGCGATGTGACATCGGTTTCAGGAACAGCGTCAAAATCTGGCAATTGTTCGACGTTCGCCGGGCCATTGTTGATCGCACTCTCGCGCACGAGGCCATACGTCGAACGGAACGTGACGTACGGGTCGATCGAATTTTCGCGCACGGACGCGACTTCATCGAGCAAGCCTTCGCGCGTGGACACGCCGCCAATAACGGTGCGGATCGCACGCGTTTCATCGGCTTCATCGAATGTCGCCCAGGTCAGCGGATCGAATGCGATGTCGACTACGCTGCCAATGCTGTCGCGCACGTTCGATGGGCCGAGCACCGGGATCCAAACAAATGGACCGGAGCCGACGCCCCAGGTCGCAAGCGTTTGGCCGAAATCTTCGTCGTGGCGTTCAAGCCCCATGTGGCTAGCCGGATCGAACAGGCCGAGCACGCCGACGGTGGTGTTGATGCCGAAGCGCGCAGCCGTCGTGCCCGCGCGTTTGGGATGCGCCTGCAGCGCGTCGTTGATGAAGATCACCGGCGAGCGGAGGTTGTTGAGAAAGTTCGTAACGCCTGTGCGGAAGAAGTGTGGCGTCACCGCGCGATAGCCGCGCGCAATAGGCTCCAGCACCGCTTTGTCGATACCTTCGTGCAGCGCAAACAGATGCCGGTTCGTGCCCTCCCAAGGGTCCGACACCTGGCCGTCATTGGTATGAGCAAACGCGTTCGGCGCGCACAGGCATACCGCCAGAATGCTCAACGCAGCTAACTTTCCCCGCATGATCAATTCCTTGGACCGGCAGATAATGGCGGGCCTCGGTTAATCAACTTTACTAACATGGCCAACCAATTCTGAACGGCGGCGGAGCTCGCCCTTCAGGCTCGCCTAAGAGGCGGTTTTCGTGAGGCTATTTCGACCCTGCGGCAGCGAAGCCACACTGTTCCCACGTTCTGAGCGGCTGGAAATCGGGGCTTGCCAAACGGCGGCTTCATCCATCATATAAAGATATGTTTATATCTCAAAGCGAGAGAGGGCCCGCTGAGCGCTTCGACGCCGAACGCGTCGTCGGCGCACTGCGGGCGGCGGGGGAGCAGACCCGCCTCCGCGCGCTCGCTTTGCTGACCGAAGGCGAACTGGCCGTCGGCGAACTCGCGCAAGCCTTGGGACAAAGCCAGCCGCGCGTGAGCCGGCATTTGAAGCTGCTGACGGAAGCGGGCTTGGTCGAGCGCATCCCCGAAGGCGCGTGGGTGTTCTACCGCCTGCCGCGCGCGACGACGGAGCGCAAACTCGCCGACGCCGCGCTCTCCATGCTCGATCCCAACGACACGACGCTCGCGCGCGATGCGGAACGCTTGAGTGAGATACGCTCCGCGCGCGACGCAGCGGCGGCGGAATATTTCGAACGCAACGCCTCTGACTGGGATCGCGTGCGCGCTTTGCATTTGCCGGAAGCGGATATCGACGCCGCCATTCTCGATGCAGCGGGGCGCGGGCCGTTCGATCTGATGATCGATGTCGGCGTCGGGCAGGGCCGCATGATTCAAGTGTTCGCTGATCGCGTGCGCCGCGCGGAGGGCTTTGACACCAGCCGGCAGATGCTGGCGATCGCGCGCGCTTCGCTCGACGGCCTGCAAGCGAAAGCAGCACTGCGCTACGGCGATGCCTACGATCCGCCGGTCGAGAAGGGCGCGGCGGATCTGGTGTCGATCCACCAAGTGCTGCACTTCCTCGCCGATCCCGGGCGCGCGATTGCGGAGGCGGCGCGCTTGTTGAAGCGCGGCGGGCGACTGCTGATCGTCGATTTCGCGCCGCACAGCCTTGAGTTTCTGCGTGAAGAGCACGCCCATCGCCGCTTGGGTTTCGCCGACGGTGAAATCGCGGAATGGTGCGCCGCCGCTGGCGTCGACAATCTCCGCATCACCACGCTTGCGCCGCGCAAGGATGGCGAACTCACCGTGAAAATCTGGGCCGGGGATAAAGCATGAGCGTCTCACACGCCCAAAACCTGATCGCCGAAGCCGCCGAACGTTTGGGGCGGCCGCGCGTCTCGTTCGAATTCTTCCCACCGAAGACGGAAGCGCTCGAAACGCAATTGTGGGAGGCGATCGAAAAGCTCGCGCCGCTGGAGCCGAGCTTTGTCTCGGTGACGTACGGCGCCGGTGGTTCAACACGCGACCGCACGCACCGCACCGTTTCGCGCATTGTGCGCGAGACGCAGATGAAGCCTGCCGCGCACCTCACCTGCGTCGCCGCCACCCGCGACGAACTCAATCAAGTGCTCGACGGCTATTGGGGCGCCGGTGTGCGCCACATCGTGGCGCTGCGCGGCGATCCGCAAGGCGGGCTCGGCACGCAATTTGAACCGCACCCGCAAGGCTACGCCAACGCGATCGATCTGGTGAGCGGCGCGAAGGAGCGGCATGGCTTCGAGGTTTCTGTCGCCGTGCATCCCGAGCGTCATCCCAACGCGCCGACGTGGGAGCACGAGATCGACAATTTCAAGCGCAAACTCGACGCCGGCGCCACGCGCGGCATTTCGCAATTCTTCTTCGACTCCGACGTCTTCCTCGCCTTCCGCGATCGGCTGGCGAAAGCGGGCGTCACCGCGCCAGTCGTACCAGGCATTATGCCGGTGACGAATTACAGGGGCGTCGCGAAAATGGCGGCGGGCTGTAACGCATCGGTGCCCGCCTGGCTGACGAAACTGTTCGATGGCCTCGACGACGATCCGGAAACACGCCGGCTCGTCGCTGCCGCCACCACAGCGGAGCTGTGCGCGCGCCTCGCCGCCGAAGGTGTCGAGGATTTTCATTTCTACACATTGAACCGCGCCGACCTGACGCTGGCGATCTGCCGCATTATCGGCGCGCGCGTTCCCGAGCAGAAGAGGGCGCAATGACACGAGAAGAACGTCTCGCGGCGATCAAAGCCGAAATGGCCAAACGCATCCTCGTGCTCGACGGCTCGATGGGCGCGTATCTGCAGAATTTCAAACTCGACAGCCGCGATTTTCACGGCACGCGCTTCGCCGAGCACCCGAATGCGCTCAAGGGCAACAACGATCTGCTGGTGATCACGCGCCCGGAAATCATCACGCGGGTGCACGATGCGTATCTGAGCGCCGGCGCCGATATCATCGAAACCAATACGTTCAGCGCCACCACGATCAGCCAGGCGGAATACGCGCTGGAGGAAGTCGCCTACGAACTGAACGTCGAAGGCGCCAAGCTGGCGCGCGCGGCGTGCGACAAATTCGAAGCACAAGACGGCAAGCCGCGCATCGTTGCGGGCGCGCTGGGGCCGACGACGAAACTGCTCTCCATGTCACCCGAAGTCGGCGATCCTGGGCGGCGCGACAGCGATTTCGACTCGATGGCCAAAGCCTATGGAGAGCAAACGCGCGGCCTGATCGAAGGCGGCTCGGACGTGCTGCTGATCGAAACCATCACCGACACGCTGAACGCCAAGGCAGCACTCTGGGGTGCGTGGGAAGCGTTCGACAAACTCGGCATCGAATTGCCGCTCTGGATTTCCGGCACCATCACTGACAAATCCGGCCGCACGCTGTCGGGGCAAACCGTCGAAGCGTTCTACAATTCCGTGCGTCACGCCAAGCCGATGGCGATCGGTTTAAATTGCGCGCTCGGCCCCGCCGACATGCGCGCGTTTCTCGCTGATCTCTCGCGCGTCGCCGAATGCGCGGTGCTTTGCTACCCGAACGCGGGTCTGCCCAACGCGATGGGCGGTTACGACGAGACGCCGCATTCTATGGAAGAGCATTATGCCGAATGGGCGCGCGCGGGGTTGGTCAACATCCTCGGCGGCTGCTGCGGCACCACGCCGGATCACATCGAGCACTTGCATCACGCGCTGGAAGGCGTGAACCCACGCGCGATCCCGCAACCCGAAACGCGCATGCGTCTCGCCGGCCTCGAACCGTTCACGGCGGCGGCGTGATGCGAGAAGCAACGCGTTTTGGAACCCCTTCCCCGCGAGGGGAGGGGGCAGGGGGTAGGGTGATCCTCGATGCGTCGAAGGTCGCGCTCACCCTCGATGCACTTAGGGTCACCACACCCCCTTACCCCCTCTCCTCGCGGAGAGGGGGAGCGGTCGGCGTCGCGCTACAATGAGCACCGAAAACATCTTCGCCAATTTCGTCATTGTCGGTGAGCGCACGAACGTCACCGGCTCGGCGAAATTTCGTAAGCTGATCGAGGCTGACGATTATGCCGGCGCGCTCGCGGTGGCGCGGCAGCAGGTTGAGTCGGGCGCCAATGTGCTCGACGTGAACGTCGACGCGGCCATGATCGATGGGCCGGCCGCGATGAAAAGGTTCTTGAACCTGCTCGCGTCCGAGCCGGACATCGCCCGCATTCCGCTGATGATCGACTCTTCCAAATGGGAGGTGATCGAGGCGGGGCTGAAATGCGCGCAAGGCAAGTCGATCGTGAACTCGATCTCCATGAAGGAGGGCGAGGCGAAATTCCTTGAGCACGCGCGCAAAGTCCGCCGCTACGGCGCAGCGACCGTGGTGATGGCGTTCGATGAGCAAGGGCAAGCGGATACGACCGAACGCAAAGTCTCGATCTGCACCCGGGCCTACAAGCTGCTGACCGAGAAACTCGATTTCCCGCCCGAAGACATCATCTTCGATCCCAACATTTTCGCCGTCGCCACTGGCATCGAGGAGCACGCGGACTACGCGCTCGCCTTTTTCGAAGCCACTAAGCAGATCAAGGCGACGCTGCCACACGCGCACATCTCCGGCGGCGTTTCCAACGTGTCGTTCTCGTTCCGCGGCAACGAGCCGGTGCGTGAGGCGATGCACGCGGTATTTCTCTACCACGCCATCCGCGCTGGCATGGACATGGGCATCGTCAACGCTGGCTCGCTGACGATCTATGACGACGTCGAGCCTGAATTGCGCGAGCGCGTCGAAGACGTGCTGCTGAACCGCCGCGCGGATGCGACGGAGCGTCTGCTCGAAATCGCCGAAACCGTGAAAGGCGGCGCGAAGAAGAAAGACGCCGCGAAGGATTTGGCGTGGCGCGAGAGACCGGTGCGCGAGCGGCTCAGCCACGCGATGGTGCAGGGCATCACCGATTTCATCATCGAGGACACCGAAGAAGCGCGCCTCGCCGCCGAACGCCCGCTGCATGTCATCGAAGGCCCGCTGATGGACGGCATGGGCGTTGTCGGGGATCTGTTCGGCGCTGGAAAAATGTTCCTGCCGCAAGTGGTGAAATCCGCGCGCGTGATGAAGCAGGCGGTCGCGCACCTCATTCCGTTCATGGAAGAGGAGAAAGAGCGCACCGGCATGGCCGGCAAATCCAACGGCAAGATCGTGATGGCGACCGTGAAGGGCGACGTGCACGATATTGGCAAGAACATTGTCGGCGTGGTGCTGCAATGCAACGGCTACGAGATCGTCGATCTTGGCGTGATGGTGCCGTGCGAAAAGATTCTAGAAACAGCAAAAGCTGAGAAGGCGGATGCGATTGGGCTCAGCGGCCTCATCACGCCGTCGCTGGATGAAATGGTCTTTGTCGCAAGCGAGATGCAGCGTCAGGGCGTGAACCTGCCGCTGCTGATTGGCGGCGCTACGACATCACGCACGCACACGGCGGTTAAGATCGCGCCAGCCTACAAGGGCCCGACGCTCTACGTTAGCGACGCCTCGCGCGCTGTGCCCGTGGTTCAAAAGCTGCTCTCTGAGCAACGCGACACGCTGGTGGCCGAAACCAAAGCGGACCAGAAAGTTGCGCGTGAATCTTATCTCGCTGGTCAAGACAAACGACCACGTCTGCCGATCGCCACGGCGCGCGAACGGGCGGTGAAGCTGGAATTTCATCCTCAGAAGCCGAGCTTTCTCGGCGTCAAAACCTTCGCCGAATACCCGCTCGGCGAGCTGGTCAAATATATCGACTGGACCCCGTTCTTCGCCTCGTGGGAGCTGATCGGAAAATTCCCCGCCATTCTCGAAGACGACATCGTCGGCGAGGCCGCGCGCAATCTCTTCCGCGACGCGCAGGCGATGTTGGAGCAGATGGTCGATGAGAAATGGGTGACCGCAAACGGCGTCGTCGGCTTCTGGCCGGCGAACGCCGAAGGCGACGACATAGTCCTGTGGAAAACCGAGAAACGCGCCGGCGAGCGCGCGCGTCTGCACACGCTGCGCCAGCAAATGGACAAAGGCGCGGGCAAAGCGAATTACGCGCTGTCGGATTTCGTCGCGCCGAAGGATGGTCCGCTTGACTATGTCGGCGGCTTCGCCGTCACCGCAGGCATCGGTGAGGAAGCAATCGCGCGCCGATTCAAACAAGCCAACGACGATTACTCCGCCATTCTCGCGCAAGCGCTCTGCGATCGCTTAGCTGAGGCGTTCGCCGAAGCGATGCACGCAAAGGTACGCCGTGAGCTTTGGGGGTACGCGCTGGAAGAAAGTCTCACGCGCGAAGAGCTGATCGCGGAGAAATATCGCGGCATCCGTCCGGCGCCCGGTTATCCGGCGCAGCCTGATCACACCGAGAAGCGTACGTTGTTCGAGCTGCTCGAAGCGGAGAAGCGCACCGGCATCACGCTCACCGAAAGCCTTGCGATGACGCCGCCGTCTTCCGTGTCCGGCCTCTATTTCGGGCATCCGCGCGCGGAATATTTCGGGGTGGGGAAAATCGACCGTGATCAGGTAGCGGACTATGCGATGCGCAAGGGCTGGGAGCTGGCCACCGCCGAACGCTGGCTGGCGCCGAACCTGGCCTACGATCCTGAGCGCTGACGCGGGCGCGCGACTCAGTTAACCAGGAGCGCTTGCGCCGTTCTCGGGACCTATGGATGCGCGTCGTCGTCATCGCTCTTTTGCTTTGCCTGGTGAGCTTCACCGTGGGCGTTCTTGGGGATCTCTCGCTGGCGCAACCACCGGGACCAAGCGCGACGGTGGCGATTCCGCCGAACGCAGTCCGCGCGCACCCGCTGCCGCCCTTGCCGCACACGGATAGCGCCGACGCTGCGCCGATCCGCCATCGCGCGCACGCTTGGCAGCCGCGGCAGAAACCGCGGGTCGTCTTCAAGGCGGAGCCGAAAATCGACCTCGATCTCGCGCCGAAAGCTGCATCGGCGAAGTAAAAACTGAGGCGTTTCCGCAACAGTGCGCGAGACTGCTGCAACACCGCCCAAAAAGCGCCCAGGTCCGCCGGCTTTCTCGAACGCCATGAGCCAAGCCACGAGTCTGTCGGCGCGCGGGGCCGCCGCGCTTGCGGCGGCGCTTACGCTCGGCGCGCCTGGATTGGCACTGGCTCAACAGCAAAGACAAAACGGCTCCAATCCGCCGCCTCCGGTGCAGGGGCTCTACACCAGTGAAATTGGCGCAACGCGCTACGCGACGCCGGACGGTGCGGTTCGTTTCACGCTCGATCGCTCTGGCGGCCGCGTCGCGCTGCTGCGCTTCGAGGGCGATCCCGAAGTGCACGTGCTGCGCCCGCATGCGGCCGCGAGCGGCGGCGAGATTTACCAAACCGAAGACGGGAACATGATGCTGCGCGTGACGCCCCATGGCGGCGTCACGGTTTATACGCGCACCAACCGTATGGGCGCCGCCGCTGCCGAAGAAGCTCAGGTCGCGCCGCTGCTTCCCGCCGCCATCGCGTTCGCCGAAATGCAGGCGCGAATCCGCGCGCTGCAGGCGCAGGCGGCGCGGCAGATCGGCCAGCAGGTGACGTTCCAGCCGCCGCCGCAGATTCCGCCGCCGGTCGCAGGCGTCGTGCTCGACGCGGCTGAGCGCATCGCCGAAGGTCTGCGCGCCGCGCCGCTGACGACGGTGCGTCATGTGCTGATCATCATCGGCCCGACGCCGGCGGCGGCGCTGCGCGGCGACACGCTCATCGTCCAGGTGGCGCCGCAATATGGGTACGCTGGGCGCCCGAGTTCGACCACGATCCGCAACGTCGTGACGGGCCAGGTGCAGGGCCCGGAGCAATAGCGCGATCGCGCCACGTCGCGTACAGATCGTACGCATGATCGAACGCATCCTCGACATTTTGAGCGCGCATCGCGCCGAGTTGCTCAGCGGCGCGTACGACGTGCTGTGTGCGCGGCCATTCATGGATTTCGGCCTGCACGCTTCGCCGAACGGTTCGACTGTGATCGCGGTTGAGATGTCCGCCGAGACCAGAGCCGCATTGCCGCCCACGCACCAACATCTGGATCTGTTTCTGCTCGAACCGCGCGCCGAACTCGGCGCGCATTTCCATCATCACGCGTCCGCGCGCATCCACATTCTGTCCGGCTCCGGCGTCGCGGAGGTGGACGGCGCGGCGCTCGCGGTTGCGCCGGGAGACGCGCTCGATTTCCCAGTGACGAAGATTCACAACGTGCGCTCCGGCGATGAAGCGATCCTATTTGCGTCCTTCCAGGATCACCCCATCTTGCGACCGGACGGCTCGGTCGACTATTTCGCCATCAGCGCCTGAGTGGCGCGGTGGAAATTCGACGGCGCTGCTGAAAACCGGGCGCTCGCAGCGCGCCCGCGATATTGTGCGGGCGCCATGATGGACGGCGCGGACAGCGCGCGCATAGTGCGCGCAGCGACAGGTTCAAAGCAGAGGCCGCCGTGAGCATCCAGGTCGAGAACATCAAGCCGCATATTGGCGCGCGCATTCACGTTGATCGCGATCAACTCCTCACCAAGGAGACGGCGCAGGCCACGCTCGCCGCGCTGGAAGACCGTACTGTGGTGGTTTTTCCTCAGCTCAATCTCACCGACGAAGAGCAGCTCGCCTTCACCGACCTCATGGGCGCGCGGATCAATTTCAATCGCAACGTCCCGGGTTCGAACTCATCCGCGCAGGACGTCTACAAGGTCACGCTCGACAAGAAGGTGAACCCGCAGCCCGAATACGTGCTCGGCACGTTCTTCTGGCACATGGACGGCGTCACCGTGGACATTCCACCGCCGAAAGCGACGCTGCTCTCCGCGCGCAAGCTTTCAGCCAAAGGCGGGCAAACCGAATTCGCCAGCACCGCCGCCGCGTTCGCCGGCTTGCCGGCGGAGGAACGCGAAGAGCTCGAAAGCCTGCGCGCTGTCCATAGCGTCACGCGCAGCCTGAGTCCGCTGATTGACGGGCTCACCGAAGAAGAAAAATCCAAGCTCGTCGTCGGCTCCGTCAACACGCACCCGATCGTGTGGAAGCAAAAGAGCGGCAAGAAATCCATGGTGATCGGCTCGCACGCCGATCACGTCGTCGGCCAACCGCTCGCGCACGGGCGCGCGCTACTCACGCGTCTCGTGGAATGGTCGGCGCAGCCGGACTATTCGTACCGGCATTATTGGCAACTCGGCGACTTCGTTATCTGGGACAATACCAGCGCCATGCACCGCGTCGTCCCGTACGACGCGAACTCCGGGCGCACCGTGCACCGCACATCGCTTGCCGGGTACGAAAGCGTGAGCTGAGGCTGCCTTTCGTCACGATAGTTTCATGCTCGCTCAGCGCACCGCCGTTGACGGCGCGCGGATTGGCCTTCAACTTGCGGCTGCAGGTAGGGGGATGCATGGCGAGTGTATCGGGGGCCAGTCTAGACATCAGCGGCGCGGTAGACTTGGGCGCGTTTATAGGCGGGGTCGGCTTCGGCACGCCTAGCGCCACATCGTTCACGCTCCAGGGCCAGTTCAGCGATACCCGTCAGTGGCAATACACGGGTACCGGTTTCGCCGACTATGATTCCAACGGCATCCCCCATAGCGGGACGGTGACGGGCGTAAATTTCAATCACGGCGGCACGGTCGTCACGGGCTTGTCGCTGTCGATGACCGACATTCTCGATTTCGCCGACCAGGGTGACTATCAGGGCTTGGTGGAAGCCGCGTACAGCGGTGACGACACCGTCACGGGGTCGAGTTCTTCGGATTCGCTGTACGCGTACGGTGGGCACAACACGCTCATCGGCGGCGCCGGCAGCGACGCCTTCACCATGATGGGAGGTGTGGACGACATCGATGGCGGCGCCGGCGAAAACTTCGACATAGACTCCGTAGCGATCGAGCGGCAGAGCACGCCGGGCACGACCTACGACCTCACGAACATTTCGACGAGTACGGGAGCCACGCTGGCTGATGGCTCGACCATCAAGTTCGTTGAGGACTTTCACTTGGACGCCGGCGATGGCGCCGACACCCTCATCTATAATGGCCCGATCGAAAACCTGAGCGTCTACAACGGCGGCGGCGGCGTTGACACTATGATCGCCGATCTGTCGAGCAACACCGCCGGTTTCGAAGTTCTGTCAGATCGCATTCACCGCCTCGATGGCATCGGCGGCGTGATCTTCATGTTCAATGTTGAGCGCTTGAACATCACCGGCGGCAGCGGGGGAGATGAATTGCGCGCAGGGCCAGGAGACGCGCGCTTCTTCGGCGGCGACGGCGGCGATTTGCTTTACGGAGCGACCGGAACCGACCTTCTCAACGGCGGCGTCGGCGCGGATCGTCTTGAGGGCGGCGACAACGACACCATGCTCGGCGGCGCGGATAACGACACCATCATCGCCTTTGGCAAAGACATGCTCATCGATGGCGGCGCCGGCGTCGATGTGCTGCAAAGCTTCGAGAGCACGAGCTCGGCGGCGATGGTGTTTTCCACCTCGTCGATGGCGACAGCGAAGGGCGCGCACTTAGCCGACGGCTCGATTATCCGAAACGTCGAGAGCTTCAACTCTTTCTATTTCGGGCGCGGCGCCGATTGGCTTACAGTCGATCGGCCTCTGACGGCGAACGCCTCCTACTATGGGCGCGCGGGCGTGGATCGGCTCACCATTGATCTGTCGAGCGCTTCGATCGCCATCACAAAGACTGCCACGGAACTCGACACTGGCGCCTTCTCCCTATTTCTCAATCAGGTGGAAGAGTTTCGCATGAAGACCGGTTCGGGCGCCGACGATCTAGCGGGCGGCGCCGGCGCAGATGTTCTGGCGACCGGCGCGGGCGACGACAAACTAAACGGCCTGAACGGCGACGATAGTCTCGATGGCGGCGGCGGCGACGACACCATGACCGGCGGCGGCGGCAACGACACGTTTTACGTGGACAGCGCGCTTGACGTGATCAAAGAGCTCGTCAACGGCGGCGTGGACGGAGTGTTCGCCGTCGTCAGCTACGCGCTCGGCGCGAATATTGAGAACCTCACGCTGACCGGCTTCGGGCAGAAGAACGGGACTGGCAACACACTCGCCAACACGATCACCGGCGCCGCCGGCGTTAATGCCCTCAACGGCATGGACGGTGATGACGTGCTCAACGGCGGGCGCGGTCATGACACACTGATCGGCGGGATTGGCGCGGACAAGTTTGTTTTCACCACACATGAGGTCGCGGATTCCGATTCAATCTCCGACTTCGCTCACGCTGAAGATAAGATTCAATTGGATCATGCCGTATTTGACGCGCTCGGCGCGCCTGCCGCGACGCTGGCAGTCGCCAAATTTTGGGCCGGGACCGATGCGCACGACGCCAATGATCGCGTCATCTACAATTCCGCGACCGGGGAATTGTTTTACGATGACGATGGCAACGGCGTGCACGCCAAGGTGCTGATCGCCACTCTGTCGACGCACCCGACTCTGACCAACGCCGACATCCAAGTAGTCTGACTGTCGTCAGCCCTTGTAGCGCATCGCCTCAATTCGCGGTTTTGTGTTAAGGGTTGCTGCGAGCCGAGGTCGCGCAAACGGGGGCAGGGTGAACTTAAAGAATACCTCTTTTGCCCCGCTTGCGGCGATGAGCGCCTTTTGGCTCATGGCGATCCTGATGGTCGACCCGAGGGGAGAATTCCCGATATGGGATGATTGGGTTTACGCGCGCGCGGTGCGCGAAATGCTGGCTGGTCACGGCTATGCGCCCATCGACTGGATGCAAGCGAACCTGTTCTCGCAAGTTGTGTGGGGCGCGGGGTTCGCGACAGTTTTCGGAGACAGTGTCACGGTGCTGCGTCTTTCAACGCTGGTGCTGGGTCTCCTCGGCGGTTTCGCGCTTTACGCTCTCGTGCGCGCGGCAGGAGGTGGGCGAGGCGTTGCACTGCTGGCGGCGCTGACGCTCCTGTTCAATCCGCTCTACCTCATGCTGTCGTTCACCTTCATGACCGACGTGCCGTTTTTGGCAATGCAAACGGGCGCGATCGCTCTCATCGCGATTGGTGCGTTGCAACGGAGCCGGTTGCGTTCGGCGCTCGGGTGGTTGCTCGGGATTGCCGCGCTGCTTTGCCGTCAAATCGCGGCCTGCATCCCAATAAGCTTCCTTGCAGAAGCGCTCGTACGCAGACCTTGGAGTTGGCGCCGCGTGGCGCTTGCGTCTGGTTCGATCGTTGCCTTCGGCGTGGTTCAATACTTGTTCACGACTTGGCTGTCGGCGATTGGCAGGTTGCCGTCGTTTTTGAATCTGCAAGTCAGAAATATGGGTGACACGCTCGCTGGCTCTCTAGATCACACGGCGCACGTGATCCTGTTCTTCGTTCCCTATTGCTTTTATTGTTTGGGATTTTTTCTTTTACCGCTTTCCCTCGCGTGCGTTCCGTTCTGGCGCGCGATGCTTGCGCCAAAGTGGAGCAATCTGGCGTATCCGGCTGTGATCGCTTTTTCGTTGGCTGCTTTTATGCTCGCTCAGGCAAGCGGAGACGTCGGCGTCGGAATTTTGATAAGCAGCATCCAGCTTACTGCGCCGCTTCCATACGTTTTGCACAATGCCCTTGTTGCGCTCGCCAGTTTGGGTGGGACGCTGATGCTTGCGGCTATCTCGGCCTTGCTGGTCTCTTGGCTTGGGCGTCGCGTGAGCGATCGATTCGACGTGCTTGTCTTTGTGCTGGCTGTCGCGTTTGTCGTTCTTGCGCCGCTCGCTTTGGTGCCAATGCGCTTCCTTCGTTACGTGCTTCCGGCGGTTCCGGGCCTTATCGTCGCGCTGGCAGCATTTGGACGCGGGCCGCCTTCAACAACATGGAGCGTCGCCAGCTTCGCCAGCCTGATGGTCATGGCTGTCGTCTCGGTAGCGGCCGCGCATGACTACATGGCTGAACAGCGCCTGAAATGGAGCGCATACAACACTGTTACGCGGGAAGTCCCGACCCGGTTCGTTGATGCGGGATGGGAATTCAATGGCAACGCGAATTGGGGGCGCGTTGGCGATCCCGCAAACGCCCTAACTTGGTTCCAGCGCGCCGACTATGTTGTGGGGGGCATTCCCAGGGAGGGTTACGCTGTGACGGCGGCTTATCCGGTGGATCGCTGGTTGCCGAGGCGCGTCGACACGCCCGTTTCTATTCAACGCCGCGTACGACCGGCGCAGCGTCACAGGTCCGCGCGAACATCTCCCCGCGGCTAGGCGAGGAGCTTAGCCTTTAAAATTGTCCTTTTCGGCGCGCACTTCCGCGAACGCGGCCCACGGCTCCAGGTTTGGGCGTAGCAACGGTGCGCGTAAGAACGGGTTGGTGGCCTTCTCGCGCGCGAGCGTCATAGGCACCGTGGGTTTGTTGTCCTTGCGCAATCTGTCGATCTCGGCGGCGCGCTGCTTCAGCGCGGCGTTGTCGCCATCGACGCTGAGGGCGAAGCGGGCGTTCGATTGTGTGTATTCGTGCGCGCAATAGAGCGTGAAATCGTCCGGCAGCGCGGCGAGCTTGGAGAGCGACGTCCACATCTGTTGCGGCGTGCCCTCGAACAGGCGGCCACACCCCAGCGCGAAAATCGTGTCGCCCACGAAGGCGATCTTCTCGCTGTCGAGGATGTAGGCGATGTGTCCAAGCGTATGTCCGCCCACGTCAAACACCCGCGCCGCAACATCGCCAAGCTTCACCACATCGCCGTCCGTGACGACGCGATCCGGATTTGAGCCGATGCGGGAAACCTCCGCCGGCCCTGTCACGCGCGCGCCGGTGGCCGCCTTGATATCCTCGTTGCCGCCGGCGTGATCGGGGTGCCAGTGCGTGTTCCAGATATCGGTGATGCGCCAACCTTTCAGATCGGCTTCGCGCAGGATCGCGTCCGCGTCCGGTGTGTCGATCGTGGCGGTCGCGCCGGATTTGGGCTCGTGCACGAGGAACGCGTAATTGTCGGAGAGCACGGGGAATTGGTGGATTTCGAGCATGGCGGTCCGCATTTGGTGAACGAGGATTAGGAATAGGATTTGGGCGGCTGCTGACCAGAGCTTAAGTTCTAAGAGCCTACATCCCTAGCATCTAATCCTGAGTCCCAAGCTTTAAATGCGCGTCGACGTCCTGGCCCTGCAGCGTTTTTACGCTTCGCCCCTCGGCGAGGTGGTGCGGCGCATGGCCAGCCGGCGCTTGGCCGCGCTGTGGCCGCAGGCCGACGGGCTTGATGTCCTGGGCGTAGGCTACGCTACGCCTTACCTCGACCGGTTCCGCGCTGGGGCCCGCCGCGTGGTGGCGATGATGCCGGGTGAGCAGGGCGCGGAGCGCTGGCCGGCAAGCGAAACTTGCCTCACTGCTTTATCGGACGAAGCGCGGCTTCCGTTCATGGACGCCGTGTTCGATCGCGTGCTGATCGCGCATGCGCTCGAAGAGAGCGAGGCGACGCGCCCGTTTCTGCGCGAAATCTGGCGCGTGATGGCGCCGGAGGGCCGCCTAGTCGTGGTAGCCGCCAATCGTTGGAGCTTATGGGCGCAGGCGGACGGCACACCATTTGGACACGGCCGACCATACTCGCGCGCGCAGCTCGCCATGCTGCTCTCGGACGCGATGTTTTCACCCGTCGCCTCAGCGCGCGCGCTTTATGCGCCGCCGCTGAAATGGTCTCCGTTCGTGAAAGCTGCCGACGCGTTCGAGCGGGTCGGCGAAGTGATGTGGTCGGCGCAGGGCGGTTTAGTCCTCATGGAAGCGGTCAAACGCCTCTATGCCGACACCTTCCGCGCCGAGAAAAAAGTGCTTCTTGCTAAGGCGCCCGAACGCGGGCGCAGCGAAGCGCCGACCAATCCCACCCGATAAGCGCTTCGTCGCAAAGTCATTCGCCGCCAGTTTGGCCGCCTGCTAAGTTCCGCGTCTTCTTTCTTTGAGGTTCCCATGTACATGCATCGCCGTGCTTTTTTGGGCGTCACCGCCGCCGCCGCAGCGCTCACTGCCGCAGGTTGCAACAAGACGGGCGGCGCGGGCGGCGGAGCCAACCAGCTCAGCACGCTGCTTGATCGGCTCTCGACCGACATCCTGCGCGAGTCCCCCGAAACCGCGACTGCGCTGGCGGTGCCGGAAGCCAAGGCAGGCGGGCCGTACAATGACAAGCTGAGCGACGCCACGCGCGAAGGTCTGCGCCGCTACAAGGGCATTCTGCAAACCGGGCTGAACGATCTGCGCGCGCTCAATCGTGACTCACTCTCCGATCAGGACAAAGTGAGCCTCGATGTGGTTGCAACGTCGTTCGAGAACGAAATCAACGACATGAATTACGAGCCGAGCGCGACGACGCCTTATGTCGTCAGTCAGCTCACGGGCTCGTACTCCAACGTGCCGGATTTTCTCGACAGCCAGCATCCGATCACCAGCAAGGCCAATGTCGAAGGCTATCTCGCGCGGCTCTCGGCGTTTGCGCACAACATGGATGTTGAGACCGGGCTGATCGCCACAGATTCGCAAGCCGGCCTCACGCCGCCGGACTTCGCTATCGACAAGACGCTCACGCAGCTGCGCCAGTTCGCGGCAATGCGCCCGGCCGACACCGTGCTGGTACAATCGCTGGTGCGCCGCATCACCAGCGTCGCGGAAATTCCGCAAGCGGATCGCGCCGGCTTCACCAATCGCGCCGAGGCGATCGTGCGCGACGAGGTGTTGCCCGCGTACAATCGTCAGATCGAAGCGCTCCGGGCCGTGCGCGCGCACGCGCCGCACGACGCTGGCTGCTGGCGTCTGCCGCAAGGCGAGGAGCGCTACGCCGCCGCGCTCAAATCGCAAACCACGACCAACATGTCGCCCGATGAAATTCATCAGATGGGCAGCGACCTCGTCACCTCGCTCAACAGCGAGATGGACGCGATCCTGCGCGCGCAAGGCATGACGCACGGCACGCTGGCGCAGCGTCTCGACGCGCTCAACAAACGTCCTGACCACTTTCCAGCACATTGGGATCCTAAGCTTAGAATTCCACGTGGACAAGTTGTCGCG
>JADMIO010400437.1_pt1 | contig 18732 bp, 13 predicted proteins | sample 8958161 | NCBI WGS metagenome assembly JADMIO01 (sample SAMN16585339, study PRJNA669376) | soil metagenome | isolation source: Crop rotation soil | place: USA: Cullars Rotation, Alabama | collected 2011 | reverse complement strand
GGCGGAGCACAATAAAATTGACTTCCGCCTGCAGATGGCTGACTCTGCCGTATATGCCAGCCATGCTGACCTGAATGGATCGCTGGCCTTTGAAAGCAGCAGGAAGTTTACTGTCAACATCGGCAAGTCTGCCGTATATATAGAAAGAAACCGCTGGTTCCTCGATTCGCTTAACAACATCAGCTTTGATTCGTCGGCCATCCATGTCAGTCATGTTGGCTTCACCAATGGCAGCCAGGAACTGCAGGTAACGGGAATCATGGCGAAAAACGATACCGACAGGCTGGAGCTGTTACTGAAGAATTTCCAGCTTGAAAACCTCAATCCTTTTATCGGTGATGTGAAGATAGGAGGCAGCGCCAACGGTACGGCCTCCGTTACGGATATATACAGGCACATCCGCGTGTCGTCCGATCTGTCTGTCGACCGCCTGCAGATCAACAGCGACACGCTGGGCAATGCCAAGCTGATAAGCAAGTTTGACAATGAAAACAAGGTGCTGGCTGTAAATGCTTCCATTGTTAATGGCACCAAAACCATCTTCACGGCGAACGGGCAATACTTCACGGCAAAGAAGGATGATAACCTTGATTTCAAAATTCATATTGAAGATTTATACCTCGACCCGATCAGGGAATATGTAAAAAGCTTCATGAATCTTGTTGCAGCACGCCTATCCGGCGACCTGACGCTGCGCGGTTCCACCGGTCATCCGCTGTTTAACGGCAAGCTCAGTATTATTCGCGCAAGGGTAGGGGTGCTTTACCTCAATACGCGTTACAGCTTCACGGATGACATCATCGTGAACGAGGATAATTTTGAATTAAAAGATTTTAAGCTCTACGACAGCAACAGCAAGTATGCACTTGCCAACGGAAAAATCTACCACGATAATTTTAAAAACTTCCGCTTTGATGTGCGCCTAACCGCCGAAGACTTTGAAGTGCTGAATACCTCGCAGTCGCAAAACTCTGTTTATTATGGCTATGCCGTAGGCAGCGGCTATGCTGCCTTTTACGGCCCCCTCGACAATATGCGTATTGCTATCGGCATGAAGTCAGAAAAGGGCACCAACATATTCTTACCGCTTACCGGTGAAACGGAAGTTTCGCAAAGCGACTATATAACCTTCGTAAGCAAAACCCGGGACACTTCCGAGAAAATTGTAAGGCCCGTCATGACAGGAGTTGACCTGAGCCTCGATATGGATATAACGCCTGATGCGCAGATACAGATTATCTTTGATGAAAAGATCGGTGATAAGATAACAGGCAATGGAAGCGGTAACATCAACCTCACGTTAAATCCGGCAGGCGATTTTGCTATACAGGGACAGTTTTTAATTGAAAAGGGAGATTACCTCTTCACCCTGCAAAATGTCATCAACAGGCACTTCCTCATCAACAGGGGAGGAACCATTACCTGGACGGGCGATCCCTATGAAGCCATCATTGATTTATCGGCAACCTATAAAACGCGTGCATCTATATATGATCTCGCTCCGTTCGATTCTTCGCTCAAAGGAAGCGTACCCATTGAATGTAAGCTCTTTCTCACTAACAAGCTGATGAACCCCACGGTAAACTTTGATATTACTGCGCCCGGCGCAAGCCCGAATGCGCAGACACAACTGGCTTCCTACATCAATACGCAGGCTGAAATGAGCAAGCAGGTAGCCAGCCTGTTGTTTCAGAATAAGTTTATGCTGGCCAGCCAGTTCCAGCAATCTCCTACAGGCCAAAGCCAGGTGGATGCAGCCGCCAGCTTCTCCACCACTACGAGCCAATTCCTGAGCAGCCAGCTAAACGTATGGTTGTCCCAAGTCAGTAAAGATGTTAGCTTGGGTGTGAACTATCATGCCAAAGATATATATAGTAAGGATGAGATTGACCTGATGTTTTCCAAAAACTTTCTCAACGACCGCATCACCATTGACGGAAACGTAGGTGTGGCTTCCGGCGTAAGCGGCGCCAACAATACGAACCCCAACAGCCTGGTAGGTGATCTCAGCTTTGAATACAAGGCCACGGACATGATACGCTTCCGCGTATTCAATAAGTCAAATACCAACACCCTTCTTTTTAATAATGCTCCTTATACGCAGGGAGTAGGTATCTTTTTCAGAAAGGAATTTGATACGCTGGAAAGCCGCAAGAAAAAGCTGGTGAAGAAGGCAGCGGCTTCAGGCCTTACGGGGGAGAAGTGAGTGTATATAAAAAGTGAAAAGGCATCGAGCCTTACGGGGCTGGATGCCTTTTCGAGCAACCTTACGGGGTTGTCAGTATCTAACCATACGCTTTTGGGTTAATTACTAAACAATAATACAACCCCGTGCATCTCACTATTTTCAATATTCAGTCTTAATCTGACACTTGTAAGATTTGAGGGAAAAAAGCATTAAATAACCTACTTTTTTACTGAAAAATTGAGTGCTTTTCTCAATGGAAAAATACCCCGGCATTGGTTATATAAACGTGCTGTTTATTTATAGAAAAAATGCGGAGTACAGGATTTTCCAGGGATGAGAGGCAGACAAAAATGGAGAGCACTTTTGCAACTTTTGCTTAATTGCAATAACTCCTTTCATATCATGCGTACAACAAATTATATGGTTTATATAAATGTTGTTCCGCCTATAATTTTGGACGCAGATGCAAAGAAATCGGTTCCGGGTTTCAATATTTATCCAAACCCGGCCACCAACCAATTGTTTATCCGTGCCTCATCTGGCGCACCGGCCACTCAATTCACTATCACCAGTGCGCCTGGCCAGACAATGATTTCACGGTCTCTTACTTTTGAAGGACAAAGCGTGGTTGGTGTAAATATATCTTCTCTGTCTCCCGGCATATATTTTCTGCAACTGTCAAACGAGCGGACAAGAACAACGGCAACATTTATTAAACAATGACGATTAAAGGTCATATTTCAATGCTGAACTCTTTGCAAACCTGATTTCTGTTACTCTTAATCTTTTCCTTATCTCATCCGGTATCAACTTTTCCGGGTCAATGGCTTTTCATTTTAATTGAAGATTTATTAACTCGTGGTTAACCCTTTTCAAGGCATAATGCAGCCTTTAATCACCATCATTTTACATCAACCCGATTCGCTCAAACCTTTAAAATTTATGACATAAAATAAATAATATTGCGCACAACTTTTCAAAAATCACCCACAATATTTGAAATATTAATGGAAGCCTTGGTCATGCATGATGCAACTTTTGAAATATTGCGCCGCTACTGATGTTGCATCATGCAATATTTTCAGTGTTTGAGGTGAAATTTCAAAAATATCATGCAATATTTCAAATATTGCAGACAACACTGACAAAGTTGTTAGCAGAATTTTACATGTTTCACACGAATTTTCAAATTTTCATCGTGAAGGGGCGATGTATGAGGCAATATTTAAAAAGTTTAACGCAATATTGGAAATTCATCATGCAATATTTTAAAAACTTCAGCTAACTTTTTTAAAACATGCTGCAACACTGATGATGGTTCAAACGGTTTTTGCTCCTTTTTGAGAGCGATAGCGGTTTTTAGATTAAAAAAGTGGAAATCCTTCGCCCGCAAATCCGCAAAGTCCGCCAAGGCTGACTTCATGGTAGTCTAAGCGTCTTCACATGAAACGCTGCCCACAACCATAAAACTTAGTATTTTTGTGCCGTAATTCTTAAAAATGACAAAGGTAGAATCAAAGCTGAATACGATTGAAGAAGCCATTGCTGATTTGAAGGCAGGCAAGGTGATCATTGTGGTGGATGATGAGGACAGGGAAAATGAGGGCGATTTTATTACTGTTGCTGAAAAGGTAACTCCTGAAATAATCAATTTCATGGCCACGCATGCGCGCGGTTTGATATGCGCTGCCATAACGGCAGAACGCTGTGATGAGCTGGGCCTTGAAATGATGGTGAACAGGAATACATCATCGCATGAAACACCGTTTACCGTTTCCGTTGACTTGTTGGGTCATGGCACTACCACAGGCATCTCAGCTTCTGACCGTGCAAAAACGATTCGTGCCTTAGTGGATGATTCAACGAAGCCGGAAGATCTTGGTCGCCCCGGTCATATTTTTCCTTTGCGCGCCAGAAGAGGTGGAGTGCTTCGCCGCTCCGGCCATACGGAAGCAACGGTTGACCTGGCGCGCCTTGCAGGATTCAAGCCTGCAGGAGTGCTGGTGGAGATCATGAATGAAGACGGCACCATGGCGCGATTGCCGGAACTTTTGGAAATAGCAAAAAAATTCAACCTGAAAATAATTTCCATTGAAGATCTTATTTCTTATCGCCTGAAGCAGGAAAGCCTTATTGAGCGCGATGTGCAGGTGAAGCTTCCCACTAACTGGGGTAGTTTTGAATTGTTCGCCTACAGGCAGGTTACCAACGGGCAGGAGCATCTTGCATTGGTAAAAGGCAAATGGTCGAAGGAGGAGCCGATACTGGTGCGTGTGCATTCATCCTGCCTCACGGGTGACATCTTTGGTTCCTGCCGCTGTGATTGCGGCGCCCAGCTTCACAAGGCCATGGAGATGATTGAGCAGGAAGGCAAAGGCGTGATTGTATATATGAACCAGGAAGGCCGCGGCATCGGCTTGCTGAATAAGCTGAAAGCCTATAAGCTGCAGGAAGAAGGGTTGGATACGGTGGAAGCGAATCTTCAGCTCGGCTTTGATATGGATGAGCGTGACTATGGAGTGGGAGCACAGATATTGCGTAACCTCGGCGTAACCAAGATGCGCCTGATGACCAATAACCCAAAGAAGCGAGCAGGACTGATTGGCTACGGATTGGAAATTGTGGAGAACGTACCCATTGAAATAGAATCGAATGTTCACAACAAGCTTTACCTTACCACCAAGCGTGATAAGATGGGTCATACGATTCGTATAGATAACGTTTAGCGCTTTCGGTTGCGGGCTGTTATCCGCTCTGGCAGAGGCCTGCAGAGGCTTCTCTGGTTTTAATTAACCGATTTTTGTCGAAAAATAACAGTTACCAAAGGAACTTTTGCACGGATATTCCGTATCTTTAGACAGCCCGGTTTAAATTAAGAAAACCTGTTTATTTCGTTTTCTTACCTGGTTATTTTTAGATCCCTCTTGTAACCCCTCTCAGGGACTTAGAGTTTGTTTTTGTTTGAATTATCTGGTTAAAATTTTGCAGATATGATCAATGGGTTGAATTTTCTTGTGCTAAACCAGCCACTGTATGAAGCTATCAGTCGTTATTCCTGTATATAATGCAGAGCAATCCATCGCTGAGCTGGTAAAACATTTATATAACACCTTAAACGGAATTGATTTCGAGGTCATTTTGGTGAATGATGGCAGCCAGGATAAGAGCGAACAGGTATGTGAAAAACTAGCTGAAGAAAACAATTCCGTAAAGTTTATCTCACTACGGAAAAATTTTGGCGAACACAATGCCGTGTTATGCGGATTAAACTTTACAAAGGGTGAGTATATTGCTGTTATAGATGATGACTTTCAAAATCCGCCGGCTGAAATAATTAAGTTACTGAACGAAGCAGAAAAGGGTTTCGATGTGGTTTACTCGAAGTACCATCATAAACGGCATAACTTGTTCCGCAACGCAGGAAGCTGGCTGAACGGAGCCATAGCCGGCTATTTAATTGATAAGCCAAAAGGATTGTACCTGTCCAGCTTTAAGATCATTAAGAAAGAAGTGGTGGAAGAAATTATTAAATACAAAGGTCCGTTTCCATATGTGGACGGGTTAATTTTCCGTACCACCAATAATATATCGAGTATATATGTAGCGCATGATAAAAGGCAGTTGGGAAAATCCAATTACACTTTTAGCAAGCTCTTCTCACTATACCTGAACATGTTTCTTAATTTTTCTATCAGGCCTTTACGGGTATTTACGGTTTCCGGTGTAGCTATTTTCCTGGTGGGATTTTTTCTTTCCGTGTATTTTGTGGTAGCCAAATATGTTTATAACGAACCTCCTGGCTGGACATCCACCGTATTAATTGTGCTGATGTTTTCGGGCTTCCAGATTGTATTTTTAGGATTGATAGGTGAGTATTTGGGTAAGCAATATCTTGATCAGAATAATACGCCTCAGTGGGTTATTAAAAAGAAAATAAACGGTTAAGCGCCAATGAGCAGCACTGCTATGCACGATGATGAATATGCAACCATTGCTGAAATGGAAGGCAGGCATTGGTGGTACAGGTCACTGCATGAGCAGGTACTGTCTGTTATTGAAAATAATTTCAACAATAAAGGGATAAGCATCATTGATGCAGGCTGCGGTACGGGAGGCCTGATGGATTTTTTAATAAGAAAAGGATATAGAAATGTGAAGGGATTTGATATTTCCGAAATTGCTGTCAGGTTTTGCCATAACAAAGGTTTAAACGTATTTATAGGCAACCTGGATGAGATTGGAAGCTATTTTGCTCCGCATGAAGCGGATGTAGTAATAAGCAATGACACGTTTTACTTCCTGGACGATGAGGGGCAGAGAAAAGCAACAGACACAATATATAACTTACTGGCAAAAAATGGCTTGCTGATACTGAATATACCGTCATTGGAAGCCTTCAGGGGAATTCACGATATAAGGGTTGGCATCAACCGCCGGTTTAATCGTAAGAACACCTGGAAATTGCTGGACGTAAATAAATATGCGCTGGTAAAGGAATCGTACTGGCCTTTTGTGTTATCACCGGCCATTTGGCTTACAAGATATGCACAAAGATTAAAGATGAAGTTTAATAAGACAGCGCCTGTAAATTCTGATTTGAAAAACGGAAACCGTTTGGCAGGTAACCTGTTTGCGGGTTTAATTCACCTGGAGAACCGCTTACTGAAACGAAAACCATTTGGAAGTTCTCTGTTTCTTGTGGCAAGAGTAAAGCATTCGTAAAATTTAGAGATGAAAAATAATAAGTATAATAAAAAGAAGGTAGCCGTTGCACAGATTGAAACAAAGCAGCGATCGGAAAAACTAAGAAATAATACCATCCTGGGTTTTATACTGGCATTAACTTTTTTCCTTTTTATTAAGGTGCAGAATTTCCAATTTGTCAATTGGGATGACAATTCCTATATCCAAAGCAACATGATGATCAGGGACTTTTCTCTTGCCGGCCTGGCGAAAATTTTCAGCACCCCGGTTATCGGTATGTATAACCCCCTGGCTTTTCTTGTTTACACCTTTATATATAAGTTTTGGGGCATGAATTCAGGTGCCTTTCATATGTTTAATCTTTTCTTTCATCTGGTAGCCACTATTGCCGCCTTTCGCTTCATTCTTGAGCTGACCAGAAGATATGAAGCAGCAGCGATTGTGGCATTGTTTTTTGCCGTTCATCCCATGCATGTGTCCATTGTAACCTGGGTGTCGGAGCTGAAAACCTCCCTGTATTGCATTTTTTATTTTTATGCCATGGTTAGCTACATCCGGTATGTCAGGAACGATTACCGGGTAAGAAATCTCCTATATACAGGTCTGCTTTTTGTCCTTGCATTGCTCTCCAAGCCATCCGCTGTTACGCTTCCTCCCATGCTTTTTTTGCTTGATTATTATTTATCGCGTAAGATGGATAAAAGACTGTTTCTTGAAAAGATACCATTTTTCGCCCTCTCGTTGTTTTTTGGAATCCTTACAATATTGACACATGTGGAGGCGGAAGATTCCATATTTGAAGCCAATCATAATTACTCCCTGATTAATAATATTCTTGTTTCCAATTACTCCATTGTCTTTTATATAAACAAGCTTTTTGCCCCACTGGAACTTTGCACCATCTACCCATATCCTGCCAACACTGAATTTCTGCCTTTCAAATATTATTTTTCCATACTCGTAATTCCATTTCTATGCTGGCTGGTATATAAAGCGGGAAAATTCAGAAAAGAAATGATATTCGGGCTCTTATACTTTTTAATAGCAATATCCGTTCTGCTAAGAATTGTTCCCTCCGGGTTTTTCAGGGCCTCGAATGTGTATTCATATATGTCCTATACGGGCTTATTTTTTATTGTAGCGCAGTTCTTCGTGTATGTTGTAGATAACAGATTTTCCTTTTCTAATAAGATCAAAACTTATGTAATTACCCTGGTTGTGGTGCTTGCTGCATTTTACACCTGGAGAGCCACCATACGAATTGCAGTATGGGAGAACAGCATAACGCTGTTTAATGATATTATCCTGAAAAAGCCTACGCTGGCGCTTGCATGGAATAACAGGGCCTTGTCGAAGCTCGATCTGGGCGACGTGGCCGGTGCAGTGGCCGATTTAAACAAATCAATCGAGTTGGACCCTAACTATGCTGTAGCCCGGAACAACAGGGCAAAAATTTTTGTTGATTTTAAAGAGTACGATGCTGCTTTAAATGACCTGACCATTGCATTGAAATTAGATACAGATTATGCAGAAGCCTTTATTAACAGGGGGAATGTTAATTTTTACCAGCAAAAAATGGATCAAGCGTTGGCTGATTATAACATGGCAATAAAATGCAATCCTGATATTGAGGTAGTCTATAAAAACCGGAGTAAAATTGAAGTTGAAAGAAAAGAATATGACAAAGCTTTGGCTGATCTCAATAAGGCCATTTCATTAAATCCTGACTATGTGGATGCCTATATTGACAAAGGAAACCTGATGATTGCACAAAGTAAATATAATGAAGCCATTGTGGAATATAACTCAGCTATAAGGATAAATCCTAACAGCAGGGATGCTTATAATAATAGATCATATACAAAGATGTTGTTAGGCGATACCTTGAGTGCTTCACAGGATGCTGCTAAAGCAGCTTCATTGACAGCTCAAATGCAGCAAGGAACTGCAGAATCTCCTCCTGCTTCATTTTCATCTTCACTGAGATAAAGTTTATTATTTTTTTGTTTTATTTCTTAACTTCGGTTCTGTTTTCGAATCATTATTACCGGTTTCCCCAATTACTATATATGATACAGAAATCCACGCTGTCTTTTCTCAAACAACTAAAGACAAATAATAACAAACCCTGGTTTGATAAGAATAAGGATAAATATCTAAGTGCAAAAGATGATATAAGCGCATTTGTTGATGATCTGATCAAATCATTTACAACTTTCGACAAATCGCTTATTGGTCTTACATCAAAGGAATGTGTCTTCAGGATTTACAGGGATGTTCGCTTTGCAAAAGATAAACGCCCTTATAAAACCAATATGGGTGCTGGTATCAATGCAGGAGGCAAGAAAATGGAAATTGCCGGCTACTATATGCATATAGAACCGGGAAAAAGTTTTCTTGCCGGGGGACGCTGGCTGCCTGAAGCTGATCACCTGAAGAAGATAAGGCAGGAAATAGACTACAATGGTAAAGACCTGAGGAAGATACTACTTCAAAAAGATTTTAAAAAGTATTATGGCGATTTAGATGCTGAATACAAGCTTTCCCGTCCGCCTAAAGGATACGACAAGGATCATCCTGATATAGAGTTGCTGAAGCTGAACAGCTATATAGTATGGCATGATTACAGCGATAAGGAAGTGCTTTCAAAAGGGTTTGTAAAGGAAGTTGCTAAAGGAGCCAGAATCATGAAGCCCTTTTTAGACTTTCTCAATACAGCTATAAGTTAGGCTCATTAGAGTTTTAATTCCAGTCCTATGGGGCAATGATCACTTCCCATTACATCGGGGTGAATGGTTGCGTTTGTTATCAAACCACGGCTTTCTTTTGAAATCATATAGTAGTCAATTCGCCAGCCTACATTTCGTTCACGCGCCCGCGTTATCTGGTCCCAATACGTGTATTGTGCAGGTTCTTTATTATATTCCCTGAAAATATCAATGTATTCCATGCCAACAATCTTATCAATCCAGGCACGTTCCTGTGGAAGAAATCCTGTTGTGTTTGAGTTTTCTTTTGGGCGTGCCAGGTCAATTTCCTTGTGAGCTGTATTGTAGTCACCGCATACAATGATGTTTTTATTTGACTTACGTTTTTCCTGCGTCTGAATAAAAAGGGCATCGTAAAAGTCAAGCTTGTATTTTACTCTTTCCGGTCCGCGCCCCCCATTAGGGAAGTAAACATTATATAAAACAAAGTCTTTAAACTCCATCTCAATCACCCGGCCTTCATTATCAAATTCGGACTTGCTGAATCCATGCGTAACTTTCAGGGGTTCATGACGTGTATAGATAGCCACTCCGGAATACCCTTTTTTTTCAGCGGAGAAGAAATAGCTTTTATAATCTTTAAAATTCTTTACTTCAGCATCCAGTTGATCAGGCTGGGCCTTGGTTTCCTGCAGGCAAAGTACGTCCGGCATTTCTTTGGCAAACCAGTCAGGCAATCCTTTTTTCCATGAGGCACGGATGCCGTTTACATTCCAGCATAAGATTCGAAAATTTCCCTCGTCCATAACAACATTTTGTTTTGCAGCGAAGATAAAGCAATAATGGAATAGAATGAAAGAGGGGAAGCCTCAAAAAAAACAGCCCCCGAACTACCAGGGGCTGCTTACCTAACCTAAAACAAACAACATGAAACGAAAACTATTTTCCGGTAACCAACAATCGCTGTGTTTCTGATTCATTACCGCTGGTAATGCTTAACATATAAACACCGTTATCAGTTACATTCGTCATATCTAAATCGAAATCATACGTGCCGGATTGATTGGCTGTATAAGTGCCCTGGCTAACCGTTTTACCCAGAATATCTGTTACACGCACAAGCACATCGTTGCCTGGCGAAGTATTGAAACGCACATGCGTAAAGCCGTTTGTAACCGGGTTTGGGCTTACACTTACAGCAGCCTTTGTGGCTGTGCGAACAAGAATAGATTTGGAATAGGTATAATCACCGTTATAATCCGTTTGCTTCAGGCGATAATAGTGGTTAGTTCCGGTCTCGTAATCGTTTACCGAATAGGATAGCACCTCACTGCTGTTTCCGGCGCCATCAACGGTAGCAAACTCAGAAAAATGAACATTGTCTTTGCTGCGCTCAACCGTGAAGAAGTGATTATTTATCTCAAGAGCTGTTTTCCAGCTTACTTTAATATGATCGTCTTCCTGAGCAGCATTAAACGCTAACAGCGATATGGGAAGGGCATTGTTTCCACCCGGAGGATTACCCAATGCGAAATAGGTATGAAAAGCGCCTGCACCCGAGAAAGTGGTTGAAGTAATGTTACCGGAATTATTTGCTGTGGCCGTGCCGCCGAAGTTCTGCCATTGGCTTGTTCCATTATCGTGAGCAACAATCAATGATGTATAATCGGTTACACCGTCATCACTGCCATAATACATCTGTATTCTGCCATTTGAGAAGTTATTGACGTTCTGGCGGGTAAACTGCACATAGCGTACCAGAGAAACCTGCGAAATAGAAGCAGGCAGTGTATAGGGTAACGCCATCGCCGAGTTATTAAATATCTCCCCCTTGTATGTTACTGCTGCTGCTGTGCTGTGCTGTACGGTTAATACCACAGGACGATAAAACCCTGCTTTTCCGATCGGATATATAAGTGTCTTTGAAGCAATGGCGGCCACAGTAGCAACCATCGGCCCGTCAATAAAGGCAACTGACGATCCGATATTAGTGCTTGCAGCGCTACCCAGCGTTAATATGTTTGTTGAAGTGGTATATAGTTTGCCGACTACCATGCTTAAAATACCAGTAACGTTTTCAGCATGGTTGAGCGTAATGTTGCTGCTGTTATTAATGCTGAGATTGTAGAAGCTGGTAGTAATTGTTCCCCCGATTGATTGTGCACCGGTAGGGTTAAACTGCACTGTACCTGTGCGGGCAGTGAATGTTCCGTTATTTACGAATGCCTGCACACCGTTCCATGTGCCTGTTAGCGTCATCGTCTTGGTGTCGCCGGTGGTGCCGCTGATGGAACGTACGTCAAACGTTTTGTTTACATCAATATATAAGCTATAAAGCTTAAAGTTAGCAGTTGAGCCGATAGAAGTGGCAAGCGAGAAGGCATTGCCTGCCGCACCGGTAATTTTAAAGTTCGGATAAACGGCATTTGGGAATGGTTTAAAGTTGAATATCTTACCTGCTGCGGTCGTTCCGTTACCAAACTGTATGGTTCCGCCTGTGCTGGTAACCGTACCTGCAGTTCCGCAAATGGCTACGTCAGCCACTGAAGCCCCCGTTGTATTCGGTTTAGCAAGCGTAATGGTACCTCCGCTCATATTGAAGATACTGGCAGCTACGTCTGTTATATAAAACAGCTCACGCGGCGATCCCGTGGTTCCGCTGTTAAGCAGAATATTACCGCCTGTCATCTTAAAGCTAAATCCTTCAGCAGCTGAACCTGTATTGTAGGTAATACCTCCATATACCGTAAGCGTGCCGGAGCTCACTTCAAGATAAGGAACAGAAGCGCCGTTCTGGTCAGAGAAAATACCCTGTAACCCTGCTGTGCTGCCCACCACACATGTTCCGCCGTTTACATATAATTTTCCCTGTATAGTTAATGAGTTAGAGCCCGTAGCAAAACCAACAGTTCCCAATGGAACCTTGAAGATTACATTCGTGCTGATAGTAAAATTTGCGGGAACTGATGAGTTAATATTATAAGTTCCTGAATTGTTATGGTTATAGGTACCATACGTAAGGGCTAATGTTTTAATTGCATTTTCAAAACTGATGACTTGCACATCTAACGTTGCTGCCGTAGTTACAGTTTTACTCAGCGTTACCGTATTCAAATCCCATGTACCTGTTCCGCTGATTGTGCTGTTTGTTGACTGGTTAAACGTCATGTTAACACCGTCGTTGGCATCGAAATAAAAATCAACTGTACCGAAATTGCTGAGGTTTCCTCCTAACAGTAAGTTATGCGTAAGCGAACTGTTGCTGTTATACCAAAACTTAGCACCGTTATTCAATACAATATTGCCGGTAACGGTAAGTGTATAAGCACCCGTATTTCTATACTCCAGTATGCCTGAAGCACCCTGGCCTATGTTTACCGTAGCGCAACTAAGGTTGGCGTTAATATAGATGGTGTAGCCGTTACCGATATTGGCAATGTCGCCTGCTTTGGGATAGGTGCCTGTATTGGTGGTGTTACCATAGGTTACCGTTGACCAGGTTGCATTTACATTCCAGTTACCGCCGTTGGTTCGTGAGTAATATGTTGTGGCCATTGCAAAATGGCTGAACAGCAACGCTGCAAACAGGAGGAATCCGTTTAATCTTGTAAAGCTGTTTTTCATGATGTTATTGTATAGTAATATAGATACCATATTACAATTTCTATATAGGAAGGTTAAAGGAAGGCGTCAACAAAACGCACTTTGCAAGAAAACAGCGAGAATGTTGCAAAAACGGGTTAAAATGCTGCCAAAAACCCTCAAATACTTTTGCCGGTGACTATATAGCCCTGTTTTGCGATGTAAGATTTTGTGTTAAAAAATAAAAATCCGAAGTCAAAGCGTTAAACCTGCACAAAAGCGCTTCTGATCTTACAGTTTAATCCACCGGTCAGAGCCAATTACTAAATAAATAATGGAAGCTTCGATCTCAATCGGTGCATTGCATCGTTCTATTATTCCGCCATTCAGGTAACCTATTCCACCACGTATAAGCGCCAGTCCCTGCTATGGCTAAGCCAGCTATTAAAGTTAAAATGCCATAACCATGCAGGTATCATTTGAAACACCGGCATCATCTTCCTGTCCTGTGGTTTCCAGTTGACAGTTTTTTCGGGGTGATCTTCAAAGATGAGGTTAACGGCATCCTTGTTAAATGGGTAGTTATGATGCAGTGTGTCATTGGAAATGCGCGTAATGACAATATCCTGTGGGCGGAAGAAGTAAACCTTCATATCTCCGTTATAAGGCTCGTCATGCAACGTATAGAGATGGACTTTTTTATCTGAATAGTTATCATAGATAAAATTATATAGCAGAAATATCTCATTCTCCGGCTTAAGGCAGGCGCCAATCAATAACACCATGTTGATGCCCAGGTAAATCCTGGCACATGCAATGGCAAAGCGGGAGGTAAGGAATTGCTTTATTAATCTGTATTTATCAATATATATCTCTTCATTGCAAGCAAAGCCAATCATGACCGGCAATGCATTAACAAGCGGAAAAAGAAACCGCAGCTCCTTATGCGGCGTTACCAGGTGGGCAAGCAGGAAGGGCATGCAGATCCACGTAAGCGGATGCTTATAATAATGAATGAAGAATATAAGCACTGCAGCCAGCACGGCTATGCCGAAAGGAGGGATGGTGTTCTGCATGATGAGGGTAAAGTATTCCCACCACGGCGATACACCAAACGTAGCGGCTTTGCCCTGCCATACATTTATATAGAAATAGTTAAACGATGTGCTGATCCATTGGCCATAAAACCACCGGTCAGCCAGCATGCCGGTAAAGATGGATAACAGCATGCCTGCACATAGCATGACAAACCTTTTCAGACCCGGCCTTGCGTAGACAAGCATCCATAGCAGCAGCCCGAAGATCATAAAGCATGCCTGGAAACGTATTACAAACGACAGCCCCAACAGGATGCCGCTCAGCAGAAAGGGCAGGGGAGTGTCTTTAATTTTTAACCTGCCTTCCTGTACCGTCATTAGCACCGGCAGTGCTGCAAAGAAGCACAGCGCAGACCAGTTTTCCGAGCTGAAATGCGAATGTATATAAGGCATAAACCACAGGAAGGTAGTGAGGTAGAGAATAATCCGCTTTACTCTATCTGACCGGCATGTTTTAGTGCACAGTACAGCAAAGGCAAAGGCCACGCTGAAGGCAGCTATGGCAGAAAGAAGCCGTAATAAAAATGAAACGGTTACGGGGTTGCCAATAACTTTGTAAAGCCGGTAAACGAAAGCAGGCTGTATGGCAGGGCGTATCTGCGCACCAAACTCCCACTGCAGGGCTTCAGCGGGCGTTATGCCCAGCTTCCAGGAAGCAAACTCGAATAGCTGAAAATATTCATCGGGATGATGATAGCCCACGGCAAACCATGCCGCCAGCACATGAAAGAATAAGCCGGTGAGGAAGAGATTGCGGGAAAGCTTGTTTAGTTGGTTATCCACTTAGGCGCAAAGAAACAAGTTAATAGAACACGGATGACACCAGTACGGCTGATTTAAAGTGATCTGATCACCTTTTTTATCCCGCATCATAGTCTTATAAATCTTTTGCCCTCAGTTAGGAGAAGTAACGCACGCTTATTGTACGATGGACAATTTCATCCCGTCGTTAGCGCAGGCCGTAGCTGACCAACACACTTGCCCTCTAACGAAACTACAGCTAACGGGGGAGAGAGTAGGAGGCGCATCACTCGTTGTCCGTTCGCCTCAGGCGGATATATAGAAAGCACGTTCCCATGATAACCAATGTCGGCCCCCTTTTGGCTGTATCATTAATCTTTTGGTAGCAGCACCGTTTTCGTCAGTTTGATTTTGCCCAGTAGTCAACAAGGTCAATTACTTTGCTGTCTATTTTGTCTGTCGCTTGACTTCTAAATGATGCTAATATTTTTTTTGTTTCGTCAGTATCAAAACACTGCAATGTTTCATATGCATCTGCTCTTACATATTCTGGCTCATACTTGTCTATCAGTATCAGCTTTAATGTTGGCGTTGCGGGTTTATATTTTATTTCACCAAGTCCTCTGATTGCATACCGTCTTAACTCCATTTGTTTGTCTTTAATCTTTTCAGTTAAGATTGGTTATCACTTCTCTACAATCAGGCTGGCGCGTGGCGGTAAAATTAAAGTGCCACTACCCCAAAAAATAAGTAGAAAGGCGGCTCTTTAATTTTTACGAAGCGGTGGAGATAGGGTCGGCTTTGCCGGGGTTCTTTTACAACGTTTGGAAGATTTGCTGTGGCCTCAGGTATCCCTACCTGATGCCTTTAAATTCAGAGCAGTCAGGTTGGAAAACCGACTGCACAGGAAGGGGCAATGCCTATACATAAGAAAAAAATAATGAAAGCCGGGCAGCGTTTAGCGCAACGGAATACTCTTAGTTACCAGATAATTGTTTTTATGTGGTTGTTGCGGGTATAACGAAGTCTGTCATAGGAGGACTTCGTTTCCCGCAATGAATGCTGAATGTATAGATGGTTATATTTATTGTATTTATCTTTGGTAACTGATTTCAAGATGAAAAAAAACTACCTGCCTGCTATCCTGTTTGCTGTTTGTATTTTCACATTACAAAGCATGGGGCAATCTGCCTATGATTCGCTGGATATAAATAATATAAAGGCTAATATCTATCCTGCCAACCATTTATTCTGGGATGGAATAAGCGCTGCTTCCGGCTTTGAAGCGCCGAAGGGTAGCGGTAAGTCAACCGTTTTTACGAGCAGGATGTGGATAGGGGCGGTTGACGTGGGTGGTAATTTAAAAGTAGCTGCTGAACAATACAATCAGTTCGGCTATGATTTCTGGTCGGGACCGTTAGATACGACTTCTTGTTCGATTGATCCATCAAGAATAACCGATTTTAATAAAGTGTGGAAAGTGAGTAAGGTGCAAATTGACTCGTTTATTAATTGTTTTAATGCCGGATTGGGTTGTGTTAACTATACCATTCCATCCTCTATTTTAACATGGCCGGGGAATGGAGACGCAACTGAAAATGAAGGCCATTTTCTTGCCCCATTTGTGGATGTTAACCACGATGGGCAATATGATCCGCTTGGCGCCGGCGATTATCCCTGCATAAAAGGCGACCAGGCTGTGTTTTATATATTTAATGACGAGGGTAATATTCATACAGAAACACAGGGAGCGCCTTTAGGTATTGAAGTTCATGCCATAGCTTATGCCTTTAACAAGCCCAATGATCCGGCTTTGGATAACACCATGTTTATAAATTATCAAATTATACACCGCTGTTTTAATATTGACAGCGCTACCTGGCTGGGCAACTGGACGGATTTGCAGATTGGGGATGGGGCGGATGATTATGTAGGATGTGATGTGAGCCGCAATGCCTATTATGGTTATAATGCAGATGACAGTGATGCTGTGTATGGGTTGCATCCTCCTGCACAAGGTATGGTCTTTTTAAGCGGCCCACGGGCTGATGTAAACGATGGTATTGATAATGACCGCAACGGTGTTACCGATGAGCCGGATGAAAAGTTAGCGATAAGTCATTTTATGTATTATAACAATGATTTTTCGGCAACGGGCAATCCGCAAACTGCTCCTGATTATTATGATTATTTAAAATCAATATGGATAGATGGCACTCATGCTACCTACGGTCAGGATGGCCACCAGCCGGGTAATCCCGAATGCCATTTTATGTTTCCTGATACAACGGATCCTTTACATCCCAACGATCCATGGACGGAAGAAATAGCAGGCACTACTCCCGGTGACAGAAGAGCGCTCGGTGCATGGGGAAGGTTTATCAATTTACCCGGTGCTGTTAATTGCGTTGACTACGCTTATGTATTCAGCCGTGATACCACCACTGATAACTTTGGCAATGTTGCAACCCTTAAAACGCGCATTGACAGCGTAAGAAGCTTTTATAACAGCCATGACGAGCTGCATGATTGCGGCTGCACGCCATCTGCCGTGGGTGTGAATACCATTAACGCTGTCGCTCATGGCATTGCCATCTATCCCAATCCCGCCAACGATAAGCTGATGATCAGGAAAAAGGGGGAGCAGGTTATCACTATCGAGATATATGATGTGATGGGGCAAACGGCCTCAACCTTAACCACTCTGCTAAGCAGAGGGGAAGGCGCAGAAATTGATATCTCCGCACTTGCTGCAGGAATTTATTTTCTGAAGTTGAACACGAAGGATGGGGGGGTGGTGAAGCGGTTTGTAAAAGCGAATTAAGAATACAGATTGGCTGTTGATTCTGCATTCTTCATTCTGCATTCGTACTAGCTTAAGCTATAGCCCGAGTCAATGATCTTTTTAAGCTGGTTAAATCCGTTCGGGCCTTTCACCACATAATCGGAAGCGCCTTTTTCTTTAGCTATCTGCATGATGTTTTCCGTATCCACTGAGCTGAACATAACTACACGCGTAGAGGGGCTTATCTCCTTTATTTTTTCAACAGCGGCCAGCCCCTGGTATTTGCCTGCCGGGGAAGCATCGAGGTAATAATCCATAAAAACCAGCTCGGGAGGCGTTTCTTTGTTAAATACAATAGCTCCTATGCAGGCTTCGGCAGTCATGAATCCCTTCACGGTTACGCCTTTATATTGCTCCAGGAAATCCAGCAGCATCATCCTGGATGTTGAATCGTCTTCTACTACGTAAATTGAATTTAGCTTTTGCATAATTACAGGTTTATCTTTTAGTGGTTGGCAAAAGTATTAATTCTAAACAAATCAACCGGGCTTTATGCATGAGCACCCGTATGGCTGTGAATTATTTTACTCACATCGTGCATACTTGTTCATTAAGCGCAGAAAATTTGCACCGTGAAAAGCAGGCATGTGGCTTAGGTATGATATTTTCTTTTTACAAGAAAATAAACATTCAGATTATGCTTAACAACAGGTTCATAAAAGCAGGAAATGCAGGAGAGGTTAGCACCGGTTCCATTCTGGTTGCGCAGCCTTTCTGGGAGAATGAGCTATACAAGCATGCTGTCATTATCCTTTTGGATCATGATAAAACAGGCAGCTCGGGAATTATATTGAATAAGCGAAGCACCTTGTCAGTCGTGGAGGCGCTGCCTGATTTGCGCATCACTACCCCGTTATTTTACGGCGG
>JADMIO010690436.1_pt1 | contig 18738 bp, 11 predicted proteins | sample 8958161 | NCBI WGS metagenome assembly JADMIO01 (sample SAMN16585339, study PRJNA669376) | soil metagenome | isolation source: Crop rotation soil | place: USA: Cullars Rotation, Alabama | collected 2011 | reverse complement strand
CAGCAACTGAATCGGCGTGACCTGAACGTAATCGCTTTCGCCGATCGCTTCGCGCGCGGCGCAGTCGGCCTGCTGCGAAGCTTGATCGCTTGCCACGGATCGCATGCGGGCGACGTCGCCGCCTTCGCACGACCTGATGATTCCTGGTGCTTCGCCGTCACCGATGCCCGTTGTGCGGCCGAAGCCAAACTGCCGCAGGGTCTCGACAAGCGCGTCCCGGTTGAGCCTTTGTCCGAGCGTGGCGAAATAGTAATTGCACGAATACGCAATGGCCTGTGACGAATTAAATGGCGGCAGGTGATCGGCATGCGTGCAAGGCAGCGAAAAGCTGAGGCCTGTGAAGCGTCCGGGACAAACGGTACGCGAATCTTCGTCGATCAATCCTGAGCGAAGCGCGGCGATTGTCGTGAAAGGTTTGATCGACGAACCGGGCATCATCGCCTGTCTGTAGGCGGCTTCCGGGTTGACCGCGGCGCGCACGCGCCCGGTCTGTGCGTCCATTACGATGATGGCGCCGCCGCGATCTGCCAGGGCTGCTTCGGCGGCGCGCTGCAGTGTCGCGTCGATCTCGTCTGCGTTCGCCGTCGAAGAAGAGTTTGCCCAACCGAACGTCGGCCATGCCGAACGTTGTGACAGCGGATTGAAGAGCAGCAGGGCGGCGCACGTGCACGTCATCAGCAATGCATGCGCGCGCGTTAGGCGGCCAAAAAATTCAATTGCGCGAACCATTACGCAGGTGACTCAGCGGCGGTGACTGGCGCCTTTATTTCAACCGGCCCGGTTTCGCAATTAGCGCGCGCGAGCGTCACGACCGTTACGACCCAACCGATCAGAGTCAGCGCGAACGCCAACACCAAACGCACAATGAAAAGCGCGAAATCTGTTTTAGTGCCTTTTACTGTGATGGGCGCGAACAGGATCAGGTATGGACCCAGCACAAAAAGAATTAGCCCCACGCCGTAAACAAACACCGAATCAGAACTGAAGGCACGCGCCAGTGCGCGGCCAATCGTGCCGAAGATAGTTTTGGCTCCGCCGGCAAATGACGCGCGCACATCGCAAACTGACGCTTCGATCCACAGGTGAATTGCCGCCAGGGGAAACGCGACGCCGAACAGAACAAACCGAAGCGTCGTGATTATTAACGTCGGCCAATGGATGGCCTGCGCCTTTGGTGGCGTCGGGGCGAACACAATCGGCGCGGGTGGAGCAGGAAAGCGCGCCTGCAACTTGTTCATCAGCCACCACACCAGCGCGCCAATGATTATGGGCGGAATCGTTACCGCAAAAAGTTTGAGCGCGCTGAAGACGATCTGCTTCAGCACGAACCTTCGCCTGCTCGCGAACTCGAGAATCGTTGCTTGCAGCACAAAGAACTCCGCCGGCAAAATCAGCAGCAGTGCGTACGTCACGAACACCTGCCACACGGTCGCCTCGCGCGTAGCGATGAAGAAGTAAAAGCTGGCGAGCAGCACTGCGTACAAAACGATAAAGACGAGCAGTGCCCGCACATTCGTGAGCGTGCGTCGCAAGCTGTCGAACCAAAGTCTCAGTGTAGTTGTCATAGCAGCCCTTCCTCAGGTAACGTCTGATCACTTTCGTAACCCAAGATCCTTCTGCGAATCCCATTTTTGAGAACAGCAACGTTAAAATTAATCAGTAAACCTAAGCGCCAACCGCCAATGCGAAGATAGGTCAACAATTGCGCTTCATGTATTGGTGCAAGCGTTTCGATTGCCTTGATTTCAACGACTACCGAATTGGCGACCAGTACATCGATGCGATATCCGCATCCGAGGTGAATACCCTTGTATGCAAGTGGCAAAGGTTTTTCGCGTTCGAACGGAATTGATCTCAATAAGAGTTCGCGACAGAGACATTCGCGGTATGAGGATTCCAGGAGGCCGGGCCCAAGTTGACGATGGACCTCAATGGCGGCACCTATTACTTCGCCTGTGATTTGATTCAGGCTGCCGATCGACATTGTCATTATTGGGACGTCCTTTCCTGGCTCAGTCCACCACAGAGACACGGAGTTTTCACAGAGCCACAGAGTCTCTGTGTCTCGGTGATATCTCAGTGCCTCTGTGGTGGATCTTTGTTCCAACAAGCGCACGTAAATGAAACCCCTCACTTCTTATCCAGGATCCGCAAGCGATCATTCGACGTGTTCGCCTGCACCGTCGGTTGATACATCAGTTCGGCGCGAGCGGGCGCGACGCGAAATTCGCCCGGCACCTCGACGCGCATCGCATACTGCAAAGTCGCGTCGCCGTCGAAATAGTCCATGAAGATCGCCGTGCGGTTGTCGCGAAACTCGCGGTTGCTGTACCAGTCGCTCCAGTTCCCCAGCGAGTAGTTCAGGTAGATGCCGCTCACCTGCGCGACCTGTTCCGCGCCTGCCGGAATCGGGTCTTCGATCATCACGTACTGCGCGCGCGGACCCGACAGGTGCAGCCGCACGACGATCATATCGCCGGAACGGAGCTCGCCCGACAGAGGCTCGATGTGCCAACCGGCTTTCCCGTTTTCATCTTCGGAAACACGTAGACGCTGGTACTCGCGCGTGATCTTCAAACCCGCGGCTGATTGCGGCGCGACGTTTTCTTCCGCAGTGAAGTATTCAAGCTGGCTCGAAACATACAGCGCGCCCTTGCCATGCTTCACGATGCGAATCTGGTTTGAACCGCTAAGTTCACCGGCCTTCTTGGTGATGACGACCGACTCGGCATTCGCGGCTTCGCTCGATCCGACATGCTGGCCCGCGACCTTCTCGCCGTTCAAATAAACTTCGAACGAATAGTCCGGCGACAGCTCTTTGCTGACCTTGAGATAGTCCGTCAAACCGTAAATCGCGAACGCGGTTTCCTTTGTCGAAAGCCAGTAGTAACCGTTGTGACGGTTCTTGACCAGCCAACGCGCCGCTTTCGGCAGCAGGTACGAGCCGGGATTGATTTGCGCCAGCGCCTTCAAAGACAGCGCAGTCGCTTCTGCATCGAGATAAACGTCGCGGCCGTAATCGTTCACGCGATTTGTCTGCCAGTGCGCTTCGAACTCGTCCTGGCGCGCGGAGTTCTCGATCAGTTTTGCGATTTCCGCGGCCCGGCCATCTTTGCGTTCCTGCAACGCCAGCGCGAGCAGGGCCCGGCCGTACGCGCCTAAGTTATTGCGTTTGCCATACAGGTCTTCAAGATATCGCGTGTCGCCTTCGCCGCTTTCGGTGTAAGCGTAAATCATGTACGCGCGAGTTTCGTCGTCGATCGGATTGCCGTTGTCGTTCTTGCCCGCGGCCAGCAGCGACGCGAGTTTCTGTCGCCCCTGATCGCGCTGCCACGTGCCGATTTGGTAACCGGCGCGAGTGGCCATCGTCAGCCCATCGACGACGTAAGCGGTCATGAACGGATCAGTCTTATCGTCTTTCCACCAGCCCCAGCCGCCGTCGCCATGCTGATATGCGTACAGCCGATCAAGTCCCCGCTGAACTTTCTTATCCAGATCGTTCGTCGCGCGAATCTTCGCCGTCGGCACATCTTTCAAAGCCTGCGCAACCACCACGTTCGGCATGAAGCTCGACATCGTTTGTTCAGTACATCCGTACGGGTAGCTCGTAAGGTAGTCGAGCGCGCCGAAAAGCGCGCCGGCAATCGAAGGCGAGGCTTCAATGCGCAGCGTGCGCGCCTGCGTGTCGGCTCGCGCGGGCAGATCGAGGCTGAAGGACTGCTCGGCATCGTTCTGTATAACGGTCGTCGTGTTGCCGACCGTCTGTTTCAATCCGTGCGGCACGACGTCCATCGTCATTTCCACCGCGTCGGATTCTTTGTCGGTGAGCGCTTTCGCAAGCAGCGTCAGTTTTCCGACTGAGTTCGCCTGCACGCGCCAATCGACGCGATGTTCACCGTTTTGGCGAATGGTCACAGTTTGCGAGGCCGTATCGAGCAACTGCGCGCCGGTGATGTCCAGCGAAATCTTTGTTGACTTGTCGCTCTTCAGGAAGTTGTGCACGACGCCGGAAATCGTGACCGTGTCGCCTTCGGTTAAGAAGCGCGGCATCTCAAGCCGCATGATCACGTCCTTGCGCGCAATCGTTTTCTGCACTGAAGAACCGACGCGCGTGTCAGTCGTGACTGCGCGTGCGGTCGCGCGCCACGTCGTCAGGTTGTCGGGGAGTTTGAATTCCACGGTAGCTTTGCCGTCGCCGCCCGTGATCACGTCGGGCTGCCAGAAGGCGGTGTCTTTGAATTCTTTCCGAATCGTCGGTTCGGCGTACGACGTGCTCTCGTTCTTGAAATCCGCGAGCTGATAACCCGACTTGTTCTTCGCCAAATCCGCGGGATTCTGCCCGGCGTAGCCCGTGAACGTGTAATTAATTGCAAGGCTCGTCTGCACTTCGTTATAACGCCGACCGTAAAAATCGCGTTTGATGTTGCCGGCCGTTTCGGACGCGATGCTGTAGATCGCTTCATCGACGATGCCCAGGCTCACTTCGGCATTCGCCGCGGGCGAGCCATCCTCGTTGCGCGCCATGATTGTGTAAGACGCGACGTCGCGCGGCTTAAACTCTTTTTTGTTCGGAATGACGTCGAGCTTCAACATTTTGTCGCGCGCCGGCACGGCGATCAGTTGGCTTTGCTCGAACATGTCGCTGTCCTGCACGAACGCAACGTCGAGATACACGTTGGGCTCGTAGCGATGGTCGATCGGCACGTCGATGACGATGCTGCGGCCCGGCGATTCGATCTCGCGCACGGTCATCACTTCCGAGAGTTCGGTCGTGACCAGCAGGTGCGCCCTCTCTTTCGGCAGCATCGCAAGCACGTGAGCAGTCTCGCCCGGCTTGTAAGATTTTTTGTCGGGCACGAGCTTGATCGCGTCTTCCTCGTAATTGTTGTAAGAGAAGTCAGACCATTGGCCCTTCTTGTCGGGCGCCCAGAAGGAGCCGCCACGATTCACAATCTCTTTTCCATTTTCGTAGACAATCGCTTTGACGTAGATGCTGCCCGGCGAGGGAACTGTGAAGTCGTAAGTCCCATTGCCCTGGCTGTCAGTGTTCACGTCCGCCGAACCGAGTTCGCGCTCGTGCAGAATGTAATCGTAGCTCTTGTATTTGTAGCCGTTGTATTCCTCTTCCTTTTCCTTCTTCTCCCACTTTTGTTCGATGAATTTCAGCGTGACTTTTTGTGAAACGGGATGGCCCGCGTAGTCGGCAGTCTTCACACGAATTTTTGCCGCGTCGCCCTGGTAATAGAGATAGCGTTCCGGAAACGCATCAGCGACCGTGTTGCCGCGCGTGCCGATGAACGAGGCCGCGCCGGACATTTCGCGTCGTGAAGCGTCGGTGACTTGCGCTTCCAGCCGGTAGGAATAATCCCATTCCTCTTTGTCACCGGGCGCGGGGACTTCAAAATCGACAACGAGTTCGCCGCGCGAATTCAGCTCGCCTTCACCTTCAGTTACGAGGTCGGTGCCGTAGTAACCATAGTCTTCATCGTCGCCGCCTTCATTCTCGGGCCCGGCGGCATCGTCGAATTCGTCGGTTTCATCGCCGCTCCACCACCAGTGGTAATAGCGTTGTTTGTAGATGTAGTACTGGACGTCGGCATTCGTGACGGGCGCGCCGAAGAAATAATTCGCGCTCACGGTGAAGCGAACTTTCTCGCCGACCGCAGCGAATTCTTTCGGGCCTTTCACCGTGACTTTGAACTCAGGCTTCTTGTATTCCTGGACTTCGAAGTAACCGCTTGAAATCGCTTCGCCGATTTTCGCCGTGATGTTATAGCTTCCGAGCGGCGCCTCGTCAGACAAGTCAACGTCGGCGCTGAACGTGCCGCGCGTTGAGAGCGGTAAATCCTTCTCGAAAATCTTGCCGCTGTTCGGATCTTCAATCGAGACGTGCACCGATTTTTCGTCGAGCAACTTGTAACCGTCTCGACCCCACTGGCGCAGGATTCCCTTGAAAAAAACTTTTTGCGCCGGACGATAGATTGGCCGATCGGTATAGATGTAGCTGGTCAGATCTTCGCTTGAGAGCAGATCGTCTTCCCCGCCTTGGCCGCTGAAGTAGAACGAGTCAATGTCTGAAATGACAAAGTTGTCGCGCTCGCGCGCCATGACTAAGTACGCGTTTGTCTTCTGGTCTTCGGGGTCAACGTCTTCCGCGGGGGGCTGGTCCGAAGTCTGCGGCGGTTTGATTTCCGTCTTGAAGACGCCGCTCTTGTCGGTTCGCCCCGTGGCGAGCGTCTGCTTCGCATTCGTCACCTCGACCTCGGCGCCTTCGCGCGGCGCGCCTGTTTTGCGGTCAACGACGAAAACAAGGACCTGTCCGTCACTGGTGGTTTTCTGAATCATCGTCAGGTTGGTGACGACGGCGATTGAGTAAGCGCGCATGTCCGCGTTCACGGCTTCAATCAGATAGACGCCCGGCTCCATCTTGCCAATCGGAATCGAGCGGCTGTCGTATTCATTCTCGAGCGCCGGCAACTTCTCGCGCCAATCTTTCACTTTTTGATCCGGATTCAGCAGCGGCACCCGCGCATAGTCCGCGACGTTCAGCGGCGTGCGCGTCGCTTCCGGCTCTTTGCGAAACTTTTCGTTGAATGTGGTGCGATGCTCTTTCAGCAAGTGAGTTCGGACGTATTCCTTCACCGCCGAAAACAAGGAAAGCTTCAGACGATGCGTGCGTTCGAGCAGAGACACGCGCGCGCCATAGCCTCTCGCCAGCGCGGCCTTTTCCTCTTCGCCCATCTGGTGCGGATCGTCGAGCTGGCGGAAAAATTTGTTCGGATCCTTCACGCGATAAACCCGAAAGTCCAGATAGTCGATGTTTTGATAGCTCGCCCACATCCGCGCCGATTCGTTCGGCGAATAGGTGCGGTTCGTCGTCAACGAGAAGTAAGGCTTTGTGCTCGACACGATCGGCGGTTCCGGTTGCAGACCGGCGGGCTCGGCGGGCTTCGCGCTGCGCGCGCGAATGACGTTGAAGCCTAAAACCGAAGCGACGAGAGCGAGATAGACGATGCCGGTCGCAAGATAGCGACGTAGTTTACGGTCTGTGGTGGACACGATTAGTGACCTCCTTCGGGAGTTCCCCCGAAGATCGAATTAGAAATAGCTTGAATAGCGGAATGCGAAAGAGAACCACGCCACGAGCCGGCGTAGCCGGCGACAGAATTTAGCCCAGGGCAAGCGTAGCGCAGCCCTGGGTACCGTCGAGAGAAAAAGTTATGAGCCCGCTTTAGCGGGCGATAGAGGTAGCCAAATCGCGAATTCTGTCGCCCGCTAAAGCGGGCTACGCTTTCGTTGGCACTTCTTACCCAGGGTTTCGCTTCGCTTCGCTCGCTCCACCCTGGGCTAAACTCTGTCGCGCGCTTTGCGCGCTCGTTGAGCATGATTTCGATCATTGAAGGATCTTAAGTCTAAAAAATCCCAAAAAATTCTTGTTGCTTTCGATCGGGCGCCAGCGCGGATCGGGATGCTGATCCAGCACCGACAACTCGACCTTCTTTACCGTGCCGTCATCGGTCGCGGTTGAGCCGGTGTGATACACGACCCAGTCGCGCTGGCCGTTTGCCGCAACGCGCGGCGCGCCGAGAAAAACCATCACGTGAAAGGGATACTTCTGGACCCACGGCTGGTAATAGAAGAGCAGATCGCCAGGTTCAGCTTCGCGCCGATCGCGACTAATGAATTCGACGTTGAAACTTTTCAAAGTGCGCGCGTCGGCGAATTCCGAAAACTTGCCGTTGCGAAAATCACCTTCGTGGAACGATCCGCCTTCAGCGCGAAAAATCTTTTCGCCGAGTTCATTGTTGTCGAGATCAAACCCCTTCACATCGCGCGCGACCGGTTCGTAGGCTGGTCCCATCTTCTGAAACCACGCGCGATCGTGTGTGCGCAGCGCTTCGCGCATCGCAAAGCGCACCAGGCCGGCGCAATCGCGCTGCTCGCGCTTCCATTGTTCGCTCAGTTGATAGAACTGGGTTTCGGCAATCGCGGTGAACCAGCGACGAAAATTCTCGCGGTCTTCGAATGTGCGCAGCTCAGCAGAATCGGGAATGCCGTCGTTGTCGGAATCCAGTGACGCCGTCGTTGCGCCGGGGCCGGCCGCCGAATAGTTCGCGAGCGTGGCCCGCGGTGACGGCCGCGCTTCCGAAACCGATTTCGATCTACTGTAATTCCAAATGAAGGTTGCGAGCAGAAGAACGAAGACGCTCGCGGTCATCACTGACCGTTTAGGAAAGGCGCGCAATTTCGAGGGGACTAACATTGCCGCCTACTATGACGCCGGTTTGAATTGCATTTGCACGCGGATGCTATCACGGAACGCGCACGCCAACCACTGCGATCCGCGCGGTTGGTACGCCGCGCCAAAATGTGGATAGCCTCAGTTTCACCCGCGTGATAAGCTGCGCGAAGGACCTGCTTTGTCATGCCGAAAGTCGATACGAATCCGGAAGCGATCCTTGAAGCGGTAAAGAAGATCGACATCGTTTCGGAGCTGCTCGACGACAAGAACAAGAACAATCTGAAGATGATCGCCGAGGGCAAAGTGTCCGGCGGCAAACAGATTGGTCCGTACGCCCGCCTGTTGACCTACGAAGCCGGCGAAACCGTTATGCGCGAGGGCGAATGGGGAGGAAACACTTTCTATCTTTCCGTCGCAGGTGACCTGGACGTTTACGTCAAAGACGATCACGGCAACGATAAGAAAGTCGCGCGTCTGCCGCCAGGTGCTTGCCTCGGCGAACGTTCTATTCTCGCGGGAATTCCGCGCAATGCGACGATCAAAGTTCCCAGCGAAGGTGGCGCGGCGACGGTGCTCGAAATGGTGCGGCCGGCGCTGCGTCTTTTGCGTTCTTTAAAGAAGTTCGCAGAAAAAGTTGACGACAGCTATCGCAATCACGGACTCGCTAACGCGATCGCGAAACTTCAGGAAGAGACGGGCGACGCGTTGACGCCGATTGATCTGGTTTCGCTCGGCAACATCAGTGACTTTCTGGCTTACGGCAAGCATCACCTGCTCGTGCAGGAAGGCATGCCCATCGATCGCATCTTTCTGATTCGCAGCGGCTGGGTGCGGCGTGTGCGCGGCATTCCGATTTATCAGGAGACGACCGAAAGCGGCACCGCGCCCGGCGCGCTTGTGCCGGAAGATTTTCTCGGCGCAGGAAATTGTCTCGGCCTGGAAGCGTTGCTGCAGGGTCAGGAGAAGTGGGCTTATTCGGCGGCGCTGATGGCGCGGACTGAGTTGCTCGAGATTCCGCTCGAGCCGCTGAAGGCCGAACCGGAATTATGTCAGAAGCTGATGAAGGCATTGCCGCGCTTGTCTGCGGCTGATGACGACACGAGCTTAAATACGCGCGCGAACGAACCGGTGCTGGCGGCCGCGGAAAAAGAGATCGCGACGGGCGTCGTTGACGGCGTGAATCTGCTCGTGATGGACATGGACCTTTGCGTGCGCTGTGGCAATTGTTCGTTGGCGTGTCACAAAGTGCATGGGCAATCACGACTGCTGCGGCGCGGCATTCACATTCAGCGGCCGGTTGGTCTCGACAGCAGGACTGAGCAGCACGTCTTGGTGCCTTCAGTCTGCATGCACTGCAAGGATCCGGAATGCCTGACGGGCTGCCCAACGGGCGCAATATTCCGCGATCCGAACGGCGACGTTGATATCGACGCGCTGACCTGCATCGGCTGCTTCGATTGCGCGACCCAGTGTCCTTACAACGCGATCTCAATGGTGCCGCGCAATGGGCCGCCTGTAGTATCGACGGGTTTGATGACCCGTCTGCGGATTCTGCTTGGCTCAAGCGCGCCGCCGGCCGTGCCCGCCGTCACGGGTGAAGCCAAAGCCGACGTGAAGCCGGAAGCAAAACCTGACGACGACATGGTTGCGATCAAATGCAACCTCTGCGAGCACACGCCACTGAATCCCGCAGGCGCGAAACGTCCGGCGTATTCCTGCGAAGAGAATTGTCCGACGGGCGCGCTCGTGCGCGTGAATCCGCAGGAGTACTTCGACGAAGTCGGTAAAACGCTGGGGTTGGTTTTCAGAGATCAAACACACGCGATTGGACGCAACATCCACAAGAGCGATCCCATCGCAACGGCCTGGCACATTTTCGCGGGCATCATCGTGTCAGCGGTCTCAGCGTTGATTGGTTGGGCCGCCTGGCGTCACGGCTTCAATGAATCATTGCGGGGAACGTGGCTGACGATGCGTTGGGTGACAGGCCTGGTCGGTTTCGGCGGCATTGCCATCGCGATGTCATATCCAATCCGAAAGCCCGTCTATCGCCGGCGCGCCGGCGCGCTGCGTTACTGGTTAATTGTTCATTTGTATTTCGGCGTGCTCGCGGGAATCGTTTTGCTGATGCACGGGGGAAGTCACGGCGGCGGCTTGCTAACGACCACGTTGATGATTGCGTTTGATGTTGTGATTGCCACGGGATTGTTCGGCTTCGCGGCCTACATGATTGCGCCGCGGATTTTGACGAGCATCGAAGGCGATCCGCTGCTGATTGAAGATCTCGAAGCGCGTCGCGCAGAACTGCAACATGAAGTTGCCGACATCATCAGCAAGTCCGATGGTCATCTGCGCGATTTGATTGAGAAGAAAATGCGGCCGCATTTTTTCTCGCTCGGTTATTTGTTTCAGCAATACACCCGGCGCGAAGAACTGACGGCCGCGTTGGCGAAAGCGCGTCTGAAATTCAGAAACGAGTTGGCCGCGATTGAGGACAGGACCGCGCGCAGTAACGGGTTGCGCGCGCTTGAGCGGCTGGCGACGCTGCGTCGCGTCGATGCCTTGATCGTCCTGCACCGCCTAATGAAGATTTGGGTTGCGCCGCACGTTGTATCGACATCCGCAATGCTCGTTCTGATGATTGCCCATATTGTGCAGGCGGTTTTCTTTAGCGTGAGATAGGAGCGCACGCATCCTGCGTGCGGTCCGCGAGCATCTTGCTCGCCGTTTTTACAGAGAGATTGCGCAGGCATCCTGCCTGCGAATCCCGATAACGTCGGGAATTCGTCGCTCCAATGGAAGCAACTTTCGTCATCATTCGTGAAGACCTGCAAGTCGATCCCGTCACGATCGTGGGCGATGGAATTCTGATGGGGCGCTTGCCCGTGTGCGAGTTGCTCCTGAATCATCCGTCCGTCTCCCGTTTTCAGGCAGGGATTACGAACGTCGATAGCGACTACTACGTTCGCAATTTCCGCTCGACAAATCCCATCACGCTCAACGGCGAAAAGGTCGAAGAGTATCAAGCGCTTGCAGACGGCGACGTTCTGGGCGTGGGCCCGTTCGTCTTGAATTGCGAGATTGTAGACGCCGTTCTTTTCGTTAAAGTCTCAATTCAAATCGGCGCTACGCCCGGCGAAGCGGTCGTGAGAAAAGAGGCTGGCGTGTGGGAAATTCCAGCCACCGTGCGCTTGCCGACTGGGCCGCTGCCTGACCTTCCCGCGGATGGCGCGCACAAAAAGCCCGCGCCACGCAAGGCCCCTCCGGCGGCAGCCGGTTCAAAAGCACTCGACGTTTTTTGGGATAAGCGGATCACCGCGGCGACGAAGACGATTAAGCCATCGCCGCTGTTTCCCGTCACCGGACGCGCGAGCGGCAAAGCGCAATCCGTCTGGGCGCCGACGACCGATTTGAAACGGCGCTGGCCAATTTCCACAGTCGTAATTGTCGCGCTGGCGTTCGCGGCGTTGGCAGGAGGCGGGGCGTGGTTTTACGCGCGGGCTTTTGCTCCTGCGCCGGTCGCCGACGCTCACACGCGCGCCACCATGGAAATTACTCCCGCGATTGCGAATCAAGCGAACGCCGGGTCATGCACGTCGTGTCACGCGCTGCGCGCGAGCATGGACGCGAAGTGTGCGTCGTGCCACACGACTGATGCGTTCGTCGCGACTGTGATCGAGCCGCACATGAAAGCGGGAATCACTTGCGTTGACTGTCACGCGGAACATCGCGGCGCGGAATTCAGTGCGATCGACGGCGCGCTGCTGTCATGCTTTGAGTGTCACAACGATTCGAACAAGAAGACCTTCAATGGCACCAGTGTTTCGACTCCGCACGACGGCACGTTTGGCTATCCAGTGGTGAACGGTCATTGGAAATGGTCGGGACTCGACGCGGAAGAGCTAGCGCAGCGAAAAGAGACTTTGAAGCTGGAGCGTCTGCCCACCGACACGGACGATCAATGGCGCAGCAAGCAATTTCACGCGGTGCATCTTTATCGCGTGCGTGCAGTCGCGGGCCTGCCGGGAAACAAAGAAGGCGAATTGAGTTGCTTGAGTTGTCACGCGACGCGCGATCCGATCGATGTCGCGACTCCGCGCACAACGTGCGGCAAATGTCACAACGGCCAAATCGATCCGCGCGCCAAACGTCAGGTGATCGCGTCCGACAAACCCAACTGCACCTCCTGTCACATTCAGCACATGAAGGACAAGCGCCACTGGAATCCGACGTTGCTGTCACTGTCGGCGATGACTCATTCACGGATTACACAGATTTCAGAGATTAATACTTCACGCCGATAAGGAGCGTTGCTCTCCGCCTTAATCGGTTTGCCAATCTCTGTAATCTGCGTAATCTGTGGATTTTTCCGTTACTTCGCGACGTGACACTTCACACAGCCTTTCGGATCTGAGCCCGAAATCTTCGCCGCTAACTCAGGCTTGGCTTTGATCGCCGCGTCGTGACATTCGAAGCAGTTGACGTGATAAGCATTCTCGTTATCCATCTTCACTTGCTTGCCGTCTTTCGTCACGATGGGCAAAGGCTTGGTGTCGTCTCCCGCTTGCAGGTGACATGAGCGGCAGGATTTCACCGGCCCCGACGCCGCATCTTTCAAGACTTCGGCGGTGAGCACAACGTTTCGTTCTGAGGTGAGCAACGGCGGCTTCAGATCCGCCTTCGGTTGATCGGTGTGATGGCAAACTACGCACGCCGTAACGGTTTTTCCATCCGGATTGTAATTCTTCAACGAATGGTTCGCGTGATCGAAAGCAACTTCGCCCCATTTGTCGTCGAGGCTGTCCTGCGCGAGCTTAACTTTCGTCGGCTGCTCTTTGCTTTCTTTCGGGATGTCCTGGATGGTGAAGTCAGCCTTCCGCGCCGCAGTCGTAAAGACAAACAGCGCGCTCGTCGCCAGGCAGATAACGGCGCCTGTTAGAAATCGCTTCATATCAAGACCCTCCCGTTCTCATCGAAACCGCCTTCGCATGTTAGGGAGACGTTTGGCGTCGTGTCAATTGCGAACCGAAACGAACATTAACCACAGAGGTCACTGAGGAAGACAAAACGGCTAAGCGCAAAAGCGCAAAGCGCAAAGAGCTAAGGCAGTTATCGTCATCGAATGATTGCGAATTGGCCATCACTTAGTACTTCGCCGTTGCCCTTGCGGTCTGCAGGTCTTCCTCCGTGTCCTCTGTGGTTAATCAGCGAATTCGAAAACTCGATCCGGTGTGACATCGACGGCATCCCTTGAAATCCAGGTCTCCACCGAACGAACGACGGCCGTTGTGACACGTCGCACACGAGTTACTACCACTGGGGAAGTGTTCCTGCGGGCGCGTCGAACTCACCTGTCGTTTTTGCGGCAGCCCGCGCGTGTAGCTGTGACAGTCGGAGCAGTTCAAATGCTGACGTGCGCTGTGATCTGAATGGGCGAATCCATAGCTGAAGGCCACGGCGTTCGTCGAAGTTCGCGAATAGGCGCGCGTCTCATGACAGACACCGCATGATGCGAGGTCGCGGCCGTTTGCCTGCGCGTTGGGCGTGTGACACGTGTAGCAGACGTTGTGCGCATTGATGCCGGCTGGAATTGAAAGTGCCCTGCCCCGCCGCAACAACCCGCCATGACAACTCGCGCAACCATTCTTCGGCCGCGCCGCACCCGTCATGTGCTGCGCGTGATCGAATTTCATGTTGAAGCTCTCGTTGAAGCGATCCGGAAAAGCCTTGCGCGGTGGGTCGTTGCCATTGACTGAACTGTGACAGATCGAGCACATCGGAATATTCGCCGTGGTGAATTCTGTCAGGTGACAGCCGGTGCAAGCTTTGTGTCCGGGAAAGTTTGGACGCGCAGAGTTGTCGCTACGCCGGTGACAGTCGTTGCAACTTAGCGACGCGTGTTTCCCGCTCGTGTGGAGAAACCTTGAGTAGTCCTGGCCGTAAGCGAAGCCAAAAGTAAAAAGGAAAAAGGAGAAAATAAAGATAATGCGCTTGGGGAACACAATGCGCTTTAGCAAGACAATGCTCTTGAGCAACACGCCGCGTTCCCTTCGTGCCCCGATCATTCCCCTTTACCTCTTCACTTTTACCTTTTTACTTTTTCCTTTTACCTTGCATTACTGCACCGAAGATTGATGGCTCGGCGGCGGCTTCTTCTTACCCACGTCCGGCGTGTGGCAATACGAACATTCGCCCGTTTTCTTGAACTGCTCCAATTCCGCTTCAATCGTCACCGCCTTCGGATACGTCGTCTGCTTGCTTTCGCGATGACAACTCGCGCAGGCGTTGATGGGGACGTCTGGCGTCAGGCCGCGCAAGGTGCTCGCGCGAGTAATGTTGATGTGGCATGTCGTGCACTCGGCGATGTGCTCGCCCTTGCCACCCTCGTGCGCGAACTTTGCTGAGATTCGTTTCGGCCCCAGCGCCGCGATGAATGTTGCGGCTGGTTTATGACAGCCGGCACAGTCATCTCTGGTCGGCTTTTGATTCGTCCAGTGACAATTGAAACACGCATCGTGCGCGCGCGGCATCGACTTGAACGGATGCACGAGAGCCGGGTCCGCATTCGCCGGCACCAAAGCCACAATTGCCAGAGACATATCTGTCTGATGACAGATCGAGCAGTTGTTGTAGTCAGCTTTTTTCTCGTCCGGCGGTGGCAGAGACTTCAGTCTGTGATTTAACAGCGCAGCCACAGACGGAGGTCTGTGCCATGACGCAATCGCATTCTGATGCTTGTCGTGCGGAAACTCGATAGTGAACTGGCGTTCGTCTTTCGGTTTGGCCGACTGGCCGGAGGTGTTGGGTTTGCCGAAAGCAAAGCGTCGATCTTCGCGTGGCGCGGCGCGTACGTGACAGATCGTGCAGATCGCCGGCCCCGTTCCAACCAGCGCCTGACGCGTAAAGACCTGCTGGCGGTGGCAACGCACGCACGCGCTGTGATCAGGAAAGTCCGCGACGTCGGGAAAATCTCGCTTCGCGGTCCACGCGGTCGGAATCTTGTGACATTCGTTGCACGCGAGCGCCTTGTGCTTTTCGGATGAATGCAAGAACGCTGAATACTTTGCGGCCGAGCCGCGCGGCGCTTGTGTCTGGGTTTGCCGTTGAGCCGGCCGAGGCCGACGGCGTCTTTGCGCTGCGAGAGAGTTCGAGATCAGAAGGCAACTGACGATGGCGGCACTTACTAAGGCGAGGCGGATAATAGCGCGCGCCGCAGGCGCGAAATGTCTATAGCTCGAGCCCACGAAATTAACTGAGTGCCGATTTATGGGCGCAATGTCGAGTTTGCTCCTAAGCGAGCTTCGTGATTCTTTATTCACGTCCGTTCTGTAAACATTTCACCGCCAACGAGGCACTGCTTACCTTGCAGCACAAACCGGCAGAGGCCGCTCGACGATCTCGCACTTCACTTTCGGATCCTTCTCGTTCGACAACATCATCGGCCTTTTCATCGCAACGCCGAGATCCGTCGCTTTGACTTCGCGTTCGCAAATCCAAAGGACGCTCGTCTTTTCAGTCTCACTGCCGACGAGATTTGAAATTGTGTAAGTGCCCGGTTCGATATTCGTCAGATACGCAGTGCCTTTGCGATCAGTCATGATCGACATGACATTAGTTTTCGTTGCAGCCTCGGCTTCAGAAACCAGCGCTTGGATTGTTTTATGTTTTTCGTCGTAGAAGCCGGACCTAATCTCCGGCGACAAGTAGTTCGGCAGCCAGCGCCGCGCAAGTTCGCGATTCTTTAATTCTGCCAACGCCAGCTCAAACGCTTTTTGAAATTCCGGTACGGCCTCAGCGCCGTTCAGATATTTCTCTTCAATCTCGCGGCAATAAAGCGAATCGCAATCATTGTCGTTTAGCCATTTGATCAAAGCGTCACTTGCGCCCAGCCGCCGGTAAAAACAGTCGCGCGACGTGACATCCGTCAGTTTGATCTTTTCGATCAGCGATCTATTTTCGTCCAGTGAACCTTTGATCAGGAAGAAACGTTTGCGGGGCAAGTCCCTTGTTCCTGCCGCGGATTTGTATCTCGCTTTCAGCCGAACGACGCCACGTCCGTTTCCTGCCGTTTGCGTCTGAGCACCAACCGCGAGCGCGATAAGCAAGCACGTAAAGAGGACTACGCATAATCCCGAACCGAGATTTTTATGACAACTGGGCGGTAGTCCTGCAGACAATATTCTCATTGGTAGTTTAGACGCGGGCTACGGCCCGCCATCAACTTACAGATTTGGACTGCGCGGAAACTTTAGAAACGGCAAGCGCACGCCTCGGACAAAAACTTGATCCGAACGAATCGCGGCCTGGGGCGCGAAGCCTGCGCCGCCACTCGCCGCAATCAAGTCATCCTGATCGACGCCATCGCCGCTGATTCCGATCGCGCCTACCAGCACACCATTTTTATAAAGCGGCATGCTGCCGGGAAAAATCTGAATTCCATTCGGCAGATTTGGAATCGCAGTGCACGGCGCCGCGCCGCCGCCCAAGATCGTTTCCAGGCTTGCCTTGATCAGATCGAGTTGCAGCCCAACATTGAAGACACTCCAATTATTCAACTCGGTGCTGAATGGCCCGGCGGCCGTGTTGTTTATGCCGTCCGGAAAGAATGGCCGGTGCAGAAATCCGCCAGCGCGATCCGTGAAGGCGACTGAACCGTTGAGTCCCAATCCGTCCGCCGCCGCGCGATCGACATACGATCCAAATCCAGCGGCGCGCAGCAGGCTTCCCGCATTCGCGCTGGAATAGAACGCCGCGGTCCGCGCCTTCTGCACCGCCACGTCGAAGCCAAAGACCGGCGCGTCCTGCTGGCGAAAGACACCCAGCACTACTCCGTTTTGATCCACTACTGCCATCGTGACGCGCGCGTTGCTCCCGAGCGGCTGGCGAATGGCGGCGCGAGTAATGTTGGCTTGCTGCGCGGCGTGAGAAATGATCGTGTTGACGTCCGTTGCCGTCAGAGAATTCGGGGTGACGGTCGGACTGCCGGCGAACGGAAAGAAGCGCGGGTCGACTTCGCCGGCGATGCCGCCGACAACCGCGGGTGTGAACTGCGATGGCTGTGCGCCCACGATCGGGAACATTGGATCGACTGCGCCAGGCAAGCTTCCGAAAGCGATTGTTGCAGGCGCAGGCGCGCTGGTTGCGTTCAAGTAAGTTAGTCGAATGCCATCGACCAGAATGTTGTCGCCGTGAACGAGCGAGGGCGCTTCGAATCCTCGCGTGGCAGAGACGGCGATCACCTCTTCAAACTGTTGATCAAAATCCGTGGGGTCGCGATCGACCGTGTAAACACCATCGCCTTCGATGCCGACTCCGCCGACCGCTTCGCCGTTTTTGTAAATCGGCGCGCTGCCCGGGTCGCCGCTGAGTCCCAACGGCAACGCAGGCTTCTTGATGTCCGAGCACGGCAGCGAAGAAAACTGGACGCCGTACAGAGGCCCGCCCGGACGATTATCGACGCCCGGCGGAAAATGTTCCTGGATGATGAAACCAGCCGTGCGCGAAGTGAACGCGTTACCGCGCGTGCTGAACAAGGCGGCAGTGCCGGCTTTTGAAATCGCCGCAAACTTAGCGGGCACAATCGTGCCGTCGAGTCCCGTCGTCACGAAACCAGTAAGTGGATTCGGCGTCAACGTTGGCCCCGGCCCTCCCCCGCGCAACTGTGTCGTCGCCGGCGCGCCCGTCATGCGAAACACTCCGAGCACGTTGCCTTCTTTGTCAGTGACGGCAACCGTGACTGCGCGATTCAGCGAAGAAGCGGCCGAAACAGCTTGCGCGATGACTGTCTGTACGTCGCTCGCAGTTAGCGTTCCGGCAGTGGCCGGTGCAGGTGCGGGAGGTGACATGCTCGCCGGTGTCGGCACTGCGCCTGCATCGTCCGGTGGGCCGTCGCCCACGTGGCCCATGGCGACCCGCACTCGATTACTCGCAACGCCGCGATAACTTATTCCCACGAGGACATCGCCGACGTCAGCGATGTCTTGCGGCAAACGCACGACGATTGAAGTGATCCATTCTCGGTCAGGCAATGGGCCCACGTATTCGACAGCCAGCGAATATTTGTTATGCGCGCCATCTTCCGCGGCCACGATGAAATCCGCCACGGATGCGTTGGAGGCGATGCCCGTCGCGAACAGCATCAGACGCGTCCGATTGTCATTGCCCCAACTAATTTCGGTCGTAGTTGAGAAAGGCTCGCGCTTGTGTGTAATCGATTCGACGACGACGGCGCGAGTGGAAGTCTCCTCGCTGATGAGCGTCACTGCCTTCTGTTGAGCGCGCGAATGCGGGCCCGGTGATGCGATAATTGTGGCAATGGAAAGAGAAGCCGCCAGAAGAAAATGCCAGCGCCTGCGGAAGAGCTTAGCTGTCATCCGACGTGCCACGATCGCGCGCTCGTTCGGTGGGAAGGCGCTCGAAATTTATCACTGATCCGCAGCGAGCGGAAAGTTTTTTATAATCCTGAACCCAATCGTTTAGAGGCGGGCTACCGCCCG
>JADMIO011460690.1_pt1 | contig 18740 bp, 17 predicted proteins | sample 8958161 | NCBI WGS metagenome assembly JADMIO01 (sample SAMN16585339, study PRJNA669376) | soil metagenome | isolation source: Crop rotation soil | place: USA: Cullars Rotation, Alabama | collected 2011 | reverse complement strand
GTTAAGGTGCCGGAGATGGCATCGCTGCCATTATATTGTATCCCACCGCCCCCGCCGCTCGATGCGGTTTGCGGAACCCAGCCGCCTTCGCCATCGGAGATATAATTTTTTGACTGCACCACCAACCCGTAAGTGCCGTCCGATGGATTGCCGGTGACGACGGCGGCGTAGTTGCCATCCTGATTGTAGATGATTTGCGGCGTAGGCGAAGACTGCGTGGTTTTCACCCATTGCGAGAGGCTGTTGTCATACCAGTGATCGCTGCCGGGGAGTGGATTAGCATCGGAGGCCACGCGCATGCTGCTGCCATCCTGCCAGAAGCAGGCGGTGCCGGTGGCGCTGTCGGGCAAAGAAAATCCATCTTCATATTGGGTGCCGCCGCCAAAACTGTCGATACGCGTTCCATCACTGGCGAGAATGCCTACGCCTTGTGCCCATAAAGAACCAGCAGGCACAGAATTTACTCTGCGCAGAATACTATCAGTATCCATTAGCTCTAAGTCGGTAGGAAATGGATTATCGTAGCTTACAATGCGGTTATAAGTCCCATCGAGATAGGAAACTAAATTCGATTTCTCTATGCCTGATGTATCTTGGCCTGCTGTAAATTGAGAACCTCCGAAATTATCGATTTGAGTGCCGGAGGTATTGACTACAGCAACATGCTGTGCGCCAACTGTTCCCCCAGACAATTGTGCAAGCGTGGCTGGTATCGCATAATCAGAACCGCCGCCTACATCCCTCCACTTGAACATATTAAGCGGCGATGCTGGCGAAATAACTTGGCTTCCTACGCTATAAACCGTTGTAGGGACAATGCCACTAGAATCATTTGGGCCATATAATCCGGTTGGAAGAGGCTGAGAAGTGCCAACAATGTCATAGGTGCCTGCATTGTTATAAGCCATCAAACCAGCGAGATCCGTGCCAAAATCTGCGGTAGCGCCATTCAAAACCTGGAATCCGCCGCCGAATGAGGTGATGGGATTACCATCCGTGTCTAAGATATAGGTATCAAGCCCGCGGTTGCTACCCCCGGCATGAGAGGTAAGGCCTTGTGCGGTGGAATCGAAGAGATTCGTGCTAACATTGGAAGCGATGGAAACAGGTTGCGTCACCGCTGATCCATCCACATGCGTCGGGTTATCCACCGAGCCGACGGGGGCGGTGGAGGGCGCGTTCATGATGATGGTGAGGGTGTCGGCGTCGCTCATTGTCGTGGTGTCGTAAGCGAGCGTCAGCACGTTGCCACTGATCGCGCCGCCTAAAACCGGATTGGTGTATTGGAAAATAATCGTGCCGGTGGTGGCGTTGGTAATTGCCTGCAAATAGCTCAAGTCAAGGCTTCCCAGCGCGTTAAAAGTGATGGTTTTCGCCGCCGCGTTGAACGTGTAATCGTTATAAATAAACTGTGCTGTGCCGCTCATAATAAATCCTATCCGAATGCTAAAATTAGGGCGATGACGTCTTGCTCGCTGACGCCGCCACCGCCGCCGGTTTCATCCTGCCAGACGGTGTCGAAATCCGTATCGCTCGCTTTGGCGAGTATCTGCCCGGTGGTGCCGCCCATGGGAACGCCCACACCGGGCGTTGCGCCGATGGTGAGAATGTCGATCGCCGTTTCGCTGACGACGACCACTTGTGTTTCAATGATTTCGCTGCTCACCGTGTGACCTCTTTGCTGATGAGTACTTCGCCTTCGAGGAGTCGCGTGACGACGCCCGCGCCGCTGGTGAGTTTCAAGTCATAGACGCCGCCGGTGACGGTGATCGCCGTTGTGTCGGTGGCGGAAATGGCGAGCGTAATCGTGCCCGCCGCGCCACCGAGCGTGATGCCGCCCGCTGCCGTCGAGAGGGTGAGGAATGTGGTGCTCGCATCGCGGCTTTCGCGGAATTGCAGCACGGCGGTGAATCCGGTGATATCGATGGGTGTGCCTGCGTCGTCTTTCCAGGTGAGCGTGTAGGTGAAGGTCGCGCCCTGGTAGATGGTGAAATTGTAAGTGCCGGGTGTGATGGTCATGGTCGTGGTTCCTCCTGCGATGAAATTGTCCTTATATTTTCACCGTAACCCAGGATATTTCTGTCACGGAAGGGGGAAAATCAGGATTTTTCCAAATATTTTTTTAATTTTGTTTTATTTCATTCATTTACTATCCCTGCTAAGATTTAAGGAATTTGATTCATGGGGGAAAATATGGACTTTTATCAATTGCAAGAGGGTACCGCCTCGAATGTGAGCCGGGGGCTTATTTTGACTTTGTTGAAACAGGCGGGTGAGGGAAAAGAATCACCTATAACTGTGACTGCGGATAAGGGTGCAGCCTCTTTAGAGGAAGTGCGAGTGACACTGAAAGAATTGCTGGGGACAGAGATTAAATTCACGTTGGAAGGTTCAGAAAAGCTAAGCTTCTCTATCGATGGCCAACAGCCGGAGTTCCAGCGACTCATCAAAGACTATACAAACGGAGTGCGTATTGCGGGCGAATTGAACCGGATTATCGGGCCTGGGTCGCAGTTGCTGTTTGCAGCGGGAAAGGTGGCCGTTGATGCTATTCCTGCCTATAAAAAGCAAGTTATAAAATTACAATCGAATTTACGTGGCCGTAAGGAAAACGGAGATCTGCTGACGGATGCACTACCTGTGGATACGAAAATTGAAAGATCAGGAGGGGGCGATAGCTATCAAATACTTTTGTGGGTGCCGGATGGTGTTACTACGTCAAATGCCGATAATCTCTTCTTCAATCTCGATAAATACGCCCGTGAAGCTGAAAAGCTACGGGAACGAATGATTGAAGGCAATCCAATTCCGGGGGCGGGGAATGAAAATCTGGCGGCATTATCGCAATTGGTGCGGACCATGGGCTTTGCCGTGCGCCCTTCCGCGCAGGACGCGCCCAAGAGCAATAGCATTTCCATTAATGCTAATGGGGATGACGCTTGCGAATTAGAGCGTAAGTTGAGAGGTTTATTTTATGATGCAAACGCGGAAATCCCAGGAGACAAGAAATTCGTGGTGTTGGTAAAGGTGGCGCCACAGCTTTCAGCGCAGGGGGCAAGCAGCGGAGCGGTGCTTAACAATACGCCGACTCCGTATGATGTGACTGTACATTATATCGCGAGTGCGCCCAACCAGACTAGTTTGCCAGCTTCACCGCAAGAGATTGCCGAATTTCTTGTGGCGGCGGAACAAACGAGAAGTAAAAATCGCAATTTGTATCAAAGCTCACGTACGCCAAGCTAGCCTCGCCGTTGATTGCCAGTTGCGGCAGCGCGAAAATGCGACTAAAACAAGCCATCAGCTTAACCAATGATGGCATTTATGATCCAAGGACTTTACACCGCGCTCATCACACCGTTTAAAAACGGCCAGGTGGATGAGAAAGCGTTACAAAATTTCGTCGAATGGCAAGTGGCTTCCGGCGTACATGGGCTGGTGCCGTGTGGCACCACCGGCGAATCGCCGACGTTGTCGCACGAGGAACATAACCGCGTCATCGACATGACGGTGGAGGTGGCGAAAGGCCGTGCGGCCGTGATGGCGGGTACGGGTTCCAACTCGACCGATGAGGCGATCATGACGACGAAGCATGCGAAAAAAGCGGGTGCCGATTCGGTGCTACTCATCGCGCCTTATTATAATAAGCCGACGCAGGAGGGGTTGTACCAGCATTTCAAAGCGATTCACGATGCGGTCGAGATTCCGATGATTGTCTATAACGTGCCCGGGCGCACGGTGGTAAATATTTCGGATGATACGATTGCGCGGCTTGCAACGCTTCCGAATATTGTCGGCTTAAAAGATGCGACGGGTGATTTAGCGCGCGTACATACGCTGAAACGCAAATTGCAAAAACCGTTCGCGCAGCTTTCCGGCGAAGATATGACCGCAGTGGCGTTTAATGCGATTGGCGGGGTGGGGTGCATTTCGGTGGCGTCGAACATCATGCCGAAAGAATGCGCGGCGGTGCAGAATGCTTGCCTCGCAGGCGATTTCAAAGGCGCGCTGGCGTTGCAGGATACACTCGTGCCGCTGCATGATGTGATGTTCTGCGAAACCAGCCCCGGGCCGGTGAAATATGCCGCCTCGCTCCTCGGGAAATGCACGGCAGACCTGCGTTTGCCGTTGGTGGCTATCAGTGACGCGAATAAAAAAGCAGTAGAACAAGTTTTAAGAAATTTGCGCTTGCTCTAAAGGAATTTTTCATATTAATTACTTTCCGCTCAGTTAGCTGACTATGGCCCCGAAAAAAGAAAAACCCGACGGCACGGTGGCGCTCAACCGCAAGGCATGGCGCGACTATTCCATCGAAGAAGAGTTCGAGGCCGGGTTGGTGCTGCTGGGCACCGAGGTTAAATCGTTGCGCGCCGGAAAAGCGAATATCGCGGATGCTTATGCGGGGCCCAAAGACGATGAAATCTGGTTGTTCAACGCTTCGATTACGCCCTATTCGCATGGCAACCGCCAGAACCACGAAGAGCGGCGGCCACGCAAGCTTCTTCTCCACAAAAAACAGGTGGAGAAATTGCTCGGGAAATTGAAGGTGAAGGGGGTGACGCTCGCGCCGCTGTCGCTCTATTTCAACAGCCGCGGCGTGGCGAAAATAAAGGTGGGTTTAGCCACCGGTAAAAAAGAATATGAAAAACGCGCGGATATTAAAAAGCGCGATTGGCAACGGGATAAATCGCGGATCATGCGCGAGAAGAATGGGTAGAAGGACTAAAAGACTATGCTAGATGCAATTGCTGATTTCTGGAAGCCGGTGAAACGGCTGCAGGCGCAGATGCGCTTGAAGGCGGAGGAGCTGCAAATAGGCAGCATTATCGGTTTCGGTTTTGTGCCGCAGCCGAGCCTTTCCGGTCGCCGTTTGACGGTGACGGCCATCAACACCTATAAATTCGGCCCCGACATCCTCACCTCGTTCGTGCTTACGCAGGATAAGGATGCAGGCGCGTCGATGATTATCGCGGAGACCGGCGGTGAGCAATATATCGCGGTGTCGCGCCGCATTTCGATTTCCGACCGCAACAAACTCTTTACCCATGAAGACATTGAAGCGGCGATTAAAAACGCCGACAGCACTGACATCAATGTGCGCGATATCACGCCGGAATATAAGGGCTGGGTCGCGCCGCATTACAAGCGCGAGCTGTATAATGTGAAAGGCCAGCTCTATAAGGGCGACCACCGCACCGGCCTCGTCACCGGACAATCGGCGCAGGATTTTGCGTACACGTTGTTGGTGAGCGATAACAACGAACACGCACTCGAAATCGAAAAATACGACGATGGTCGCGTCGAGGTGTATGCGACCGTCTATCGCCGCATGTCCGACGTCGGCGAAGTGACGCACCCCGCGCCGAAAGAATTGCCGCGCACCGATGTGAAACTTGTTTCCAACGGCGCAACGACCGCGTTCGAAGCGCCCGCAAAACCGGCGCCGAAGATTGAAACTGCCACGCCTGCTGCCCCGCCGCCGGAAATGAAGGAAGAGCCGGTCGCCGAGCCGGAAGAAAAACATACGGATGTGCAGGAACACGCCCACACCGCACCCATCGAACTGCCGGAATTTGAAGCGGCGGCGGTGGTGAAAAAAGAGGAAGCGGTGGAAGAAGAAGCGCCGCTGGTGCTCGAAGAAGAAAGCGCCGAACCCGTTGAAATGGTGGTCGCGGCACGGGTGGAATCTGCCGCGCTGCCTGCCAATGAAGCACCCATTACCATCCAAACAAGCAACCAACCTTATATCAAACAGGAGATCAAAGCCGTGAACAAAGAACCCAGCAATTTTGTGAATGAATCCATCGACTGCGAACTGCATGTCGCCAACAAAATCATCGACGAGGCGATCCGCCAGGAAATGCGCATCAACGACGTCGTGCGCCGCGTGATTGGCCTTCCCGTATCGCAACAGGAATCGGTGCAAATCCCCGTCACCCTCACCGACCAGGATTACGCCCTGCTCGCCATCCGCTACGGCATTTCCGGCAACGACCACGAAGCGATCAAGAAGCGCATCATTGATGATTTGGCCGATTTTTCGGGTGCGAATAAGCTGAAAAAAGCGGCGTAATTATTACTTTATCCTGAGCGAAGTCGAAGGATCGCTATCCATTTGCGAAAGATCCCTCGGCTACGCTCGGGATTTCAGTATAATATTAATTGCCCCCGTAAGCACACTCAATTCTTCCCCCGAAATCACCAGCGGCGGCGCGAGATAGACGATGTCGCCGAACGGGCGGATCCAGACATTGTGCTCTAAAAATTTCGGCCGCAGCGCATATACATCCACTTCCGGCGCCAGCTGCACCACGCCGATCGCGCCTTTCACCCGCACATCCACCACATTCGGTAAATGGCGGCAGGCTTCGAGTTCGGCGGTGAGCTGGGTTTCGATGGCGGCGACTTGCGCTGCGCGCGGTTCTTTTTCAAACACATCCAAACTCGCATTCGCCGCAGCACAAGCGAGCGCATTGCCCATGAAGGTGGGGCCGTGCATGAAGGCATCTTCGCGGTTGTCGCTGAGGAATGCGCTGAAAATTTCTTCGCTGGCGAGCGTCGCTCCCATGCCGGTCATCCCCGCCGTGAGCGCTTTTCCGAGGCACAGGATGTCGGGCGCGATGCCCGCTTCATCACACGCAAACAAACTGCCGGTGCGGTAAAATCCGGTGGCGATTTCGTCGACGATGAATAGCACCTCGTGCTTTTTGCACAGGCGGTGGATTTCGGCGAGCACATCGGCCGAGTGGAATTTCATGCCGCCCGCGCCCTGCACCAGCGGCTCGATGATAAGCCCCGCGATGGTGCCGCCGAGGCTTGCAAGCAAATTATCGAATTCGGCGAAGCTGTATTCATCGGTAGGAATCGCGATCACATATTGCTTGATGACCGAATTTTTGAACGCCTTATGCATGCCATGTTCCGGATCCGAAACCGACATGGCCCCGAGCGTGTCTCCATGATATCCGTCGTGGAAACAAATGAAACGGTCTTTGTGCGGCTTGCCGCGCTGGCGGCAATATTGCAGCGCCATTTTGAGCGCGACTTCAACGGCGGTCGAGCCGGAATCGGAGAAAAAAACACGGCTTAAGCCTTCAGGTGTAATCTCTACCAAACGCTCTGCCAGCTTCAGCGCCGGTTCGTGCACGAGGCCGCCCAGCATCACATGCGGCATGGTGCGCAGTTGTTTTTCCATCTCCGAAACGATATGCGGATGGTTGTAGCCATGGCAGGCGCTCCACCAGGAAGCGATGCCGTCGATAAGTTCGCGGCCATCTTCGAGGATAATTTTGCAGCCCTCGGTGCGCGCCACTTTTTCGGGGCTGGGCGCAGTCTGCATTTGGCAATAGGGCAGCCAAAGGGGGGAGGAGAAATCAGCCATGCGCCAGATGCGTGATCCATAGGTTCAGCAGCACCGCAATCGCCACGGCGAGCGCGAGCCAGCGCCATTTTTCACGATAAGCCACCACCAGCGCCCACAGCGAATCGATGGCAAGCAAAACGAGTGCGATGATGAGGGAGGCGCTCATTTAGGCCGCATCCGCGAGCGTATCTTGGGCGATTTCCAGAGGCATTATTCCCAGCTTGGCAAACAGCGCGCGGTCTTTATCCGCTTCCGGGTTGGCGGTGGTGAGCAGTTTTTCGCCGTAGAAAATCGAATTCGCACCCGCGAAGAAACACAGCGCCTGCATCTCCTCGCTCATCTCCTCGCGCCCGGCGGAAAGCCGTACGAACGAGGCGGGCATCATGATGCGTGCCACCGCAATCGTGCGCACAAAATCGAGCGGGTCGACACCTTCTTTGCCATAAAGCTTCGTGCCTTCGACTTGCACGAGCAGATTGATCGGCACGCTCTCCGGATGCTTGGGCAGGTTCGCCAGCTGCAGCAAAAACGATGCGCGGTCGGCCACCGATTCGCCCATGCCGACGATGCCGCCGCAGCAAACATTCATGCCCGCTTCGCGCACGTTTTCGAGCGTGTCGAGGCGCTCTTGATAGGTGCGGGTGGTGATGATCTGGCCGTAATATTCCGGGCTGGTGTCGAGATTGTGGTTGTAATAATCGAGGCCGGAATTTTTAAGCGTCTGTGCTTGGTCTTTGGTGAGCATACCGAGCGTGGCGCAACTCTCGAGGCCGAGGGCCTTCACGCCCTGAATCATCGCTACCACATTCTCGATATCGCGTTCTTTGGGCGAGCGCCATGCCGCGCCCATGCAGAAGCGCGAAGCGCCGGCATCCTTGGCTTTTTTTGCCTCGGCCAGCACTTTTTCCACTTCCATCAACTTGCTCGCTTTCACGCCGGTATCGAATTCGGCGCTTTGCGGGCAATAGGCGCAATCTTCCGCGCAGCCGCCGGTTTTGATGGAACATAAGGTGGAAACCTGCACCTTGTTGGCGTCGAAATGTTCGCGATGCAGGCTGTGCGCGCGGAACAAAAGGTCGTTAAACGGCAGCGAAAACAGCGCGAGGGCCTCGTTTTGCTGCCAATCGTGGCGGATGGTGTGTTGCATATTGAGCCTCATGGTTTATAGATTTTTAGACTATGCCAGCTTTAGACGCAATTCTTAATGAAAAAATCGCACTCCTTACCGCCAAGGGGCGAAAACGCTCGCTTATCGCGACCCAGCGCGAGGATGGCGTGTTTATCACGCGCGGGGGCAAACGGCTGGTGTCGATGAGCTGCAACGATTATTTCGGGCTATCGCAGCATCCAGAAGTTATCGAGGCCGCCTGCGCGGCCACCAAAAAATACGGCGCGGGCGCGGGCGCATCGCGGCTGGTGTCGGGCAACCATCTCCTTTATGAAAAGTTGGAGGCGATGCTCGCTGCGGAAAAAGGCACTGAGGCGGCAATTGTTTTTGGCAGCGGATACCTTGCGAATCTCGGTACGATTCCGGCGCTGGTGGGCAAGAACGACCTCATCCTCGCCGATAAATTCGCGCATGCCTGCATGCTCGATGCGGCGCAGCTTTCCGGCGCGACGGTTTTGCGTTTCGCACATAACAACATGTCGCATTTGCGGCTGCTGCTCGAGGCGAATCGGAGCGAGCACCAGCATTGCCTCATTCTCACCGAAACCGTATTCTCCATGGATGGCGACCGCGCGCCGCTGGCGGAAATTCAAGCGCTGGCGGCGGAGTTTGATGGGTGGGTGATGACGGACGGTGCGCATTGTGTCACCCCCGCGCAGGCGGGGGTCCATTCGCATACCCAAATGGGCACCCTCTCCAAATCTCTGGGCAGCTATGGCGGTTATGTGTGCGGCAGCCGCACGCTGATCGATTATTTGCAGACGGCGGCGCGCAGTGTGATTTATTCCACTGCCCTGCCACCCGCTAGCATCGCAGCGGCGATTGCGGGGATGGAGATTTTACAGCGCGATGAAAACTTACGCACAAAACCTCTCGCCAACGCGCAATATTTTACGCAATTGCTCGGCATCAAACTTGCCGAAAGCGCGATTGTGCCGGTGATATTGGAAGAAAATGAGAAGGCGCTGAAAGCTTCGGCCATGCTGGAAGAAGCAGGGTTTTATGTCGCCGCCATTCGCCCGCCGACGGTGCCGGAAAATACTGCGCGGCTGCGCTTTGCATTCTCGGCATTGTATACCAAAGCGCAGATTGAAAAAGCGGCGGAATTATTGCTCACGCAAGGATTCGTATGCGCACCGTAACTCTCTCCGGCTGGGGGCAGCCGCATGATGCTCTGGCGCAACTCGTTCCGGGGGCGGAACATATTGATTATGCCCATGCGGCGAATGCCACCGAGGCGATGCGGATGCTGGCAGCGCACCAGCCAGAGCGCATCATCGGCTGGTCGCTCGGTGGGCAGCTGGCGGTGCGCGCCATTGCCGCGAAAATGATTCAACCAAAACAATTGGTGCTGATCGCTGTGCCTTATCAGTTTGTGGCGGGTGATGCGCTGGGGCGCGAAACGTTTGCCAAATTTTTTGCGAATTATCAGGCGAACCCGCGCCGAACTTTGCACAAGGCGTGGGAGCTTTTGCATTATGAAGATGCGCGCTCAGATTACATTGCCGACCAGCTCGCGGCGCTCGATAAAGATGCGGTGCTGGCGAAAGATTGGCTGCGCTGGCTGTCGCTGCTCGAACATTTCAGTTGCGAGGCGCTCGATTTCAACCATTTCCCGAATACGCTGCTGGTGCATGGCAAGCGCGACAAGGTGGTGGAGCCGTCGCAATCGGCGCGCATGGCGGCGCGCATCAAGAATTCGCGATTGGAATTATGGGAAGATTGCGGGCATGCACCGCATTGGCATGATGCGGCACGGCTGCGCACGTTGATCGAAAGCCACCAGCATGTTTGAACAACGCCGCATCGCGGAAGATTTCGGTAAAGCGGCGGCGCGCTATGCATCGCATGCCGGGCTGCAGGAAAAAATCGGCGAAAAATTGGTGGCAAGTGCCACGCCATTTATTGCGCCGGGTGCATTGCTGCTGGATGTGGGGGCGGGGAGTGGCGCAGTAACTGGGCGCTGGCCGTGTGCGCGGAAAGTGGCGCTGGATATGGCGTTTGGCATGTGCCGGGAAGCGTCTGCGCAGTTTCCAGCCATAAATGCGACGGCGGAAACTTTGCCGATTCGCGATGCGGCGGTGGAGGCGGTAGCGTCGAATTTGATGCTGCAATGGATTCCGCATCCGGAACGATTTTTCGCCGAAAGTTTTCGCGTACTTAAAAAAGGCGGAATATTTGCCGTCTCTACCTTTGCAGAAGGAACGCTTTGCGAATTGCAGCAGGCATTTTCTGCGGCGGGTGAGCGTGGGCGGGTGAGTGAATTCCTGGATGATGGCGCATTGGTGCGGCACATGGAGCGGGCAGGATTTGAAATACTCGCGAAACAATGCAAAATAATGCATGAGCCCTATCGCGATGTGAGGGAATTATGCGCGCAGCTTCGCGCTATTGGCGCTGTCAATAAGCGTGCCGACCGCCCGCGCGGGTTACTCACGCCGCGTGTGATGCGGCGGGTGGAGGCGGCGTATCCCAAAACGCAAAGTGCTATTCAGGCGAGTTGGTGCGTGTTACAGCTGGTGGCGAGGAAAATATGACACAAAAATATTTCATCACCTCTTCCGGCACTGGCGTTGGTAAAACATTGGTGACGACGACGCTTGCTTATCAGCTACGCATGGCAGGAAAGCGGGTGAGCGCGCTGAAACCGGTGATTAGCGGCTATGTGGAAGGGGATCGCGCCAGCGATACCGCGCAGTTGCTCGCCGCGCAGAATATCGCGGTGAATCTGCCCAATATCGACGCGATTTCGCCGTGGCGGTTCGCGCTGCCGCTGGCACCGAGCGTCGCGGCAGAGCGCGAGGGAAGGGAGATCGTGTTTCCCGAATTGCTGGAATTTTGCAACGTGCCGCGTATCAGCGATATCACGCTCATCGAGGCGGCAGGCGGGGTGATGACGCCGCTTGACCCTGTGCATACGATGCTCGATTGGGCGGAGGCGCTTCAATGCCCGGCGATTTTAGTGGTGGGCACCTATCTCGGGGCACTCAGCGATACGCTGGCGGCGGGTGAAGTGCTGCAGGCGCGTGGTGTGCCCGTGCAGGCGGTGATCGTGAGTGAGAGCACCAACCCCGCGATGAGCGTGCAGGAAACGGCGCGCCACTTGCAGCCTTTTATGTCTTATGCAAACTATATCGCCGCGCTGCCGCATGTTGCCGGGGGAGACGATTTATGGCAAGATGTGGCGGATTTAACCTGGATACTCACATGAAATTCGACCTCGATGCCGTGTTGCGCTATGTGACTTTGCGGCCGCGTAAAGTGAGCGAAGAAGAAAAACGCCACGGCACTTTTAACCGCCGGATGATCGCGGCCACCATCGATGCGCTGCTGGTTACCGCGCTGATTTCGCCGGTGGTAGATATGGTGTTCCTTAAAACCTATGGCACGACGAATATCACCATCCAGGATATAGTTACCCATGCGAACGCGCAGACCGACAGCGCCCAGGCGGTGCATGCATTTTTAAGCGAGCTGCAATCGTCGGGCTTGCTGGAGCGGCTGGTGGTGAATTTCAAATGGCAGGTGTTCGTGTTCGGGATTTACACGACGCTGTGCTGGCATTACTGGGCGGCGACGCCGGGGAAATTATTGTGCGGCCTTAAAATCATCGATGCGAAAACGGGTGCGCCGATGAAAGATTGGCAGAGCATTTTGCGATTCCTGGGGTATTTTATTTCGTCGCTACCGCTAGGCTTGGGGTTTTTCTGGATCGGCCTCAACAAAAAACGCCGCGGCTGGCATGATTACTTGGCCGGGACGATGGTGGTGCGTAGTAGTTCGGTGGTTGAGGTGGTTTGGAAGTGGTTGCGTGGGGTGAAGCGGTAATTGCGCCAGCCCTCCTACGCTCACTTCGTGAGCTACGAAGGGCACTCCTTCGCCCAAGATGCGGTTCCGTGCGTCTTACGCCAAGTGGCGTAAGCCACCCGAAGCCCGCAGGGCGAAGGGTGGTGGCTCGAGAGGGATTTGAACCCCCGACCAAGGGATTATGATTCCCCTGCTCTACCACTGAGCTACCGAGCCATTGCTACTATCGCTTGTTGCGAATGCTGGCTTTCCTAGCCTCCGTTGCTCACGTACTGATGTACGCTGCGCTACGGGTCTAGGAAAGCCAACATTCTCACTGGCGCGCTACCGCAATGCGTCGCACGCCCTGAAAGTGCTGGGGGTTTTTGGCACAAAGGGGATAAAAATCAAGAAAAAACTGCTTGAAGGCCGCGAATCACGGGTATAGATGGGAGCCTAGATTGAAGGAGACGCCCTATGCACCCGCCTTTTACCCTTGGATTATTGCAGATGCGCTATGCGGGGACGCCGCAGGTGATGCTTTCGCATGCGGTTTCGATGCTGGAAGAGGCGGCGAGCAAGGGGGTGAAACTGGCGGTGATGCCGGAGCTGTTCCGCACCGATTATTTCTGCCAGAAGCTCGACCAGAAGAATTTTGACCTCGCCGAGCCGATCGATGGTGAAACTACCAAAGCATTACAAGCGGTTGCCAAGAAAACCGGCATGGTGATCGTAAATTCGATTTATGAGAAAGCGGCGGCAGGACTATATTATAACACTATCGTAATCCTTGGCTCTGGCGGCGAGATTTTGGGTAGCTACCGCAAAATGCATATTCCGCATGATCCGCTGTTTGAGGAAAAATATTATTTCGCGCCGGGCGATATGGGGTTCAAATCGGTGCCTACCACGGTTGCGAAAATTGGGCCGCTGATTTGCTGGGACCAGTGGTATCCGGAAGCGGCGCGGCTGACCGCTTTGGCGGGCGCGGAGATTTTATGCTATCCGACCGCGATTGGCTGGCATCCGGCGGAAAAAGCCGAGTGGGGTGCGGCACAGGTTTCTGCGTGGGAAACGGCGCAACGGGCGCATGCGATCGCCAATGGGGTGTTTGTGGCGGCGTGCAATCGCGTCGGGCATGAAAAAACTGTGGGCGAGGGGCTGGAATTTTTCGGGCATAGTTTTATTTGCGACCCGTATGGGCGCATGCTCGCGGTCGGCAGCCATGACAAGGAAGAAATCGTCACCGCCGAAATCGATTTATCGCTCATCGAATATGTGCGGCGCAACTGGCCGTTTCTGCGCGATCGGCGCGTCGATGCCTATGGCGGCATCACCCAGCGCTGGGGACAATGATGCATCCCTGAAAGGGACAAAAGCAGCGCTTGGCAAGCCGTAAGTTCTCGGATAGTTTCCTCTTATTCCATTCGGCAAGGGGACAATCGCTATGGCAAAAAATGCGGCATCGAGTACGGCAAAAGTAGACGCAAATACCTTGCCGCTTTTCTTCAAAAAACCGGCAGCGGTGGATGCCGCGCGGCATGGCGAAGCGGGCCTGAAACCCCAGGAAAATATGGGGTTTGCGGCGAATACCAATTCCATATTTATCAACATGGTCGAATTTCCTGAGGCAGCGAAATATTACCCGATCGTATTCAGCGATGGCGATGCGCCGATGCCTGCGGTGATTGCCGGCCTCGAGAATAAAAATTATTTTGTAGGCGCCGACAAACGTTGGAAAAAAGATACGTACATTCCCGCTTATGTGCGCCGCTATCCGTTTGTGTTCATGGAAATGCCGGATAGCGAGGAATATATTTTATGCGTGGATGAGGCCGCCGAGCATTTCCAGAAAAAAGCCGGCAAGAACGATTTGCCGCTTTATGTCGGCGGCACGCCGTCGGAGCTGGCGCTGAATGCGCTCGATTTCTGCCGCGCTTTCCAGCAGCAATACGACATCACGCGCGAATTTTCTGCGGCGGTGAAAGCGGCGGGGCTGCTTACCTCCACGCGGTCGGATGCAAAATTGCAGAACGGGCGCGAGATCCGCATGTCGGGTTTTCAGGTAATCGACGAGGCAAAATTCAGCAAGCTTCCCGAGCTCACCATTATGGAATTTCATAAAAAAGGCTGGCTGCCGGCGCTGTATTTCATGCTGATGTCGGCGACCAACTGGCGTAATTTGATCGCGCTTGCGGCGGAGGTTGAGAAGTAAAGCTTCATGATGGCAGGTGGTACTCACCGCAGATGTTTGTTAGCAGGGATCTTAGCGCAAGTAGTGCTCATTACCCTGGTGGGAACCACTGTCGCCAGCGCGCAGGTGGCGATACCTCCTTCGGCAGAAGTAGGCCAAGTGGAGAAGCGCTTCCAGCCAGCGCCGGAGCCGATGGAAGGCGGTGAAATCGGACTGCCTATTCCCGGTGCGCCGAAGGGCATTTCCAAGGAGCGGCAAGCAAAACTCAGCCGGATAAAATTTGTGCTGAAGGAAGTGCAGGTCGATGGCGCGACCGTTTTCAGCAAAGCGCAGCTCGAAGAACATTATTCCTATCTGTATGGCGAGCCGATTTCGCTGATGGATGCCAACCGAATCGCCCAGAGCCTCACCAAGAAATACCAGGATGCCGGTTATGTGCTGTCGCAGGCGGTGGTGCCGCAGCAGGAAATGGAAAAGGGTGTGCTGCATATCCGCGTGATCGAAGGGTTCGTCGGCAGCGTTGTGATCGAGGGCGAGGTGAAAAGCGAGGGCGAGCGGGCGTTGATACGCAGCTATCTCGATAATGTGCTGGCGCAAAAACCGGTGACGATGGCAGTGATGGAGCGCAATTTGCTGCTCATCAAAGACCTGCCGGGGGTGACGGTGAAAGGGCTACTCAGACCGTCGCCCGGGCAGTTTGGTGCGGCGGAGCTGGTGGTGACACTCACGCGCACGGCGCTCGAAGCCTCCTTCTCGCTGGATAATCGCGGCAGCAAATATATCGGGCCGTGGCAATATAGCGGCGTGGTGGCGGCGAATTCCTTGTTCGGCTTGTATGACCGCACGCAGCTTCGCCTCACTACCAGCAGCCCGACCAGTGAACTACGCTCGTTCGAATTGCAGCATGAGGAAATGCTCGGCAACCAGGGCACCAAGCTCACATTACTCGCATCGCGCAGTGAAACACAGCCGGGCGATTCGCTAAAAACGACCGATATCGTCGGCGTGTCGGATTCGCTAGAGGCGAAGCTTTCGCACCCCTTCATCCGCACGCGCCAGCAAACCTTGACCGGTCGTGTGCTGTTTGATTTTCATAACTCCACCACCGATGTGTTCCACGACCTGCCCTTTACCGAAGACCGGCTGCGGGTTTTGCGCGCGGGCGGAAGCTATAATTTCGTCGATCGCTGGCTGGGTAACGATTTGCTCGATGTGCAGGCGGGCCGGGGCCTCAATATATTCAACGCTACCGACGAGGGCACGCACCGCACCAACACCAATGGCGTCAGCGATTTTACCAAGGTGAATGTCGATGTATCGCATCTGCATCCCTTGCCCAATAATTTTTCGCTGTTCGCCGCCGCCAGCGGGCAATATTCCTTTGATCCGCTCTTGGTGTCCGAGCAGTTCGCACTGGGCGGGAGCAATTTCGGCGTGGGGTATGACCCTTCAGAAGTGCTGGGCGACCAAGGGATTGCAGGCAAGATCGAGCTGCGTTACAGCCGGACGGTGGGTGTGCGCTATTTCAATGCGTACCAGCTGTTCGGCTCCTATGATATCGGCCGCGCGTGGATTTTAAAAGGCGGGCAGAATGCGAACGATAAGCGCAGCCTCTCTTCGCTGGGAATGGGCATCCGCACGAGCTTCACCGAAATGCTCTCCGGTTCGCTGGAGGCAGGACTACCGCTTACCAAGCCCGCCAGTAACCAAGGCGATCATGGTCACGATCCAAGAATATTTTTTGGATTGTCAGCGCGCTACTAGCGCTTATTAATACATAATTCTCCACCCATATATCAATATATTGATATTAATAGATAATTATAATCATTATCTTTATAAGACCATTTGAAATTAACCATTTTATTTGTTAAAATAATTAATAAATTACCGCTTTATTAGCAATTCACGGAGCCCTATGCGCACATCGCGAATATCGCCTCTCTCACGCTTCCGGCTGCAAAGCACTACGGTGCTGACGGGCATGCTTGCGATTATGGCCATGGGCAAACATGCCTATGCGCTGCCCAGCGGCGGGAATGTGGTGGGCGGTAGTGCGGCGATTGTCACCGGCGGCGTGAATACCAACGTCACCCAGGCCACGCAACGCGCGCTCATCGAGTGGAATAATTTCAATATCGGCGCTGGCGAATCGGTGCATTTCATCCAGCCTTCTTCTTCGGCGGTGGCGTTGAACCGTGTGGTGGGTAGCACGTCCGCCTCGCAGATCAATGGTGTGTTGCAGGCGAACGGCAATGTCATCATCGTGAACCCCGAAGGCGTGATGTTCGGCGCGGGCGCGAATGTGAATGTCGGCGGGCTGGTCGCGACCACGGCGGATATCAGCAATAGCAATTTCATGAACGGCAATTTGGTGTTCGACCGTGCGGGCAATCCGAACGCCACCATCCGCAACGATGGCAATATCCATGTGGCACCCGGTGGGCTGGCGCTGATGGTGGGGCCGAATGTGACCAATAACGGACTGATCGACGCGACGCTCGGTAAAGCACAGCTTGCTTCCGGCGATACGTTTACCGTCGATTTATATGGCGACGGGCTGCTCAGCTTGCAGGCGAGCAGCAAGCTTACCAATCAAGTGGTGAGCAATAACGGCCGCATTAAAGCGAATGGCGGGCATGTGCTGCTGACGGCAGCGGATGCGCAGAATGCAGTGAACAGCGTCATCAATATGGATGGGCTGATTGAAGCCGACAGCATCGGTACGAAAAAAGGCAAAGTGGTATTAAGCAGCGGCAAAGGCACAACGCTGGTGTCCGGCAAAATTTCCGCGCAGGGCAAAAATACGGGTGAAGTCGGCGGCGGCGTGGATGTGCTGGGCGGCAATGTGGCGATGATGGCAGGTTCGCTTATCAACGTATCGGGCGATGCTGGCGGCGGCAAGATTCGCGTCGGCGGCGATTTCCATGGCGGCAATGCGATTCCCACCGCGCAGAATACGGTGGTGCAAAGCGGCAGCAATTTATTGGCCAATGCGGTGACCTCCGGCGATGGCGGGCAGGTGTCGGTATGGGCGGATAATAATACTTTATTCGCGGGCAGCATCGAAGCGACCGGTGGCAAGCTCGGCGGCAATGGCGGCTTCGTCGAAACTTCGGGCAAGGAATATCTCGATGCGATTGGGCTCGTGAATGCGAGCGCATCGATGGGGCAAGGCGGTACGTGGCTGCTCGATCCGAGCAACATTACCATCACCGATACGCCGAACAGCGATAATAATGTCACCGGCAATCCGATTTTCACCAGCACGGCGAACGGCGCGCGGGTGAGCGTGAAAAGCATCCAGGATAATTTGAATCTGGGCACCAATGTCAGCATCACCACCAGCGCCGGCAGCCCGAATAATGAAGCCGGTAACATCACGGTGGCCAGCGACATCAGCAAAACCGGCGGCGCGGATGCGGGCCTCACTTTAAGCGCGCATAATAATATTATACTGAATAGCGGTGTAGACATCACTTCCAGCAGCGGCAAACTGAATGTGACACTGAATTCCAATAAGGATGCCAGCGGCGGCGGTGCGCTTGTGATGAATAGTGGCTCGTCCATCCGCAGCAATGGCGGCGATATTACCCTGGGCGGCGGCGCGAACCCGCTTACTACCGCCGCGAAGGGCAACAGCAGCAGCGTGATTGGGGTCAATCTCGATGGCAGTACACTCGATGCGGCGGGCGGTAATATTTCCATTCGCGGTGCGGGCTTTTCCACCCCGTCCAATAATAATTATGGTGTGGCGCTACAAAATGGCGCGGTGGTGAAAACCAGCGGTGCAGGTACGGTGAACATCACCGGGGATGGCGGCACCGGCGGCGCCAGCGATGGGAATTACGGTGTGTATCTCACCGGCAGCGGCACGAAGGTAAGCACGGAAAATGGCGCGCTTACCATTAAAGGCACCGGCGGCAGCAATAATAATGCGAACAGCGACCAGAATGCGGGCATACGCCAGAGCAATAACGCGACCGTCACGTCAACCGGCAGTGGTACCATCAGCATGACCGGCATCGCCGGCGGCGACAAAAACGTGGCCGATGGCAATGTCGGCATCATGTTCGATACAGGCGTGAATACAGTAAGCAGCGCAAGCGGCGATATTACGCTCGCCACCGATACGCTGAGCTTATCGGATACGCTCGATGTGCACACCAGCGGCACGGCAACGGTGCAGCCTACCACTGCCAATACCACCATCGGCGTAGCAGGTGCGGCGG
>JADMIO011356728.1_pt1 | contig 18741 bp, 10 predicted proteins | sample 8958161 | NCBI WGS metagenome assembly JADMIO01 (sample SAMN16585339, study PRJNA669376) | soil metagenome | isolation source: Crop rotation soil | place: USA: Cullars Rotation, Alabama | collected 2011 | reverse complement strand
CGCGACAACTTGTCCACGTGGAATTCTAAGCTTAGGATCCCAATGTGCTGGAAAGATAGGAATCCTGCAGAAAGATCCCCAGGTCGTGGTTCAGCGTGGTCGAGTATTCAAGCGGGAAGTTGTTGATCACCGCTCGACACTGCGTGGCCGCTCCGGAGGCAATGGCCGCCGCCGTGATCGCGCCAATGGGTGTTGTAGGGTGACACGGACGGCTCGTCGCAGTGAACGGGAAACTGCTCGACGTAGGAAACAGTGACGAGAACTGAGCGGCGGGCAGGGTGCCCGTCGGGAAGATTACGTTGAAGTTCTCGTCCCGGCTTCCAGTGGGGTAGGTCTGCCCGAGGTGAGCATTGACGTCTCCCGATTGCAGGAACTTGCCCTTCTTGAGCGAGAACCCCAGTTTCGCGTGATGCTGGCCGGTCACATACGACACCGACCCCTGATACGACTGGCTCAGCGGAAACTGGATGTACGGGGTCGGTGCGGCTTTCGCGACGCCGGCAAAGCCGCCCGTCGCCGAGTGCGGCGCGTACGCGAACCACGCAGGCGTCCACGGTTCTTTGTGCAACCCGTCACCGCAACAGAGATCGCCGAACGTCGTGGCGCCGGGAACGTCGCCGGTCGTATAGGGCAGTATCTTGTTGGATGCCGCGTCCTCCGGCTGGTAGTTGATGCGGTAGTACTCGGTGTTTTGCGCAAAGCCGCCGTCGATGAGGAGCTTGCTGCTCAGCGTTCCTGTGTACTTCGCCGACATGGTTGCGAAGTTGGGCGACGACCAGACCTGCGCGGTGGTTTCGGGATCGTCGTTCGGTGACATCGCATGGCCGCGATACCAGAACGTGCGCTCGTAGTACGTGCTGAACTTGTGCTTCGGGCTCACCTGATAGGTGAGCCGCACTGCCGCGTTGCGCGAGTAGTTGTCGTCCACGCCCTGGGTGCCGTCGTCGAAAAACGTATTCGGGACGGTGTTGACCGGCTGCAGATCGCGCGCGGAGACGAAGAACCACAGCTTGTCTCTCTTGATCGGCCCGCCCTCAGTGATGCTGAGATCGCTGATCCGTTCCACGCGATTGATGGCCGGGTCGCCGTTCCTGTCCTTCGGCAGCCCCCACAACTGGAAACGTTCTGAATAGTTGTCCCCCTGAAGTTCGCCGGGACGATAGATGGCGGCCGCGGTGCCGCTGAACCGGTTGCCGCCTTCCTTCGGAATCAGGTTGACGACGACGCCGCCGCCTGAGCGCTCCGCGTCGATGCCAGCCGTCTGATAGCTCATCTCCTGGAAGTTGGCCTCGTTCACATAGGGCTGGACCGAACCGTTGCCCGACAGTGCATTCAGTACCATGCCGTCGACCATGAGGGTGTTGTTGTTGGAGCCGACCGAGCCTGCGCGCATCGACATGTAGGTCGGCATGCCCGAGGCCGAGCCACCAACGTCGGGTGCGCTCAGCGACACTCCCAGCACCAGCTGTCCGAGGCCCCAGGTGGTCTTGGTCACCGGCATGTTGTCGATCGCGTCACGATCGAGCACCGCGACATGGTCCGCGCTCTGCACGTCGACAATCGGCGCCGCGCCCGTCACCGTGATTGTTTCTGCCAGCGTGCCGACCTTCATCTTGACGTCGAGCCGCGCGTTGAAGTCGGTCAGCAGTTGGTACGCGGAGCGCTCGACGGTGGCGAAGCCTTCCAGCGTGTATGTAATCGAGTAGGCCCCTGGGCGCAGATCCACGAATCGGTACTGGCCGCTGCCATCGGTCATCGTTTCCCTGGAGCCCTCGATCATCACGGGGCTCGCGATCTTCACGGTGACACCGGGCAGGACAGCGTCCGAGTTGTCCTTCACCGTTCCGCTGATGGAACTTTGTGCGATGGCCGACGCCGCCACGCTCAACAGCAAGGCGGTGAACACCCAAGAGAGCCCGACCTCTTTCCGAGTCATAGACACCTCTTTGTCATTGACGCGACACCAGCAGTGCGAACTTTGGCTTCGACCGCGCGGAGGATAGAAGAGCGGAACCCACAAACGAAGGGAACTTCGACGTCAATATGATGCCAATCGTGTGGCAGAGGAGAGGGCGTTGACTGATCGAACTCATTGAACCGCCTCCAACGCTGATGAGGCACGGGCTCGAGCGAGCCTAACTGGCTTGCGCGCGCAACCCTCGCACCGTGTCGGGCAGCAGGAGCGAGATCGTGGTGCCTTTATCGAGCTCGCTGCGCGCACTCACTGAGCCGCCGTGCCGTTCGACAATCGTCTTGACGATCGAGAGCCCCGAGACCGCTGCCCTTGACCGGTGCGAGCGCTCGGACGCGGGTACACCTTCCTCTGATCTTCAACCGGTTCCACAGCGCTTCCTTTCTCTCCTGCCACCGCCCACGAGCGGCCTGACCGGCCACGACGAATGACGATCACGACGAAGGCGGCGGCGCCCGTCAGTAGAGGCTCCGGTGCGGAATGAAGTGCCGATTCCCCATTCCTCCAGGGGCGCAAACTTATAGCCGGCGCCGCGAGCCGTCAATACTCGCTTCGGTTGAGTCGGATCGTCTTCGACCTTCCGCAGGCCCTCACGAGGCTGTCGACCACGCGGTCATCGACAAACACTTCCGGCTGCCATACTTTTGCGATGATCTCGGCCCTGCTGAAGACGATGTAGGGGTTGCACGCCAGCAGATAGATCCCGGCGAATTCCTGCGTGGTCAGATGCACTTCCCGCTCGTTGCGGAAGACGCGTCGTGTCGCCGGGTCGATCGCGAGTCCTTTCGCGCTGACGATTCGCCGTGCCGTGCCCGCGATGCCAGGCCGCCGCGCTTCCCGGCGCCGAACCAGCGCGCTGGCCCTCGCCACGAACTCGTGAACGCCGAACGGCTTGGTCACGTAGTCGTCTGCGCCGCTCTCGAGGCCGAGGACCTTGTCCGACTCTTCGTGCCTGGCCGTGAGCATCAGAATGGGCACGTCGTGGTTCGGCCCCTGACGCCGCACAGCTCTGCAGAGCCTGACCCCGTCCATGCTGGGAAGACCGAGGTCGAGCGCGTCTTTCCCGCTGCACAGCGTCAGCAGTCATAGCCAGCGAGATCGAGATGAAAGCACACCAGATCCCTGATGGGCTCCTCGTCCTCGACGATCAGCACGCGCCGGACTCGGGTATCGCCTGCTTCCGCCATCCGTGCTTCCATGCCTCAACGTGCGCCCGCACTTTGTGCCGGCTAGTATGCGGCTGCCGCGAGTGTTTCGAACGCAATTTCAGCGGGGAATGCTGCGTGGCTCGCACATTAGGGCGGACTGGAGCGGCCGCCGCGCTCATTTGCAGTTCATGAACCCGAAGACGAAATACCGCCCATCCGGTCGCTCTTCCCATCCCTCATAGGCCGGAGCCACATTCTGCCCGCTCGTGTACGACAACGACTGCGCAACGAGTCCGGGCGCCCGCGCAGATGACTATTCCGAAAAGAGCCGACGCCGCGAGGATGGTTCTCGTGGCTGCTGACTTCCCGAGGATCGCTGCTGCTTCTGCTTGGCCACCACGCTGCAGAGAAGGGCAGCCGATGTACACGTCCTTCTCCGGGTTCTTCGCGATCCTCCGCGGGTGTCGGGAACCGTCAGGTCCATCTCGGGCACGAAGACCGGGACCTGCGTCGGGATGAACGAGAAGACAAAGCGCTGAGCACGGGGAACGATCGAGTCGAACAGGGAATGGCCCTCGCGGCTGCCGCCCCGAGGCACTTCGTCGCCGTGCAGGACGTTCTGGCGCGTCAAGTGCCCCGTCGCGCCGACGAGGCAGCGCCTAACCAGCGCTTGCAGCCGACGCCGGCGCGAAGATCGAAATCGACGCGGCGTCCAGGTACTCGGGGTGGTCAACTTCTTCGGTATATGGAGCGCATACCGCAAGACTCGTGCGGAGCTCCAGGGCGACGATGGCCCGTGCGCGGCCGTCGGGTCGATGCAGGGCACGCAGGACCTGATACCGCCGTCCCGTTTGACACGCTTCGATCGGGCCCTGGACGCTCGATGGCATCGATAACCAACACGTCGATCGGCCCTCGACTATCCTCCAACCTCACTCCGCGCTGCTCGTTCGACGACAAGGAGACGCAAACTGTTCGTGTTCGAGTGGCGCGTCCATTCAAAAGTGTGTGTCGGCCGCGCCGAATGCGTGCGTTCCGGACATTCCTGAAGACTGCGGCAGCGGAGAACGCACAAACGTGTTGATCCACCACGTCGAGAGGCGGCGTGGCCGCGCGCAATCAATCGGCCCGCATAATAAGGATGCATTCTTCACGGTTTCCTGATTGACCTGCGAGTGTTCGTGATGGCCGTGCTCTTGCTGTCTGCCCGTCGCAACTGCTTGCACCCGATGATCGTTCAGCGAGAGGTGCGGGCGATCAGGTATCGGTATGCTCTCTCGTTTGGCAGTCGTGTCATGCGCGGCCGCGGCCTCGGCGGTGGCACTGGGAATTACGTGGGCGCCATCCGGAGAAAAAAACGGGACGCCGCCCTCACTTGCCGCGGCGCGCATCGGCGACCGCACACTGACCCTGGCTGAACTCGACGAAGAGTGGGAGCGTGGGGATCCCGATGAGCACAAGGCGGTGCTGCAGCAGATGTACGAAGGCCGTCGCAACGCCTTCGATCGTCTCCTCGGTGCCGGCCTGATCGAGGATGCCGCGCGCGCCAGGGGCGTGTCGCCGGCGGAGTTCATCGGCCGGGAAGTGCAGCGCCGCGCCCGTCCTGTCGGTGAACGCGAGGTGCAGGCGTTCTATCGCGCCAACGTCGAACGCCTCAACGGCGCCCCGCTCAACGAACTCGAGCATTCCATCCGCTCTGCGCTCGAGCAGAAAAACCGCGAGAGCGCGATCGCCACGCTGGTCGCGGAGCTCCGACAGGCTGGCCCGGCCGTCCGCCTGCTGATCGACCCGCCGGCCCGCACCGTACCCGTGACCGACCACGACCCGGTGCGCGGCGATCGCCACGCCCAGGTGACGATTGTGACGTTCTCGGATTTCCAGTGTCCCTTCTGCGCCAGGCTCGAGCCTGTGCTCGAGACGGTGCGCGCGACGTACGGCGACAGTGTCCGCATCGTCTGGAAAGACTTCCCTCTGCAGTCCATTCATCCCGAGAGTTTCAAGGCCGCCGAAGCGAGTCACTGCGCGGCGGAGCAGGGCCGATACTGGGAATTCCACGACCGGTTGTTCGCACATCAGCAGAAGATGGACATCGACGCGCTGAGAGCGCACGCGACCGCGCTCGGTCTCGACACTGTTCAGTTCTCGTCGTGTCTCGACTCATCGAGATATGCATCCGCCGTTCAGGAGAGTCTCGAGAGTGGCGTCAGTATCGGTGTCCAGGCGACACCCACGGTCTTTGTCAACGGCCGAGTACTGTCCGGCGCGCCGTCGATCGACGAGTTCACCAGTGTCATCGACAAGGAGTTCGAGCGCGCTGGCGCGACCAGCCAGAGAACTCCAGGCATATCGCCTGCGCAGTCGTACTGAGTCTCGACAACCGTTTCGGTCCGTTCCCTGTCATCCCATTCGTGCCGCCACTCACGGCGGTGCGGCCTCGGCGCGTACGCGCGAGCGCGCGCATTTCCATCCTCCAGCCAATCGCACGCTCTCCATCGCACGTCCACTATTCACATCTTCATCGGGCGACTCTGACAACTGTGTTCCGAACGAGTGCGGGCAGCGCACAGTTCTGTCGGTCGCCCATGATGATGACGAGCGCGCCGCACTTGTGCGCATGTCGCCACAGTCGAAGACTCCGCGCGTGCGCGCGAGTCGATCTCCTCCCCCATGACGTGCGGCGTCGCCGCGCGACAGATCTGTTGTCGACAATCGACATCATCAGCAATGGCGCCCTGCACGCGATCCGACAACAGTGTCCGTGTTGATCGCGTGATCACGAACACTCGTGTTCATCGCGTCGAGATCGATGCGACGCGATCGACGCGCATCCTCACCGCGTGCGATCGCGATCGATCACGGATTTTGCTGGCGAATTCACGTGCGCGTGCATCTGCGGTGCGTGTGATCGCGAGTGCGCTCGACGCGCTGGAACACTCGTTGCAGATTCTTAACGCATCACACGGACGCATCGCACGACGAACCGTCGCCAGTGATGCGCCCTGACCTGTCGCACTCGCGTCAGTGCCTGGAGGACAGGATGCTGAGGATCACTCTCTTCGTGCTCACACTGCTTGCGGCAACCGCGTCGATCGCCGGGGCTCAGACCAACAGCGCAATCACCGGCGTCGTCATCGACGAGACGGGCCTGGTGCTGCCCGGTGTCACCGTCGAGGCCTCGAGTCCGGCGCTGATCGAGAAGATGCGCTCGGCGGTGACCGACGAGCAGGGGGCGTACAAGATCGCCGACCTGCGCGCCGGTGTCTACGCCGTCACATTCACCCTGGAAGGGTTCAGCACGCTGAAACGCGCGGAGATCGAGATCACCGCGGGGTTCACGGCCACTGTGAACGGCAAGATGCGGTTGGGCACACTCGGCGAGCAGATCACGGTCATCGGCGGTGCGCCGTTGCTGGACGTGCAGAGCGTCGTCCAGGGCCGCGTGGTCACGCGCGACGTCATTGACATGGTGCCGACCGGCAACCGTTCGTGGTCGGCACTGGCGATGCTCGTGCCCGGTGCCAGGGTGAGTGGCGGCGCCAACGTCGGCGGGACGACGTCGGCGCAGGCGGCTGCCACCATCCACGGCAGCCGCGTGCAGGAGTCGATGATGCTGTTCGACGGCATGCGCTACAACCAGGGCGTTGGCACGGGCGGCGTGCGCAACGCGCTCAGCGCCAACGACGGCAACGTCGAGCAAATCAGCTTCTCGACGGCGGCAATCTCGGCCGAAAGCGAAGTGGGCGGATTCGTCCACAACATCATCCCGAAAGAGGGCGGCAACCGGTTCAGCGGCTCGCTTGCCATGAACTATTCGGGCAGCGGCATGCAGTGGGACAACCTCGACCCGAACCTGTCCCAGGGTCAGCTGACGCCGGACGCCATCCACAAGACGTGGGACTTCAACCCGGCGCTGGGCGGACCGATCGCCAAGGACACGTTGTGGTTCTTCATGGCCTATCGCAACTGGGGCTACGAGCGGCAGGTCGCCAACCGGTTCTTCAACCAGACCCCTGAGGGCCTGGCCTACATCCCCGACCTGACGCGGCCGGCGATGGACTATCAACAGAAGATCGACCGTAACCTGCGCCTGACGTACAAGACAACGGAGCGCAGCAAGCTGTCGGCCTACTACGCCAACCAGGCCGACCTCGGCGACTACCGCTACGGCAACCGTCTGACGTCGCCGGAGGCGCTGCAGTACCTCCGCCAGAATCCGAACTACATCGCGCAGAGCCGCTGGTCGATGGCCATGTCGAAGGTGCTGGTCGATGCCGGGTTCACGTTCGTCAACAACGATTTCCTGTTCACGCCCAATCTGAACAACGACTGGTCGCTGCCCGGTATCACCGAGTTGAGCACGGGCGTGATCTGGCGCAATCCGACGGGCACCTGGGGGCACAACGCCAGCCATCAGACCAACATCACCGGCTCGGTCACCTACGTCACCGGCTCGCACTCGTTCAAGGCCGGTGGCCTGTTCCTCACAGCCAACGTGGGACAGAGCCTGGACGCGGCCGGCGACGGCACCAGCTGGCGGTTCTCCAACGGGAAGCCGAGCGCCGTCGTGGTGTATGCGACGCCACTGCACTACTACGAGGACCTGAACGCCCAGGTGGGCATCTACACGCAGGACCAGTGGACGATGGACCGGCTGACGCTCAACCTCGGCGTCCGCTTCGACTCCTACAACGCGTCGGTGCCCGAGCAGAGCCAGGGCGCCGGCCCGTGGACGCCGACGCGCGACCTCACCTTCCCGGAGGTCGAGCACGTGCCGAACTGGCGCGACTGGATGCCGCGCATCGGCGCGGCGTACGACCTGTTTGGCAACGGCCGCACGGCGATCAAGGGCACGTTCAGCAAGTACGTCTTCGGCCCCGAGCTCGTCACGTATACGCGGCTCGCGAATCCCTCGGCCGCGATCGCCACCTCCGCGACGCGGACGTGGAATGACGTCAACACCGACTTCATCCCCCAGGAGACGGAGCTGGGACCGATCAGCGCGAAAGACTTCGGGACGCCGCGCATCACGCAGCGCTACGACCCGGATGTCAACAACGGCTGGAACAAGCGCGGCGCCAACTGGGAGATCTCCGGCACGATTGATCACACGCTGTCCGCCGGCGTGACCGGCAGCGCGTCGTACTATCACCGCTGGTGGAAAAATCTCACGGCCACTCAGAACACCGCGCTGAGCGCGAGTGACTTCGATCCGTATTGCGTCACCGCCCCCATCGACGACCGGCTGCCCGGCGGCGGCGGGAACACCGTGTGCGGGTTCTACGACGTGACGCCGACGAAGTTCGGCCTCACCGACAACGTCATCTCGATGACGGACAATTTCGGCGAACAGCGCGATTCCTACGACGGGCTCGACCTGTCGTTGAACGTCCGGCTGCCGAAGGGAGCGACGATTTCCGGCGGGACCAACACGGAGCGGTTCAAGAGCAACTTCTGCTTCAGCGAGAACGATCCGTCCATCACCCCCTCCACGCTCACCGGCATTGTCGTGCAGACGGGCCGCTCGCTCACGGACTGCGACGTGGTGGCGCCGTGGCAGACGCAGTTCAAGATGTACGGCGTCTATCCGCTGCCGTGGTACGGACTGACCTTCAGCGCGGCGTTTCAGAGCGCGCCCGGACCCGAGATCACGGCCAGCTACTCCGCGCCGAACTCGGCGATCGCGCCGACGCTGGGGCGCAACCTCTCGGCCGGCGCCACCGCCACCGCCACCGTGCAGCTCGTCCCCGCGAGCACGCTCTATGGGGACCGGTTCAACCAGGTTGATGTCCGCCTCACGAAGAGCCTCCGGCTTGGCGGTGCGGACATTCAGGGAACGTTCGATCTCTACAACCTGCTCAACTCCAACACCACGCTGACCTACAACAACACGTACGGGCCGGTGTGGCTGGCGCCGACGAGCATCATGGTCGGCCGGCTGGCGAAGATCGGCGTTCAGCTGCGGTTCTGAAGGACGTCGGCGCACCACGAACCATCACCACCTCGCTGCCGGGATCGCGCAGCACAAGCAGAAGGAGCCCAGTGATGTCAGGAATGACCCGGCGCTCGTTCGTGAATCGAGCGAGCGCCTTCACCGCCGCCGGTGTCGCAGCCGCATATGCACCTGGCAGCCCCGCTGACCTGAGCGCGTTCGCTCAGGAGCGGCCGGCCACCGCCGCGCCGGCCTTGACGCCGGACCGCTTCGACTATTCGCCCATCATCGACCGGCCCGTCATCAAGTGGCCGAACAACGCGCGCGTTGCGCTCTGGGTCGCGCCGAACGTGGAGTTCTACGAGTACACGCCGCTCAGCCGGCCGACGCAGCCGGACATCGCGAGCTACTCCTACCGTGACTACGGCAACCGCGTCGGGTTCTGGCGGATGCTCGAGGTCACCGACAAGCACAACATCCGCTGCTGCGTCTGCCTGAACGGCGCGGTCCTCGACCACTGCACGGAAGTCCGCGACGCCATGGTCACGCGCAACTGGGACTACATGGCGCACGGCTTCTACAACACCCGGCCGATCACCGACTACACCATCGACCAGGAGCGCGCGTACTGGCGCGACATGATCGATTCGGTCAAGAAACACACCGGCAAGACGCTCAAGGGGCGGCTGGGCGCAGGCGGCGGCAACACGATCAACACGCCCGACCTCATGGCGGAATTCGGCCTCATCTATCACACCGACTGGCTCATGGACGACCAGCCGTTCCCGCTCAAGGTGAAGAGCGGCGCGAAGTTCATCCACGTGCCATACAGCTATCAGCTCAACGACGCCATCGTGCCGGGCCAGTACCGCGACGCGGCCTATTTCGCCCAGATGATCAAGGACCAGTTCGACGTGCTCTACGAAGAGGGCGCCCAGAGCGGCAAGGTGATGTGCATTTCGCTGCATCCGTTCTGGATCGGCAAGCCGCACCGGGCCAAGTACCTGGACGAGGCCCTCACCTACATCAAGCAGCACGACCAGGTCTGGTACACCACGGCCGATGACATTGCCGACTACTACATGAAGAACTGCTACGACTCCGTGCTCGCTTATGTGAACCAGCAGAAGCAGAAGGGACTCGCGTGATGCCTGGACAAAGAACCTACGGACAGGACCAGGGCTACTACGACTGGTCTCCGATCATCAATCGCAAGCCGCTGAAGTGGCCCGGTGACGCCCGCGTCGCCCTGGTCGTGATCGTCAACCTGGAACATTGGGACTGGCAGCTGCCGGCCGATGTGCCGGGCGCGCCGGCCGGACCCTTCCGGCCGCCACTCGCCGACTACTCGCAGCACGAATACGGGAACCGCGTCGGTGTCTTCCGCATCCTGAAGATTCTCGAGAGACACGGCATCAAGCCGACGATCGCCATGGACAAGTCGGTCGCCGACTTGAACCCGTTTCTCGTGGCCGAGTGCAAGAAGCGGAAACTCGAAGTGATGGCGCACGGCATCTCGTCGCGGCGCCCGCTGTACGCGGGCATGTCGACCGACGTCGAACGCGCCTACATCAAGGAGTCGATCGCATCGGTGACCAAGGCGATGGGCGCGGCTCCGGTGGGTTGGCTCGGGCCCGACTATACCGAGACCATGAACACGCCCAACCTGCTCGCCGCCGAGGGGATTCGCTACGTCTGCGACTGGGCGAATGACGAGCAGCCCTACAAGATGAAGGTCCCGCAGGGCGAGCTGTACTCCATCGGCGTCGACTACGACCTCGACGACATGTTCATTCACTGGACCGGCCGGCGGCTCATCGACGAGTACCGGCAGATCATGGTGGATCAGTTCGACGGCCTCTACCGTGACGGCGCCACAAGCGGACGGTTGATGGTCGTGAATCTCCACCCCTGGGTGATGGGCTGGCCGTGGCGCTCCAAGTATCTGGATGAGGCCATGGCGCACATCAGCAAGTTCCCGAGCGTCTGGAAGGCCAATCCGTCGGAGATTCTCGACTGGTACAAGGTGAACGGCACCATCTGAGGCGTGCCTCCTCTCGAACGTGTCTTCATGGGGCGTGGACCACTATGTTCAAACAACTGAAAGCCACCCGACCGCTCTTTCTCCTGGCCATCGTCGTCGTCCTGGCATCGACGGCGCCGTTCGCCCTTCAGACCGGCGCGCAGGCGCCGTTCCGTGTCGAAGAGTCGACGATCGCGAGCGTGCATGCCGCCATTCGATCGGGGCGCACGACGTGCCGGCAGGTCGTCCAGCAGTACATCGACCGCGCCAAGGCCTACAACGGCGTGTGCACGTCGCTCGTGACTCCCGATGGTGCGCCTGTGACGGCCGCCAAAGGTTACGTTCGCGCCGGTACTCCGCTCGTCTACCCGACCGCCACGGTCAGGGCGTCGACCGTCTTCCCGGATCTCGACAAGTACAAGGGCCTGCCGCTCGAGTACGGACGCATGGAACAGACGATGTCCGATCCGGGCGTGATGCACCAGATGGGCATGCGCGTCGGCATTCCCAATGCCGGCCAGCTGAACGCGCTGGAGACGCTCAACATCCGGGGCGAACGCTCGATCACGTGCAAGGGCGCCTTCGACGCGCATCCCTCGACAGGGCCGCTGCCGCCCGGGGCGCCCGCACCGTGTGAGATGTTTCGCCGGCAGCCCGACGCGCTCGAGCGCGCCGCGGAACTGGACGCGCAGTACGGCAGCAACCCCGATCTCGAATCGATGCCGCTCTACTGCATCACGGCCGCCTTCAAGGACCCGTACGACACGAAGGACATGCGCACGACCGCGAACAACGACGTCAACTTCGCCATGGACGTGCCGCCGTTCGACTCGACCATCGTCGCCCAGCTGCGCGCGAAGGGCGCGATCATCTACGCCAAGTCGGTCGCCGCCGAGTTCAACGGCGGTCCCGGCGATCCTGGCGGCGACGCCAAGGCCACGACCGCCGTGGTCAACGGCGGCCAGCAGATGAACTCCTGGAGCGGTCAGCCGTGCAACCCGTACGACACAACCCGTGTGCCGCGCGGCACGAGCAATGGCTCGGGCGTGGCGGTAGGTGCGAACCTGGTCGCCATCGGCATCTGTGAGCAGACGGCCGCGTCGTGCCAGGGTCCGGCGTCACGCAATGGCATTGCCCTGCTCCTCACGACCAAGGGGATCACGCCGGACAGCGGCGGTATCGGCAACCAGTTCTTCCAGGACCGATCGGGTATTCACGCGCGCACCCTCGCCGACGCCGCGCGGGTGCTCGATGCGGTCCGTAACAAGGCCGGCAACTACTACGACGCGCACGATCCCTTCACCGCCATTCCGCGTGCGCTCGTGCCGGTGGCTCCCTATGCGAGCTTCTCGATCGGTGATGCCGCGCTGGCGCAGAATCCGCGGCCGCTGAAAGGCATGCGCATCGCTATCCTGCGCGAGCACATGGTGCAGCGCACGGCGAATCACGTCGCGATCTCCGAGCAGACCGACAAGGAGTTCAAGGCCATCCTGCGCGACAGACTCGGGGCGGAGCTGGTCGAGACCGTGACGCCGGATTTCCCTGACGATCCGTCGGTGCCGAACCTCACCTACAGCTTCTCGGACGCGCTCTCGGAGATCCTGCCGCGCATGATGCCGGAGATCTTTCTTCGCAAGAACGCCGACGGATCGCTGGCCTTCGCGGTGCCCGGCTACGACGTGACGTCCTACGAATACCTCATCAAGCTGAGCCAGCGGAAGGCGCCGCTGACGAAGGCCATCAACATGACGAACTTCGCGACGTTCGGCGCCTATCCGTGTTTCTCGCCGGCGTGCAGCGACGTCAGGTTCGACATCGATCGCTACCTGCTGGAGCGCGGCGACTCGCGCATCACGAACTGGAAGGCGTGGGTCGCCAACGCCAACTTCGAGGACGGAGCGTCGAAGGCCGGTGCCCAGAACTGGGCGAACCTGAAGGCGCATGCCGAAGAGGGCAAGAGCGACCGGATTGCGCGCAGCTACATCGCGCGGATGGCCCTGCTGAAGGTGATGTACGAGAACCACCTCGACGCGTTCGTGCACGCCGAGAACACGGTGCCGACGCCGAAGCTCCTCGGCCCGAACGTGGGCACGACCAGCCTCGACGGCATCACGCCGTTCTTCCAGATCCCGAAGATCGTCGTTCCGGCCGGATTCACCGGGGTCGAGGTCGCGCCGGTGTTTGCGCTCAATGCCGCCGGAACGGGCTATAGCGCCGTGCTGCCGCCCGGCGCGAAGCAGACGCCCCTGGAGCACCCGATGCCGATCGCAATCACGTTCTTCGCCGGACAGGGCGAGGAGCCGACGCTCATCAAGATCGGCACCGCATACGAGTCGGCGACGCACTATCGCAAGCCGCCGCCGGCATTCGGTCCAGTCTCGTCGAGGAACTGATTCCGCCCGCCAGGAGGGTTGGTCCTTGAAGCAGTCGATGACTGGGTTGTCCCGCCTCGCGCCGCTGCTGCTGCTCATGTCAGCAACGGCGGCGACGGGGTGCGGACACGGGGAAACGGCACGGGCGCGCGGACAGAAGCCGGCCGCACGCGAAATCCGGACGGAAGCCGTACGGCTCGATACGGTCCGGCGCGCGCTCGATGTGACCGGCACGCTGGCCGCTCAGGACGAGGTCAGCGTGTCCGCACAGACCGACGGCGTCGTCACGCGGATCCTGGTCGATCTGGGAGACGCTGTGGCCGCCGGCCAGCCGCTGGTCGAACTCGACAGCGAAAAGCTTCGCTACAGCCTCGACCAGCAGCGGGCCTCGCTCAAGCGGTCGCTCACCCGGTACGGCGCGACCGAAGCCGGTGGTCTGCCTCCAGTCGAGGACACGCCCGACGTCCGGAAGGCCGCCGCTGAACTCGCACAGGCGAAACAGTCCGCCGATCGCTCCTCGGAGCTCATGAACCGCGGCCTGATCCCACGCCAGACGTTCGACGATGCGCAGGCGGCGCTGCACGCGAGACAGGCCTCGTACGACGCGGCCGTGCAGGCTGCGAGAAACATGGCTGCCGACGTCGAACTCGCCGAGGCCACTCTGAGGCTTGCCGAGCGGCAGCTGCGCGACGCCGTCATTCGCGCGCCGTCGTCGGGGCGCGTGCAGAAGCGTCTCGTGTCCTCAGGCGAGCTCGTGAAAAACCAGACACCCGTCATGACGGTCGTCCGCATCGATACGCTCAAGGTGAAGGCGGACGTCCCGGAGCGGATGGCTCCGTGGATTCAGATCGGTCAGCCTGTATCGCTGAAGGTCGATGCCTTCCCGGACCGCAGCTTCAGTGGCACCGTCGCGCGCATCAGTCCCTCGGTCGAGCCGGGCACGCGGACGTTCGCGTTCGAGGGGGTCACGCTCAACGCCGATGGCGCCCTCAAGCCGGGCACCTTCGTTCGCGTGCACCTCGAAACGGCGCTGAACGAACAGGTGCTGACGATTCCTCACGCCGCGATGCAGTACCGCTACGGCGTCAATCGCGTCTTCGTGGTCACCGGCGATACTCTTGCGGCGCGCGAGTTGAAGCTGGGCGACCGCCGGGGCGATCGCACCGAGGTCGCAGACGGCGTCAAGGCGGGGGAGCTGATTGCCGTCACGGACGTCGACACCCTCGCCGACGGCGCAAGAGTGTCGCTGCGCGCCGACGCGGCAGCCAGATAGCCATGCTCACCGAAGTCTTCGTCCGCCGGCCGGTATTCACCACGATGCTGATGCTGGCGCTGGTCGTGCTCGGTGCGTTCTCATTCCGCGATCTCGGAGTGGATCTGTTTCCGAAAGCCGACCCGGCAACAGTGAGCGTCGCGCTGCAGCTGCCCGGCGCGAGCCCGGACGAGATGGTGACGTCGGTGATCATGCCGCTCGAGAATGCCTTGAGCGGCATCGCCGGTGTCGACCAGATGTCATCGACCGCGTCGAATGGCTCCGCCACCATTACCGTGCGGTTCGTGCTGGAGCGCGATCTCGAAGACGCGGCCAGCGCGGTGCGCGAAAAGGTATCGGGTGCGCTGAAGAACGTCCCGCCGCAGGTGCTGCCGCCGATCATCCAGAAGGCCGATCCCGACGCGGCCGCGATCATGAGCCTCGTGCTGTCGTCGAAGACCATGAGCGTGCGCACGCTCACCGAGGTGGCCGACATCCGCGTGAAGCGGCTCCTCGAATCGGTCGACGGCGTCGGAGAGGTCTCGATGAGCGGGGGCGAGCCGCGCGAAATCCACGTCGTCATCGACATCGAGAAACTGAACGCGCACGGCTTGTCCATGGATCGGGTGCGCGAGGCCATTCAGGCCGAGAACGTCGAGGTCCCTGGCGGGACGATGGAGCAGGGCGAGTGGCAGGTGGGGCTGCGCACACTCGGACGAGTCACGGCGGCCAGTCAGTTCGAGAACATCATCATCACCACCAGAAATGGCGTGCCCGTTCGAATCGCCGACGTCGGACGGGTCGAGGACAGCACCGCCACTCGCACCAGCGCGCAGTTTCTCGGCAGCGGCAATCCGGCGATCCAACTCGATATCCGGCGCGCTTCCGGCGAAAACACGATCGCGGTCATTGGCGCCGTCAAGGACAAGCTGCGATCGATCAGGCAGGGCCTGCCGAACGAAGCGTCGCTCGTCCTGACCAGCGACGACTCGGTATTCATCAACGGCTCGGTGGACTCGCTCGAGGAACACCTGCTCTGGGGCAGCCTGTTCGCCTCGTTGATTGTGTGGGTCTTCATCCGCAACTTCAGGGCGGTCATCATTTCCGCGCTGGCCATCCCAATCTCGATCGTCGCCACCTTCACGCTGATGCGGGTGATGCACTTCACGCTCAACAACATGACGCTGCTGGGCCTGACGCTCGCCGTCGGCATCGTCATCGACGACGCCATCGTCGTCCTCGAGAACATCTTCAGGTACCTCGAAGAAGGCCGGATGAAGCCCACCGACGCCGCAATACAGGCGACAAGGGAAGTGGCGCTGCCGGTCATGGCCACAACACTGTCGCTCGTCGTGATCTTCCTGCCCGTCGCGTTCATGACCGGCTACGCGGCCCGCTTCATGTACCCGTTCGGGTTGACGATGGCTTGTGCGGTCATGGTGTCGATGGTCGTGAGTTTCACCCTGACGCCGATGCTGAGTGCCAGACTGCTCCGGGCACCGGGCAGCGGAGCACCCGGGCATGCCAGTGACGGCGCCCTCCTTCGCGCCATCGACCGCTGGTACGCCGCCTCCCTCGCGTGGGCGATGGCCCATCCGCTGGTGATCATCAGTGTGTCGCTGTTGGCCGTCGCCATGACGCTCCCGCTCAATCGGGCCATCGGCCGCACGTTCGTGCCCGACGAGGACATGGGCCAGGTGACCGTGCACCTCGACACGCCTCAGGGCACGTCGATCGAGGGGACGGCCCGCATCGCCAGGGACGTCGCCGGCGAACTCGCCGGCATCGATGGCGTCGCCGAACTGCAGTATCTCGCGGGTGCCGGACGCCTGAACCACATCCATCTGTTTGCCTATCTGAAACCGCTCGATGAGCGGGATGCCTCGCAGGAAGATGTCGTGGCCGAAATCCGCAGGAGGCTCGCGTCGCGGCCCGGCATGGCGCCGTTCGTCACGGGCCGATCGGCGCTCGGCGGCGGCGAAGGCAGTTTCCCCATCCAGGCCACTCTGCAGGGACCTGATGTCGACGAGTTGTACGGTTACTCACAGACGCTCCTGGCGAAGGCACAGCAGACACCCAGCCTGATGGAAGTGAAGACGACCTACGCCACGGCGAGCCCGGAGACACACGTCATCGTCGATCGCGCGCGCGCCGCGGATCTTGGCGTTCGCATGTCGACGGTTGGCGGTCTCCTGCGGCTGATGGTGTCGGGCGACGACCAGATCTCGACGCTGCGCGAGGGAGCGGAGCAGTACCCGGTGAAAATGAGGGTGTCCGAGGAGCAGCGTCGTGACATCGAAGCACTGGGGAGACTCACGCTTCCGTCTCCGACTGCCGGGCTGGTGCGGATCGACAATCTCGCGCGCTTCGAGCGCGGACTGGGCGCCACGCAGATTCGCCGCGTGAACCGGCAGTTCAGCATCGACCTGCAGAGCGATCTCGCACCGGGGTACGCGCTGGACCAGGCGTCGAACGACGTGCGCCGTCAGATCGCGGCGCTGAAGATGCCGCCGGGCTACACGGGCCGCCTGGCCGGCCAGACGCAGATCCTCGACGAGACGACTGCCAATCTGATGCTCGCCATCGGACTGGCCAGCATCTTCGTGTACATGGTGCTCGCGGCTCAGTTCGAAAGCTTCATGCAACCGCTGATCATCATGCTGGTGCTCCCCGTGTCGGTGCCCTTCGCGCTCTTCACGCTGTGGATGACCGGGCGCACGCTCAACCTGTGGAGCGCGCTCGGCATGCTGCTCCTGCTCGGCATCGTGAAGAAGAACTCGATTCTCCAAGTGGATTACGCCAACGTGCTGCGCGCGAAGGGCGCCTCGGCCGAACGGGCGATCGTGGACGCCTGCCGCACGCGGCTGCGCCCGATCCTGATGACGACGGCGGCGATCGTTGCGGGCCTGATCCCGACGGCGATCGGTCTGGGCGTCGGCGGCGGTCAGCGTTCGGCCGTCGCGTTGACCATCATCGGCGGGCAAACGTTGTGCCTGTGTCTGACCCTGCTCCTGGTGCCGGTGGCGTACGCACAAGTGATGGCGCTCGAAGAAGCCCTGCGCACGCAGTCGCTCGCGTCGCGCGTGAAGGAACGCATCACGGCGCTCGGATTCACACCCACCGTGCGGTCGCCTCGCGGCAGCCTGTAGCACTGACTGACGTGCACGATGCACGGCACGCCTCTCGCAACAGAGATCACCAACAGCCCAACGGTCGAGGACAAGAGCGCCAGCGGGCCGCGGCATTTCAGGGCTCGCGACTCCGAAGGCCTCGGTGAAACTGCCGCGCGGCATGCGGCTCGAGCTCGTGTCGCACTCCGACCACCCCGCGGGTGACAAGCGGAATCCCAATCCGTCGGCACGGTCCACTTCGGCGGATCGGAAGGCGCATCTGCTACGATGCGCCATGATGTCTTCGGGTTCCCGCCGCAGTTCCGAAGAAGAACTGGCCGGTCTGGCGGAATCTGACCCCGCGCTCGATCTGCTGTTGCTCTTCGGCTCGCGCGCGCGCGGCGATGCGCAGCCCGACTCGGATTGGGATCTGGGCTATCTTGCGGCGCCGACGTTCGACGCGGCCGCATTTCTTGCCGCCGTTGTCGAATGTCTCCGCAGCGATCGCGTGGACCTCGTGGATCTGTCACAGGCGAGTGGCCTGTTGCGGTACCGCGCGGCTCGCGACGGCGTCGCGCTCTTCGAGCGACATCCACGCCTCGCCGAGCAGTACCGGCTGGATGCCGCCGACTTCTGGTGCGACGCGGGAGCGATTGCCACGCAGGGCTACGAGGACGTGCTCGCCGGGTTGAAGCGGTGAGCCCGTTCGATCTTGCGATTCTTGCGGAGCGGACGATGGCGGTCGAGCGGCATCTCCGCCGCGTGGCCGAGCGGCTGCCGGCGGTGGCAGGTGACCTGCGGCCGGCGACTGACGCGCCGGATGCCGTGGTGCTCCATCTGTGGCAGGCCACGCAGATCGTGATCGATCAGGCGATGGCGGCTTGCCTGGCCTTCAGGCTGGGCACGCCGGCGAGCTATGCGGACGCATTCAGACG
>JADMIO010549092.1_pt1 | contig 18741 bp, 15 predicted proteins | sample 8958161 | NCBI WGS metagenome assembly JADMIO01 (sample SAMN16585339, study PRJNA669376) | soil metagenome | isolation source: Crop rotation soil | place: USA: Cullars Rotation, Alabama | collected 2011 | reverse complement strand
CGCGCCGTTGCCGCGCGCCGCCGCTCCGGCCGCACCCTGGGCGCCGGCGATGTCGCCGCGCGCGCCGGCGGCTTTCGCCGCCTGCAGATCGCTGTCGGTCGCCGCGCGCGCGCTGCCGTTGAGGCCGCCGATCTGGCCCAGGCCGGGGATCTGCTGGCCGGCGGCGATGGCCGCGCCGAGCGCCGCCACGGCACGTCGCGGATCGCCCGACTTGCCGAGCGCAGGACCGCGCCCGCGCTCCACGGGCGCCGACTTGGCCTTGATGTCGGCACCGCGATCGATCAGCAGCTTGATGGCCTCGGCATGCCCTTCGTCGGCCGCCCACATCAGCGGCGTCGTGCCGCGAAGCGTTTCCTTCGCGTTGGGATCGGCGCCGTGATCGAGCAGCACCTTCATCGCCTCGACGTTGCCCGTGCGCGACGCGATCATCAGCGGCGTCCGGCCGGCGGGAAGCTTTTCGTTGACGTCCGCGCCGCCTTCGATGAGCGCCGAGAGCACCTTCGCATCGCCGTTGACGCTGGCGAGCCACAGCGGCGTGACGCCTTCACGCGTCGCCGCCCTGGGATCAGCGCCGGCGCGCACGAGCATCTGCACCAGGTCGCGGTCGCCGCGATAGACGGCCCAGTGGAGCGCCGTCGAGCCGTCGTTCTGCGGCGCGTTGACGTCGGCCTTCTTCGCGATCAGCGCGCGCACCACCGCGGTGTCGCCACGCATCGCCGCGTCGGCGACGTCCGATTTGCCGGCGTGCAGCGCCGGCGCAAACGCGAACACCGCGAGCGCGAGCGCTCCGACAGCCCTCAGCCCTAAGCCCTTCGCCCTGCTAGATCGCCGCAAGTTTTCCCTCGCTGTCGCCAATCTGATCCTGGGTGATGCCGTACTTGTCGAGAATCGTCAGCAGGAGGCTGCCGGTCGGCACCGTCTTGGTCGGATACGCGATGTGCCGGTTGCCGTGCACCTTGCCGTTGAGCGCGCCGACGAGCACGTGCGGCACGTCGTAGTGCACGTGCTGGTTGGAGTTGCCCATGTTGCTGCCGAAGAGGACGAGCGAGTGATCGAGCAGCGTGCCGTTGCCGTCCTTCGTCTTCGCGAGCTTGTCGACGAAGTACGCCAGCATCTTGATGTGGTACTGGTTGATCTTCGACAGCAGGGCAATCTGCCGAGGGTCTTCGCCGTGATGCGACACGCCGTGGAAGCCCGACGTCGGCGCCTCGCTCTCGGGATACGTGCGGCCCGTGAGGTCGCGCGCGAAGAGCAGCGTGCCGACGCGCGTGATGTCCGCCTGCATGGCGAGCGCGAGCAGCGAGAACTGGATCTTGATGTGCTCGTCGAAGGTCTGCGGCACGCCGGTCGGCACCGTGAAGTCGTCAGGGGCGACGCTCGACGCCTTCATCGCAATCTGCAGCCGGCGCTCGATCTCGCGGACGTTCTCCGTGTAGTCGTCGAGCCGCGCCTTGTCCGACGCGCTGACTTCGCCCTTCATGTGCGCCAGGCTGCCGGTCAGCGAATCGAGGATGCTGCGATCGCGCTTCCGGCGAGCCGCGCGAAGCTCCGCGGTGCTGCCGTCGCCGAACATCCGTTCGAACACGATCTGCGGGTTCAGTTCCATCGGCAGCGGAGAGGTCGGCGTCGCCCAGGAGATCGTGTTGGTGTAGGTGCAGCTGTAGCCTTCGCCGCAGTTGCTCGAGTTGGAGCCCGGATCCTCGACGGCGAGCTGCATCGACGGCATCAGGTTGTCGCGTCCGATCCGCTGCGCGATGATCTGATCGATCGTCGTGCCGGCGTAGACGTCCGCGCCCGTCGTCTTGCGCGGCTTGTTCGCGCAGAGGAACGCCGCGGCGACCCAGTGGTCCGCGCCCGTCGCGCCCGGCGGCGGCTCGGCCGACCGCGAGTGCAGGCCGCTCAGAATCGTCGTGTAGTCGCGGAACGGCTCGAGCGGCTTCCAGTTGAACGGGAAGTCGGGGTTCGCGCCGACCTTCTCCGGCACCCAGTAGCCCGGCGCCGCGCCGTGCGGCACGAAGCACCCGACGAACCTGGGCACCGGATTCGCCGCCGTCTGGGCCAGCGCCGTCGCCGCCGGAATCATCGAGTCGAGCAGGGGCAGCGCGAGCGTCGCCCCCGCGCTCTTCAGAATCGTCCGCCGTGAGATGTGCTTCTTTGAAATAAACATGGTTACTTTCCGTCCGCCTGAAGGCGGACGCTGCGAACGTCGGCGTTCGCTTTCTGATTCATCTGGAACTGATCGCTCTTCACGATGCCGAGAATGAGGGAGGACATCCGGTACTCGTTCGGCGCCGCGCCGCGCACGATCGCGCGGATGGTCGGCATGTCGCCGTCTTCGACGCCGCGGCCGAGCGCATACGTCATCAGCTTCTCGGCGACGACGCGCATGAACTCGTCCTGATACTTGACGAGGAACTTCCGGAGGCCGACGACGCCGTCGACTCTGGTGCCGTCGATCATCGTCTCGTTCGCGTCGATCGGGTTGCCTTCGTCCTGTGTGCGCCACGCGCCGGTCGCGTCGAAGTTTTCGAACGCGATCCCGATGGGCTCGAAGATCTTGTGGCACGACGCGCACACCGGATTCTGATGATGCCGATTCATGATGTCGCGCATCGTCGGAATCTTCAGGTTGCCGCCGGTGTCGTTGGTGACCTTTTCCTTCAGGCTCGTGTCGACGCCCGGCGGCGGATTCGGCGGTTCGACGCCGAGGAACGTCGTCTGGAACCACTTGCCGCGCGCGACCGGCGAGGTGTGGGCCGCGTTGGACGTCACCGTCAGCAGCGCGCCCTTGCCGAGCAGCCCACGGCGCATGTCGAGCTCCGGCGGCAGCGTGATGCGGCGGAACTGTGAGCCGTAGACGCCGGGAATGCCGTAGTGCTTCGCGAGCCGTTCGTTGACGAACGTGTAGTCGGCCGTCAGCAGATCGAGCGCGCTGCGGTCTTCGTGGACGATCGCGTCGAAGAACAGCTCGACTTCCTTGCGGAAGCCGAGGCGCAGGTTGTCGTCGAAGTCCGGGAAGATGTTGACGACCGGCTCGACGCTGTTCAGCCCGCGGACGTTCAGCCACTGGCCGACGAAGTTGTCGACAAGCGCCGACGACTTCGGATCCGCGAGCATCCGGCGGACCTGCTTCTCGAGCACGGCCGGCGTGCGCAGCTGTCCGCGCGCGGCGACGTCGATGAGCTCGTCGTCGGGAATGCTGCTCCAGATGAAGAACGACAGACGCGACGCGAGCGCCAGGTCGCTGATGTGATACGCCTTGCCGGCGGGGAGAGTCTTCGGCTCCGGCTCGTCGCGATAGATGAACTCGACGTCGGTCAGCACGCGCTGCAGCGCGGCTTCGATGCCGGCGTCGAACGTGCCGCCCTCGACGCGCCCTTCCTGGTAGAAGTCCATCAGCGTCTTGACGTCGGCCGCCGTCGCGGGACGCCGGTACGCGTGGCGCGCGAGGGTGGTCACGATACGGCGCGCGCACGTGTCTTCCGCGGCCTTCGCCGCGGCGGTCGCGCCGGACACGTTCGGCCGGCAGGTGAAGATCTTCCGGCGCGTCGCCGTGTCGGTCGCGCCCCTGGGGTTGAACGGGCCGTCGATCCACACCTGGCCGAGGTGCGGATAGAACATGAAGCCTGGAATCGTGCCGGGCGTGTTCATCGTCCGCTGGAACGGCCGGTTCAACTCGCTCCCGGGAATGTCGTTGGTCGCGAGGAACGTCACGCCGACGTTGTGCAGGCCCGCCTTGATCGGAATGCGCGGCGTCGCGCGCCCGCCGCTGTTGCCGCTGTTGGCGAGTTCTTTGTCCCAGTCGAACAGCTTCACGCGCTCGCCGTCGATCGTCACCTCGAGCTGCTCGCCCTTGACGCTGCCGAGCACGGCCTGGAAGTAGCCGGTGACGCCCTTCACGCGGAACGTGTATTCGCCGTCGACGGGGAATTCGTACGGAATCAGCAGGCCGCCGCGCGTGCCAAACGGCAGGCCTTCGACGTGATGGTTCTGCGCCGTGTCGCCAGGCACGTCGAACACGGCCTGCGACGGCGAGTTGACGTCGCCGATCGCGAGCCGGCTGATCTTGCCGGCGGCCGAGAGATAGGCCTCCATCAGCGCCGGCGACATCGTCAGCGCGCCGGCGATGTTGTCGAAGCCGCGCGTGGAGTCGTCGGGCGGAAGAAACTTCGTCGCGTCGATTTTCAGGTCGAGCAGATCGCGGACGGCGTTGGTGTACTCGGTGCGATTGAGACGATGCAGGCCGGGAGGAGGCAGATGCGGCGCCGCGGCTTTGTCGAGCGTCGCCTCCATGCCGCTGATAAGCGACTCCATCGTCACGGCGTCGGGCCGGCGGTTGTTGGTCGGCGGCATCATGCCCGCGCGGAGCTTGCGGACGATCTTCTCGCCGAGATCCGGATGCTGGCCGAGCGCGGCGAAGTCGACCTGATCGAGCAGGAGATTCGCCGTTTTCAGACGCGCGTTATGACACGGGACGCAGTACTGCGTGACGATCGTCTTCTGGGTCGCGGGATCGGCAGGCGTCTGCGCGGAGACAGTGGCGGCGCAGGCGGCCAGCAGCCCGATGGCAATCGGTAAGTGGTGTGATCTCAAATCGCCCGTTTCCTCGGGCGTTATTGTAGCGCGTCAGGCGGGCAGCGGTCGGGCCGCGGCCGCCGTCCGGACCCGCCGGAACGGCCACCGCTGCATGCCGTTCAGCGCGGCGGTAATGGCGAGAATCGCGGTGATCTGCAGCACCGTGTTCCGCCAGAGGCCTTCGCCCGGAGAGGTATGCGCGATCAGCATGATCGCGTAGACGTGGAGGATGAAGGCGCCGAGCGACTGCTGACCGAGCGTGATGAAGAGCTTGCCGAACGGCGCCGCGATCTTCCACAGGGCTGTAAGCAGTGCATAAGCGAGCGGCAGCGCGACGAGCAGGTTCAGCAGCCGTCCGACACCGAGCTCCTCCAGGCCGAAGTACCGCGCGTAGAGCTCTGCGAAGTAGTCGGGATCGAGCGCCGTGACGTGGAGGACCGCCGGGCCGTCCGTCCAGGGGTTGCACAACGCGAAGGCCACGAACCCGGCCGACGCGGCAATCGCCGCGATCGTCAGCGGTTTCACGCGCGCGTCGATGAACGCTGCGACGCGGTCGCGGTGATAGCCGAGCGCGAGCGCGTGGACGAAGAGCACCTGCCAGGCGAGCAGCGGAAACGACGTCTCGAATTCCGCGCCGGTCAGCGAGTGCGGCGAGATCCGGTACCACAGGAAGAGTGCCCAGCTCGCGCCGAGCACCGGAATCACTCCGACATACCGAAGGCCGAGCAGGCACGGCACGGCGGCGGCGACCAGCCATACGTACATCCCGATGATCTCGAACGACCACGGTCCCGATCGCATCAGCAGGATCTCGCCGATGTCCGCGCCGTTGCGTTCGAGCAGCGCGACCGACAGCGCGACGGCGACGAAGGCGATGTAGAGAAGGATCGTGCGGCGCGTGAGGCCCGTGACGACGCCGGACCAGTCGCCGCGCTTCAGCTTCTTCCCGTACACCATCCCGACGACGATGCCGGAAAGGACGACGAAGACTTCGGCGGCGGTCACGGTCCAGAAGCGCTCGTACGAAAACCAGCTGAGCACGGACGAGCGCTTCGAGTGATTGACGATGACGCAGACCATCGCCAGTCCCCGGAGCCAGTCGATTCGCAGATCTCTGCCCACGGCGCGGGGCAGAGCAAGGACCAGGCCGTTGGTCGCGTCCGGCTTCAGCGGGACGTCAATCGATCTTGACCCGCCGCCTGAACTGCTGGTTTTCGTTGCAGACGAACTCGATGAGCTCGGTATCCGCCATGATCTGCTGATTTATGCGGACGGTGAACGGTTTCGTGTACGCCTTCGGGTCGTCGAGCGTCACGTCGATCGTGAGGCGGCCGAAGCTCGGCCGGGTGAACCGTTCGGTAAATTTTGCATCGTGCGAGTAAGGACTGCCGCGGACGTCGAGCCATCCGTCGAACGGTCCGTCTTCGGCGCCGCGCAGGTTGTTGCTCTCGACGACGAGCGTGTCGCCGTCCCAGCGGCCGACCGAGTAGCCGTACCACTGCGGCTGAGGATCTCCCTGCTTCGGCAAGGTGCGGCCGTCGGTGTAGATCTGCCGCAGCCCGTAGTTCGCCTCGTACAGGATGAGCAGTTTGTTCTTGAGCTGGACGATCTCGCGCGGCTGGGGCTGCTGATGGAACTGCGTGAAGCCCATCGGCATGCAGTTGGCGTCGGGGTTGTCTTTGCTCTTCGCGCCGTCACGCTGCTTCAGCAGCGCGTCGGCCCACGGCGTCATGGGGAGACCGCCCTCCATGTTCGTGCCGAGGTTGCCGAACGTCGCGACGGGCGGCGTGCCTGGCGGCGGCGGCGGAGGCGGCGTCGCGTTCGCGCCGCGCCCGCGTCCTCGGCCGTCGGCCGGCGCGCGCGTCCACAAGCCTGACAGATCCGGATGGCCATCGGCGGTGCGCGGCGTCGGCGCGTCGAGGTTCACCTGGCCGTTCGGCAGGCGCGGCACGGTGGGGTCCGCACGTTTGTCCCATTGCGCCAGCACGAGCGTCGACGAAGCGGCGACCACTCCGGCAACCAGAAGCATCCTGCATTTCATGCCGCGCATCCTAGCACGGGATCTTGATAGGATGCCGGTCGATGCATCCGCTTGCTGCACGCGCACTCGCTCTTCGTCCGCTCCTCGAAGCCAACGCCGCTGACACCGATCGCCTGCGCCGTCTGCCGGACGCAAACGTGCAGGCGTTGAAGGACGCCGGATTGTGCCGCCTGATGGTGCCGAAGCGGTTCGGCGGCCATCAGACCGACATCCATACATATATAGAGATCATGGAGGCGCTCGGCCGCGGCTGCGGATCGACCTCGTGGGTCGCGAGCCTGATCAACGTCTGCTGCTGGCTCGCGAGCCTGTTTCCCGAGCGCGCGCAGCAGGACGTGTGGGGCGGCAATCGCGACGCGTGGATTGCCGGTTCGCTCGCGCCGCACGGCAACGCCGTCGAGGTCGACGGCGGCTGGCGCGTGACGGGACGATGGATGTGGGCGTCGGGGTGCATGCACGCGCAGTGGGCGGCGTGCGGCATCCATATGAACGACGCGAACGGCCAGACGATCAACTTCGGCCTCTCGCTGATGCCGATGTCCGAGCTGACGATCGAGGACACGTGGCACATGGCCGGCATGAAGGGGACCGGCAGCAACACGATCGTCGCGAAGGACGTCTTCGTGCCCGAGCACCGCTTCCTGCCGTATCCGGCCGCGTTCGGCGGGACCTATCGCACGGAGTTCGCCGACGAGATCGTCTACCGCGTCGCGCTCGTGCCGGTGACGATTCTCATTCTCGTCGGCTCGCAGCTCGGCATGGCGCAGTCGGCGCTCGAACACGTCGTCGAGAAGGCGCCGCAGCGGCCCGTGACGCATACCAACTACGCGAAGCAGCGCGAGTCGACCGGGTTCCAGATCCTGCTCGGTGAAGCGGCGATGAAGATCGACACGGCGCGCCTGCACGCGTACCGCGCCGCCGACGATCTCGATCGGGCGGCCGCCGCCGGGCGCCATCCGGATCTGGTCGAACGCGCGCGCGTGCGCGCCGATTCCGCGCTCGTGGCGAAATACTGCCGCGAGGCGGTGGAGATTCTCGTCTCGGCCCACGGCACGTCGAGCATGGCGGACGCGAACAAGCTTCAGCGTCTCTGGCGCGACATCCACGTCGCCAGCCGCCACGCGATCACCGAGTGGCAGGTGAACCTCGAGATCTACGGCAAGGCGCTGCTCGACGTGGAGCCGAACATCACGCCGCTGATCTAGAAGTTCACCGTCAAGTTAATCCGCGCAAACCGCGGCGCGATGACGCTCGTCGGACGCATGTACGTCGCGCCGTTGGTCGCGAAGTCGTACGCTTCCTGATACGTGTTGCCGGTGTTGGTGTTGAACAGGTTGTAGAGATCGATGCCGATGTCGGCGCGCCGCGTGCCGAATGTCAGCACCTTCGCGAATCGCATGTCGACCTGCGTGATGCGATCCCCGTACAGCTGTCCGGTGGTCAGGAGGTTGACGTTGGTGATGCCGTTGGCGAGGCCGCCCGACGGCAGGCGGCCGAGCGTCGCCAGGACGACGGTGTTGGGGACGTTGTAGGTCGCGTTGCGCGACGCGCCGTTGGTGGCGGAGTTGGATCCCATGCCGATGTTCGCGTTCGGGACCGAGCGGATGTTCGTGCTGACGAGCACGTCGATCTTCGGCACCGTGTACGCCGCCAGCCCGCGGAACAGCGTCGCAAACGGCTCGGTGATGTCGCACGAGCTGACCGGCTGGTTGACGCCGGCGACGAGGAGCAGCTCGGGAAGCGCGGCGTAGAGCGCGCACGTGTTCGCGACGCCGCGTCCGGTGGTCGTGCCGCCCTGAATCGTGAAGCCGTTCCGCATGCGCGCCACCAGGTTCGTCGTCACGCCGTGCCAGTACTGCGTGCGCGCCGGCGCGTAGTCGGTTTCGAACGTCTGATAGAGATTCGCGCCGCGCAGGCCCGCGGCCTGCGACACCAGCTCGTACGAGAGCGCCTGCCCGCTGGCGGGCAGCGCCGCGTTCTGCGGCGCCGTGATCGTCCACTTGTCGTAATCGGCGGCGGTCGTCAGCGTGTTGTCCGTCACGAAGAAGTTGCCGAACCAGCGGCGGTTGTAGCCGACCTCGAGCGAGACGCGCGGCATCAGCTGCTGCTGGATCGACGCGCCGAACTGCCAGTCGTACGGCCGCACGCCCCAGCCGCGCAGGATGTCGGGATTGACCGTCGACAGCGTCGGGTTGAGGCTGCCGAAGTTCAGGTTGGTGCCCGTGAGCGCCGCGCAGCTGTCGCCGCCTGTCGCGAGGCTGTTCTGCGCCGCCGGGCTCGCGATGTTGCAGTCGACGATCTTGTTGTTGTTGCCGTCGACCCAGCCCCGGTTCGACACCGACGTGACGGTGCGCAGCGCGCGGTTGTTGGCCCAGTAGTTTTCGTCGTTGGTCGCGGCCTGGAGATACTTGCCGACGTTGACGCGGACGGCGGTCGTGCCGTTGCCGTGGACGTCGTACGCGACGCCGAAGCGCGGCGTGATGTCGTTGTAGCCGGCGACGCTGACCGTTTCGTCGAAGCTGATCGGCTGCGGATTGAACCGCGACGTCAGCGTCGTCCCGTTGTGATCGGCCGGCGCCCAGCTCCACGCGCGATCGAAGCGGACCGCGGCCTGGACCGTCAGGCGTCCCCGCGTCCACTGGTCCTGCGCGAAGAGCGCCTGCGTTTCGGTGCGGTCGTTCTGTTCCCAGCGCGGCGCCAGGTAGTAGCCGAAGCCGTTCGGCACGCCGTTGTTGAACAGGTACCGCATCTGCGTCGTGTTGGCGACGCGGCCCTGCAGCGACTTCTGGTACGAACCCTGGTAGCCGACCTTCACGCTGTGCGCGCCGGTGACGTACGACGCGGTGAAGCGGTAGTTCGTGGGGCTCGCGTCGTTGTCCGCGAACGCGAAGCCGAGCGGATCGTACAGACCGCGGTACGTGTAGTTGGCCTGTCCGTAGATCGTGGAGGACTCGGTGACGGGAATGAGGCTGTTCAAGCCGTCGGGCGGCACTTCGCCGAAGCCCGCCCACAGGTACTGGAAGCGCGAATAGCCGGCTTCGAGCAGCATGCGGCTCGTCACGGGCGAGGTCCACGTCGCCTGCGTCACGTTGTAGGGCAGATCGTGATAGCCGGGAAACGACTCGGGGGATGAGGTCGTCGTGCCGACGCCGATCCAGTCGGCGCCGCGCGTGCGGCAGCCGTCGCCGGTCGTGGTGATCGTCGACCCGGAACATCGATGCTGATGCTCGTGCGAGAACGTGACGCGGTTGCGCGGCGTGAGCTGACTCGTCAGGCGGATCGACTCGATCGATCGCGCGTCCGCGCTGCGGACGTCGACGTTGGGATCGCGCGCCCACGTCCACTTCGTCGCATCGCCGGCATTGAGATTCGCGAACGCGCCCTGCACGGGCGCGATGGTGGAGTACTTGCGGAGGTTCGCGAAGAACCACAGCCGGTCACGCTTGATCGGTCCGCCGCCGGATCCGCTGATGTCCCACGAGCTGATGACGCCCGCCGGCTGGAGCAGGCCGTAGCCGATCAGCGTGTCGTTGAGGTTGTTGCCCGTCGACCATCTGCCGGCGCCGCTGTAGAAGCCCGTGCCCTTGAAGGTATTGCCGCCCGACTTCGGCACGAGGTTGACCTGCGGTCCGCCGTTCTCGGCTTCGCCGAGCGCGCCCGAGACGAGCACCTGCAGTTCGTCCGCGTTGGGCGTGTCGTAGATAAAGGTGGAGACGCCGCCGCCGTTGAACGACGCGGCGACCGGCAGGCCGTCGATCATCATGCGGCCTTCGTTCGCCCGGCCGCCGTTGGCGGTGAACATCGCCATGAACGGCGTGACGGCCGCGGGGCCGTTCCCCTGCACCTGCAGTCCCGGCAGCGCCGACAGGAGCGCTCCATATGTCCGCGTCGCCGGAAGCGCGGCGATGGTGTCGTTGCTCAGCACGGCCTGATGCCGCGCGCTCTGCGTGTCGACGATGGGCGTCTCGCCGGTGACGGTGATCGTTTCCTCGACCGATCCCACGCGCATGTCGGCGTTGATCGCGATGACACCGGATCCGCTGACCGCGATCGCTTCGCGCTTCACCGTCGTGAAGCCGGTCAGCGTAAATGTGAGCGTGTACGTGCCGGGCGTGAGCTCGGTGATGCGGTACTGGCCGGTGCCGTCGGTGACGGCCGAGCGGACCTTGGCGATGAGCGCGGGACTCGAAGCTTCGACGGTCACGCCGGGCAGCACCGCCTCCGACGCGTCGCGAACGACGCCGGCGAGCGTGGCCTGTGCGAACACGAACGTGGGGCAGAGCAGGAGAAGAGCAGCGAGGATCGACGCGGACCGGAGTCGTCTCATGCGAAGGGCCTCCTCAAGCGCAGACCCTACGCTTACGGTTGTCTTAGATCAATCAGGAAGCGCGAACAAATCGCGATTGCAGTGAAACGTGAAGTGGGACTACACGTAAGGGAGTGACCGTCACCCTCGACACAAGGAGGAGCTCATGCATATGACGACTCGACACGCCGTGCTCACCGCCGCGATTGGAGCCGCGTTCGTCCTGACGGCGGGCCACGCGCATGCGCAGCGGAAAGACCCGCTGCTCGGCAACTGGCAGCTCGACCTCGCGAAATCGACGTTCACCGCGGCGGCCGCGCCCGCGAAACGTCTCATGATGTTCACGGCCGTCCCCAACGGCCTCACCGAAACGATCACGACGACGACGGCGGGGAATGCGGAGGTGACGTACAAGCTCGTCTACACCGCGAAGTTCGACGGCAAGGACTATCCGGCCGACGTCGCGTCGGCGTTCAACACGATTTCGATGAGGCGGATCGACGCAAGCAGCGTCGAGCGGCTCGGAAAAGTGAAAGGGCAGGTCGTCCAGACAGAGACCTACACGGTCTCGCCAGACGGCAAGACGCTGACGGTCAAGCAGGAGGGGACCAACAACGGCGTGCCCTTCAAGAGCACGCAGGTGTTCGAACGGGCGACGTCGTAAGACCGTCGCGGGAACCCTGGAACCTCGTGATCACCACGGCATGGTGCGTTTCGTGTACTGACGGCCGATCTCCGCGGCCCGCTGGCTCGCGGGCCCGACCATCACGCCTTCTTTGATCATGTCGACGACGTTGGTCGGGTTCATCGCGTTGAGGAAGAAGATGTGATTCGCTTTGCAGGCCGCGAAGACCTTCGCGCGCGCGGCCTGCATCTTCGGATCGCGATCGGCGTTCGGCCCGCGGACGCCGAGCGACAACGCCATGTCGCCGGGTCCCCATTCGGCGAATCCGACGCCGGGGATTTTCAGATTCTCTTCGGCGTTGGCGAGCGCGTACTTGTCTTCGAGCTTGACGCCAAACAGCAGCTCGCCATTCGGGTTGAGCGGCCACGCGTCGGCCTTGTCCTCGTACTCCTGGACGCTGACGCCCCAGATCTGCGCCGCGGTGGGCGAGCCGTGCGCGCCGCGACGGCCTTCCGAGAGTCCCTGGCCGACGCCCTGCTGGTGAATCGGCAGCCGCGACATCTCGATGAAGGCGCGAATGGCGCCCGGCGTGTCGGCATGCGTGAGCATGATCCCGTGGACGCCGGTCGCGAGCACCTGGCTGAACATCCACGCGTTCGCGCGGACCGCGGCTTCGTCGATGCCGTTCACCGGCACGTTGACGATGACGGCGGGCGTGCGGTGGCCGCTCTTCGTCGGCCCGCCGGCGACGAGGCCTTTCATGTATTCGGCGAGGCCCTTGACGTCGTAGGGCGCGTGCTCCATGTCGTAGCTGATGTAGTCCGCGTAGGTCTGCGCGTCGGCTTTGCCGGCGTCGAACGTCCCCTCGGTGCCGTTGTGCGAGCCCGTGTAGTAGATCGGCTGGCCGGCTTCCAGCAGCTCGATGGCTCTATTGATGTGTTTTGGTGATTTGGCGATGGGCGACTGGGCGAAGAGCGACGCCGAAAACGCGGCAACGACGACGGCAACAAGGCGTGCTCTCATGTCTTCCTCGATCCTGAGCTGTAGTCGCAGGCCTCGAGGCCTGCGAGCCCTGCGCCGGAGTATATAAATGATGCGTTGCCGGATGTCGTATTATTCCTGCGGCAGGAGTTAACCCCATGAAAAGGTTTGTGGTCGCGTTCGTCGCGGCCGTGTCGGTCGCGATCGTGTCCCTGGCTGGACAGGCGGCGCAGCAGGCAGGGCAGGCAGGACAGCAGCAGGCGCCGGCGGGGCAGCAGGGCCGCCGCGGGTTTGGCCGCGCCAACACGCCGACGTTCCCGGGGCCGCCGGCCGGCATGGAAAAGCTCCCGCTGGATCTCTTCAACTCGAAGAATTTCTACAAAGACCGCGCCCTCTGGTCCGACAAGCGCTACTTCCGCTGCAACACGCCGCGGCAGATCACCGACATCTGGACGTCGCGCCGCATCGGCGACAACCCGCCGAACTCGGCGTCGTGGGGCGACTGCAGCGAGGACTACCCGCGCGACAAGATCGTCAGCCACCTGCCGTACAAGAGCGCAAAGGAACACTGGGACGCGCTGATGGCGGAGGCGAAGAAAAACGGCGGGCCGACGCAGTACTCGCGCACCAACATGCCGCCCGACTGGGACGGCTGGTACCAGCGCGACCCCGCCGACGCGAGCTCGCAGTGGATGTGGGGCACGATCAACCAGGTGCCGACGATCCTGTCGCTGCTCACGCCCGAGTATCAGAAGCGCATGGTGCAGATGAACTACCACGAAGGCGTCGACAACGCGCCGCAGTGGGAGGCATCCTTCTGCTATCCCGAAGGCTACCTGCGCTGGTGGACGCAGGCCTCCGGCGGCGGCAACTTCCAGCTGATCACGTCGCCGACGCAGGTGCAGCTCATGTCCGGCGTCGCGGCGAATTTCTTCCGGCAGTTCCTCGTCGGCCGCCAGCACGTGCAGAAGGTGCCGCAGTGGTACGGCGAGTCGATCGCCTTCTGGGACAAGGACAAGCTCGTCGTCTGGACGGCGAACGTCCAGGCGTGGACGATCTCGCATTCCATGTTCGAGTTCAGCGGCAAGCTCGAGACCATCGAGACGTACGTGCCGCGCCGCGACGCGGCCGGCAACTTCCTCGGCCTGACCGGCGAGACGTGGTTCTACGACGACGACGCGTTCGTCCAGCCGCTCTACGACCTGATGCACTACAACCGCGTCGCGCGGATGGACGACCCGAATCGCCGCTACACGTACATCGAATGCCTCAGCAACCTGCGCAACACCAACGGGCGACCGACGCAGCTGACCGCCGCGGATCCGCGGTTCATCGACTACTACGGCCGGCCATGGGCGCAGAACTGGGAGAAGTACTTCGAGGTCGGATGGGACAAGCCCGACGACGCGCTGCCGAAAGACGTACTGGATGTACTGGACCAGCTCGATAAGAGGAAGTAGTGGTTCAGGGTTCAGGGTTCAAGGTTCAAGGAGAGTCCATGAAGAAAGGGTTACTCGCGATCGCAGCTGTGGCGGTCTTTGCCGTGCCGGCGCTCGCGCATCATTCGTTCGCGATGTTCGACCAGACGAAGACCGTCACCTGGACTGGCGTCGCGACGCAGTTCGTCGCGCAGGCGAACCACGCCGAGCTGCACTTCGTGCCGCTCGGGCCCGACGGCAAGGCGATGCGCGACAAGGACGGCAAGCCGGTGAGCTGGGGCGTCGAGATGGCGGGCGCGGCGGCGGTCGCGCAGCAGGGCATCACGGTGCAGGCGTTTCCCGCCGGCACCGTGTTCAGCGTCCATCTCAACCCGTTGCGTGACGGCGGCAACTTCGGATCGCGCGTCGGCGCGATTGCCAAGTGCCCGAAGGGCAGGTTCCCGGCGCCGGGCAAGAACTGCGACTCGGTGGAAGGCGCGGAGATCCTCGGCGGCGCGACGTTTTAAGTGACCGCGTTTGCGAACTGGCTGGCGGCGACGCCGGCCAGCGTCTGGATCGCCTCCCACGACTGGGTGATCCCGACCGTTCAATCCATCCACATCGCCGCCATCAGCATCGCGCTGGTGTCGGCCTACATGATCCTGTTCCGCGTCCTCGGCTGGGTCGCGGCGGAGCAGTCGCTCGCCGACACGATGCGCCGCTTCTGGCCGTGGCTCTTCGGTGCGCTCCTCGTCCTGCTCGTCACCGGCGCGCTGATGGTCGTCGGCGAGCCCGCGCGCGAGCTGCTCGCGTTCTCCTTCTGGCTGAAGATGGCGCTCGTCGTCCTCGGCACGACGCTCACGTGGTGGTCGGGACGCGCGAACCTGAAGCCGCTCACGGTGCTGACCGTCTTCATCTGGATCGGCATCATCTTCCTCGGGCGCCTGATCGCCTACGACCACATCTGGGGATCGTGGTCGGGGTCCAAGGCGTAGCCGCGCCGTGAACATCGACGCCGTCCTCGCGACACTCGAAGCCACGCGTCTCGCCGAGTACATCCGCGAGTCGCTCTACGTCTTCCCGTTCCTCGAATCGCTGCACGTCGTCGGCCTGACGATGGTGTTCGGGACGATTGCGATTCTCGATCTGCGGATGCTGGGCATCGCGTCGACGCGGCGCCAGGTCGGCCGCGTCGCGACGGACGTGGAGCACTGGGCGTGGTGGGCGTTCGGCCTGACGTTCGTCACCGGCGCGCTGATGTTCGTCACCAACGCGGGCGTGTACTACCACAACATCTTTTTCCGCCTGAAGATGCTGATGCTGGTGCTCGCCGGCGTCAACGTCGGCGTGTTCGAGCTGACGGCGCGGAAGACGCTGCAGCAGTGGAACGACGACGCGAAGGCGCCCTTCGCGGGTCGGATGGTCGCGACGATCTCGCTCGTGCTGTGGATCGCGATCATCTTCATGGGCCGATGGATCGGCTTCACGACGACGCGGGTAACCGGCAGCAAACCGGCGCCCGGCGTCAACATCGAGGATCTACTTCCCAAGTAGTCTCTGGCTCTCCTTGAACGCGGCCTGTGCCCGTTCGTCGTTCGGATACCAGTAATGCAGATGGCAGTTCTCGCACGCCTTGTCGAGCTGGCCCGCGGCGTCGAACAAGGCCTTCGCGTCCTTTGCGTCGACGGCCTTGAGCGCCGCGGCGCCGGCGTCCTGCAGGACGAGCGCGCGTTCGGCAAAGGCGGCGTGGTCGGCGTCGATCAGCTTCTGAATCTCTTCAGGCTGGAGCTCGATCTTCGGATTCTGTGAGCGGTCGTTGGGGTTCGCGGCCCGGCGGCCCGGCATCACCAGCAGGTTCGGCGCTTCGAGCAGCTGGACCGCCCGCCTCCGGACCTCTTTCCATTCCTCGTCGGTATGCGGCGCCTTCTCGGTGATGCCGTGCTCGTCCGAGATTTGAGCGACAGAATCGAAGATGAAGTCGGCGCTCGGGTCGACCATCGAATCCATGATGTCTTTGATCGTCGACGGCGACTGGAGCCGCGGCTCGGGCGCCTTGCGGGCGCACGCCGCGCTGACAGCGACCGCGCACGCGAGCGCGGCTCTGAAATATCTATTCACGCGTGTAGTATATGGTCGCTATGAAACGCTTTCTGCTTGTCTCTGCCGTCGTCGTCGCGAGCGCCGCCAGCGTGGGCGCTCAATTGCCGATTCCAGTTCAGGGTCAGACGCCGCAGCTTCCGGGCGGCGGCCAGGGCCGCGGCGGACGCGGAGGCCGTGGAGGCGAGGCGCAGCAGGCGCCCGATCCGCCGCCGGTCGTCTCCGCGATCGCCACGGCGACGCCCGAAGTCACGGGCCCCGGAAAATTCTACGAGACGCTGATGGCGCTGAAGCCGGGCGACGACCTCGCGCACTTCGGCTACGTCACGAAGGAATACTTCGTCTCCGGCACGGCCAACGGCCAGCCGTATAAAACACGCATCGTCATCCGCAAGCCCTCCGACGACAGCAGGATGAGCGGGCTCGCGCTCGTCGAATCGATGCATCCGAGCGGCAACCCGTGGATGTTCCATTTCACGCATCGCTACTCGATGACCCAGGGCCACGCCGGCGTCGAGATCCTGACGACGACGCCGCAGGGCATCGCGGAAGCGAATCCCGATCGCTACAAGTCGCTCGTGGTGCAGCAGGGGCAGGCGAGCGAGATCATCGCGCAGGTCGGCGCGCTGCTGAAGTCGAACCGGCCCGACAATCCCCTCGCCGGCAGAGTGCGGAAGATGATTCTCGCCGGCTCCTCGGCGTCCGCGGCCGTCGTCGTCAACTACCTGCCGACGTCGATGGTGCAGCGCCTCGCCGACATGAAGCCGATCTACGACGCGTTCATGCCGACGAGCAACGGCAACAACCTCCGCAGAGTCGACGTGCCGATGATCCAGGTGCCGACCATGCGCGAGACGTTCCAGGGCTTCGGCCCGACGCGCGTGGACGGCGACGCGCCGGGCGACCAGTTCCGTATCTATGAGTTCGCGGGCATGGCGCACATCGACTCACGCGACGCGGCGGCGTACTACCCGGATCCCTGCAAGCAGCCGATCAGCCGCTATCCGCTCGCGGCGTACATGTCGGTCGCGCTCAATCATCTCTGGCAGTGGATCGACAAGGGCGTCGTCCCGCCGCACGCCGACCGGTTCTACGTCGACTACAACACGGACAAGGACGGATCGCTCCTGGCGCTCGACGAGTTCGGAAACGTCAAGGGCGGCATCCACACGACATATATAGATGTCCCGGCCGCGAAGTTCGGCGTGCCCAATTCGGGCGCCGAACCGCCCATCAAGAACCCGCATCCGTTCATCGCGGCCCGCGGCGAAGCGGCGCAGAACCAGCTGTGCGGCCTGGCGAACTACCAGATCAATTTCACGCCCGAGCAGCTGAAGAAGCTCTATAAGGATCAGAAGACGTACGTCGCGAAGGTCATGCAGCGCTACGACGAGCTCGTGAAGGAGGGCTGGGCGCTGCCGGTCTATCGCGACGTGATCAAGGAAGATGCAGAGAAAGTGAGGTTCTGACATGAAGTGGATCTTTGTCGCCGCGATCGTCGGCGTGTGCGCGGGTACGCTTGCCGCCGCCGACTGGAAGACGCCGAGGACGCCGTGGGGCGATCCGGATCTGCAGGGCGTGTGGACGAGTCAGTCCGAGCTGGGCGTCCCGTTCGAGCGGCCGGCGGCGTTCGGCACGCGGCAGCTCGTGACCGACGAAGAGTTCGCCGAGCGCCAAAAGCAGGCGCAGCGGCAGCTGCAGTCGGACAACGCCGACTTCAACCCCGAGACCGCCGACACGTCCAACGCCGGGCAGGTCGGCTCGGCGACGTCGCCGCCGCCGACGTGGCTCGAGCGCGGCAAGGTGTCGCGACGCACGTCGATGGTGATCGATCCGCCAGACGGCCGCCTGCCGCCGACGTCGGACGCGGGCATTCGCCGCCAGCGCGCAGCCGGGCTCGGCGCGCTCGACAACGGTCCGTTCGACGGCCCGGAGAACATGGGCCTGTACCAGCGCTGCATCACGCGCAACATCCCGAACGCGATGTTCCCGGCGATCTACAACGCCAACACGCGCATCGTCCAGGGACCGGGCTACGTCGCCGTGACGTACGAAATGATTCACGAGACGCGCGTCATTCCGACGAACGGGCGCCCGCATCTCCGCTCCGACATCCGGCAGTACCTCGGCGACTCGGTTGGACACTGGGACGGCGACACGCTCGTCGTCGACGTCACGAACTTCAGCCCGAAGGACAACTACCGGGGATCCGGTGCGGGCCTGCACCTGATCGAAAAGTACCGGCGCACGCAGGACGGACTGCGCTACGAAGTGACGGTCGAGGATCCCGACACGTGGGCGAAGCCCTGGACCGCCGCGCTCAACCTGCAGCCGCAGGCGGGCGGCATGTTCGAGTACGCGTGCCACGAAGGCAACTACGCGATGAAGAACATGCTGACGGCGTCGCGTGCCGCGGAAAGGAAGTAAGCGTCAGGCCTTCTTCCCGACGAAGACGAAGTCGTGGGTGTGCACGCCGGTCACGGTGCTGACGCTCGTCGTCACCGTGACCGAGCCGCCTCCGGCGAGCGAGGCGAGCTGCGTGCCGCTCATCACCACGGTGTGATCGTGCGCCGACACGTTCGACGTCGTGTAGGTCGTCGCGACGGCTCGCTGCTGATCGGATGCGGGGACGTTGGCCGAATGTGAACTTTCCAGCACAGTGGGATCCGAAGCTTGGAATTCACGTGACTTGAAGTCG
>JADMIO010826458.1_pt1 | contig 18743 bp, 3 predicted proteins | sample 8958161 | NCBI WGS metagenome assembly JADMIO01 (sample SAMN16585339, study PRJNA669376) | soil metagenome | isolation source: Crop rotation soil | place: USA: Cullars Rotation, Alabama | collected 2011 | reverse complement strand
CGCCGAAGGCGTTCGCTAATTTCAGCCCAGTGGTTGGAGCGCAGCGACAACCCTGGGTCAGCAAATATAAAAATTAATTGAACCCTGAAAGGGTTCGCCAACCGCCTAACCCTTTCAGGGTTTCGTCGCATTTTTGATTCATACCCCAGGGTTGTCGCAGCGACAACCCTGGGCTGAGATTAGCCAACGCCTTCGGCGTATTCATCCAAAGGTTGTTGAGTTTCCTCTGCTTCTATTCTTCCGTAGTCCAGTTTAATGATCCTGTCTGCCACGTGATAATAGTGATCGTCATGGGTGATAACTATCACCACTTTACCCCGGCTCTTAAGCTCCGGGAGAAGCTGTAGATAAAAGATCTTCTTAAAGACGGGGTCTTGATCTGCCGCCCATTCATCGAAGAGATATATCGGACGATCCTCCAGGTATGCGGTCAGCAGAGCCAACCGCTTTCGTTGCCCCTGTGACAAGTCAGTAGTTGAAAGTGCGCCTTCCTTTATCTGCACTTTATGGTCCAGTTGTAATTGGACCAACTGCGCGCGCGCCCGGTCATCGAGGCCGGCATTGTTCATACCAAGGAGACTGTCGAAAAGATGGAAGTCGGAGAACACGACAGAGAAATGCTGCCGGTAAAATTCCCTCATTTCGTCGGTGATTACTTCGCCATTTAAACGAATCTCGCCTGTCTCAGGTACATATAAACCGGTGATCAGCTTGGCGAGAGTAGTCTTTCCGCTGCCGTTGCCGCCGGTAAGGAAGAGCAGCTCTCCGGGGACTATCGTCAGGTTCATGGGGCCGAGGGTGAAGTTGGTATTCTCTCCCTCGTGCCAGTAGGTATGGACCACATCGACCAGCTCCAGACGTTTGAGCTCAAAGTTGTTGCCGGACTCAGCATCCAGCTCGCTTTCAATGCCGCCGGCTTTTAATTCCAATCCCAAAGTCTCGATCTTCTGTAACGCGATCCCGGCTCTGCCCAGAGGTGGCAGCGTGTTCATGATTACCTGCAAGGGGTTCATTAAATAGAGAAGCGTGATTGTATAGGCTGTCAGAGTCGGCAAGCTGATGGTGCTCACCGAGGGCAGGGCGAACATGATCAATCCGATGACCACAAAAACCAACGTCTGTCCCCAACTTGCGGCAGCGGCATACATCGTCATTCCGGCGATGTTGCGCTCCCGGAATGAGGCTGCCGTAGACTGGAGTACCTCGGAGATAAAAGCTTTGCGGCGGCGCGAGTGCAGTTTCAGCTCCTTGATGCCACCCGTCAGATCGCGAAAGTGATTGAAGAGGTCATCTGCGTCTTCGCGCGCTTTGCGCAGCGACTGCATGGCCTTTAAGACCGGCAGTTGATAGGTAACGATTCCGAGCGCCATGAAGCCCAGCACTCCGAGCAGCACCGGAACAGATAACCAACCCAGATACACGAGGCCGCTAATTACGACTGCGATGTTGATACAAAGAACAGGTATGAAGATAAGCGCAGCCGGGATGGTGGGAATGTCATCGGTCAGGGCGGTCATCAAACGGTGTGTGCCCAGCTTCTCCAGATGGCGCAACGGAGCACTCATGATCTGTTCGCTTAGTCGCAAACGCAGGTTGAAGAGCGCGCCTTGTGAGACGCGGGTCAGGAGGGCTTCGGAAATAAACCGCGTGACCGGCAGGCTCAGACACAATGCCACGAAACTACCGATGAGGGTTGTGCGCGAGTACCCATGATCACCCCGCAGTACCTCGTTGAAAAGCGCAAGCAAACCTGTATTAACCGCGCCGCTGATAATCCCTGCGACTATCGCAAAGAACATGCTGCGTGGAGAATAGCGAACAAGAAACGAGAGCAGCTTTATCATGTTAATCAGGCTTCATCGAGTAAGGCGCTCAAGTGCTCCGCGAGAATTTGCACGTGAGGTTTAGATAAGATCGAGTAGTGATTACCGGGCACCGTGAATACTGACACAGGCGCGGTGGTCAACTCGTCCCATCCCATGGTGGCATTATTACCATTAGTCGAGTTCTCAGTCGCGCGAATCAGGACGATTGGTTGCTCAGACTTCTGAGGCTTGTAATTGAGTACGGCTTTGACATTGGCCCTGAACACATCAAGGTACGACTGAAATCTTTGTGGTCCACCAAGACGTGATAGAAGGCCTACCTGCTCCGCCTGGTCCATCAGGTAACTCAATTGAGTCTCCGAGTCTAATCCCTGTAAGTCAACGGGAGATATTGTAATTTGTTTCCCAAACATTTCTCCCGTAGTGATCAGGAATCCAGCCAGCAGTTGCGTTTCTTCAACTTCAAACTCTTTAACCATCAGCTTTGGGACACCGCTATCTATTAATGCTAGCAGCGACACTTCCTGTGACTGCTCTCTGAGCTGACGAGCCATTTCATAGGCTATCAGACCACCCATAGACCATCCGCCCAACTGGTATGGGCCATGCGGCTCAAGCGACCGGATCGCTTCGATATACGACTTCGCCATCTCCTCAATATTGGAAAGAGGTTCAGGTTCGCCAGTTCGTCTCAAAGCTTGCAGTCCATAAAACGGCTGGTTCGGTCCCAGATGGTGCGACAGCTCAATGTAACTGAAAACGCCTCCCCCGATGGCATGGACACAGAAGAAAGGTCGTCTGGAGCCTGCCGGTTGGATAGCGACGAGCTGTGAATGCTGCCCCCCTTTTCGATCCGTGGCCGATGAGTCGTCGATGAGCTCGGCTATCCGGGCGACGGTTCGCGCCTCGAAGAGACTTTGAACCGGAAGGTCAACAGCGAATTGCTCCTGCAATCTCGAGACGAGTTGAATGCCGAGCACGGAGTGGCCGCCCAAGTCGAAAAAGTCGTCAGCTGGACCAACATGGTCAACGCCGAGCAAGTCCTGCCAGATTTCCGCGACGAGGCGTTCCGTCTCATTACGAAAAGCCACAATTACGGCGGAAGAAGCACGCTGCTTCGACGCCTGAGGCTCTGAGACCGGAGCTGAAGCCGAGGCATCTGACATCTGCGACGCGTATGCGAGAGGCTCGATCCAATAACGCTTGCGCTCGAAGGGATAAGTGGGCAAAGGTATACGGCGCCGTGTACCGGCAGCGGGCCAATCAATTGCCGCTCCTCTCAGCCATAGTTGACCGGCTGCATTCAAAAAGAATTCATAGTCTGATCGCTGCTCATGCGGGTGGCGCACTGACGAGATCACGGCTGCCTTATTCGAATGCATTTGCCTGACGAGTGTCGTCAATGTCGTTCCTGGCCCAACCTCCAACATGATTCGTCCGGGTTCTTTCAGCAATTCGGCGATGCCATCCGCAAAACGCACGGTTTGTCGTAACTGTTCGGCCCAGTACTCCGGCTTAGTCGCCTCCTCCGCTGTTATCCAGTTGCCGGAAACATTGGATACGAAAGGAACCTGCGGCGGCTTGAGATCGATCTTCCGCACTTGTCGCGTGAAGTCGTCCATGATGGGCTCCATCATGGCTGAATGAAAAGCATGTGAAGTCTGCAAACGGTGTGAGTGTAATCCCTTGCCACGCAATTCATGCTCGAGTTCTGCAATGTCATCTGCCGGGCCGGATACGACACAGAGCGCATCTGCGTTGACTGCTGCGACGGAGAGCTGCTCATGGTTTTGCAAAAAGGACTGAAGTTCTTTTTCGGGAAGCGGCACCGAGAGCATCGCGCCTTCCCTCACCGGCTGCATCAGTTTTCCTCTGGCTGCGACAAGAGTGAGCGCGTCTTCCAGAGAGAACACTCCAGCCAAACACGCCGCAACGTATTGTCCAATGCTGTGGCCGATCATTGCTCGCGGCTGCACTCCCCACGACATCCATAACTTCGCGAGCGCGTACTCCAATACAAATAATGCGGGCTGCGTTATGGAGGTTTGCTTCAGACGTTCGGCGGCCTCTGCCTCATCTTTCGCGGGATATACAGCAGCTCTTAAATCAACTCCGAGGATTGGCTTCAGCAATTCCGAGCATCGATCGAACTGCCTCGAAAATACCGGTTCGAGTTTATAGAGCTCCGCAGCCATGTTGACGTATTGCGATCCCTGGCCGGAGAACATAAAGACAACCGCAGGCTTTTCGATCTCTTTAACATGAGTGACTACGCGCTTCGGGTCGCCGGTTGTGAGTGTTGTCACGGCATCCTCTGCTGAGCGACAGACGAGCATACGCCGGTGATTGAACGCTCTCCGGCCGACCTGCAACGTATAAGCGACATCGGCGATGTTGATTTGAGGATGACGTGTTAGATGTTCGAGCAAATTCGAGGTGGCGGTCTCGAGGGCGCTATCTGTTTTCGCGGAAAGCAGCAAGACTTCCCATGGCTTCGACGATTTGACAGTTTTAAGCGGCGGAGCTTCTTCGACGATCACGTGGGCGTTAGTACCGCCCATTCCAAATGCACTTACACCGGCGCGACGCGGCTGCCCGCCGGTGGTCCACTCTGAGAGCTGGTGATTGACGTAAAACGGGCTGTTCTCAAAATCAATTTCCGGATTAGGTCGCTCAAAGTGCAGGCTCGGCGGCAACTGCCGGTGTTCGAGCGCGAGGATGGTCTTAATTAATCCCGCCGCGCCGGCAGCGGCATCCGTATGGCCAATATTAGTTTTTACGGATCCGAGTGCGCAGAAATTTTTGGCGTCGGTGGCGGTGCGGAATGCCTGGGTTAACGCCCTAACTTCAATCGGGTCGCCCAGCTCGGTGCCGGTGCCGTGGGCCTCAACGTAACTGATGGTTTCAGGCTTCACGCCTGAGATCGCAATCGCCTCCGTAATCACCTCGGCCTGCCCTGGCACTCCGGGCGCCGTAAACCCCACCTTGAGAGAGCCATCATTGTTGATGGCGGAGCCTTTGATCACAGCGCGAATATGGTCACCATCAGCGAGGGCATCTTCCAATCTTTTCAACAGGAGGAGACCAACGCCACTGCCCCCAACCGTACCTCTCGCCTTCGCATCGAAAGCTCTACAATGGCCGTCCGGAGACATGATTCCGCCTGCCTGGTAGAAGTAACCTGATTTCTGTACAGCGCTGATTGATACTCCCCCCGCCAACGCCATGTCACATTCGCCGTAAAACAAACTCTGGCAGGCCATATGCACCGCCACCAGAGATGTTGAGCAAGCGGTTTGCACGGTGACACTTGGTCCCTTCAGGTTGAGCAGATAGGAAATGCGTGTGGAGAGGAAATCCTTATCGTTCCCGGCCAGGACCATTAAACTTCCAACCGTTTCCAGCAGTGCGGGATTTGAATGTAGATTAAAGAGGAAATAGCTGCTCATAGTGGTACCGGAATAGACACCGATTCGTCCTTCATATCTATCGGAGTCGTACCCCGCACTTTCAAGAGCTTCCCAGGCACACTCGAGAAAGAAGCGCTGCTGCGGATCGAGTATCTCGGCTTCCCTGCGGCTGAGACCGAAGAATGCCGCATCGAACAATTCTATTTCCTCGAGGACAGCCCTCGCCTTAACGTAGTTACGATTCTGTAAGAGCGCTGGATTGACACCCGCTGCCGCCAGTTCCTCATGAGAGAAAAATGATATTGCCTCCACGCCGTCTCGGAGATTGGACCAAAACTGTTCGAGGTTAGGAGCCATGGGAAAACGCCCACTCATCCCGATGACTGCTATTCCATGATCAGCTGTAGACATGTAATTTTAAGCCCAGAGCGCCAAAGGCGCGGAATATGAAAGCCCCGCAGCGCCAACGGCGCGAGATATTAAAGCCAGGGGCCAGCGCGAAGCGCGTCGCCCCTGGTTAGCAAAAGAATAAAAGAGTTCGAGGCCTGAAAGGCCGAAATAACCGCGCGATTATTACGCCCTTTCAGGGCTGGAATATTTTTGTTGTCTCTTACCAGGGGCGACGCGCTGCGCGCTTGCCCCTGGCTTTCATATTCCGCGCCTTTGGCGCTTTCAACATATTCCGCGGCTTTGGCGCTTTCAACATATTCCGCGGCTTTGGCGCTTTCAACATATTCCGCGCCTTTGGCGCTTTCAACATATTCCGCGCCTTTGGCGCTTTCAACATATTCCGCGCCTTTGGCGCTTTCAACATATTCCGCGCCTTTGGCGCTTTCAACATATTCCGCGCCTTTGGCGCTTTCAACATATTCCGCGCCTTTGGCGCTTTCAACATATTCCGCGGCTTTGGCGCTTCAAACCCTGGGGCACATTAGCGAACGCCGTTGCTGCTTTCACCCAGATTTCAAACTAAGACATTACCTCAATCACTATTCTTCGGTTTGCTTCTCGGTGATTGTTCCAGCCGCTTCAGACGCAACTCGGCGCGCGTGTAGCTTTTCTGCAATGACGGCGCCTCATCTTCCTGATGGCTCAAGTGTCTCGCTATGGCATTGATTGTGGGATGCCTGAAGAGATCAACCACGGAGATGGGCTGATCGAGCGCCTGCCGTATTTTCTCTTGTACTTGAATGATCAGCAGTGAGTGTCCGCCCAAATCGAAGAAGTTGTCGTAGATGCCAACCTGATCGACATGCAAAACATCTTGCCAGATACCGGCGATAAGCTTTTCGATATCGGTCTCTGCCGTGACGAAAGTCTCGCCCAGTTCCGGGCGTACGTTCTCCGTCGCCTCGGGCAGCGCCTGCCGGTCTACCTTCCCGCTGTGCGTCAACGGTACTTTCGGGAGCGAGACGAAAGTTGACGGAACCATGTACTCCGGCAAACGTTCGAGTAAGAACTCACGCAGCTCGCTCATTGCCGGCAAGTCGCCATTCTCCGGTACGACGTAAGCTACCAGTCGTTTACCGCCAGCTCCGTTTCCAGACGCCGTAACAACTGCTTCTCTGATTGCTGCGTGAGCCACGAGGGCCAACTCCACCTCACCTGTTTCGATACGATAGCCACGCACCTTTACTTGCTGGTCGCGCCTGCCGACAAACTCGATAGTTCCATCATCCTGATAGTGCGCGACGTCTCCCGTGCGATACAGTCGTGCTCCCGAAGCTTCGTTGAAGGGATGAGGCACAAATTTCTCGGCCGTCAACTCTGGTTGATTCAGATACCCGCGCGCCACCCCGTCACCACCAATATAAATTTCACCGTCAATACCCGGCGGAACGGGACGCATTTGCTCATCGAGAATATAGACTTCGGTATTGGCGATGGGACGGCCGATGGGAGCTGTCTTGTCTACGAGACTGTCTTTCGACATCGGATGACAACAAGCAAAGGTCGTGCACTCCGTTGGACCATAACCGTTAATGACGCGTCCGTTTTCGATTGTGTCCAGTGTCTTACGCACATGGGCTGGATTCAGGACATCACCGCCGGCAAGCAATTGCCGCAGCCCTCGAAAACTCTCCAGCCGTTCGTCTGCCATTAAGTGAAACAGTCCGGCAGTGAGCCAGAGCGTAGTCACGCCGTGATCTCGCAGGGCTTGACTCAAATCTTCAAGCGCCGGTCTCTCGGGTGGCATCACGACCAGGCGCGCACCGTTGAGCAGGCTACCCCACACTTCAAAAGTCGAAGCGTCGAACGAGATAGGAGCCAGCATGAGAAACACTTCCCCGGCGCCGAAGTCAGCGTAATCAGTTTCTTTCACCAGCCGTATGATATTCCGGTGCGTGACAGTGACGCCTTTCGGCATACCAGTCGATCCTGAGGTGTACATGATGTACGCGAGGTTATCAGCGTCAATACCCCCGCTCGGGTTATCTTCGTTGTGTTCCGAGATCGCCGGCCATTCAGAGTCCACAGCGATAACCGGCGCCTGACTGGAAGGCAATTGTTTCCGAAGATGCTCGTGCGTGACCACGAGGGCCAGTCGCGCATCGTTCATCATGTATGACAACCACTCGAGTGGGTAGTCAGGGTCGAGCGGCACGTAGGCGCCGCCCGCTTTAAGAATGCCCAGCAAAGCGATCAGCATCTCCGGGGAGCGCTCCATGAACAGGCCCACCGGTACCTCCGGACCAACGCCACGCGCTTGCAGGTAATGGGCCAACTGGTTTGCTCTGCGGTTGAGCTCCCCGTACGTAATACGCTCGTCTCCGAAGACGACAGCTAAGCCGTTCGGGTTTAGCTCGACCTGAGCTTCAAACAAAGCAGGCACATTCGAATCTCTCGGGTAGCTGGTTAGGGTGTTATTCCATTCGACCAGCAGTCGACGTTCTTCGTCGTTGTCCAACAGAGTCAGCTCGGAGAGACGCTGATCGGGATCAGCGACCAAATCCTCGAGCAGAGTTTCAAAATGCTTCAGCATCCGCGTGATCGTTGAAGCATTGAAGAGGTCGGTGTTGTATTCCAGAGCTCCGGATAACTGCTGCTCGCCCTCGACGAGTGACATCGTTAAGTCAAACTTGGCCGTCTCGCTATCAAGTTCCAACACCTCCAACTCTAATCCCGGCATTACCAGCTTCTCCCGCGATGCGTTCTGCATCACGAGCATTACCTGGAAAAGTGGGGTACGACTCATGTCGCGGTCGAGGTGTAGCTCCTGGACCAGACGCTCGAAAGGCAAATCCTCGTGCGCGTACGCTTCGAGACACGACTTGCGAACGCGGCTAAGCAGCTCCCGGAAAACCGGATCACTGGAAAGATCCGTCCGTAACACGAGTGTGTTGGCGAAGAAACCAATCAGGTCTTCCAGCTCGGTCCGATTGCGATTGGCAATAGGCGTCCCAACCAGAACGTCATCCTGACCCGAGTAGCGAGAGAGCAGAATCTGAAAGGCTGCGAGGAAAAACATGAACAGCGTTGTTCCTTCACCACTGTTCAAATCTTTAATCTTCGCTGAAAGAGCTTCAGACAACTTGAATTCCTGATAAGCGCCGCGCGTGGTCCGAACCGGAGAGCGGGAGCGATCCGTCGGCAAATTCAACACCGTCGGAGCACCAGCCAGTTGTTGTTTCCAGTATGAGAGCTGCTTTTCGAGTGCTTCGCCCCGCAGCCACTCGCGCTGCCAGTGAGCGAAATCAGCGTACTGAATAGGAAGCTCGGCAAGTGGAATCGCTTCGCCGCGGGCAAACGCCTGGTAGAGCGCGACCACTTCGCGCACAAACACTCCGGCTGACCAGCCGTCGGACACGATGTGGTGCATGGTCAGGAGGGCTACATGCTCTTCCTCAGCCGTTTTGAGCAACGTTGCTCGCAGCAACGGCCCCTTCAGCAGATCAAATGGTAGCTGCGCTTCTTCGCGCGCTAACTGCCTGACTTTTGCTTCACGCTCGCTCGGCGGCAAAGCACTCAAATCATTGAACTGTAGCTGCACTTCGACCTCGTTATTTATGACCTGTACGGGTTGCCCGTTGTGCAGGTTAAAAGTTGTGCGCAGCGTTTCGTGTCGCCGGACAATTTCGTTGAGCGTGCGCTCCAAGGCGGCTGTATCCAGCAGCCCGGTCAAGCGCACTGCCATGGGAATGTTATAGGCAGCACTGTTTGGTTCCAGTTGATCTATGAACCAGAGACGTTGTTGGGCGAACGAAAGCGGTATCTCAGAGTCTCGCTCGACGCGCCGGATCGGTGGCGCCGTCACGCCCTGCACTTCTCTAATTGCATTCCCGACGTTGACGGCCAGCTCTGCGATCGACGGCGACTGAAAGAGATTACGGAGCGGGATTTCAACCTCAAACACTTCGCGGATTCTGCCGATCACCTGTGTAGCCAGGAGTGAGTGGCCGCCGAGACTGAAAAAGTTATCGTTGATACCTACACGCTCGAGCCGCAGGACGTCGCTCCAAATGTCGGCCAACATAGTCTCGACGTCATTACGCGGCGCGACAAAGGTTTCCAGGGCAACGTCCGTCATGTCGGGTGCGGGCAGCGCGTTGCGGTCTGCCTTTCCGTTAGGCGTTAAAGGTATGGACTCGAGCGTCACGTAGGCTGCCGGCACCATGTACTCAGGCAAAGCTTCTCTGAGATAGGTCTGCAACTCACCGGGCGTTGGCTGAGAATCACGGCTCGGCACGATATAAGCGACCAATCGCTTGTCTCCCTGGGCGTCTTCGCGCGCCAGTACGACCGCTTCATTGACCGCCGGATGTCCACCCAGCAAAGCCTCGATCTCTCCTAACTCGATGCGGAAGCCACGCACTTTCACCTGATGATCTACACGTCCGAGAAATTCGATGTTCCCGTCTTCGAGGTATCGTCCCAGATCACCTGTTCGATACAGTCTCTCGCCGCCACGCAGGCTGAATGGATCAGCAACATAGATCTCAGCCGTGAGCTCCGGGCGATTAAGATAACCACGCCCGACCGCTACTCCGCCGATGTAGATTTCACCCGCAACGCCGCAGGGAACGGGCTGCATGCGTTTATCGAGAATATAAATGCGCGCGTGGTCCATGCGCTGGCCGATGGGAACCACTCGCCGGTGATCGTCGCGCTCACAAGCCCAGTAGGTAACGGCCAGCGAGGCTTCCGTTGGTCCATACAGGTTGTACAGGTCTGCATCGAGCCGGGCAAAGAACCGTCGTTGCATATCGACAGTCAGAGCTTCTCCGGCGGCTGTAATTCGTTTGAGATGCCGGCCGCCTTCCAGGTTCTTCTCCTCTAAAAAGACGTGGAGCATGGATGGCACAAAGTCAGCATGCGTGACTTTTTGCGCGGACATTAGATCCAGTAAGTAAGCGCTGTCCTGCTGTCCGCCCGAAACGGCCACCACTAGTCGGGCTCCGCAGATCAATGGCGCGAAGATTTCCCAGACGGAGACGTCAAAACTCAGCACCGTCTTGTTCAAGACGCTGTCGCCCGGGCCGAGCTGGTAGTCTTCAACTCCCCACCGGAGGCGATGACACACGCCCGCATGATGCAACATCGCGCCCTTCGGCTTGCCCGTTGATCCTGACGTATAAATGATGTAGGCGAGGTTTGCCGAGTCGGCCTCGCTATTAGTATTTTCGTTACTGTTCCCGGCAATCTCCGCCCAATCGGTATCCAAACGAATGACTGTGGTCCACGTGACCGGCAGCCGGTCAGTGATAGCTTGTTGAGTCAGCACGACAGGCACGAGCGTATCGTCGAGAATCAGCGTCAGTCGTTCCTTCGGATACTCGGGATCAAGTGGTACATATGCGCCGCCTGACTTGAGAATGCCGAGCAGACCGATGACCATTTCGAGGCTCCGCTCCATGCAAACGCCTACCGGCACCTCCGGACCAACGCCGAAGTTTTGCAGGTGATGAGCGAGCTGATTAGCCTTGCTGTTTAGCTCACGATAGGTCAGCTCCTGGTTATCAAACACGCAGGCGACAGCGTCAGGTGTTCGTTCTACCTGCGCTTCGAATAGCTGATGAATAGTGAGCGGAGGCGGATAGTCCCGCACCGGATAATTCCAGTCAACGAGCAACTGCCGGCGCTCGGCTTCAGTCAATAGCGCTACATCGAAGACGCGGCTATCAGGCTCATGGACCACTCCCTGCAGGAAAGATTTGAAGTGACCTATCATGCGCCGGATCGTGTTCGTCTTAAAGAGATCAGTGCTGTAGACGATTGCTCCGGAGAGTCCGCGTTCAGTCTCCTCCATCGAGAGGGTGATATCGAACCTCGTGATACCAGCGCCTAAACGCAAAGGAGTCAAGGTCAGGTTCGGCAATTCCAGTTTATGCACTGGGGTGTTCTGAAAAGCGAAGTTCACCTGGAAGAGGGGATTGCGGCTTAGATCTCTTTCCGGCTGAAGCACCTCGACTAATTGCTCAAACGGTAGATCCTGATGGGCATAGGCTCCCAGCGTTGTCTGGTGCACGCGCTCAAGCAACTCTGTGAAAGTCGGGTTGCCGGACAAACTTGTACGCATGACCAGCATGTTTACAAAGAAACCGATGAGGCCCTCGACGGCGGCGTTGTTGCGATTGGCAATGTCGCAGCCGACCACGATTTCGTCCTGCCGGGCATAGCGGGCGAGTAAAGTCTGGAACGCCGCGAGCAGTGTCATGAAGAGCGTCACTCCCCGCTCCCGGCCCAGGTTATTTAGCGACTGGGTTAACTCAAACGGGATCTCAAACGATTCCACCGTCCCTTGAAATGTCGGGACGGGTGGGCGCGGGTAATCCGTGGGCAACTCCAAAACCGGGGACGCTCCCTTGAGTTGCTCTTTCCAGTACGAGAGCTGTTTATTCAGCTCCTCGCCCTGGAGCCGTTGCCGTTGCCAGTAGGCAAAGTCTGCATACTGTATCGGCAGCTCGGGAAGCGGTGAGCCTTCGCCTCTCGAATAGGCTAGGTAGAGCGCAGCCATCTCCCTGACCAAAACCCCGAGAGACCAGCCATCGGAAACAATGTGATGCATTGGCAACACGAGGATGTGCTCGTCCGTATCGAGACGTAGCAGGCTGGCGCGTATCAAAGGGCCCTGTGAAAGATCGAATGGTCGCCGTAGCTCTTCCAGCACCATGCGCGCGGCTTCCGTTTCACGCTCCTGCGGTAACAGGTGGCCCAACTCAACTACCGGGATCGTTAAGGGTTGAGGTGGCGAGATGACTTGCACTGGCTGGCCTTCAACCACTTCGAAACTGGTGCGTAAGACTTCGTGACGTCTCACGATTTCGCTGAAGCAGCGCTCGAAGAGACTGACGTCAAGCGAGCCACTCAAGCGAATCGCGCAACCGAGATTATAAAAAGGACTGTCAGGCTCCAGCTGGTCCAGGAACCACAACCGCTGCTGTGCGAACGACAGCGGCAACTTCTGATCGCGGGAAACTCTCGCGATAGCAGACGGCGGAGGCTCGTCACGACCGCCGCGTCTGACGGCCTGAATACGCTCTGCCAGACCGGCTACAGTTGGTGACTCAAAGAGAGTGCGGAGCGGGATCTCTACATCGAACACCTCACGCACTTGCGATATCAATTGCGTTGCTAACAGTGAGTGGCCGCCCAGCTCGAAGAAATTGTCATTGATGCCGATGTTCGATACTTCCAGAACATCACTCCACATCCTGACGAGGGCTTTTTCAAGAGCCGTACGCGGTGCGACGAAGTCTGCTTTCACCACTTCGCGCGACGCCTCTACCTCGGGCATCAGCCGCCGCGCCACTTTGCCGCTCGGCGTTAATGGCATACGTTCCAACACCGTGAAGGTTGAGGGAACCATGTACTCAGGCATTCGCGTCGCCAGGAAGTCGCGCAGCTCAGTGACGGAAGTCTTTGCCCCTGCAACGAGAGTGACATAGGCAGCAAGGCGTCTGTCACCCAACGGGTCTTGCCGCGTTATGACGACAGCCTCTCGTACAGCCGGGTGACCGCTAAGCACAATCTCAATCTCGCCCAGCTCGACGCGGAAGCCACGGACTTTAACTTGTGAATCCGAGCGCCCGAGAAACTCAATGTTTCCATCGGGCAAGAACCTCGAGAGGTCGCCGGACTTGTACATCCGCGCACCCGGATCAGAGCTGAACGGATTGGGGATGAAGCGCTCGGCAGTCAAATCGGGTCGTTGGAAATAACCGCGGGCCAGATTCACTCCACCGATGTAAAGCTCCCCCGTCACGCCGATAGGCACTGGCTGAAGACTCGAGTCGAGAATGTAGATCTGGTTGTTCGAAACAGGCTTGCCGATGGGAGGAAGCATCGGCCAATCTCGAGTCGATCCGGTAAAGGTGTACTGCGTGATGATGTGGCTCTCGGATGGTCCATACTGATTTTGCAGTGTGCAGCCGGGCAGGCTTCGGAAGAAGTCACCCAACTGTTCAGTGACCTGCAACTGTTCGCCTGCCGCGATGATTTCACGTAGCGAGGATGGGGCTCGTCCCGTCGCCGTTTTGGTCAGTTGATACAGTGCGACCGGGGGAATCATCAGTCGCGCGACCGACTCGCGCGTCAGGAGTTGCAACAAGCTTTCGAAGTCGCGACGGTTTTCCTCCGTTGTCAGCACGAGACTGGCGCCCGAACACCAGGTGGTAAACATCTCCTGAAACGAGACGTCGAAACTCAGCGAAGCATATTGGAGATTCTTTGCAGCGCCGGGGACAGCCGTGATCATTAGCTGCCATTGGATCAGGTTGATGAGGGCGCGGTGACACATCGCCACTCCCTTGGGCCTGCCCGTCGAGCCTGAGGTGTAGATCACATAAGCCAGATTATCCGTGGTAGTACCGGCATCGGGAGTTTGCGCACTCTGTTGTGAGATTTCGTTCCAGTCAGCATCAAGACGAATAACGCGGGCCTGGTGCTCCGGCAGCCTGTCAACCAAACGTTGCTGCGTCACGATGATCGCAGCTCTCGTGTCTTCAAGCATGAAGGTGAGCCGCTCGGCTGGATACGCCGGATCGAGCGGCACGTATGCACCACCTGCCTTCAGGATGCCGAGCAATGCGAGCACAGCTTCCACGGATCGCTCCATGCAAAGGCCGACGACCGATTCAGGCCCGACGCCGAGACTTTGCAAATAGTGGGCGAATTGATTGGCGCGCGCGTTAAATTCTCGAAAAGTCAGCCGCTCGGCTCCAAACACGACGGCGATGTCCTCCGGCGTGCGCTCAACCTGCTGGATGAAGAGATCGTGAATGCATTCGACCGGTAAAAAGTCACTGGCCGTCTCGTTAAATTCGACCAGCACTTGCCGTGCTTCGGCATCGGACAGAAGAGGCAGTGTCGAGATGCGACTCTCGGGAGCGAGTACGATGCTTTCGAGCAATTTACGGAAGTTGCCGATCAACCGTTGAATCGTGAGTGGATCGAACAAGTCCGTGTCGTACTCGCAAGTGCCCTTGAATCCCTGCTCTGATTCAGTCAGGAACAATGCCAGATCGAACTTCGCAGTGCCGTTGTCGCTTTCGATCGGAGTGAGTGTGAGGCCTGACAACTCGAGCCGTGGCATCGGCATGTTTTGAAAAATAATTGCGATCTGGAACAACGGCGTGTGGCTAAGACTGCGCTCTGGTTGCAGCTCTTCGACGAGCATTTCAAACGGGACGTCCTGATTTCGGTAAGCGGCCAGCGCCACCTCTCGAACCCGCGCTAACAGCTCCCGAAACTCGGGATCGCCTGATAAATCCGTGCGCAACACGAGTGTGTTAGTGAAGAATCCGATCACATTTTCAATCTCGCTGCGACCACGGTTTGCTATCGGGGCGCCGATGAGAATGTCGTCCTGGCCCGTGTAATGCCAGAGCAGAGTTTGGAACGCCGCGAGCATCGTCATGAAGAGCGTGGCGCTGTTCTGGTTGCTTAGTTCCTGCAGGCCGCGCAAGCGGTCGGACAAGTCGAATGAAATCGTTGCCCCATGAAAGGCTTGCACTTTCGGACGTGGTCGATCGGTCGGCAGCGTGGTCGCCGGAGGCGCTCCGGCCAGTTGCTGTCTCCAATAAGCGAGTGGTGCTTCGAGGGCCTCACCTTGCAGCCGGTTTCTCTGCCACACGGCGTAATCCACATATTGAATGGGCAACTCCGGGAGCGGTGATGGCTCGCCCTTCGAGAAGGCTTCGTACAAGGCTGCGACTTCTCGTATCAGGATGCCCATGGACCAGCCGTCGCTGGCAATATGGTGCATCGTCACGAGGGCGACGTGTTCTTCATTATCCAGTTGCAACAGCGTGGCCCGCAACAGCGGACTCTCCGTCAAATCGAATGGACGCTGTGCCTCGTCCCTGACCATTTGTTGCACTTCAGCTTCACGACTGGCCGGAGGCAGATGGCTTAAGTCAATCGACTTGATGTTGAGTGGTTCGTGAGGAGCTATAACCTGCACTGGATATCCGGCGGACAGCGAAAAGGTAGTCCGTAACACCTCATGCCGCCGGACGATCTCGTCGAGGGTCCGCTGCAAGGCTGCCCCGTCCAGTTGTCCGGTCAGCCGCAGCGCGCTCGCGTTGTTGTAGAAAGGATTCTCAGGGTCGAACTGATTGAGAAACCACATGCGCTGCTGCGCAAAGGACAAGGGCGACTCCTGGTCTCTCGGCGCTGGCGTGATCGCTGGGAGTTTCGCACCCGCTTGATCTTTTATCGTCGCTTCCAGGCTCTCAGCCAGTTGTGCGAGCGTGGGCGAAGTGAAGAGCTTGCGCAAAGGTATTTCTACCTGCAAGGCGCTCGACAACCGTGAGACGACTTGCGTGGCGAGCAGCGAGTTTCCACCTATCTGAAAAAAATCTTCATGAATCCCCACGCGCTTAAGACCAAGAATATCGGCCCAGATGCCGGCGACTAATTCCTCCAAAGGAGTGCGCGGCGCGATTACACTTTCTTCCAATTCGGTTCGTGAATCGGCAGGCTCGGGAAGCGCCTTGCGATCGATCTTGCCGCTGGGTGTGAGCGGTAACTCGTCAAGCCTCACAAAGACCGCCGGAATCATGTAGTCCGGGAGTCGCTTGTTCAGAAAGTCGCGCAGCTCACCAGCCGTAAATACTGTCTGAGGAGTAGCCGACACATAAGCCACGAGAGTTTTCTGTCCGGGCAAATCCTCGCGCGCGATTACGACCGCCTCGAGCACCCCAGCATAATCTTTCAGCGCGGCCTCTATCTCTCCGAGCTCAATGCGATAGCCGCGTACCTTGACTTGATGATCTATGCGGCCAATAAACTCTATCTGACCTTCGGCCACGTAACGCACAAGATCGCCGGTGCGATACAACCTTGCTCCAGGCTCATCGCTGAATGGGTGAGGTATGAACTTCTCTGCCGTTAGCTCCGGTCGATATAAATAACCACGCGCCAAACCGTCGCCACCAAGGCATAACTCTCCGGCAACGCCGGCAGGAACAAGCTGCTGATCGCGATCGAGAACATAAGCTTGCGTGTTTGTGAGCGGAGCACCAATCGGTATCGTCGTCTCACCCTCGGCGACCTCGCGAGCCCTGTACCAGGTGCTGAAGGTAGTATTCTCGGTTGGACCATAGACGTGCAGCAGTTGTTTCGGCGGTCCATTCAAGAGCACCTCTCTCACCCATTTCGGTTCGACTGCCTCGCCTCCGAACAGCAAATATCGCAACGAGTTGAAGGCGTCTGGTACAACGCGCGCAATCTGGTTGAAGAGCGCGGTGGTTAAGAACAGCACGCTGATCTTTTGAGCTTTGAGCTGCTCGGCAAAATCGTGAGGGGAGACGGCCACGTCTTTGCTGATGATGCAGAGGCGAGCCCCGTGCAGTAGCGCCCCCCAAATCTCGAAAGTGGCGGCGTCGAAAGTGGTATTTGAAACGTGTGCGATGCAATCCCCAGGTTCCAACTGCACGTAGTTGGTATTGAAGACGAGGCGACTCACCGCCCGTTGCGTAATTGATACTCCCTTGGGTTGGCCGGTTGAACCGGAAGTGTAGATGACGTAGCAAAGATTGTCGGCCGAGGTCTCGTGTGGCGGGTTCTCCGCGCTCGCGCCTGCAATGCTGGGCCAATCACTATCGAGACAAAGCTTGCGGCCCTGATAATCCTCCACGTTCCACGGCACTGATTCCATCGTCAGCAGTACTGGCGAGCCGGAATCGGCCAGCATGAAAGAGAGACGATCCGGTGGATTACTCGGGTCTAAAGGCAGATAGGCCGCGCCGGCTTTGAGAATACCGAGCAGAGCCACGACCATTTCAATGGAACGATCCATCAGGACTGCGACGAGCATCTCCCCCGTGACGCCGAACGAGCGCAGGTAATGAGCCAGTTGATTTGCCCTGCGGTTCAACTCCTGATAGGTAAGCTGCTCGTCGCCGTATGTGAGGGCGACGGCTGCGGGTGTTCTTTCGACCTGAGCTTCAAACAAATCGCAGATACATTTGTCGTGTGGGTAGTCAGCTTGCGTTGCATTCCACTTGACCAGTAGTTGGTGTTGTTCCGCTGCGGTGAGGATCTTCAGATCTCGCAACTGCGTGCTCGTATCTGCAACGCCCAGGCGCAGAACATTGAGGAAATGATCCCTAAAACGCCTGACTGCCTCTGCGTCGAATAGATGGCTATTGAATTTTACAGTTCCGTGAACTCGGTCCGTGCCTTTACTGAAAACGAAAGTGATCGCGTTCTTTAGCTCGGGTGTCTCACCGTGAACATCAGTGAGCACCAGGGCCGTCTCGAATAGAGGATTTCTGTCACCGTTTGACGAAAGACCCAGATCCTGGACCAACAGGTTGAAGGGATAGTTCTGTTTACCATAGGCGTCTAATAAAGTCGCCCGCACTTGCGAAAGAAGATCTCGAAAGGAAACGTGGTCATCGATATTATCAACTATGACGAGGACATTGTCTGAGGCTGGTTGGCCATCGGCTTTCAGCACCGGGCTGCCGACAGCGATCGCTGTATCTCTGCTGTATTTATAGAGACATACTTTCAGCGCCGTCATCAGCGTGGTCAGCAACAGGAAAGGGCCGCCGCTGGTGAGCCGGTGTAAGTTCTCCTGGACGCTCCCGTTGATATCCACCGGGAAAGATTCAATCTCAACGGCCTCAATGGTCGAGGGTTGATGTCTGGTGCTGTTTAGACGCAGACTCGATCCTTCAATGATCGGCGACAGTTTTTGGACCCAGTAGTCCCTTTCTGCGATCAGTTTTTCGTCGAAAACGAGGATGTCAGACTTCGTGCTCATGGGCTACTAATTCTCTCAGCGCCAAAGGCGCGAATCTTAGCGCCAACAGCGCGAATTCTCAGCGCCAACGGCGCGAGATATGAAAGCCAGGGCAAGCGCGAAGCGCGTCGCCCCTGGGTAAAAATAATCAAACGTTCCAGCCCTGAAAGGGCGTAATAGCTCTGTCTGTATGTCGGCCTTTCAGGCCTGGATCTTGTCGGGTCTTGCTAACCAGGGGCGACGCGCTTCGCGCTTGCCCCTGGCTTTCATATCTCGCGCCTTCGGCGCTTTGTGGCTTTCATATCTCGCGCCTTT
>JADMIO011430591.1_pt1 | contig 18744 bp, 17 predicted proteins | sample 8958161 | NCBI WGS metagenome assembly JADMIO01 (sample SAMN16585339, study PRJNA669376) | soil metagenome | isolation source: Crop rotation soil | place: USA: Cullars Rotation, Alabama | collected 2011 | reverse complement strand
GCCGCGACGGCCGACGTCGTCATCGTGGGCGGCGGCGTGATGGGCACCTCCATCGCGCTGCAGCTGGCCCGCCGGCGCGCCGGCCGGATCGTGCTGTGCGAGAAGCACCACGTGGCCTCCGGCCCCACCGGCCGGTCGAGCGCCCTGCTGCGCCGCCACTACTCGATCGAGCTCTACTGCCGGATGGCCGCGCGCTCGTTCGAGCTCTACTCGAACTTCGAGGAGCTGACCGGCCGCCCGGCCGAGATCACCCGCTGCGGGCTCGTGATGGCGGTGGCCCCCGAGGACGTGGCCGCGATGCGCGACACCGTCACCATGATGCGCGGGCTCGGGGTGAAGGTGGAGGAGCTGGCCCCGCGCGATCTGGCGCGTGTGGTTCCTGGCGTCGCGGTGGACGACTTCGGCGCGGCCGCATGGGAGACCGACACCGGGTACGGCGATCCGGCCGGCGTCTGCCAGGCCTACGCGGCACGGGCTCGCGAGCTGGGGGTGGAGATCCGGCAGGACACCACGGTATCGGGCTTCACGACGTCGGGCGGACGGATCGCGGGCGTGCGCACGAGCGGGGGCGACATCGCGACCTCGACGGTGGTGAACGCGGCCGGCCCCTGGGGCGCGACCCTCTCGCGCGCGGTCGGGGTCGATCTGCCCGTGGTGGCAAGCCGCCAGCAGCTGGTGATCCTGCGGCCACGCGCGGAGGCCGCCGCCGCGCGGCCGGTGCTGGTGGACATGGTGGAGCGCGCCTACTACCGGCCGGAGACCGGCGGCCTCGTGCTGGTCGGCACCCGCAACCGCGCCGGGGTGAGCGCGCCGACCGATCCGGACGCGTTCTCCGAGCGCGTGGATCCGGACCGGGTGGCCTGGACCGCGGAGGCCGCCGCGCGGCGCTTCCCCGCCTTCGCGGACGCGGAGGCGGTCGGCGGCTACGCCTCCGTCTACGACCTCACGCCCGACCTGCACTTCGTGATCGAGCACAGCCCGGTCGTGCCCGGCCTGTTCCATGCCCTGGGCTTCAGCGGCCACGGCTTCAAGCACTCGCCGGTGATCGGCGAGATGGTCACGCAGCTGGTGATGGACGGCCGGGTGTCGGTGGTGGACGCCACCCCGTTCGCATCATCGCGCTTCAGCGCGCCCGCCGGCGCGCCGCCGGTCCTGAAGGGACGCTATGGCAGCTGGCCGTTCTGATCGTCACGCCCCGCCCACACCCCACGGAGGCCTTCCGATGCCACACCGGTTCAAAGCCGTCGTCCTCTTCCTGTCCCTGGCCCTGCTCGCCCTCGCGCTCCCCGCCGGCCCCGCCGCCGGCCAGGACCTCGTGATCGCGCAGGGCGCCGACATCACCACGCTGGATCCGACGCAGGCCACCCAGATCCACAACCTGAACCTCTTCTACAACGTCTACGATGCGCTCGTGACGTGGGACCCGAAGGACATCGGCAAGCTGATGCCGGAGCTGGCGGTGTCGTGGAAGAGCGTCGATCCGCTCACCTGGCAGTTCAAGCTGCGCCAGGGGGTGAAGTTCCACAACGGCGAGCCGTTCAACGCGGAAGCGGTGAAGTTCACCGTCGACCGCCTGATCACCAAGGGCGTGCACCAGGTCTACGGCGGCTTCAGCACCATCGAGCGCGCCGACGTGGTCGACGCCTACACGATCAACATCGTCACCAGCAAGCCGGACCCGATCCTGGTGAAGCGCTTCGCGGGCTACGGCGGGCAGATGCTACCGCCGCAGTACATCAAGCAGGTCGACTGGAAGACCTTCGCCATCAAGCCGGTGGGCACCGGCCCCTACAAGTTCGTGGAGTGGGTGAAGGACGACCGGGTGGTGCTGGAGGCCAACCCCACCTACTGGCGGGGGGCGCCCAAGATCAAGCGGGTGATCTGGAAGCCGATCCCGGACAATTTCGCCCGGGTGGCGGCGCTGACTCGCGGCGAGGCCCAGATCATCACCAAGGTCATCCCCGACCACGTGAGCCAGATCCAGCAGGCGGGCTGCTGCCGGGTCGAGCACACGCTCACCAACCTGGTGACGGTCTACCTGATCAACGCCCAGAAGGGACCGCTCGCGAACACGAAGGTCCGCCAGGCCCTGAACTACGCGGTCGACAAGGACAAGATCATCAAGGAGCTCTACAAGGGCTACGCGATCCCGATCGGCAGCGGCATCCCCAACACCGACTTCGGCTACAACCCCAAGATCAAGCCCTACCCCTACGACCCCCCGAAGGCCAAGGCGCTCCTGACCGAGGCCGGCTTCGCCAACGGCGTCGACATCGACATCCAGAGCGGCAACGGCATCCATCTCAACGACCGCCAGCTCAGCGAGGCGGTGGCGCTCATGCTGCAGGACGTGGGGGTGCGGGCCAAGATCGGCGTGCTCGAGCCCTCGCAGCGGAGCCAGCTCCTGCGCGCCAACTCCTTCCCCGGCCTCCTCCTCGCGGACCCGGCCAGCACCACCTACGATACCGACGGGGTGATCTGGCGCCTGCGGGGGCCCGGCGGTATCCTGCACCAGGCCTGGCCCGGCAACTACGAGGGCACGCCGTTCTACAAGATGATGGAGGAGGCACGGGTGACGCTCGACAGCAGCAAGCGCCTGAAGATCTATCACGAGGCGGCGCAGGTCTGGCACGACGAAGCGCCCGAGCTCTTCCTGTTCCAGGGCGAGATGATCGACGGGGCCCGCAACGAGATCGTCTACAAGGCCCGCGGCGACCAGCGCATCATCCTCTACGACATAACCTATCGCTGATCCCACGGCCGGCGCCGGGCGCACGGAGGTCCTCTCCCGCGCCCGGCGCGCGGCCCGCCCCTCCGCGTGCGCGAGTTCCTGATCCAGAAGCTGTGGCACACCGCGATCGTGGTGTTCTGCGTGCTGACGCTGGTCTTCGTGGTGCTGCACATGACCGGCGACCCGGTGATGATGCTCTTGCCCCCCAACGCGAGCCGCGAGGAGATCGACGCCCTCACCCGCACCCTCGGCCTCGACCAGCCGCTGATCGTGCAGTACGGACGCTTCCTGGCCCGTATCGCCCACGGAGACTTCGGCACGTCGCTCCAGCACCAGCAGCCGGCGATGGGCCTGGTGGCCGAGCGCCTGCCCGCCTCCGCCCTGCTCGCGGTCACCGCGCTGGTCCTGGCCGTCGCGGTGGCGCTGCCGCTCGGCATCGTGGCGGCGGCCCGGCGGGGCACCGTCCTCGACCGCGCCGCGGTCGCGCTGGCGGCTCTCGGCCAGTCCGCGCCGATCTTCTGGACCGGCCTCATGCTGATGCTGGTCGGCTCGGTCATCCTCCAGCTGCTGCCCACCTCGGGCTACGGCACGTGGCGGCACCTGGTCCTGCCCGCGCTCACCCTGGCCAGCTATCCGATGGCCGCCATCGCCCGGCTGGTGCGCTCCGGCATGCTCGAGGTGCTGGACGCCGACTACGTCCGGACCGCGCGGGCCAAGGGCCTGCCCGAGCGGCGCGTGGTGCTGAAGCACACGCTCCGGAACGCGGCGCTGCCGATCGTGACCGTGGTGGGGCTGCAGTTCGGGCTGCTGCTGGGCGGGGCCATCGTGTGCGAGATGATCTTCTCCTGGCCCGGCGTGGGCCGGCTGATGATCTTCGCGATCTACAACCGCGATTTCCCCCTGGTGGAAGCCGCCGTCTTCGTGATGGCGATGGTGTTCGTGGCGGGCAACATGCTGGTCGACCTCTGCTATGCGTGGCTCGACCCGCGCGTGAAGCTGCGCGCCTGATGCGCCGCCTGCCGATGGCCCTGGTGCTGGCCGCGGTGCCGGTCACCGCCGCGGTGGTGTGCGCGGTGCTCGCGCCCCAGCTCGCTCCCTACGATCCGACCCGCGGCGACCTCTCGGCGCGCTTGCAGCCGCCGGCATGGACCGCGGCCGGCCGCGCCGCGCACCTCCTCGGCACCGACCAGCTGGGCCGCGACATCCTGAGCCGCATCGTCTTCGGGGCGCGTGTCTCCCTGCTGGTGGGCGTGGTGTCGTCGCTCATCGGCGGCACCGTCGGCCTCGCGCTCGGCATGCTCGGCGGCTACTTCCGCGGGCGGGTGGACTCGGTGATCGCCAAGCTCATCGACATCCAGCTCGCGTTCCCGTTCCTGCTGATCGCCATCACCGTGATCGCGGTGCTGGGCCCGAGCCTGCCGAACCTCCTGGTGATCCTCGCCCTGAGCGGCTGGGTGACCTACGCCCGCGTGGTCCGGGGTCAGACCCTCAGCCTGCGAGAGACCGACTTCATCCAGGCCGCGCGCGGCCTCGGCTGCCCCTCGTGGTGGATCCTGCTGCGCCACGTGCTGCCGAACGTCGTGTCGTACGCGCTGGTGATCATGACCACCGAGATCGGCCGCCTGATCGTGCTCGAGTCCACGCTGAGCTTCCTCGGGCTCGGGGTGCCTCCGCCGACGCCGAGCTGGGGGCTCTCGCTGGCCGACGGCAAGGAGTACCTGATCCGGGGCTGGTGGCTGGCCACGTTCCCGGGGCTGGCCATCATGCTGGTGGTGCTGTGCATGAACGTGCTCGGCGACGGCGCGCGCGATCTGCTGGAGCCGCGGCTGCGAGGCCGGGGCGTGCGCGGATGAGGCGTCTGATACGATCGAGTTCCCTACAAGGAGAGTCCCGATGAGCGGATTCATGGCCGGTCTCGAGTGCACCCGCTGCTCCGCCTACTACGAGGGCGAGAGCGCCCGGGCGGTCTGCGACTGCGGCGCCACCCTGCTCGCCCGCTACGACCTGGCCGGCGTCCGCAAGGCGGTCACGCCAGAGGACATCGCGCGCCGGCCGCCCACCATGTGGCGCTACCGCGAGCTGCTCCCGGTGCGCGACGACGCCTCCATCGTCACCATGGGCGAGGGCTTCACCCCGATGATCCCGGTGCCGAAGGCCGCGCGCGAGGTCGGGGTCGGCGAGCTGTGGGTGAAGGACGAGGGCACGAACCCCACCGGCACCTTCAAGGCGCGCGGGGCCTCCGCGTCGATCTCGCGCTGGAAGGAGCTCGGGGTGACGCGCTTCGCGCAGCCCACGGTGGGCAGCGGGGGGCACGCGTGGGCCGCCTACGGAGCGCGCGCCAGCGTGGAGATCCACACCGCGCTGCCGGTGTCGTGCCCCGACCTCGGCTGGAAGGGCAGCCTCGTCAACGGCGCGCACGTCTATCGCGTGGACGGCACGGTGAGCGACGTCTTCCGCCTGATGGGCGAGGCGGCGGCGCGGCACGGATGGCTGCTCGCGGGCGCCGGCCGCGAGCCCTATCGCTTCGAGGGCAAGAAGACGATGGGTCTCGAGATCGTCGAGCAGCTCGGCTGGCAAGTGCCCGACGCCATCCTGTACCCGACCGGCGGCGGCGTCGGCATCATCGGCATGTGGAAGGGGTTCGACGAGCTCCAGGAGCTGGGCTGGATCGGGAGCGAGCGGCCGCGGCTGGTGTCGGTGCAGGTCGAGGGCGGGGCGATCGTGAAGGCCTTCCACGAGGGCGCGGACGAGTGCGTCGGGGCGCGCCACGTGGACACCATCGCGCCCGGCATCATGGTGGTGAAGCCCTTCTCCGACCACGTGGCCCTGCGCGCGCTGCGGGCCACCAAGGGCTGGGCGGTCGGCGTGCCCGACGCGGAGAGCCTGGCCAGCATGCGGTGGATGAACGGCCACGAGGGCCTGTTCATGTCACCGGAGGGCGCGGCGACGGTGGCCGCGGTGCGGCGGATGGTCCGCGAGGGTCAGCTGGGGCCCGCGTCGCGGGTGGTGGTGTTCAACACTGCCACCGGGTTGCGCTACCCGCACCTGATGGACGGGCCGGTGCCGGTGGTGCCAGGCGACGGGGCGATCGACGACGCCGCGGTCGCGCAGGCGGCCCGCGCCCGCGCCTGACCGTAGCTAGGTCGCCGAGAAGCGCTGCGCGTTGCCCATATGCGGCCAGGCGTAGGCCTGCACGTTGGCGAGCATCTGGCGCATGTGGTTACGGTCGTGGTGCACCCACTCGTGCAGCAGGTCGCGCACGGTGAGAAAGCCCACCCGGTGGCTGCCGCCCCGCGCCAGATCGGCCGCGCTGAGCCCGGCGGCCAGCTTCACGCTCTCCGCGCGCATCCGGTCGAACTCGGCGACGAGGGCGGCGCCGTCGCGCGCGCAGTCGTTCCGCTCGCGGGCCACGATCTCCTGGTCCCAGCCCTCCAGCTTGAGGCCCTCGCCGGCCCGGTCGCCCGCGGACAGGATGAACCGGATGCGCCCGGCGAACCCGCGCCCCTCGCTCTCGATCAGGTGGCCGAGCACTTCTTTGACGCACCACTCGCCGGGCGCGGGGTGGAAGGTGAGCGCGGCCGCGGGCAGGGCGGAGAGCTCCGCGTGGATCGCGGCTCCGGCGGACTGCAGCATCGCCGCGGCGGCCGCGGGCTCGAGTGCAGACGTGCTCATCGACCTACCTCACTCTCCAGAAATGTCGGAATGTCAGACCTGACCCCAGCCTAGTCGCGTACCACCAGGTCGGCGACGGGGGTGCCGGCGCGGAAGCGCTTCACGAGGTCGTCGGGGTCGTACTCGACGCCGATCGGGTTCTTGTCGAAGGCGGGCGAGTGCATCCAGGCCTGGCCTTCCTCGGCGGTCGCGAAGTTGTCGATCTGCAGCTCCACGCGGTTGCCGTCGGGATCGACGTAGTACATCGAGGTGGTCGGCCCGTGGTTGATGCAGCGGAACGGGCGGATGTCCCGCCCGGCCAGCCGCTCGTAGTTGTCGAGGAAGGCGCCCATCGACTCGAAGGTGAACGCCACGTGGTGGAGGCCCGGCTGGTCGGTTGGGCGGTAGCGCAGGTCGCTGCCGCCCACCTCCCGCGCGGCCAGCGGGCCGAAGTCGATGAAGGCCACCCGGTGGTGCTCGTCGTCGTAGGTCACGAAGCTGAGGTGCGGGTTCTCGTAGATCACGTGACCATCGAGCACCGTGCAGTACCAGTCCCGCATCGCGGGCAGCCGGTTGGTCTGGAAGACGAGGTGCGCGAGCTTGCTCGGGGGCATGCGGGCCGCTCCTACTGCAGCGGCGAGAACGCCGACGGCATCACGATCTTGGTCTCCTGCGCCAGCAGCTCGTCTCCGCCGCCCTTGGGCGGCCAGATCCCGGCCTTGCGCCCCTGCTCCCGCACCTGCAGCCGCTGGTCGAGGGACTTGTAGGCCCAGATGTGGATGAACCGGTTGGCGCTGCCGAACTCCACTCCGCCCGCCATCACCAGCGGAGACAGCTTGATCCGCTCGGGAACGGCGGCCTCCCAGCGCTTCTGCACGCCTCCGAGCGAGCCGGCGGCCAGGGTGTAGCGCCGGATCTCGAAGATCGGCCCCACCGTGCCCGGAGTGATGTCGGGCACGAACGGGAACGGGTTCAGGACCTCCACGTTCTGGTCCAGGACGAACTCCTGGATCTTGGGCGGCCAGTTCGCGTCCTTGGACGCCTCGGCCCGGATGCGCGCGCGCTCCGCCAGGTCCTTGTAGCCCCACACGTGGATGATCTCGTTGAGCGGCCCGATCTCGGTGTGCCAGAAGGCGGCCAGCGGAGAGTACTTCTTGCGGTACTCGTAGGCCTCCGCGTAGCGCTTCTCGACCTCGGCCAGGCTGCGGGGCTTGAGCGTGTACGTGCGGAACTCGTAGATCATCGGCCGCCCTCCTGTGAGTGCCTGTCGTCACTGCCGTCCGGGCCGCCCGGTCGGCGGCACGGCGGAAGTCTGCGCCCCAAATGGAACGACGTCAAGGCTGAGCCGATGCTACGGTGTCCCTCTCATGGCGCGCGGCGCGGCGCGGTTCGGCATCGTGTTCCTGCCCGAGCGGTTCGACGGATGGGGCGAGCTCTGCCGCGAGACGGAGGACGCGGGCTTCGAGTGGCTGGGCGTCGCCGACTCGCAGTCGGTCTTCCGCGAGCTCTACGTGGCCCTGACCCTGGCCGCGCTGCACACCCGCCGCGTGCGTCTCGGCCCGCTCGTCACCAATCCCCTCACCCGGCACCTGGTGGTCAGCGCGAGCGCGATGGCGAGCGTGGACGAGGTGGCCGGCGGCCGCGCGGTGCTCGGCCTCGGCTCGGGCGACAGCGCCATCTACACCATCGGCGCGCCCCCCGCCACCCTGGCCGGGCTCGCGGAGTCGATCGTCACGCTGGGCCGGCTCACCGCGGGCGAGACGATTGAACGAGGGGGCGAGCGCGCGCGGCCCTGGCGCGTGCATCGCGCCACCCGGCGCATCCCGATCTACCTCGCGGCCGAGGGCCCGCGCACGCTGGAGCTGGCCGGCCGCGTGGCCGACGGCGTGATCGTGGGCCTCGGGCTCACCCCGGAGGTGATCCGCCTCTCCCTGGCCGCCATCGAGCGCGGCGCCCGCGCGGCGGGGCGCACCCTCGACGACGTCGACGTCTGGTGGTTCGCCAAGACCAGCCTCGCGGACCGCCGCGCGGAGGCGATCGAGCCGATCAAGATGGCGCTGGCCGCGAGCGCGAACCACGCCTTCCGCTTCACGCTCGAGGGCAAGGGCGTGCCGCCCGACCTCCACGAGAAGATCCGCGCGCTGCAGCGCGAGTACGACTCGCACCACCACGAGCTGCCCGGCGCGGCCAACGCGAGCCTGCCCGACCGCTGGGACCTGACCGACTTCCTGGTCGACCGCTTCGCGATCGCGGGCACGCCGACCGACTGCGTGGCCCAGGTGGAGCGCGCGATGGAGGCCGGCGCGCGGCAGTTCCTCATCACCGGCTTCGTGCCGGACCCGCGCGCCTTCGTGCGGCGGTGGATGACCGAGGTCGCGGGCCGCGTCACCGTGTGATAGGCTCGCTCCCGTCGCGTGATCCTCGCCGCGTTCCGCGTCCGCAGCTTCCGCTACCAGTGGCCCGCCGACCTGCTCACGTCATGGGCCTCCGAGATGGAGACCATCATCCTGGGCTGGTACGTGATGGTCCACACCGGCTCGGTGATGCTGCTCACCGTGTTCGGCTCGCTCCAGTTCCTCGGCACGCTCGCCGCGCCCATGTTCGGGGTGCTGGGCGACCGGGTCGGGGCCCGCCTCATGCTGTGTATCATGCGCGGGATCTACGCGGGCCTCGCGGGGCTCCTGTTGCTGCTGGCCGCCACCGGCTGGCTCACCCCCGGATGGGTGCTGCTGATCGCGGGGCTCAACGGTATCTTCCGTCCCAACGATCTGGTCATGCGCAACTCGCTCATCGGCGAGACCATCCCGCCCGCGGAGCTGATGGGTGCGGTCGGCCTGTCGCGCGCCACCATGGACTCCGCGCGGGTGGGCGGCGCGCTCGCGGGCGCCGGGCTCTCCACCTTCCTCGGGCTGCCCGTCACCTACTGCGTGGTGACCACGTGCTACCTGGCCGGGCTGGCCCTCACGCTCGGCGTGGCGCGGCGGCGTCCGGTGGGCGATCCGACCGCGGCGGGGGCCGGCGGCACAGGGGCGCGATCCTCGGCGCTGCCGGAGGCCCTGCTGGCCGCGCGCTGGCGCGAGCTCAAGGACGGCCTCGTCCACGTGTTCACCACCCCACGGCTGCTCGCGCCGATGTGGCTCGCGTTCCTGATCAACCTCACCGCGTATCCCGCCTCGGGCGGCCTCCTGCCCTACGTGGCGCGCACCATCTACCAGGTGGACGCCACCGGGCTCGGCTGGCTGGTGGCGAGCTTCTCGCTGGGCGGCCTGCTCGGCTCGGTGACCATGGTCACCACCGGCGGCGGACGCCGGCCGGAGCGCATCACGCTGATCTACACCGGGGTGTGGTACACGCTGCTGCTGGGCTTCGGCCACCTGCAGAGCGTCGGCCCCGCGGTGCTCCTGCTGCTGGCGGCCGGCTTCGTGCAGAACGTGGCCATGATCTCGATGACCACCACGCTGATCACCGGGGCCGGCGATCGCTTCCGGGGCCGGGTGATGGGAGTGCGCACGCTCGCGGTCTACGGCCTGCCGCTCGGGCTCATGGCCTCCGGCGCGCTCATCCAGCGCATCGGCTACCCGCTGACGATCACCGCCGCCGCGGCCACGGGCCTGCTCTTCACGCTGCTGATCGGGATCAAGTGGCGGGCCAGCATGTGGCGGGAGAGCCGCGTGATCCCGGTCTGAGGCGCCGGCGCCGCCGGCGACGCGATCAGACGCTGATGCCCCACACCGCCTTGGCCGCGAGCCCGATGGCGTAGCTGATCGCCACCGCTGCCGCGATGATCCCCAGGTTCAGCAGGATGCGGCGCTTGACGTCCATGCCAGAGAGGAAGGCGAGGATGCTCGACACCAGCACGATCACCGCGCCCGCCACCAGCAGCGACGGGATCAGCGTGCGCGCGCCGAAGGCGACCGGCAGCACCGGGACCACCGCGCCCACCACGTAGCTCACCCCCACCCGGATCCCGGAGCTGACCGGGCGATCGCCGGCCTCGTCGGTCGTCTCCGCCTCGCCCAGGAAGCGGCGCCGCCGCACGTCGGTGCCGCGCACCTCCGCCTCCGAGCTGGCGGCCAGGTAGGCCCCGGCCCCCATCGAGAGCGCGCCCGCCACCCCGACCATGAGGCCCGCCACCAGCACGGTGGTGGCGCTCGCGAAGGCGCCGAAGAAGCCGCTCACCGCGCCCAGGATCTCCACCAGCCCGTCGTTGAGCCCGAGGAAGATATCGCGCACCCGCTGGGGGCTGATCTGCCGGGCGCTCTCCGCCGTCACCACCGTGTCCTCGTGCTTGAACTCGTCCTCCAGCACCTCGCGGACCGCGGCCCCCAGGGGACCGTGCTCGTACCGTCGCCACACCGTGAGGTACTTCCGCACCCCGAAGACCTCGATCGCCTCCAGGATCAGGTGGATGGCGGGAGCGCCGAAGACGCGGGCCACCACGATCATCAGCCAGAGCTTGAGCCGGCGGCCCCAGTCGAGACGCGGCAGGTCGAGGCCGAAGAACTCCTGCCAGAAGGCGTGGTGCCGGGTCTCGATGGGAATCAGCTGATCGAGGATGGCCCGCTGGGGCGCGGGCGCGATCCGGTGCAGCGCCCGGTAGAGGGAGAGATCGAACAGCTCGTCCAGGACGAGCTGGCGGCCCAGCTGGAGGTCGGTCGCGGGCTCGGGCATGGAGGGATATGTTATACATTCCGGGAGCGGCGAGCCCGCCGAAGGAGGCGTCGATGAAATTCACCTGGTTCAACCTGATGCCGTGGCCGTACCTGCCCGACGACTTCCGGGAGAAGAACCGCTCGGTGTGGGTCGACATCCCGAACACGCTCTACGACCCGAAGAAGGGCCACTTCGTCTACCACCAGTACATGGACCAGCTGGAGTACGCGGAGAGCCTGGGCTTCGACGGCATCGGCTGCAACGAGCACCACCAGAACGGCTACGGGCTCATGCCGTCGCCGAACCTGATCGCGGCCGGGCTCGCCCGGCGGACGAGTCGCGCCGCGATCTGCGTGATCGGTAACTCGATCGCGGGCTACAACCCGCCGATCCGGGTGGCCGAGGAGTTCGCGATGCTCGACGTGATCTCGGGCGGGCGGCTGGTGGCGGGCTTCCCGGTCGGCACCCCGATGGACACCAACTTCTGCTACGGGCAGATCCCCGCCCTCACCCGCGACAAGTACGGCGAGGCCCACGACCTGATCATGAAGGCGTGGGCCGAGGACGAGCCCTTCGCCTTCGACGGCAAGTACAACCAGCTCCGGTGGGTGAACTGCTGGCCCAAGCCGATCCAGAAGCCGCACCCGCCCATCTACATCCCGGGGGGCGGCTCCATCGAGACGTGGGACTTCTGCCTCGACCACGACTACAACTACTCGTACCTCTCCTTCTACGGCTACCTGCGGGGCAAGTCGCTGCTCGAGGGCTACTGGGAGCGCGTGGCCAAGCGGGGCAAGGACGACTCGCCCTACCGCGCCGCCTTCGCCCAGATCATCTGCGTGGCCGACACCGACGCGGAGGCCGAGGAGCTCTACGCCGAGCACTGCCTCTACTTCTTCAACCGGTGCCTGCACGTGTTCCCGCCCTTCGCGGACCCGCCGGGCTACCGCACCGTGAACACGATCAAGTACGGCGCGCTCTCGCAGCTCCGCCTGGAGGCGCAGCGGATCATGCAGGGCCTCACCTGGAAGCAGCTCGTGGAGGAGCGCTTCATCATCGCGGGCAGCCCGGAGACGGTGCGCCAGCAGCTCGAGGAGTGCATCACCGGGCTCCGCATCGGCCACCTCTTCTGCCTGCTCCACACCGGCAACATGCCGGACTGGAAGACGCGGCACTCCACCAAGCTCTTCGCCGAGACGGTGATGCCGCAGCTGCGCCACCTCTGGTCCGACTGGAAGCACGACGACCGGTGGTGGATCCACCCCATGGAGGACCGTCTGCATCCCGAGGAGGGCCGGCCGGGCGCGGAGAAGGCCCGGCAGGAGTGGCGCTGATGAAGACCCGCACCGTCGAGACCCGCAAGGGCTGCCGCTGCCGCGTGCTGGAGGGCGGCAGCGGGATGCCGCTCGTGTTCCTGCACGGTGCGGGCGGCCTGCTGGCCGACAACCCCTTCCTCGACCGGCTCGCGTCGCGCTACCACGTCTTCGCCCCCGAGCTGCCGGGCTACGGGGAGTCTACCGGCGAGGAGCTGCTGGAGGACATGCTCGACTTCACGCTGCACGGCTGGGACGTGATCGCCGCGCTCGGCCTGCGCCGTCCGCACCTGGTCGGCCACTCCATGGGCGGGATGATCGCGGCCGAGATGGCGGCGGTGGCGCCCAACGATCTCGACCGGCTGGTGCTGGTGGCCGCGGCCGGGCTCTGGATCGAGGCGCACCCGATCCCCGACATCTTCGCGCTGCTCCCGGCCCAGCTCGTCGAGCTGCTCTTCCAGGATCCGGAGCGCGGGCAGCAGCTGCTCACCGGCGGCGTCGACTTCTCGGACATGGAGGCGTTCAAGGCCTTCTACCTGGGCCAGCAGCGGCGGCTGGCGATGGCGGGCAAGATCCTGTTCCCGATCCCGAACCGCCGCGTGTCGAAGCGGCTCTACCGGGTGACCGCGAAGACCCTCGTCCTCTGGGGCGCAGCCGACCGGCTGATCGTGCCCGCCTACGCCCAGCAGTGGGGCCGGCTCGTTCCCGGCGCCACCGTGCAGACCATCCCCGACGCCGGCCACATGCTGCCCTACGAGCAGCCGGAGACCTTCGTGGACGCGCTCGTCCGCTTTCTGGGATGAGCGAGGCCGCGGGCAACGGCTGGATCGGGCGGCCGCTCAAGCGACGCGAGGACCACCGGCTCCTCACCGGGGCCGGCTCCTACGTGGACGATCTGCAGCCGTCCGGCTGCCTGCACGTGGCGCTGCTGCGCTCGCCGCACGCCCACGCCCGCATCGCGCGTCTCGACGTGGAGTCCGCGCGGCGCGCGCCCGGCGTGGCGCTGGTGGTCATCGGCGCCGACACCAAGCACCTGGCGCCGATGCCGGTGAACCGGATGATGCCCGACATGAAGGTGCCGCCCCACCCGATCATCGCAGACGGCGTCGCGACCTCGACCGGCATCCCGGTGGCGGCGGTGGTGGCCGAGAGCGCGTATGCGGCCCACGACGCGCTCGATCTGATCCAGGTGGAATACGAGCCGCTCCCCGCGCTGCCCGAGCCGGAAGCCGCGCTGGCCGACGGCGCCCCCGCGGTCTTTCCCGGCGTCGATGGCAACCGGGTGCTCCACCGCGCGCTGCGCGAGGGCGACTCGGCCGCCGCCTTCGCGAAGGCGGCCCACGTGGTGGAGCTGCGCGTGGCCCAGTCCCGCGTCTCCGCCGTCGCGCTGGAGCCGCGCTCGGTGCTGGCCACCTTCAACCGCTTCACCGGGGAGCTCTCGATGTGGGTCTCCTGCCAGGCCCCGTTCCGCATCCGGGCCGAGGTGGCCCGCCTGCTGGAGCTGCCCGAGAGCCACGTGCGGGTGATCGCGCCCGACGTGGGCGGCGGCTTCGGGGTCAAGACGGGCCCCTATCGAGAGGACGTGCTGCTGGCCTGGCTGGCGCGCCGCCTCGCGCGGCCCGTGAAGTGGGTGGCCACGAGGCGCGAGGACCAGGCCACCACCAACCAGGCGCGCGGCTCGGTGTGCGAGGGCGCGCTGGCCCTCGACGCCGAGGGCCGCATCCTGGGGCTGCGCGCGCGCATCGCCTCGCCGCTCGGCTCCTCGCTGCTGAACGCGGCCGCCGGCTCGCCGTGGAATCACGCGCGCCTCTTGCCCGGCGCCTACGTGATCCCTGCCTGCGACATCGCGGTCTCGGGCGCGGTCACCACCACCGCCCCGGTCGCGGCGTACCGCGGGGCCGGACGGCCGGAGGCGTGCTTCTACATCGAGCGGCTCATCGACACCGCGGCGCGGGCCCTCGGCCTCGATCCCGCCGAGCTGCGAAAGCGCAACCTGATCCCGGCCGACCGCTTCCCGTTCCGCACCGTCACCGGGCAGAGCTACGACTCGGGCGACTATCCCCAGGCGCTCGCGCGCGCGCTGGCCACGGCAGACTACGCGAAGCTGCGCCGCGAGCAGGCGGAGCGGCGCGCCCGCGGCGAGGTGGTGGGCATCGGCGTCGTCTCCTACGTGGAGCCGTGCGCGCTCGGCTGGGAGAGCGGCTCCATCAAGGTCGAGCGCTCCGGGCGGGTCACCGCGATCACCGGCTCCAGCGCCCACGGCCAGGGGCACGAGACCACATTCGCCCAGGTGGTGGCCGACCACCTGGGCGTCACGCCCGACGAGGTGACGGTCCTCCACGGCGACACGCGCTCCGGCCCCGAGGGCTTCGGCACCTTCGGCAGCCGCAGCGTGGCCCTCGGCGGCGGCGCGCTGGTGCGCGGCTCGGTGGAGGTGCGCGACAAGGGTCGCCGCATCGCGGCCCGCATGATGGAGGCCGCGCCGGAGGACGTGATCGGCGTGCCGGGCGGCTTCCAGGTGGCGGGCGTGCCGGACCGGCGCGTGAGCTGGAAAGAGGTCGCCACCGCGGCCTACGCGGGCGGCCAGGCCCTCCCCCCGGGCGACACGCCGGGCCTCGAGGCCACCATGTACTTCCAGGCCGACGCCGAGGTGTGGAGCTACGGCGCGGTGGTGTGCGTGGTGTCGATCTCACGCGAGACCGGCCGCCTCGCCATCGAGCGGCTGGTGTGGGTCGACGACGCGGGCACGATCATCAACCCGCTGCTGGCCGAGGGGCAGCTGCACGGCAGCCTCGCCCAGGGCCTGGGCCAGGCGCTCATGGAGGCCATCGTCTACGACGGCGACGGCCAGCTCCTGACCAGCACGCTGATGGACTACGCGATGCCGCGCGCCGAGGACATCCCCGCCCTCACCATCGAGAAGATGCACATCACGACGCCCCGCAACCCCCTCGGCGCCAAGGGCCTCGGCGAGGCCGGCTGCATCGCGATCCCCCCCGCCCTCGTCAACGCCGCCGTCGACGCCCTGGCCCCCCTCGGCGTCACCCACGTCGACATGCCCCTTTCTCCCGAGCGCCTCTGGTCCGCCCTTCGTTAGGGGTAGGCGGCCTGTACGGCGCGCTGGACCTTGGCGGGGTACCAGCGGGTGAACCAGATCGCGGTCGCGAGGGCTATCACCGACGCGGCGATCTCGACTCCGAGTGGGATCGCGGGTATGAACTCGGCGGCGGCGTCGGCGGCGGCGTGCACCGCGAAGGAGCCGGCCCAGACCCAGGAGATGGCGCGGTTGACCGCCATGAAGATCGGCGAGTCCCAGAACTGCTCCGGCACCCGCTCGCGCGCGTACTGGAGCGTGAACGGCCGGCCGATGGCGAGCGAGACCGCGACGATCGCGAACAGGCCCGTGTCGACCGCGAGGCGCACGGTGGCCACCGTCCAGCGGGGGGCGACGACCAGGGTGTAGACGGTGAGCGCGGCGAAGAGCAGGAAGCTCCCCACCTCGAGGATCTTGATGGACTCGTGCCGGAGCCACATGCGCAGGCCGAGGACCGCCGACGTCGCCAGCGCCCCGGTGAGCCCGGCCACCGGCGAGACGAGCCGCATCAGCACGAAGAAGACGATGAACGGCGAGAGCCCGAGCAGCACGCTCATGCCGCGGCCCTCGCCCCCGTGACCAGCAGTCGCATGATCTCCCTCCGGATCGTCTCGAAGTCCAGATCGCCCGGCAGCTTACCGGCCAGGTGGAGCATCACGAGCCCGTGCATCGCGGACCAGAAGGCCAGGCCCAGCAGCTCGGGAGTGCCGTGGAAGACTCCCGCTGCCACCAGCGCCTCGATCGAGGCGGTCATGGTGCGCCGCGCCCGGTTGCTGGCCCGCATCAGCTCCGGGTAGCGGTCCGGGTGCGGCTGGGCGACGTCGAACATCAGGCGGTAGCCGTCGGGATCCTCGAGGGCGAAGCGCACGTAGGCCTGGCCCACCGCCTGCCCCGCCGCCGCCGTGTCGTGGCCCGCGCCGGTCACCGCGCCCTCCAGCGCGGCCGCGAAGCGGTCGAAGGCGGCGGCACGCACCGCGGCGAGGATCTCGTCCTTGTTGCGGAAGTAGCGGTACGGCGTCATGGGGCTGCAGCCGAGCGCGTCCGCGAGCTGGCGCATGCTGACCGCGTCGCGCCCCTGCGTGGCGAAGCGGTGCTGGGCCACCGCGCAGAGGCGCGCCCGGAACTCCTCGACCTGCTCGGGCGAGAGCGTCCGCGGCATCGGCTCAGAGCCCCGGCGGGATCGCGCGCGGGAATTGACGGACGTACTTGAGGAAGCGCGCCAGGTGCCGGTCCGAGGCCACCAGGGTGCGCGGCCGGAAGCGGATGGTGTCGAGCACCGGCGCATCCTCGGCAAGGAGTCGCTCGACAAAGCCTCGCAGTGTCGCCAGCCGCTCGGCCACCGCCTCGGGCCCACCGTCTCCGTCCGGCCGGTCGGGACGGACGCCGTAGGCGTAGAATCCCATGGTCCGGCCGTGCTCGATGGGCGCGCCGCCAAAGAGCATGTAGACCTCCTCGTCGGCCATGGACAGGTGCTGGGCGAACACGTTCACCCCGGTGATGCGGCCACGCTGGATGAAATGAGGCGACTCGATGCGGTACTCGAGCGAGTGCGGGCCGACGGTGACGGCGTCGGGATCGACCGCGGAGAGGCCGTGGAGCGTGCGCAGATGCTGGAAGTCGACCCCGTTGGAGACGGAGACCCACGGGTCGACCGCGCGGGTGCCGCGGTAGTGCGTCTCGACGACCAGCGCGCGCTCCTCGACACCGGGGATACCGGGCACCGGGAAGGTCGGCGCGGTTCCGTTGAAGAGCCACACGAGCCCCCACGCCTCCGCGCTCGGATAGGTCGGGATACGGGCCCCTGGTGGGATGCGGTCGCCGGCCGGGATGTCGACGCAGGCGCCCGCGCAGTCGAAGCGCCAGTGGTGGTAGGCGCAGCGGATCTGGCCGCCGACCACCTCGCCGACCGAGAGGTCCGCGCCGAGGTGCGGGCAGTACGCACCCTGCACCACCGCGCGGCCGTCGGCGTCCCGGTAGATGACCACCCGCGTGCCCAGCACGTCGCGGCCCACCGGCCGGCCCGGGACGACCTCGCTCGCGAGGGCCACCGGGAACCAGGACTGGTGATAGCCGGCCTCGGCCGGTCGCGCCGTCTTCTCCGTCCGTCGAGCCTTCGTCGCCGCGGTCGTCACGCCCATGATCTGCCTCCTGGGCTCCTCCTCGGTAGGTCCGGAGGGCCGTATGGACTGACACTGTATATTTACGATGTAAATCAGTCAAGCCTTTTCCCACCCACGGGAGACACCACATGAGATCGATCGACATCCACGCCCATCTGGTCCCGGCGTCGCTGTGGCGCGCCGCGGAGGCGGGCCGCGAGTGGCACGGCTTCCGTCACGAGGCCGGCGACGGGCTCGGCACGTTCCTCGGCACCAACGGCAAGCGCACCGGCTTCACCTCGCCCAAGGTGCGGCTCACTCCCGAGGAGCGGCTGGCCGACATGGACGCGCAGGGCGTGGACATGCAGGTGGTCTCGGTCCACACGCCGCTCTTCGGCTATCACCTGGAGCCGGCGCAGGGCCTGGCCCTGGCCCGCGAGGTCAACGACGAGATCGCGAGGATGACCCGGCAGTGGCCCACGCGCTTCACGGGCCTCGCCACCCTGCCGGTGCAGGACGTGAAGGCGGCCATTGCGGAGCTGGAGCGCGCGGTGACCGTGCTCGGGCTCAAGGGCGCGGAGCTCGACACCATCGTCAACGGCGAGAACTGGGACGAGCCGCGCTTCCTGCCCCTCTTCAAGGCCGCGGAGGCCATGGGCGCGGTGCTCTTCTTCCACCCGCAGCCCCAGCACAACTTCATGGTGGAGCGCGCCGGCCGCTACGGTCTCTTCAACAGCCTGGGGGTGATCGTGGAGGACGCGATCGTGGTGGCGGTGCTGATCCTGGGCGGCGTCCTCGAGGCCTGCCCCGACCTCAAGGCCTGCATCGCCCACGGTGGCGGGCCCGCCTGCTACGCGATGGGGCGCCTCGACCGCGGGTGGCAGGGCACGCCGGCGGCGCGGGCGCACACCCCGTCTCCGCCGAGCAGCTACCAGAAGCGGCTCTACTACGACACGGTGGTGGGCAGCGAGGCCGCGCTCCGCTTCCTGCTCGACCAGGTCGGTGCCGACCGCGTGGTGCTGGGCAGCGACTGGCCGTTCGTGCCGTGGCATCCCTCGCCGGTCACGTGGCTGCAGGGGCTCGCGAGCATCAGCCCGGCGGAGAAGGAGCAGATCCTCTACCGTAATCTGGAGTCGCTGCTCGGCTTGTAGCTGACGGGGAGTCTCGGGAGGGCGAGGGGCGGCGGGCGGCGGCGGGGGCCCG
>JADMIO011485915.1_pt1 | contig 18745 bp, 16 predicted proteins | sample 8958161 | NCBI WGS metagenome assembly JADMIO01 (sample SAMN16585339, study PRJNA669376) | soil metagenome | isolation source: Crop rotation soil | place: USA: Cullars Rotation, Alabama | collected 2011 | reverse complement strand
CGACCGCTCCCCGGACGCGCCGTCCACCCGCCAGATCCACCACGACTACGTGCCCGCGCCCGGCTTCGCCGCCGTCGCGCCGCCGCTGCACCGCGCCTCCACGGTGCTGTTCAAGGACGTGGCGGCGATGCGCGCCAGCCACTGGCTGGACAAGGGCACCTACACCTACGGCCTGCACGGCACGCCCACGTCGTTCACGCTGGAGGCGCGTCTCGCCACGCTCGAGGGCGGCACCCACGCAATGCTGGCGCCTAGCGGCCTGGCCGCGATCGCGCTCGTGGACCAGTCCCTGCTGGCCAGCGGCGACACGCTGCTGATCCCCGCCAACGCGTACTTCCCGAACCGCAACCTGGCCGCCAACGAGCTGGCGCGCTGGGGCATCGCCCATCGCCTCTACGACCCGATGGACCCGGAGTCGCTGCGCGCGGCGCTCGGGCCTGACGTGAAGCTCGTGTGGATCGAGCCACCGGGGTCGGTCACCCTCGAGTTCCCCGACCTGCGCGGCCTCGTGCGCACGGTGCGCGCGCACGCGCCGCAGGCCACCGTGGCGCTGGACAACACCTGGGGCAGCGGCATCGCGTTCGACGCGTTCGACCTCGACCCGGGCGCGTCGTCGCCGCTGGCGGTGGACCTGACCATCCACGCGCTCACCAAGTACCCGTCGGGCGGCGCGGACGTGATGATGGGCGCCGTGGTCACGCGCTCGCAGGCGCTGCACGACCAGCTGGCGCTGACGCATTGCCGACTGGGGCTGGGCGTGGGGCCCAACGACGTCGAGCTGGTGCTGCGCGGCCTGCAGACGGTGGCGCTGCGCTACGCCGCGCAGGATGCCGCCACGCGCCGGATCGCGCAGTGGGCGCTGGGCCGCAAGGAGTTCACGCGCGTGCTGCATCCGGCCATGCCGGGCTCGCCGGGCCACGCGCACTGGGCCGCGCAATGCCGCGCGGCGGCCAGCCTGCTGACGCTGGTGTTCGACCCGGCCATCGCGCCCGAGCGCATCGACCGCTTCGTCGAAGACCTGCGCCTGTTCGGCATCGGCTGGTCCTGGGCCGGCCCGATGAGCCTGGCCGTGCCGTACCGGCCGGACTCGGGCCGCGTGGGCGGCTATGCGAGCACGCTGGTGCGCCTGTCGATCGGCCTGGAGGATCCGGACGATCTCATCCGCGACCTGGAGTCGGCGCTGGAGAAGCTCGGTCGGCCCTGAACGAGCGAGCTCGCGTCCGCAGGTGCCTCGCATCGATCCGACTCGCGCCATGACGCCTGCGAGAAGGCGGGCGCTGGCCGCGAATCGGATCGGTGCCTGACGCCGGCTTCGCTCGAGATCGCGCCAGGCACCGCCTTGCCCGCGGTGCGCCTGCTTGCCAATTGCCCGCGACCCTGCGCGGGCAAGCCGATGCCAGGCACCTCGTGCCCGGCGCGGCGTCAGGCCTTGCCTGGCCCGGACACCTTGTGGCGCATCAGGCGACCCTTTTCGCGCTCCCAGTCGCGCTCCTTGATCGTGTTGCGCTTGTCGTGGTCGGCCTTGCCCTTGGCCAGCGCGATGTCGGCCTTCACGTAGCTGCCCTTGAAGTGCAGGTTCAGCGGCACCATCGTGAAGCCGCGCTGCTCCACCTTGCCGATCAGGCGGCGGATCTCCTCGCCCTTCATCAGCAGCTTCTTGGTGCGGTCGGCCTCGGGGTTGACGTGCGTGGACGCCGAGCGCAGCGCGTTGATGCGGCAGCCGATCATGTGCAGCTCGCCGTTGCGGATGACGACGTAGCCGTCGGTCAGCTGCACCTGGCCCGCACGGATGGCCTTGACTTCCCAGCCCTGCAGGACCAGGCCGGCCTCGTACGTCTCTTCGATGTGGTATTCGAACCGCGCGCGGCGATTCTCTGCGATGAGGGCGGGCATGGGGGCGCTTAAAATTCTTTCATTGTATGAAGCACGTCAAGAAGTCCGTCCTGCTGTGGTACTCCGCCCGCGAAATGTATGAGCTGGTCGTCGATGTGGAGTCGTATCCGAAGTTCCTGCCGTGGTGCGAGTCCAGCACGATCCTGGAGCAGCATGCGGCCGACCCGGCAACAGGCACGCCCGCGGGCATGACCGCGCGGCTGGGCCTGTCGTATGCGGGCGTCCGCCAGTCGTTCACGACGCGCAACGAGCAGGTGCAGGGCGAGTTCGTGAAACTCAAGCTGGTGGACGGCCCGTTCTCCAACCTCGACGGGGTCTGGCAGTTCAAGCCGCTCCAGGCGCCCGACCCCACGCGGCCGCCCAATCCCGACGCGCCCGTCGCCTGCAAGGTGGAGTTCGACCTGGCCTACGCGTTCTCCAACCGCGTGTTCGAAGCGGTGCTCAGCCCCGTGTTCGACCAGGTGGCCAACACCTTCGTCGATTCGTTCGTCAAGCGCGCGGCGCAGGTCTACGGTGAGCGCTGAGCTGGCGGTGCAGGTGGTCTGGAGTCCGTCCGCGCGCGAGACGCTGGACGTGGCGCTGCGATTGCCCGCCGGCGCCACGGTGGCCGACGCGCTCGCCGCCGCCGGCTGGCCGGCGCTGCAGAGCGCCCGCGAGGGCGACGCGGCGTTGGCGGCCGGCCTGTCGGCCGCGGTGTGGAGCAAGGGCAGGGCGCTCGCGCATCCGCTGCGCGACGGCGACCGGGTGGAGGTGCTGCGCGGCTTGCAGATCGACCCGATGGACGCCCGCCGCGTGCGCTACGAAGCGGCCGGCGGCATCGACGCCCTGCGGCGCCGCGGCTACGCCGGGCGCAAGCGCTGAGGGCAGGGGCCCGGCAGCGTCACTGCGCGGCGGGTGCCGCGCCGCAGTTGCTGGCCACGGCGTCCTGCGCGCGCTTCGTCTCCGCAGCGCGGGCGCTGTCGTCGAGGAACTCGCGCTCGCCCTTGTCGTTCATGCGCGCCATGCGCACGCCGCTGCCCAGGGCCCCCAGCTGGCTCTGGGCGCGGGCGCAGTTTTCCTTGCGCACGGCGGCGTTCTTCGCGTCCACGGCGGCACGGTCGGCCTTGTCCTTCTCGGCCTTCTCCTTGTCGGCGGCCTTCTTCTTCTTGTCGAGCGCGCCTTCGTTGGCGGTGTCCGCGCTGGTGTCGGCCGGGGCGCTCGCGGGCTTGGGCACCAGCGCGGCCGGGGGCGGCACGACGCCGCCGGGCGGGGCGCTCAGGATGTCCTTGGACGGCGTGCCCGCCGGCGGCGCCTTGTCGCTGATGTGCAGTTGACCGGAGGCGTCGCGCCACTTCCAGAGTGCCTGGGCATGGGCGCCGGCGGCGGCGAGCGCCAGCAGGCAGGCGGCGAGGGACAGGGCGGTCTTTTGCATGGGATGTGCGCCCGGACGGAGTGCGGGCGGATGGAGTGTTGTGAACCCAACGTCGTGCCGGCGCGGCACGTTGACATTCTCGTGTCATCGGCAGCGCCGCCGGCCAGTGTAGTGCTCTGCAGTGGTGACAAATCGCAAACTCGTCGCCCGATCGGCGGCTCTCGCGACGAGGAGCAGGCCGGTGCGGTCGAGCGGGAATGCGCGCGGTGCGTATAATCTGCTTTTGCGTCTGGAGCTTCCCCCATGCGCCTTCTAGGCAAAGCGCTCACCTTCGACGACGTGTTGTTGGTGCCGGCATATTCCCAGGTGTTGCCCCGCGACACCAGCCTGCGGACCCATTTCACCCGCAACATCCTCCTGAACCTGCCCGTCGTCTCGGCGGCCATGGACACCGTGACGGAGGCCCGCCTGGCGATCGCGATCGCGCAGGAAGGCGGCATCGGCGTCATCCACAAGAACCTCACGGCCATGCAGCAGGCGGCCGAGGTGGCGCGCGTCAAGCGCTACGAATCGGGCCTGCTGCGCGACCCCGTCACCATCGCCCCCGGCGCGCGCGTGCGCGACGTCGTGGAGTTGTCCAGGCTGCATGGCGTCTCGGGCTTTCCAGTGGTGGACAACGGCCGCGTCGTGGGCATCGTCACCAACCGCGACCTGCGCTTCGAAACCCGCATGGACGCGCCGGTTCGCGAGATCATGACGCCGCAGGAGCGCCTGATCACCGTGCCCGAGGGCACCTCGCTGGCGGTGGCCAAGGAGCTGATGCACCGCCACAAGCTCGAGCGCGTGCTGGTGGTCAACGACGCGTTCGAACTGCGCGGCCTGTTCACGGTCAAGGACATCACCAAGCAGAACACCTTCCCCAACGCCGCGCGCGATTCGCACGGCAAGCTGCGCGTGGCCGCGGCGGTGGGCGTGGGCGAGGGCACGGAGGAGCGCGTCGAGCTGCTGGCCAAGGCCGGCGTGGACGCCATCGTCGTCGACACCGCCCACGGCCACAGCCAGGGCGTGATCGACCGCGTCAAGTGGGTCAAGAAGAACTTCCCGCAGGTCGACGTCATCGGCGGCAACATCGCCACCGGCGCCGCGGCGCTGGCGCTGGCGGAAGCCGGTGCCGACGCGGTGAAGGTGGGCATCGGCCCGGGTTCCATCTGCACCACCCGCATCGTGGCGGGCGTGGGCGTGCCGCAGGTCATGGCCATCGACAACGTGGCCACCGCGCTGCAGGGCACCGGCGTGCCGCTGATCGGCGACGGCGGCATCCGCTACTCGGGCGACATCGCCAAGGCCATCGCCGCGGGCGCCAGCACCGTGATGATGGGCGGCATGTTCGCCGGCACCGAAGAGGCGCCGGGCGAGGTCATCCTGTTCCAGGGCCGCAGCTACAAGAGCTATCGCGGCATGGGCTCCATCGGCGCCATGAAGGCCGGCTCGGCCGACCGCTACTTCCAGGAAGCCGACGACCAGCCCAACGCCGACAAGCTGGTGCCCGAAGGCATCGAAGGCCGCGTGCCGTACAAGGGCTCGGTGGTGTCGATCCTGTTCCAGATGGCCGGCGGCCTGCGCGCCGCCATGGGCTACTGCGGCTGCCCGACCATCGACGACATGCGCAGCAAGGCGGAGTTCGTCGAGATCACCTCGGCCGGCATCCGCGAGAGCCACGTGCACGACGTGCAGATCACCAAGGAAGCGCCGAACTACCGGGCCGACTAGAGCCCCGCCGCCCTGACGACAGCCGCCCGGTTCGCCGGGCGGTCGCGCTTCAGAATCCTTTCGATGAGCCGCCGTGGCGCAACGGCGGCCCCGGAGACACACCCCTTCAACCCGGCACCGTGAGCGAAGACCAGATCCCCGTCGTCGAATCCGCCGGCGCCGCCGGCCCGCGCCAGGCCGCCATGCCGTTCATCATGGCGACGGTGCTGATCGACATGATCTCGATCGGCCTGATCATCCCGGTGCTGCCCACGCTGGTGGGCTCGTTCGCCGACACGGCCGCCGGCCGCATCGGCGCGTACATCCAGGTGATGATGGCGTTCAGCGTGGCCAACTTCATCGGCTCGCCCATCCTCGGATCGCTCTCCGACCGCTTCGGCCGCCGTCCGGTGCTGCTGATCGGCTTCAGCGGCCTGGCCCTGAGCACCTTCGTCACCGCCTTCGCCACGTCGCTGTGGATGCTCATCGCGGTGCGCCTCGTCAGCGGCGCGATGCAGGCCAACATCGCGGTGGCCAATGCCTACGTCACCGACATCACGCCCCCCGAGATGCGCGCCAGGCGCTTCGGCATGCTGGGCGCGATGTTCGGCCTGGGCTTCATCCTCGGCCCCGTCATCGGCGGCCTGCTGGGCGAGCACCACCTGCGCTTGCCGTTCCTGTGCGCGGGCACGCTCAGCGTGTGCAACTGGCTGTACGGCTGGTTCGTACTGCCGGAGTCGCTGCCGCGAGAGCGGCGCCAGCCGTTCTCGTGGGCGCGCGCGAACCCGATCGGGTCGCTGATGCACCTGTCCGGGCTCAAGGGCATGGGCGCGCTGCTGGGGGTGGTGGCGTTTACCTCGCTCGCGCAGTTCATCCTGCAGGGCACCTGGGTGCTCTACACGCAGGCCAAGTTCGGCTGGTCGTCGTCGCAGGTGGGCTGGTCGCTGTGCGCCGTCGGGGCGATGTCCGTGCTGGTGCAGGGCGTGCTCGTCGGGCGCCTGGTCAAGCTCATGTCGATACGCCGGCTGGTGGTGCTCGGGCTGGTGTCGTCGTCGCTGTGCTATGTCGCCTGGGGCGCCGCGTCGCAGGGCTGGATGATGTACGCCGTGATCGCCTGCAACGTGCTCGGGTTCTCCGCCAGCGCCTCGCTGCAGACGCTGATCGCCAACGCCGCCGACCAGAACGCGCAGGGCCAGGCCATGGGCGCCGTGGCCGGCCTGTCCAGCCTCACGGCGGTGCTGGCGCCCGTCGTCGGCCCGTTCATGCTCCAGCTCGTGGCCGATGCGCCGCGCGGCGACTGGCGCCTGGGCGCGCCGTACTACCTGTGCGCCGTGCTGCAGCTGTGCGCCATGCTCATGACCGTCCTCCATTTCCGCCGGCAGAACGCCGACTCGACGGGCGCGCCCGTCGCCGCCCGCTCCTGACACCTTCCTCACCCGCCAAGCCGCCATGCACGACAAGATCCTCATCCTCGATTTCGGCTCCCAGGTCACGCAACTGATCGCGCGCCGCGTGCGCGAGGCGCACGTGTACTGCGAGATCCACCCCAACGACGTCTCCGACGAGTTCATCCGCTCGTTCGGCGCCAAGGGCATCATCCTGTCGGGCAGCCACGCGAGCACGTACGAGGACGCCGACCTGCGCGCGCCGCAGGCGGTGTGGGATTCGGGCGTGCCGGTGCTGGGCATCTGCTACGGCATGTTCACGATGACCGTGCAGAACGGCGGCGAGGTGGAGCCCTCGCACCATCGCGAGTTCGGCTACGCCGAGGTGCGGGCGCACGGCCACACGAAGCTGCTGGAAGGCATCGAGGACTTCGTCACTGCCGAAGGCCACGGCATGCTCAAGGTGTGGATGAGCCATGGCGACAAGGTCACGAAGCTGCCGCCCGGCTTCAAGCTGATGGCCAGCACGCCCAGCTGTCCCATCGCCGGCATGGCCGACGAGGCGCGCGGCTACTACGCGGTGCAGTTCCACCCGGAGGTCACGCACACCGTCAAGGGCAAGCAGCTGCTCGAGCGCTTCGTGCTGGGCATCGCCGGCTGCAAGGCGGACTGGGTGATGACCAACCACGTCGAGGAAGCCGTCAAGCGCATCCGCGAGCAGGTGGGCGACGAGGAAGTCATCCTGGGCCTGTCGGGCGGCGTCGATTCGAGCGTGGCCGCGGCGCTGATCCATCGCGCGATCGGCGAGCAGCTCACCTGCGTGTTCGTCGACCACGGCCTGCTGCGCCTGGACGAGGGCAAGATGGTGATGGAGATGTTCTCGGGCCGCCTGCACGCGCGCGTCATCCACGTCGACGCCAGCGCGCAGTTCCTCGGCCACCTGGCCGGCGTGTCCGACCCCGAGCAGAAGCGCAAGATCATCGGCCGCGAGTTCGTCGAGGTCTTCAAGGACGAGGCCGCCCGGCTCAAGGCCGGCGGCGCCGGACACAAGGGCGCGCAATGGCTGGCGCAGGGCACCATCTACCCGGACGTCGTGGAGTCGGGCAGTGCCAAGACCAAGAAGGCCACCACCATCAAGAGCCACCACAACGTGGGCGGCCTGCCCGAGCAGCTGGGCCTGAAGCTGCTGGAGCCGCTGCGCGACCTGTTCAAGGACGAGGTGCGCGAGCTGGGCGTGGCCCTCGGCCTGCCGCCCGAGATGGTGTACCGCCACCCGTTCCCCGGTCCGGGGCTGGGCGTGCGCATCCTCGGCGAGGTCCGCAAGGACTACGCCGACCTGCTGCGCCGCGCCGACGCGATCTTCATCGAGGAGCTGCGCAACTGGAAGGACGAGGCCACCGGCAAGAGCTGGTACGAGCTCACCAGCCAGGCGTTCACGGTGTTCCTGCCGGTCAAGAGCGTGGGCGTGATGGGCGACGGCCGCACCTACGACTACGTGGTGGCGCTGCGCGCGGTGCAGACCAGCGATTTCATGACCGCCGACTGGGCCGAGCTGCCCTACGGCCTGCTCAAGAAGGTGTCGGGCCGCATCATCAACGAGGTGCGCGGCATCAACCGGGTCACGTACGACGTCTCGAGCAAGCCGCCCGCCACCATCGAGTGGGAATGAGTCATCATCGTCCCGCGGTGTTTCGAAGCATCCCGGGACGACCTGGTTTTCCTTGCATGGACAGCGACAAGGCGGCGCGTGGGCCAGGAGCAGCGGTGCGCGCCAGGAACTGTGCTGCGGGTCCATCGACTTGCCATTGGCGCTGAACAGTCGTTCACGCGGCCGGCGATTCCTGCCTCAAGTTCCCGTGCGCTCATGGCGCCTTGCTGTCGAGCGGCTGTTGGATCAGTTCCGTGCATTCGTGCACCATTTTTCCAATGGCCTGCACCGGAGGAGTAACAACGCGACGTTACAGTCTGCGCCAGCCGCCGCTTCCCACCGCCATCTCGGCATGACGCATGGGGCGGATCCATGCTCGGCACAGATCCTCCGCCCAGATGCACGACCGAATCCCCTTCCTGCCGACGACGGCGGCGTTGATGCCGCTTCCGGAGGCGAACGACGCGCTGCCTCTTGGCCGTGTCATTGGTGACTTCGAGATCAAGGAAGTCATCGGGGTCGGCGGCTTCGGCATCGTTTACCGCGCCTGGGAAGGCGCACTCGAACGGGACGTCGCCATCAAGGAATACATGCCGATGGGCATGGTGGGTCGCGACAGCGACGGACACCTGACGCTGCGCTCCAAGTCGAATCAGGCCGACTTCGACCTCGGGTTGCGCTCGTTCCTCAATGAGGCCAAGCTGCTGGCCAGCTTCGACCACCCGTCGCTCGTGAAGGTCCACCGATTCTGGGAAGGGGGCGGCACCGCGTTCATGGCCATGCAGTTCTACCGCGGCCAGACCTTGCGGCAACGTCGGCAGGAACTGGGCGCGGTGCCGGTGACCGAGGCCTGGCTGATGTCGATGCTGGAGCCGCTGCTTGGCGCGCTGGCGGAGATGCACAGTGTCGAGGTGTTTCACCGTGACATCGCTCCCGACAACATACTTTGGTGCGCCGACAACCGACCCGTGCTGCTCGACTTCGGCGCTGCGCGGCGCGTGCTGGCGGATCGAACGCAACACCTGACCGCGGTGCTCAAGCCCCAGTTCGCGCCCATCGAGCAGTACTCGGACGCGCACGCGCACACGATGCGGCAAGGCCCGTGGACAGACATCTTCGCGCTTGCGAGCACCTGCTACTTCATGCTCACGGGGCGGCCACCGCTACCGGCGACAGCACGAATTCTCAGCGATGACCTGACGCCCTTGTCCGAGATCGCGCCGCCGGGCTTTTCGATGCGCGTGCTGCAGACGCTCGACTGGTCGATGGCCGTTCGGCCTGCGGATCGGCCGCAATCCGTGGCTGCTTTCCGGGATGCGCTGCACGGGCGTGAGAGAGTGCCCGTGCGGCCCGCGCCCCCGCGAGCGCCCGCGACGCCGCACTCCGACCAGGCGTCCAGCTACGAGCGAACCGTGCAAGCGACGGTGCCGTTCAGGACCGAATCGATCACGGCGAGCGTTCGGTTTCGTGAGAGCCTCGACCTGGCGACCGCCGATTGGGGCGGCCTGCCCCCAGCGCAGGCAAGCGCTGGCGCCGCGCCCGGGGCCATGCGAACCAAGATCTATCGATGGCTGCCGATCCTGGCCCTCGCGACCGGCGCGGCGCTCGTCATGTCCCAACATCGCCACGTGACCGATCCGGCGAACGACAGCCCCATGGCGTCTGCGTTGAATGCGTCGAGTACGCCGTCGGCGCCGGAGGGCGGGCCGACGCTCCAAGCCATGGGCGACACGCGACAAGCCACTGCCGCCGAAGCGGCGACGCCAGCGTCTTCCCCCGCATCGGCCGCAATCCTGGCGAGCCACGGCACGCCGGCTTCCACGCCGTCATCGCTCAGCGGACCGCGCGAGACCTGCATCGCCCGAAGGACGGCCAACGTCGAAGCTTGTGTCAAGCGCGTCTGCAAGACGGAGACTCGATTCAAGCGGTCGTCGACATGCGTCAAGCTGGAGCGTCAGAGCCAACCCTGGTGGAAGATCTTCAGGAAGGATTGAAGATCCAAGGTGCGCGTGGCAGTCGGACGCCCGCCACTGCCGTACCTCGCGGTCTGGCCGCCGGCGCCGAGGTCGCATCGCCTTTCCCTCGAAACAGGCCTCCTTGTCGACGACCGAGGGGAAGGAGTCGAGGCAAACCGGTGTCCGACCGTTGGCCCTGGTGCGTCAGGCCCGTCGGCCACTGAAGCAATCCAGGATCCAGCGCGGCGGAAGATCGCACAGCGAAGCGATGAGCTGCGCGGCGAATTGGCGATCGGATTGTTGCGACAGGTAGCGTGCCGCGTGCTCGGGCGAGGTGTAGAACGTCGCCCGGCGGCGCACCCGATCGCGGCTCCGGGAATCGGCACCTTGGCCCGACAGGCGCAGGCAAAGGTCGAGGAAGTCGTCGTCGCTGGCAGCCGAGCCGGCGTCGAGCCGACGGGCCAATGCATGCTGCATGGCCTGGTTGGCCGCCTCGCGCAGGGCGACCGCCGCGAGCTCCTGCTGGCGGCGGGCCCATCTGCCGGCGAATATGGTCAGAAGGGCGGCGGTCGCCGACGCCAGCAACACCACGGCGCCCTGCATGTCGGCGACTTCGATCAGTGGGGGACATCCCATCTTCATGCAGGCCCGTCGCGCCAGTTCGAATATCGGCGCGATCACGCCAGTGAGCCACACGACGACCGTCGCGCCGTATATGAGCACGAGCGCGTTGCCATGATTCAGCGTCCAGGCCCACGGGCCGAGCGACAGCCGAAACCAGGCCTTTGGCCGAAAGCCATAGCTGCCGTCACGTATTCCGAGGCTTCGTTCGATGTCGGCGGCCCGGCCGACCAGTTCGTCGTACAACTGGTCGTTGCGCACGTTGTAGGTGATCAGGCCCAGCACCACGACCAGGCCGAAGAGTGAAACCACGAATCCGGCGCCACCCAGGGCTTCCTGCCGGGACGCCGACGCGATCGCTGCCACGACGGTTGCCACGGGCACCAGCCCCAGGAGCTTGAAGCGAATGTCCGTCAGAGTCCGGAAGTTGCTTGAAACCTCACCGTACTCCTTGAGCAGTGATTCGCGGGTTTCGTCCATGACATCTCCCCCGGGAGTGGGCAACGACGGCATGAATACACGACACTGCCGGCACCGGCAATCCCGACATCTGCCGCGGCCGGACCTCGCGGTGCCCGTGCACCCGTGCGCAGGGCATGGGATCCCGGCGAAAGCCGAGTCATGGCGCGGCGCACTCCGCCGCCCACTGGATGGCGTCCGCGCCCGCGGGGATGCGGAGCGGCGCCGAGGGATCCGTCGCCGCACGCCAGACGGCCTCCGCCACGTCCCGTGACCGCGTGCCGGGCCCCGTCATCGCCTGCATGCGGGCGATGGTGGTGCGCATGAAGTCGCCGTAGACCGGATCGTCGAGGCCCTGGAGCCGGGTCGCGGCGTTCGCCCTGAACTGCGTCTCGCCCGACGATCCGGGCAGGACCAGGTGCACGCGGATGCCCAAGGGCGCGACCTCGGCGGCCAGGGACTCGGTCAGGGCATTCACGGCGGCCTTCGCCGCGCGATACATGCCCACCAGCGGCAGCGGCTTGTAGGTGACGCTCGAGGTCACGTTCACGATGACCCCGGAGCCGCGCTGCCGCATGCCTGGCAGCACGGCCTGGGTGACGGCGATCGTGCCGAAGGTGTTGGTCTCGAACAGCGCGCGGGCGGTCTCGTCGGACGTGAGCTCGAAGGGCGCGGGTGCGCCGAAGCCGGCGTTGTTCACCAGCACGTCGATGGGGCCGGCCGCCGCCACGGCCGACGCGATGCTTGCGGGGTCGGTCACGTCCAGGCGAAGGACCCGCAGGTGCTGCGCCGCGGGCAGCACGTCGTCGCGGGGAGTGCGCATCGTCGCGACGACATTGCAGCCGCGCTCGAGGAAGTGGCGGGCCGTCGCCAGGCCGAAGCCGGACGAGCAGCCGGTGATCAGGACGGTGGTCATGTCTGTTCCTTTCTTTGGAAAGCGGAGGCTAAGCGCCCACCGCCGGACTGACTACACTGATACGTCCGAACTTGTTTAGCGAGCGTCCAAGGATGGTGGATCCCCTTGCCGAGGTGGTGGCGCTGCTTCGGCCCACCGCCCGCTTCTCCAAGCAGGTCACCGGCGCCGGCCGATGGCGCATCCGGCGCTCCGACGCCGGGCAGCCCTTTTATTGCGCGGTGCTCGAAGGCACCTGCAGCGTGTCGCTGAACGACCAGCCGGCCGTGCGGCTGCAGGCCGGTGACTTCGTGCTGGTGCCTGCCGCGCACGTGGTGAGCATGGCCAGTGCGGATGCGCCGCCGGAAGACGTCCTGTCGACCCCCGTGGCACTCGGCGACGGGCACTTCCGCATCGGCGTGCAGGAAGGGCGCCCCGACCTGCGCATCGTGGCCGGACACTGCAGCTTCGAATCGCCCGACGCGAGCCTGCTCGTTTCGCTGCTGCCGTGCCTGATCCACGTGCGCGGCGAGCCGCGGCTGTCCACCCTCGTGCAGTTGCTCGGGGACGAGTCGCGCGAGCGCCGGCCCGCGCGCGACGTCGTGCTGGAGCGCCTTCTCGAGGTGCTGCTCATCGAAGCCCTGCGATCGCCGGGCGGGCAGGGCGCCGTCTCGCCCGGGCTGGCGCAAGGCCTTGCCGATCCGCGCCTGTCGGTGGCGATCCGTGCCCTTCACGCGGAACCGGCGCGCTCCTGGACGGTGGCGGCCATGGCCAGGGAAGCGGCGCTGTCACGATCGACGTTCTTCGCGCGCTTCCAAGACAAGGTGGGCATGCCGCCGATGGAATACCTGCTGGCGTGGCGGATGGCCCTTGCCAAGGACCTGCTTCGGCGCCGCGAGGACGCCGTCTCCGAGATCGCCGCGCGCGTGGGCTACGGGTCGGCCAGCACCTTCAGCGTGGCGTTCACGCGGCATGTCGGACGGTCACCGACGCAGTTCATGCGCGAGAACGCGGGGACTGCCGGCGCCTGAAAGGCATCGCGTCGACTTGCGGCGCCATCGGCGGCGATCGAATCGCGTCGGCTCCCGGCGAGAGCGATCGGCGATAGGGCGGGCTGCGGCCCCCACTTCCTGCGGCCGGTGGCACCGCGGTGCAACGGAGCGGGCCGCTCGGAGTCGTTTCGGGTGAAATCCAGAGACAATCGCGTCCTCTCCCGCCCGAGCGATATCTTGCATCTCACTGTCCACGACGAAGATCGCTTACCCGAGGCTGCCCTGGTTGAGGCGGGTCTTGACGCTACGAATGCAGCGGTGGCGGCGCTTCGCAACGTGCGTCCGCTCCTCGTGTTTGCGAGAGAGCAAGGCGAAACCGTCGTAGGCGGAGCGGTAGGACGAACCTGGGGCGAATGCTGTGAGCTCAGGCAGCTGTGGGTAGCAGAGAGTCACCGTCGCTGTGGTCTGGGCACGCGCCTGGTTCGCGAGGTCGAACGCAGGGCGAGGGAGCGAGGCTGCCGGCTCCTGTATCTGGAGACGTTCAGCTTCCAGGCGAAGCCGTTCTACGAAAAGATCGGCTACCGGGTGAACGCTGAAATCAAAGGTTTCGAGGACGGCATCATCAAGTATTTCATGATCCGCGACCTGCGGCCTGAATGATCCAGGCTCGTTTGGCGTCCGTCGGGCGACGTCGGTTGCCGGCCACAAAGAGCCAGCCTTGAATGTCGGGTTTGGGGTCGCGATTCCGTTCTACCCATAGAGACTCGCGTCATGCCGAGTGTGGCCAGCCGCTTTGGGGCGTACAGGGCTACTCACACGGAGTGGACGTCGGGTTCCGCTTAGATGCGACAAGTCGTGACCGTTACCGGCACGCTGGGCGCTACTGGTAGACCAGCAAGCGCATCCCATTCAAAACGACGGGAGATTTCTTTGGCAACCTCGCAACCGACCCACTCGAAGACGACGGCAACCGACCATCGTAAGGAGCTTCTTTCTGCAATCGATGCTGTTGCCAGACGGGGAGGAATATCACGTGATAGGGCGATTACTGCTTGGTACGCTTCTACCTTGCTTGGCATTGATGAAGACGAAGCCATCGACGCAGCATCTGTTGACGGGCCGGAGGACGCAGGATGCGACTTCATCTACATAGACAACGATCAAGAGGTGATCTATGTGCTGCAGGGCTACGTTTCAGATCGACCAGACCGAAGCGCTGGGATCAAAAAATGGAACGCATTGATTGCAGCGGTCTCCACCGTAAAGGACCCTATTTCGTTCAAGCATGCTGGACGCCTAGACATCTACGAACTTCTCACTGAAGTGGATGTCTCAGCCTACTCGTTAGTTTTTGGCCTCGTAAGTTTGGCTGCCAAATCAGATCAGATTGCTCGCCAAAGGGAGACGACTGTTAGATCCCGTACCTATGGATCCGACGCCACATTTTTCTACGAGTACCAAGAAACGCTGTTTGATAAGTTTGTAGTGGCTAGAGCTTCAGATCGCAACGTTCTGGAAGACACGCTCTCCTTCTCGGCACAGGTCGCGGAAGTCCGCGGAGAATTTGGGCAAGCCATCGTTGGTGCCGCTCCGGCTTCCGAGCTTGCTCGACTTCATCATGAGTACGGGAACCAACTCTTTGAAGGCAACGTGCGGCTTTTTATTGGCGAGCGAAAAGGAGGCATCAACGAGAAGATCGTCGAGACTGCACAGTCGCGGCCCGGCGATTTTTGGGCGTTGAACAACGGCATCACGATCGTTGCCGACAATTTCGAGATCTCCGGCGGAACAAAATACGTCCTTCGCCGCTTCTCGATCGTCAACGGATGCCAGACGACAGCCAGTCTATCTCGAGCTATTGAGCGTAATCCCGACGCTGGAAAGGCTCAGGTATTGGTCCGTGTCGTGGGTGCGAAGAAGGCGCTGCTAACGGATATCGTGCGCTACAACAATACGCAGAATCCTGTAAAGCTCGCAGCGGTCAGATTGCTGGATCCAATACAAGAGGCGCTGCGAAGTGCATTCACTTCCGTAGGATACACGTATGCACCGAAGCAAGAAGGGGCCAAGACAGTGAAGAGTTCAAAGCGCATTGAACTCGACCGCGTAACGCAGTATCTCGCCGCGATGTCCGACGACACTGTGCTCGAAGGGGTCGCCAAGAAAGCTGAACTGTTCGATCGCTCTTATAAGGGCATATTCCCACGAGGGCTGAAACCAGAGCGGGTAATGCTTGCATGGTTGCTGGCGCAAGAAATCGAAGCAGAGCGCACTGCTTTGCTGGAGAACTGCGATGCGACGGCCGACGCTGTCTTGAAGGCCATTCTCGGAATTCATGGTACGCCATGGGGAATATACGTCGCAAATTTTCTAATTGAGCAAACGGGCTCCGACATGAGCAAGTTGACACTTAAGAAAATGGCGACACCTGAATTTCGCGGTGCGCTTTCCAAGTATACCAAGAAGGCGATGGAACTCTATTCTGAACTGGCTGTGAACATCGTGACGACCGAGGATGCCAGTCTCAACGTTAGGAACGCACTCCGAGTAAAGCCATTTTTGGATAAGCTAAAGAGAACACTTGGCCTTCGAATGGCTAAATCATCCACTTGGAAACTCCCGAAACTCAACGCAGTTGGCGCCTGACCGGCCGCCGACCGCCGGCTCAGCCACCGGCGGTCTACCGTGCTTCGCCCAGCGACAGGACGCCGATTGATAAACCATTCCCTTTCGCCTTCGGCATCGAGGACGCAATTCGGCATTGCCTTGATGATTTGCTGAACTAGGGCGAGGGTCTGTTTATCGTCGACATTCGACGCGAGCTTCCCTGGGTTGCGGCGCATATTCGCGAAAGACCGCTTCCGGGCAATGAGATCAACGAAGCGAAGGACTGCAACGGGTCGATAGCCGGCGTGGCGGCTCGCGCCAAGCCGTCCTTCGGAGGCCTGCTCGACAGCAAGCCTTCCGCATCGGTCGATCAAAGGTGCGGATGCCGGCTTTGCGTGTCGCCGGTCGATCGGACGAGCTGAGGTATCCAACCACTGACACGAACAGGGGCAGTTCTTGGGACGCGCCGGCCCGCGCGAAGCTTTCGAGTCGTCCATCCGCGCATGAACCTGCGCGAGTGCGCTCCTGCACGCCTCTCCGCCGGCTTCAGCAGTCCGCAAGTGCTCTTGCCGCGGCCTTGCGCGCGGGCCGGGCGCCAGTGGCGGCCACGCTGCCGATGCGCCACGCTCCGGCGTCCCTCGCCAGCGAGACTTCGAGTTGCCACGCGGGTGTATGGCGGGCTCCGAGCGTCACCAGCACGGTCGCGGCATCGTTCGTGGCACGCAGCATCTCGACATCCACGCTGTGGCAGGGCCTCACGCCGTGGGGGGAATGCAGGAAATAGTCGTCGTCGGGGTCCGCATCGCCGTCAAGCCGCGCACGAAGGGTGGCCATGAGCGACGGCGAGACCAGGGGGCTGTCCTCGAGCGTCAAGTCCAGCAGCGGATCGTGGTCGCTGCGGAACCGGTCGACGTATCCGCGATAGAAGGAGAGCACGGCCATCGACGGCGTCGCGACTGTCGTGGGCGTGGCGCGTGCGTCAGGAGCGGCCAGCAACGCTGCGAGGACGAACAAGGTCGGGCGAGTTCTCATGGCCTCGCAGTGTAGAAGGCCGCGCGTGACGGCCCGGGCGCCGGCTCGCGCGTTGCGCCCCGCAGCCTTCAACGCGACCGAACTCGTTCCGCGCGGAAGAGCGAAGTCGCGATGTTGCGCAGGGCACCCCCTGACGCCGACCGTGAGCCCGCGAGTCGCGCCCACCTCGAGGATCAGCGATGCACGTCGCGCAGCGGCCCCTGTGCATCGACGAAGTCGCGCGACCCCAGCGCCTGGATGCCCGCGTCATGCTCGCCGTTGAACGGCGTGACGTCGCCCGGGCAGCCGGCCTTCATCGCGTCCGCCGGCGAGTCGAACCACAAGCCGACATGGAACAGGTGGATCGGCCCGGTCGGCGGGTTGATCTGCGCATCGGGAAAGGCGTTGTGGTGCAGCGCCGGTGCCGGCGCGGCGCCCGGCGCGACGACGAACGTCTCGTCGTTGAAGCGTCCGACGAACGTCTGGTGCCCCCGACCGCGTTCGTTGGTGACGACCGACCCCTGGTACCAGGCCAGGCCGAAGGGCGCGTTCGGCACCTGGGTGACGAACACGTTGAACTCCGTGCTCGCCGGCAGGCCCTGCACCGATACGTCCATCACGTCCACGGGGCCCTCCGAGCGCACGCGCACCTCCGCGCTCGCCCGCGCCAGGCAGTTGCCGCTGGCCGCCTTGGCGGAACGCACCAGCGCGAACTGCGTGCGCCTGCCCGCGACGCTGACGGGCGCGTTGCCATGGTCCGGCGCGAAGTCCGAGACCACGGTGTTCGACAGCGAGAGTTCCGAACGCGGCCACACGTTGTACGTGTAGTCCTTGAGCTTGAATCCCTGCGACGGGAACAGCGACAGCGGCACGGTGGCCGAGATCTGGTTGCCCGAGATCGTCACCGCCACGTCGGGCAGCGGCACGAGGCCGGGATGGAACACGTCGAAGAACAGCGCGCGGCCGGCGGCCGTGAGCACGATCGCCGAATCCCACATCACGCCGTCGCCGATCGTGGGCTCGCCCCCGAGCGGGCCGTGGAACACCAGGTTGCCGCCGGCCACGCCGGCGCCGCGGTCGATGCCGAAGACATAGAGCTTGGGCGAGCGCGTGTCGATGTCGCCCTTCATCGTGCCCGAGAAGGTGATGGTGCGGTCCCGCGCATCGATCACGACATCGGCTTGCACCACATCCAGGTCGCTGTCCCTGGGTCCGGCGAAGCCGGGCAGGAAATCCTGGCTCGCGTCGAGGAACGGCAATGCGTGCGCGGGCGCGGCGAACCCGGCCGCGCACAGCCCGGCGACGAGCAGGCCGACGCGGCTGCGCAGCGGAAGACGGGTGCGTCGATTCATGGCGGCCCTCACTTCGTCACCGACGCCAGGTTGTCGAGCCCGGCGCGATAGACGCCGGCGATCGTCTTTCGCATCTCGGCATCGGAGGCGCCGGGCTTGACGCCGAAGCGGGAGCTCCACACCACGGTCGAGCCCCCGTCGTGGCCGCTGCGCACCTCGATCCGCGAGACGTAGTCGGTGATGGGCAGCGGCGAATCGATGATGCGGTACTGGTAGCTGCGCGAATGCGCGTCGCGCGCGACGAGTTCCTCGACGAACGTGGCGCCGTCCCGGGTGGTGAGCTCGCGCACCGAGCCCGCGGTGTTGCCGTCGCCCCGGGTGATCACCGTGCCGGCGAACGCGGGATGCCAGGCCTGCCAGCCCTTGAAGTCCTTGATGGCGTCCCAGGTGCGGGCCGGCGGGGCGCTCAGGTCCACCGATTCGGTGACCGAGAAGGTGTTGTCCGCGGCCGGCGAGCCCGTGGCGGCCGCTGCAAGCAGCAGGCCGGCGCCCAGGGCCGGGATGGAGGATTTGTTCATGTGCGTTCCTTGGAGTGGGGGTGTCCGTCATGGCGGCCGGAATTGGCCGTCCATGGGAAATCGCAAACGCGATCCGGAAACCGACACGTACGGCGTCAGCCGCCCGCAAGGAGCCGGCGCACTTCGACGGTGGCCGGCGCCGTATCGCCCACGCTCGCCTGCAGTTCGACGAGGGCGGCCTGCCACGACGCCTGCGCCGCAGCCGCCTCGCCCCGCGCCCGCTGCACCAGGCCTTGCGCGACCAGCGCACTGCCCAGCCACTCGCTGTGCTCGAAGCCGCCTAGCGCACGGCGCGCTCCCGCGACCGCCTGC
>JADMIO011070343.1_pt1 | contig 18746 bp, 15 predicted proteins | sample 8958161 | NCBI WGS metagenome assembly JADMIO01 (sample SAMN16585339, study PRJNA669376) | soil metagenome | isolation source: Crop rotation soil | place: USA: Cullars Rotation, Alabama | collected 2011 | reverse complement strand
GCTCGACTGGCAGTCGCGGTTGGACGTGGGCGACCTGGCGACGGCGGGTTTGAATGCCGCTGCCGTGCGTGGGGCCCTGGCGCAGCTCGGGGCCTCGGGTCTGGTGGGGTACGATCTGGCGGAGGGCGCCTACTTCCACCGCGAGCTGCCATTCGACCTTTCCGTGGTGGAGCAGCTTCAGCCGCGGCTGCGGGACGCGCGCAAGCTGGTGGCAGAGGCGGGCGTCCGCATCGAGAAGCAGGGCGAGACCGGGACGGAGGCGTGGGTGCGCGGAGCGGATGTAGAGCACCGCGTGCGCATAACCGGCGAAGGGGCGCGCTGCACCTGCCCGTGGTACTCCAAACATCCTGGGGACCGCGGCCCCTGCAAGCACATTCTGGCAGTTCAAATCGTGAGTGGAGGCATGGACGAACCGTGACGCCGGAACAGCTCGAACAGACGATTATCGACCGCGACCTGCAGGGGTGCATCCAGCTCATGGCCGGCGTACCGGAACCCCAACGGCGCGCCGCGGCGCCCGTTCCGCTGCGGTGGGCGAAGGCGCTGTGGGCGAGCATTGTGGGGCAAAAGCCTTCACAGACGGTTCCGTTTCCGGCGAACACGCGTCCACAAGATCACTCCTCGGCCGTTCAGGCGGCCCTGCTGGGAACGGCAACGTTAACCGAGCTCAAGTCGTGCGGGTGGACGATTCCCATGGATGAGACCACGTTTGCGGTGCTGGAGAACCGGCGACCAGCGTGGCTGGAGGAGTGGGTGGCCTGGCTGCTGTCGGACTTTGTCAGTCCGGAGGCGTGGCACTTCGTGCGGCGCATGGCCGGCGAGGGACTTTGCGCGCTCCCCCGCTCCGACGGCTACTATCGGGGCCTGATTGGCCAGACACGGCGGAGTGTACGCACCCCGGGCGGGAAGCACCGGTGGGTGCCGGTGTTGGAGACGCTGCGGAAGAACCCGGACCTGTTGCGGGAAGACGTGTGGCGGCTCTTCGAAGTGGAAGGGAGCTCGCAGCAGAACCTGGCGTCGGCGGACAAATACTCGGCGAAGGAATGTACCTGGACTGTCGCCCTCACCGCCCTGGCAGCCGACGGGACGCTGCCGCGCGACCGCCTCCTTAGTTGCTCGCTGGATGCGTTGGAGCGTGACTTCCTCCAGTTCCGCGCGGGCTGGTTCTCGCGCTTCCACGAGCAGCTTCAGCCTACGCCGGAGGAGCGCGCCGAGCTCATGGGGCGCTACCTGGCCCTGCTGGGCAGCCGCATCCCGCCCACCGTGGCGTTCGCCCTGAAGGCGCTGGCGGTGCTGGACAAAGCGGGCCGCCTGCCAGCCGCGGCGGTGCTGGACTCCATCGAACCGGCGCTCAACGCGCGCGAGAAGTCGACGGTGACGCTGGCCCTGCGGCTCACGGATCGCGCCGCCCGTGCCGGCGCCGGCGAGGCAGCGCGGGCTGCGAGAACGGCCGTGGCGACCCTCGCGCACGAGGCGCCAGAGGTCCAGGCTGCAGCGCTGGACCTCATCGAGCGGCACGGCAGCGCGGCCGACGAGGAGCTGCGGACAGAACTGCGGGCCAGTCTTGGTGATCTTGCCGCATCGCAGCGGCCCCGCGCTGAAGAGTGGCTGCGCCGTAGGGACACCGCCGGCAGCAGTGAGAGCGCCGGTACCCATTCGGTTTCCGGGAGCGAGCCGGACGATCTGGAGGAGCTTTTGGCGCGCGCGGCCGCGCTTCCGGAGGGCCTGCAGAAGACGGCAGGGGTCGCCTCGGCGCTGGAGGCCGTGCGTGCCAATACGCTCAGCCTGGCGCCGCTGGATCTGCGCGGCGCTGGTTTCCGACGGCTTGCGGAAGAGCGGCGGCTGCAGCCGGTGAGGGACGTGGATGAGCTAATCGACCTGTTCTCCTCCGTTCTCGAGCACGAGGGACCGGCGGACGACATCGAGCGCATCCTCGAGGGGGTAGCACGTCTCTGCGACCAGCGACCAGACGACCTGGCAAAGCGCGCGGGACCGCTTCGGAAGCGCGCCGCCGGCTTCCTGAAACAGGTGGAGATTCCGTTCGGGTGGTCGAAGCCGCGGCTCGACCTTTCCGCGGTGGCGCTGGCGTGGCTTACAGAAGATGCTCCGGAGGCCATGAAAGAGAACCCGCAGCTGGCGGCTTTCCCCTCGTGGCGCGCGCACAGCCTGGCGTGCCGGGCCGCGGCGAGTGCGGCGGGTCCGCTGCTGGGCGCGCCCACGCATTCGGGGGGATGGCTGGATCCGGTGACCTTCGTAGCGCGCCTCCAGGTGCTGCAGCAGCAGCCGGCGCCCGCGGGACTGGAAGCGCTGGGGCGGGGAGAGTACGGCCCGTCCGATCCGCAGCGGTGCGAGCTGCTGCAGGCATTGCTGCGTCTGCCCCCGGACAACCGGGCTGAGGCGCTGACGGCGGCGGCCGACCTTCGCGGCGAAGTGGGGGCGGCGGTCCGCTATGCGCTGGGGGCCGAGAGAGAGATGATCGGGCCTTCTGGTCCGCTGTGGGCCGCCGCGGCCCGCGCCCGCGCGCCCTACGCGGATGACGCTGCGGTCGAGGCCCGGCATCCCGGCATGGGACCCGACGCGGCTCTGGTGTCGCAAACACGGCTGGTGTGTGAGACTTCGCAGTCGGAGTTTTCGGGCAAAATCTACACGTACCACATCGCGGAGCGCCAGGTAGAGCCACCCGCTGCAAAGCTGGTGGCGCTCGATTACCCGGCCGTGCAGCACCACGGCCAGATTGACGCGCAGTCGCTTCCAGCCGTCCGCTGGTGCGCGTCCATCTGGCCCGCCAACCGGGAGGCGTGGTTCGGAGCGGGGGCGCTGCTGCTGGCGAGAAACCTGAGTTGGTTCGAAGCGGAGTGGCGCAACCGCGTATTCATGGAGCCCCTGTTGGATCCGGACACCCAGCTGGGACCGATGGCCCGGAAACTGTTAGGACTGGGCCTTAACGCCAAGGAGCCCGGCGAGAGCGCCCTGGCCACCGACGCGTTTATTGCCGGGGTGGAGGACGGAAGGGTGACCGGCCCGGAAGCTGGGGTGATGCTGGGCGAGCTGATCGGCTTTCAGTTCGTCACGCCGGCGCGCTGGGCGAAGACGCTGGGGAGCGCCGCACGTACCTCCGCGCTGCATGCAGAGGTAGTTCGCCACGGGCTGGAACTGGCGCTGAGTGGCGCACCGACACTGCGGCCCGCCGACCTGGCAGCGCTGCTGGGACTACTGCACGAGCTGTGCGTGGAAACCGGACGCCGGGTGGACGACCCGGGGACACGAGCTTTCCTGGGAGGGATTAAGGGCGGCAAGTCCGGCGCGCTGGCAAAGCAGCTTCTGGCACTGGAGAACAGCGAGACCGGCGCGCTGCGTGCGGCGGCGTTATTGGCCTTACGTGGACGGATAGAGCGGGCCGAGCGATGGGCGGCGGCGTGACGACGGTCGCAGATGGGGTGCCAGAATTCGGCGGAGACCAATCGGGTTCGACGGCCATGTCGCGCCACAACGGAGAGCCGCAACCGGTACGGCGTTGATGCGTGCAGTGTAAGAGGGCGAATGCGGCTCGGCTGGAGCCTCCCCCTCCAGTGTTCGCACGGGCTGCGGGGAGTGATGCGGCACTCAATCCGTAGGGCTAGCGCTCCTCGGTGCTTTCTACCAGGCGGCGGTAGGTTTCGTCGCGGGTCTTCCAGCGCACGGCGCGGGCGGGCTGGGGACTGGGCTTGCCGGGGTCGAGCGGGTGGGCGATGCCGAGCATGGCGCCGCCGTCGAAGCCGCCCTGGTTGGTGAGAGTGACCAGGCCGTAGACGCCGGGGCCGCTGCCGGAGTGGCAGCTCACGCACTGCTTCGCCACCGTGTCCCACCGGCCGCGGGGCCCCCAGTCGGGAGACCTCGCGCCCTGGAAGACGAGGCGATACTGCGGCAGGTCGTTCGGCTCCCGCTCCAGCCCGCCATTCTTGAGCCCGGCGAACAGCAGGTGGCGGCGGAGCACATACTCATAGACGTTCATACCGGCGCTGGAATCGGTGGCGTCGTCCGGGGCGCCTTCTCCGTTCTTGAAGGTGCGCAGTCGCACGGACTGCACCAGCCTGGTGGGCACGGGCTGCAGCTTGTCGTCCAGGGCAATGAGGAACTGTACGAGCGCCGTCTCGGTGCCGGCGGGAATCTGCTTCAGCCCCGGTTTGAGGCGGATGAAGCCGTTCTGAGCGCTGAACTTCCAGTCGGGCCCCTCGGCTTCCACGTATTTCATGTAATCCGCCAGAGCAGCGCGTCCGCCGGGATAGCGGTAGTAGACGCGGAAGTAAGAGCGGCCGCGGAAGTGGCGGGTGTGGAGCGGGATGAACCGGCCCTCGATGTCCTCGTGGAGGTTGGGCTGGAAGAAGTCGACCTCCGTCCAGACGGCGCTGTCAGTCAGCAGACCGGCAGGAAGGTACGGAAGCTTCGGGTTCCAGTTGTGCGCGGCAGGGAACGCGCCGCTGCTGACCGCTGCGGCGTAGTTGTCGGGCAGGCTTTCCAACGCGGCGCGGGGCAGCGCGAGTGCCTGGACAGCCCGCGCCAGCAGCCGGGCCAGGCGCGCGCGGCGCTGTCGCTCCTCCGGCGTGCCGCGCCAGGCGCTGTTCTGGGCCACCAGGTGGTCGTGCGCGGCCCAGAGGTCGCTTTGAAACAGGACGCGGCGGAGCGGGTCCGCAATCTGCTGCGCGCCGCGATCGCGCAGGAACGCTTCCAGGAGGCGGGTGAGCCGCTCGTCTATCGCCGGCTCCGACCAGTAAGTGGTGCCGGCCCACGCCGGGAATTCCAGCACGTCGCCGCCTTCGATGCGGGATACGGGGCGCCCGCCCGGCTGCGACGGCAGGTCGCTGCGGCGCACGTAGAGCGCGGCGAACAGGCGATTCCAGAGATGCTGCGAGTTGGCATCGTAGAGCGGCAGGGGAGCTTCGCTCCGCAGCGATCCACGCAGATCTCCGTCAGAGTGGTAATAGTGCGCCTGAAAGTCGGCAGGCTCGCCAGCCGCCGCGCCCAGCCGGCCCGCCAGGCAGGCGCCGCCGGCCGCCGCACCCACCACGACCCATCCGGAAATGCGCGCCAGAGCAGTACGCATGCTCATCCTACCTTCCTCCGAGCCTGGGACCCTTCACCGGCCCCAGCATCATTCCACGCTGCGGCGAGCCGTTTCCTGCGTACACCTCCTGCCGGTGGGTGCACATGGGCCTGGAGCGTGTCTCTTCGCAATGACGAGCGTTCGGCCTGTGAGCTGTTCCATAGGAAACCAGCTAGAAGAGCAGTATCAGACCAGGGAACCAACGGACTGTCGAGTCGATCTAAAGGACCAGGTCTGTTCACCCGAGAACACTTACGGTAGTGCGTTTTCGGCTGGCGGGGGTCACTGCCCCGGACCGTCCGGCACACGAGCGGAGTTGGGTTGATGCGGATTTCACTGCGTTTCAAGTTCACACTGGCTTTGTTGCTTACCAGCCTATCTGCCGTAGCGCTGGTGGGCGTGGGCGCGCGCTGGATGCTGCTGCGGGACTTCAGCGACATCCTGCTGGAAGATTCGTTCAGCCGGTACCGCATCAACATGACGGCTTACATCAAGACCCACGGGTCGCTGGAACAGGCGCTTCGCACCGAGGAGTTCGGTGAGTTCCAGCGCCGTCAGGATGCCGCGCTTTCCGCGTACCGCGGCTCTCCCCCAGTGTGGAGCTCATTCCGCCCCTCTGAGTATGCTGCCGGAGCGCCGCCGGTGCCGGGAGATCCGTCGCTCGGAGGGCCCATTGGGATGGGGCCGCAGGCGGGAATGGACGTCCCACCGCCGCCACCCGGAGAGGGATATGGCGAGCCGGCTGGCGACCTTCAGGGCGGGGGTCCGGGAGCGCCGCCGATGGGACGGCGGCCACCCGAGAATGACCGAGCCGCGCCGCCCTTCAAGTTCCTACTGCTAAGCCCCGAAGGGACAGTGCTGGGCGGCGACCCTGCCTACGCGAAAGGCACGCGGGCGCCGGCGTCTCTGCGGGAGAAGGCCAAGCCCATTGTTGTGAACGGAAAGCTGGCGGCGCTGGCGGTGCCGCTGGCCCGGCCCAACCTCAACGGGATGGACAAGGCGTACCTGCGGGCCGTGAGCCAGGCGCTGGTGTATGCGGGCGGCGCCGCGGCCCTCCTTACGCTACTGCTGGGGGTGGCGCTGGGGAGCCGCCTGAGCGGGGAGCTGCGGCGCCTTACCCATGCGGTGGAGAGGATGGGCAAAGGGCAACTGCTCCAGCGGGTAGACGTGGGCTCTAGCGATGAGGTAGGCGTGCTGGCGGAGGCGTTCAACCGCATGAGCGTGGACCTAGCTCGCGCGCATGACGACCTGCAGCAGTCCGCGGCGCAGGTTCGGGAACAGGCCGCGCGCATGCAAGAGCTGAGCATGCGAGACGCGCTGACCGGCCTGTACAACCGCCGGCATTTTGATGAGTACGTGAAGCAGGCGTTTGCGCAGGCGGTGCGGTACCGCCAACCGCTAACCGTGATGCTGGGCGACCTGGATTACTTCAAGCGCATCAACGATCAGTTTTCCCACGCGGTGGGTGATGAAGTGCTGCGGCGCGTGGGGCACCTGCTGCGCACGCACATGCGGGAAAGCGACGTGGTGGCACGGTACGGCGGAGAAGAGTTTGTCATTGCGTTTACGCAGACAGCGCTGCCCCAGGCGCTGCTGGCGTGCGAAAAACTGCGGCTGGCAATTGAGGCGCACCCATGGCACGAGGTGGCCGCCGGCCTGCAGGTAACGATGAGCATGGGGCTCTCCGACGACCTGGGCGTGCTAAACGCCGACAAGATGTTGGCGGCAGCGGACGCGTGTCTCTACGCGGTAAAGGAAACCGGAAGAAACCGGGTTTTCGGCGAGGCTCCCAAGAGCGACGGAGCCGAGAGCGTCGTTACATAACGGGTTGACGCGAATGTGCGGGGCCGGGGTATCATCATACCGCCCTGGATGCAAGCTGCCGTTTGTGTTACGAAGAGCCCGCGCCGAAGAGGATTGCTGCGATGCCGTACCTGCCGGTTGGTGAGGAGAACTCCGGGAAGATCGAGCTGTACTACGAAGACCACGGCACGGGAAGACCGGTAGTATTGGTACACGGCTGGCCGCTAAGCGGGCGGTCGTGGGAGAAGCAAGTCCCGGCGCTGCTGGACGCCGGTTACCGCGTGATCACTTACGACCGGAGGGGCTTCGGCGAATCGAGCAAGCCCACATTTGGTTACGACTACGACACCCTGGCGGAAGATTTGCAGAAGCTGCTGGCGAAGCTGTTTTTGCGAGACGCGGCGCTGGTGGGCTTCTCGATGGGCGGTGGTGAGGCTGCCCGCTACATGGGTACCTACGGCTCCGAGCGAGTGAGCCAGGTCGCCTTTATCGCCGCCATCCCCCCATTCCTGCTGAAGACGCCCGATAATCCCGCCGGAATGGACGGCGACCTCTTTGAGGGGATCAAGAGCGGCATCCGCGAGGACCGACTGGCTTTTCTGTCGGGCTTCATGAACAATTTCTACAACGTGGATACCCTGCGCGGAGTGCGGATCAGCGACGACGTGGTGCGGAACAGTTGGAACATCGCCGCCGGCGCGTCTCCGAAAGGAACGCTGGACTGCGTCTCGGCGTGGCTAACCGACTTCCGCGGCGACCTCGCCCGCATCCATATCCCGACGCTGGTGATCCACGGCGACGACGACCGCATCCTCCCGATTGCGGCGACTGGCGCGCGGATTCACGAGCTGGTGAGCGGAAGCCGGCTAGAGGTCGTGCACGGCGGCCCGCACGGGCTGACGTGGACGCATGCCGAAGACGTGAACCGTGCCCTGTTGAGCTTCCTGGCGCGATAAGCCGTCGCCCCGCGACGTGTGATGCCAGTGCCCGCTGCGATCAAAGCCACGTGACCGTGTCGCCAGCCGACCGGAGAGGGTGCCGCCGTGCCTCCGGCGAAGGAAGCGCCCCCTACTCGCTCAGCGGCCGAAGCGGAGGGCGTTGCGGGCTCTTGCCTTGGCGGCTTCCTCCGCGCGGTCCTTCGGAGCCCCGGTGGATTGGAGCGAGGTGAGGAGGCGCTCGGAGATGCGGGTGATGTCGGCTACGGCGGCGTTGAAGGCGGCCTCGTTCGCTTTGGACGGGCTGTTGAAGCCGGTGATCTTGCGGACGAACTGCACAGAGGCAGCCTGGATTTCTGCTTCCGTTACGGGTGGCTCGAAGTTGAAGAGCTGCTTGATGTTCCTACACATGGCACACTGTCTCCGTCAGTCGTCGATCGCGCGGTAGACCGAAGTCCAGAAGTCGAGGCAGTTATTTGGAGCGGAGCGACTCCCAGGCGGGTCGAGCGCCGCTAATCGGGTCCGGCGTGAACGGTCGGGCCTAAGTTTCGACAGTCACCCGAGGTTCAGCGTGAACGTCCATTGACGTGGATCACCGGGCGGCGGCGGGCAGGAAAGTGGCTCCCGGCGCCGGCGCCGCCGAGCTGCTCGTAGAGACCCTCGCCTGTTTCTTCGCTTCCGCCTGCGCGGCAGCGTTGAGGCTGGCGAGGCCCTTCTCGAACTCTCCGCCGACCATGGAGTCCATGCTCATGAAGAGTGACATCGCCTTGCTCATGAAGTTGTTCTTTCCTTCCATCGCCCAGGTCACCCGGGTGCCCCCCTGGGAGGGCTGGAGGGTGAAGATGGCCTGGTTCGTGGCGGCGAACGGCTTCAGGAACTCCAGCTTGATGTTGACTCGTTCATACGCCTTGCAGTCGACGACCGTCATCCGGCCCTCGCCCGCCTTGTCGTTACCGGCCCAGGCGTAGACGGCTCCGCGGCCGGCGGGGGCGCCCTCGAAGGTCTTCTTCATGCCCGGATCGAGCTTCTCGAACGGGGACCACAGCTCCCACTTGTGAAAGTCGTTGATCAGTGGGAAGACGGCCGCGGCCGGGGCGCTGACCTGCGCGCTGCGCTCGACGCGGAAGCTATCGGGCCGAGTGCTGATGACGACAAGCAGAACGACGATGAGGGCAAGAAAGCCGAGCCCGATCTTTTTAGCCAAGGGAGTACTCCTGCCTGCAAATGTGTGCCGCGCAGCCTGTGTTTCTAGGTGCCAGTGCGGTGGCTAACTGCCGCGGCGAATGCCTGGTATGCGTATGGTTCCGGCTGTCGCACCTCACCGACTGGCTAGGGAGCGAGCAGGAAGGCCACCACGGTCTCCCAGTTCGACGGGTCCGGTTCTTCCGCCGGATTGGTAACGTAGATCTCCACACGCGCGCGGAAGCGGTCCCCCTCCGGCGTCTGCTGCGCGTCCAGCTTTAGTCCTTGCTTTGCGACCCACTCCAGGAGCGCCGCGTTCGCTTCCATGAGGCCGCCGTAGTGTCCGCGATACCGGAGGGTGGCGTAGCGGCCCGTGGGGAGAACATCCGCCTCCACTCGACCGTCTCCGGCGACTGGGGCGGCCACCGGCACGCCCCACTCGATCTGCAGCCGGCCGTTCATGTCGATGACGTTGTACTTCAAGAACGGGGCGCAGGCCGGCGGAATACCCCGCGCGCCCAGCCAGCCGAACAGCTCCGGCAGCAGCGTATCGGCCGTCGCGGCGATCCCTTCTATCGGTACGTCCGCGGAGATGCCGACGTACGGCTGCTCGGCACGCTCCACGACCTCGGGCTCCCCAATCATTGATCTGCTCCTCCCCGCGCCTGGTATCCAGCACCAGTGTTCAGGTGGTGCGAGAACGGACCGGCACGATGCCGGCGATACGTTGGAACCGCTTCGAAACGGTCGACTCGGGACGCTGCCTCAATCCTCAGGCATTCCTTTGAGCTCGACCACCGGGCGGATCTCGACGGTGCCCCAGCGTCCGCCGGGGATCTGGCCGGCGATGTCGATCGCTTCATCCAGGTCTTTCGCCTCGACCAGAAAGTAGCCCCCGAGCTGCTCGTGCGTTTCCGCGAAGGGACCGTCGGTGACCAGCCGCTTGCCGTCGCGGACGCGCACGCTGGTAGCAGTGTTCGTGGTGTGCAGCGGCGCGGCGGCGAGGTACTGCCCCGCGGCCTTCAGGCGGTGCGTGAGCTGCACCGATTCTTCGAAGCAGGGTTCCCGCTCCACGTCATCCCAGATCGTCTCGTTCGCGTAAACCAGCAGCATGTATCGCATGTATCTGTCTCCAACCTCGTACGGCTAGCCGCCGGCTATGGCGCCGATTACCAGAAACGGCTCTTCCCCTGCAACCACGGCACCCGGCAGCGGCGTGTCCGGGGGCTCGTGGGAGAGATCTTCACCGCAAGCAAAGAAGCGCAAGAAGGGGCGACGCTTTAGCGTGCCGTGATCGCGGATGGCGCCCCGCAGCACCGGATATCGCTGCTCCAGCGCGGTAAGAACCGCGCAGAGGGTGGCCGGCGCCTCCACTTCTAGCTGCACCTCACCATCCACGCGCGCCAGCGTTCTCAGATGCTGCGGGATCACCACGCGGATCATGGCAGTGTTTGCACTTCCACGGAGAGCACCGCCGGGAGGTCGCGAACGATGGGCGCCCAGGTGTCTCCGGAGTTGGCGGACGCGTACACCTGTCCGCCGGTAGTGCCAAAGTACACGCCGCACGAATCGAGCGAGTCTACTGCCATCGAGTCACGCAGCACGTTTACATAGCAGTCGCTCTGCGGCAGGCCTTCGGTGAGCGCTTCCCACTCGTTGCCGCCGGTGCGGCTGCGGTAGACGCGCAGCTTTCCGTCGAGCGGGAAGTGATGGGAGTCGCTCTTGATCGGCACTACGTAGATGGTCTCCGGCTCGTGTGCGTGCACGTCGATCGGGAATCCGAAGTCCGTGGGCAGGTTGCCGCTCACCTCGTGCCAGTTGTCGCCCGCGTCGTCGCTGCGCATCACATCCCAGTGTTTTTGCATGAAGAGCGTGTTCGGGCGAGACGGGTGCATGGCGATGCGATGCACGCAGTGCCCCACTTCCGCGTCCGGGTCTGGGATGTACTCCGACTTCAGCCCCCGGTTGATGGGGCGCCACGTCTCGCCGCCGTCATCCGTTCGGAATGCGCCGGCAGCGGAGATGGCAATGAAGATCCGCTTGGGGTCGGTGGGGTCCAGCAGGATGGTGTGTAGGCACATACCCCCGGCGCCCGGCTGCCAGCGCGGACCGGTGCCGTGCTTGCGCAGCCCCGAAAGCTCCACCCACGACTTGCCGCCGTCGGTGGTGCGGAACATGGCCGCGTCTTCTACGCCGGCATACACAGTGTCCGGATCGGTTAGCGAGGGTTCCAGGTGCCAGACGCGCTTGAACTCCCAGGGGTGCTGCGTGCCGTCGTACCACTGGTGGGTGCCCGTGATGCCGTCGTAGACAAACTCGTTGCCTACCGCTTCCCAGGTTTTACCCCCGTCGTCGGAGCGCTGGATCATCTGGCCGAACCAGCCGCTGGACTGCGATGCATACAGCCGGTTGGGGTCTACCGGCGAACCCTTCACGTGGTAGATCTCCCAGCCCGCAAAGTGAGGACCGCTTACGTCCCACTGCTCCCGCTTGCCGTCCGACGTAAGAATGAACGCGCCCTTGCGTGTACCAACCAGCACCCTTACTCCGCTCATTTCTGCTTCCTTTCCAATCTATCAAGCACCTGCCGCAGCCGCCCCGGGTAGCCCGGGGCCCGGCCGCGGAAGAGGGACGCCCGTACGGCCGTACCTCGTCGCTGCACTTCAGGACATCGACTTCTCGCAATTGATCATCCAGGGAGTGCCGAAGCGGTCGGTGACCATTCCGAACCGGGTGGCCCAGAAGGTTTCCTGGATCGGCATTCGCACGTCGCCGCCCTCGGCCAGCGCCGCGAAGATCCGCTCGGCTTCTTCGGCAGTGTCGGCCATGATCGACACCCACAGGCCCTTGGAGGGCTCGTACATCTCCGGCGGCGCGTCCGAACCCATCAGCACGGCGTCGCCGACGACGAGGCGCGCGTGCATGATGAGCTCTTGCCACTCGGCGGCGACCTCGGGTCCCACCGGAGTGTCTCCGTGCGTGAACATGGCGACGATCTGGCCGCCAAAGGTCTGCTGATAGAAGCCAAACGCTTCCTTACACGTGCCGTTGAAGTTGAGATACGAAATGAACTGCATGGTCTTCTCCTGGATCGGGCTGAAACTGTGTGAACTGGGACGCGGCGATGCTACTGCGCCGCGATCTGGGCGCGCAGCCGCTCCTCTGCCGCCTGGAGCTCCGGCGTGAACTCGGCGCCGAAGTCGGCGGCTTCGAACACCTGGCGAATTTCAATCTCGGGCTCGGTGCCCGGGAACGGGTTCGGGCACCGCTTCACCCACTCGATGGCCTCCTCCTTGGAGGCAACCTGCCACATCCAGAACCCGGCGATCAGCTCCTTGGTTTCGCTGAACGGTCCGTCGATTACGATGCGCTCGTCGCCGGAGAAGCGGACGCGCGCGCCCTTGGAGCTAGGCTGCAGCCCTTCGCCGGCGAGCATCACGCCGGCCTTTACGAGCTCCTCGTTGTACTTCCCCATCTCCGTCAGCAGCTTCTCGTCCGGAAGGACGCCCGCTTCGGAGTTCTTGTCTGCCTTGAGCAAAATCATAAATCGCATTGTCGTGTCTCCTTCTGGCTTCCAAATCGGCCCCGGAGTGCCGTTGCGCATCTGCAAGGGCACCCTGGCTTCCCTGTGAAATCGTCGGGTGATACGCTCACCATCTCGTAAGCTAGTCGAACGGGCCGCTGCCAAATCGACATCCGCGCGAAAAGTTTTTCAGCAGAGGAAGCCGGACACCCACTTCTGCGGCCCTTCCGAGCTATCCCGCTCCTCCTCCGTGGAGGAAGTTGAGAACAGGGTCGTGCGGAAGTGGGGTGCACACTGCGGCCCGCGGGTTCTGAACTCGCGTTGGCCGAAAGGCGTGGCACCGTCCGCTTGCCCGCCCCGGAATCAATTCCGAGGGTATCAGAGAGAAATCCGTTGAAACGGACTCCGGCCACCGCATGCTCCTCGTCAATAGTACTCGTGTGTCTCTCAACTCCCACAAGGATGCGGAGCGATGAGACGGATGTGATTGTGAAAACTTGAGCGCCGGGAAAGGTGACTGCCGCGCCCCTGGCGGCACTACGGGGCACGGCAGGATCGGGCGGGCGCTACAGATGCGCACCGATCCGGGCTGCGGAGTCCGCGGTTGCTTCTACTACTTCGGCAGGGAAGTCGGACATCTCGTAGACCTGGCGGATCTCGATCCTTTCGCCGTCGCCGGCCGGGCAGCGGGAAGCCCAGTCGATCGCTTCCTGCTTGGAGTTCACGCGGATCATCCAGTAGCCGCCGACGACCTCCTTCGCTTCGGCGAAGGGCCCGTCGGTGACGCTGGGCTTACCGCCCTCGAACGAAACACGCGCCCCTTGCGAGCTGGGATGGAGGCCGTCCAGCGCCAGCAGCACGCCCGCCTGCTGCAGGTCCTCGTTGTACTTCATCATCGCGGCAAAGACTTCGGGGCCCGGCAGCACCTCGGTCTCCGCCTTTTCTCCGGGAAGCATCAGCATCATGAAGCGCATCGTGTCTCTCCTACTGGTCCGGAGCCGGGGCGCCCGCGGTGTATGCGGGCGACGGGTGCGGCTCAAAATGGTTGTTACACTGGATAGTCGAGTGGAAGTGGCGAGGATCGACAGCCGCGGGCAAAAACTGGGGAAAAGATTTACCGAGGGTCACGCGGGGAGGTTTTCGAGCCGCTGTGTCAGGAACCGGCGCTCCGGTTCCTGCCGGGTGAGGGCGAGCGCGCGCTGGTAGGAGGTCCTGGCTTCGGCTGTTCTTCCCAGGCGGCGGCACAGGTCGGCCCGCGCGGAGTGGGCCAGGTGATAGTCTTCCAGGTCGCCGCGCGTGAGGAGGTCGTCGATGAGGAGAAGGCCCGCCTGGGGGCCGTCGCGCATGGCGACCGCCACGGCCCGGTTCAGCTCCACCACCGGCGACGGCACGGACTGCACCAGCACGTCGTAGAGCGCCACGATCTGCGCCCAATCGGTGTCTTGCGCGGAGGGCGCCTCCGCGTGGACCGCCGCGATGGCCGCTTGTAGGGTGTACGGCCCAAAGCGGCGGGAACGCAGCGCCCGCTCGACCAGTGCGGACCCTTCCGCGATCTGCCGCCGGTTCCAGAGTGTGCGGTCCTGCTGGTCCAGGAGGACCAGGTCACCCTCTGCCGAAGTGCGGGCGGCCCGCCGGGACTCCTGCAGGAGCATGAGCGCCAGCAGGCCCACGGCCTCCGGTTCCGGCAGCAGCTCCACCAGCAGCCGTCCGAGGCGGATGGCCTCTCCCGAGAGGTCAGCGCGGGTGAGGGAGGCGCCGGACGAGGCGGAATAGCCTTCGTTGAACACCAGGTAGACCACCTGGAGTACGGTTTCCAGGCGGTCCGGCAGGTCGGCGCGAGACGGGACCTGATACGGGATGCGTGCGGCGCGGATCTTCGCCTTGGCGCGGACGATGCGCTGGGCCAGCGTGGACGGAGCGGTCAGGAAAGCGCGCCCGATCTCCTCCGTGGTGAGGCCGCACACCTCTCGCAGGGTGAGCGCGGAGCGGGCATCCGCCGGGAGAGCCGGGTGGCAGCAGGTGAAGATCAGCCGCAGACGATCGTCCGCCACGCCGTCGTCGTCCCAGACCGCTTCCTCCGGGGGCTCCGACGCGAGGCGCTCGGCGAGCTGGGCCACCGAGGCATCGAACCGGGCGCGCCGGCGAATGGCGTCGATGCCCTTGAAACGCCCGGCCGAGACGAGCCAGGCGCGGGGATTGGCCGGCACACCGTCGCGGGGCCAGCGCTCCGCGGCCGCGGCAAATGCCTCTTGCAGCGCGTCTTCGGCCAGGTCGAAATCACCGAGGAGCCGGATGAGCGTGGCCAGTACCCGGCGGGACTCGGCCCGGTAGACCGCCTCCACCGCCTCCCGTGCGTCTGCTCCCAGGCCCATCAACGGCGCGGCCCGTGGTGCCGATTGGCACGCCGCGATCGTATGCTGAAAGTAGCCATCCTCGATCTCCCTCGGGTGCAGCGGGCACAGTGGCTGTCGGCCGCTCGGGGCGCGACGCGATGCGACAGGGCCCTCACGTTCTGAATAGTCGCGCTGTGGTCGTTCAATCCTGCAGGTCGCATTACACGGCACGAAGAGGGATCCGCCGCAACCGTCGTGCGCCCAGCCGCGTCTCATCCATGCACCGGGTGGACGTGGACGCCCCACATCGTTCCGCATTGAAACGGCAAATCCTGTAATCACTACGCTGCAGTCCGAAAACTTGAGCTTGAGCCCGCTACCGTATCATGTCAAAGTCGCCCCGTAGTACCACGCGCACCGATACGCGCAGCGACACGCGCCTCCTGTCGCGCTTGCTGCTGGAGGCACGCTCCTACATTCCGCACCTGGGAGGCGTGCTGCTCCTGGAGCTGCTGGGAACGCCCCTGTCGCTCCTCGGGCCGGTGCCACTCAAGCTGGCGGTCGACAGCGTCATCCATCGGCGTCCCCTACCGGGCTGGCTGCCCGCCGGATCGTCAGACCCCAACGCGCTCCTCATGTGGGTGTGCGGCCTCTCGCTCGCCGTGGCCTTCGCCGGCCAATTGCAGGGCATGCTCAGCGCCCTGCTTACCACGTACACCAGCCAACGCCTTCTGGTGGACTTCCGCTCGCGGCTGTTCCGCAACGCGGAGCGGCTCTCCCTTTCCTACCACACGCAGAAGGGGACGGCGGACACCATGTACCGGATCCAGACCGACGCCACTGCGCTGGAGTGGGTATTCGTGGACGGCGCCATACCGCTGCTCACTTCCGTGTTCTCGCTGGTCACCATGTTGTTCGTGGTGCTGCGGCTGAACTGGAAGATCGGCTGCACGGCGCTGGTGGTTTGTCCCCTACTCTTCCTGCTAACGCGGGCCAGCCGTCCGCTGCTGCGGACCCAGTCTCGCGAGCTGAAGAAGGAGGAGAGCGCCACCCTGGGGATCATTCACGAGGTGCTGGGGGTGCTGCGGGTGGTGAAGGCGTTCGGACAGGAGGAGCGAGAGCGGCAGCGCTTTACGGCGGCGGCGGAGCGGTGCGTGCGCTGGCGGCTGCGCCTGACCCTGGCGAACGAAGGGATGGGCCTGCTCATCAACATGGTTTCCGCCGTGGGGATAACGGCGGTGCTCTTCTTCGGAGTAAAGGACGTGCTGGCGGGCGCGTTAACCCTGGGGGAAATGCTGTTGATAGCCAGCTATATCACGCAGCTGTACAACCCGTTGAAGACGCTCAGCCGCAAGTCGGTGAGCCTGCAGACACAGCTTGCGGCGGCGGAGCGCGCGTTCGCACTGCTGGATCGGGAGCCGGACGTACCGGAACCGCAGAAACCGCGGTCCCTGAAACGCGCAAAGGGGGCGGTGGAGTTCCGCGACGTAGTATTCTCTTACGACGGCAAGCGGAAGGCGCTGGATGGAGTCTCGTTCTCGGTTCCGGCCGGCGCGCGGGTAGGCATTGTGGGTCCTACAGGCGCCGGCAAGACGACCCTGACGTACCTGATGACGCGCTTCGGCGACCCAGAGGCGGGCGCCGTGCTCCTGGACGGCGTGGACCTCCGGGAATACGGGGTGGCCGACCTCCGCAACCAGTTTGCCGTGGTCTTTCAGGAGCCGGTGCTGTTCGCCGCCACCGTCGCGGAGAACATTGCTTACGCCCGTCCCGGCGCCGAGGAACACGAGATCGAGGCGGCCGCACGCGCCGCGAATGTCCACGACTTCATCATGGGCCTCCCGGAGGGGTACGCGACAGTGGTGGGAGAGCGCGGCGCTTCGATGTCGGGAGGAGAACGCCAGCGGATCGGACTGGCACGCGCCTTTCTACGCGATGCCCCCATCCTGATTCTGGATGAGCCGACCAGCTCGGTGGACGTACACACGGAAGCTGGCATCATGGAAGCCGTGGAGCGTCTGATGCAGGGTCGCACCACGTTCATCATCGCGCACCGCCTGAATACGCTCACCGCGTGCGACCTGATCCTCCGCGTGGAGGGCGGCCGGGTGCACGTGGACACACCGGGACCTGCGCTGGACGGAGGACCCGGGAAGGGAGCGCCGGCGATTGCCGCGCCGCTGACCACCGTTTCGTGACCCGGGTCGGCCACCTCCGTGGTAGAGGGCTGCAGAGTGGACGCTCACGCAGACGGGGAACAGGAGAGCGAGTGGTGTACTCTTAAGGTGCCGCTTGTGACTCGTACGCCGCGCCCTGTATATCTCGCTTCGAATCAGCATGCCGCCGGTCCGGTTAGCAGGAGCCTACCGTGATGACCCCGCCGAAGTACCGCATCCGCTACTGCCCGACGTCCGCGCGCGTTTTCATACTGGGCATCGCTCTCGCCGCCGCGCCGCTCTGCTCCGACGCGGCGCCGGCGAAGCGCGCGGCACGGCCCGGCGCCATGCCGAAGAAGCGCGCCGTGGTCGCCAAACCGCCCGCTCCCGCGCCCAAGCCGGCCCCAGCCAAGCCGGAACCGCCGAAGGACGCCAGTATCGCGTTCTTTCGAGACGGGGTAGTGCCCCGTCTCAAGATACAGATCTCGGACGCGGAGCTGCGGCGACTCCAGCAGGAGAACCGGGAGTACGTGCGCTGCACGGTGACCGAGAACGATACCACCACCTATGAGCAGGTGGGGATCCATTTGAAGGGCGCGGCGGGCAGCTTTCAAGGCATCGACGCGAAGCCGGCGCTGACCCTGAACTTCGATAAGTTTAAGGACGACCAGGTATTCCACGACCTGGACAAGTTCAGCCTGAACAACTCTGTGCAGGACCCGGGCTACCTGAACGAGCTGGTCTGCAGCGAGCTATTCCTGGCAGCGGGTGTGCCGGCCGCGCGGATAACCCACGCCCGGGTGTGGCTCAACGGTCGGGACCTGGGGCTTTACGTGCTGAAAGAAGGATTCAACAAGAACTTCCTGCGACGCAACAAGCTGGACCCGAAGGGCAACCTGTACGAAGGCGGGTTCGTGCAGGACCTCGACGGCAATCCGCGGCTACAGTGCGGCGACGGCCCCGCCGACCGCAGCGACGTGAAGGCTGTGGTGGACGCGTGCCGGGAGCCCGACCCGGCCAAGCGCTGGGCGCGGCTGCAGCAGGTGGTCGACATCGACCGTTTCGTCTCGTTTATGGCGATGGAGCAGATGACGTGCCACTGGGACGGCTACTGCCGGAACCGCAACAACTACCGCTTCTACTTCGATCCGAAAAGCGGAAAGGTGCAGTTCTTTCCCCACGGCATGGACCAGATGTTTTCACAGCAGTTCAGCGTGCTCGAAACTCCTTCCGCCCTGGTGGCCAGCGCGGTGATGAACTGCCCGGAGGGCCGCCGCCGCTACCGCGACCGCCTGGACGAGCTGGTGAACCTGCTGGTGCCCGCGGACCGCATTCAGGCCCGAGTGGACCAGATCCACGACCGATTGCGCCCGGTACTGGCGGAAATGGGCGCCGGCCAGGCAAACGGCTTCGATCAGCAGACGAAGCAGCTCAAGAACCAGTTGGCCGAGCGGGCCCGCGGCCTGAAGCAGTCCGTCGCTTCCGAGCCGCGGCCGCAGAGCTTCAGTGCCGCGGGGATTGCGCAGCTTCCGCGCTGGGAGCCGCGCAAGGAGACGGAAGACGCGCGGGTCGAGCTGCGGACGGGCGCACCCGGAGCCGCCGAAGGTCGCCTGCTGACCATTACGGCCGGACCGAGCGGGCACTGCGTGGCCTCGTGGCGGACGCGGGTGCTGCTCTCACCCGGGAAGTACCGCTTTGAAGCCCGCGTACGCACACATGGCGTACAGGCGGTGG
>JADMIO010814601.1_pt1 | contig 18755 bp, 19 predicted proteins | sample 8958161 | NCBI WGS metagenome assembly JADMIO01 (sample SAMN16585339, study PRJNA669376) | soil metagenome | isolation source: Crop rotation soil | place: USA: Cullars Rotation, Alabama | collected 2011 | reverse complement strand
CTTTCCCCGCGCGCGGGCGCTCGGGCGGCACGGTCGCGAGCACGGGCACGATGGCCGCCGCGACGGGGCGCGCGTTGTACGGCGCCGCGAGCGCGAACGCCACCGGGACCTCGAGCACGGGGTCCTCGGTGAGCGACACGCGGATGGTGTCGCCGAGCCCCTCGTCGAGGAGCGCCCCGATCCCGACCGCGGACTTGATGCGCCCGTCCTCGCCGTCGCCGGCCTCGGTGACGCCGAGGTGGAGTGGGTAGTCCATGCCCTCGCGGTCCATGTGCCGCACGAGCAGGCGGTAGGCCTCGATCGCCACCAGCGGGTTCGACGACTTCATCGACAGGATGAGCGCGTGGTAGCCCTCGGCGACGGCGATGCGCACGAACTCGAGCGCGCTCTCGACCATCCCGAGCGGCGTGTCGCCGTGGCGGTTGAGGATGCGGTCCGACAGCGACCCATGGTTGGTGCCGATGCGCATCGACACGCCTAGTGCCTTCGCGCGGCGCACGAGCGGGATGAACTTCTCGGCGATGCGTTCGATCTCGGCGGCGTACTCGGCGTCGCTGTACTCGCGCGTCTCGAAGCGCTTGCGGTCGGCGTAGTTGCCCGGGTTCACCCGGACCTTCTCTACATGTTCGACCGCGAGCAGCGCCGCCGCCGGAGTGAAGTGGATGTCGGCCACGAGCGGCACGCGCACGCGCCGCGCCGCGAGCTCCCTGCGGATGGCCGGCAGCGCCTCGGCGTCGGCCTTCGACGGCACCGTCACGCGCACGATCTCGCACCCCGCGGCGACCAGGCGCTCGATCTGCGCGACGGTCTCGGCGACGTCCGTCGTGGCGGGCGTGGTCATCGACTGCACGCGGATGGGGTTCGCGCCGCCGACGCCGACGTCGCCCACCATGACCTCGCGGGTCGGGCGCCGGACGTAGGAGAAAGGGTGCGGAGAGGGCACGGATCGAGGATAGCACGCGAGAGAATGGGGCGGGCAGCGTGCTCCTGTGGGCGGGAACCGCGCATCCGAGTTCGGCTGGCAAGTCCTCGTGCGCCGGACTCGGCGCTCGGGTCTTGGGCCGCGGACGCTCTCGCGTTCACACGGCGAGGTTGCTGGCGTTGACTTCCCCGGGTGCCGGGCTCATCCTTGCACCGAGACGGCGGCTGGCCGGAATTAGGCCGACGCGCTCGCGGCATAACGCGCAGACGAGCCTGTGATCCGGTCGACCTGGATGTCATTCGCGTGCAGTACTTTAGGGCGCCCCGATGGCCATCGCGATTCTGCGCGTTAGGCCGACCGGAGCGCGCGACAAAATGGAATTAAGCAGACCGGCTGAAGTTCATAGTTGAACGAAACCGCTCCGCGGTGAAAGAATCGGTCGGCGCACAAACGCTGCATTCGTCAGCGTCGTTGTAAGCCTCTCTCGTCGCTCTCTCCCTCCCTTGTCGCTACCCGATCACGCGTAACGTCCCTGTTCGCAATTGTCGCTTCCTTCGTTCGCCCGGATTATCGGGGCACGGCCGGGAATCGTCCCGGAGACGGAGGAAGCTATGGGCAAGTTTCGCGAGCAAATGGAGAGCGACCTCAAGGTCCGCGCGTACAGCCCCAGGACCGTGGAGACGTATCTCGCATGCATGACCCAATTCGTTCGGTGTATTGGTCGAGCGCCGGATGAGCTCACGCCTGAAGACATCCACCGATACCAGCTTCATCTGACGGAGCGCGGCGTCTCCTCGTCGTACTTCAACCAGGCCGTCGCGGCGATCAAGTTCTTCTACAGGGTCACGGTTCCACGGAACTGGGGCCTCGAGGCCATTCCGCGGCAGAAGGGCGAGAAGCGTCTCCCGCAGGTGATGAGCTCTCAGGAGGTGGAGGCACTGTTGGAGGCTGTGCCCAGCCTGAAGCACCGCGCGATGCTGATGGTGGCCTACGGTGGGGGGCTGCGTTTGTCGGAGATCCTTCACTTGAAGGTCTCAGACATCGACAGCCAGCGCATGGTGATCCGCGTCGAGCAGGGGAAGGGCAAGAAGGACCGGTATGTCATGCTTCCCAAGCGCTTGCTGGAGACGTTGCGAATGTACTGGAAGGAGGCGCGTCCTCGGAACTGGCTTTTTCCGGGCGAGGATGGGACCAAGCCGTTGCATCCAACCGCGCTCCAGAAGGCCTTCCACCTGGCCCGGCTCACCGCGAAGATCGATAAGCCAGTCTCAGTCCACACGCTACGACATTCGTTCGCGACCCACCTGCTCGAGGATGGGGTGGATATCCGTCGGATCCAGAAGCTGCTGGGCCATTCGACGGTCTCGACGACTGAGGTATACACGCACGTTTCGAGCGACTACTTGAAGGAGACGAAGAGCCCGCTCGACCTGCCTCCAGGTAGAAGGAAGGCGAATTCCTCCGCGAAGCGTGCGCGCACGAAGAGCTGAGGCATGCCGTGCCGCGCGGCCTACGAGCCTCGCGTGCGCCGCCCGAAGCTGGAACTCGGTGACCTGCTCCGCCAGTACGAGGATCAGCTGCCAGCTCTGAGCTACCAGCAGACGCGAACCGTCCGTGCTCTCGCGAGCTGCCGAACCGCAGTGCTCGGGGGGCACGAGGTGGGATGCAACGGGTGTGGTTATCGCGAGCGCTCGTATAATTCCTGTCGCAATCGCCACTGCCCGAAGTGCCAGGGCCTCGATGAGGTGCGCTGGAGAGAGGCGCAGGAGACGCTGCTCCTGCCCATCGACTACCACCACGTCGTGTTCACGATTCCCGACGCACTTCATCCTCTGTTCCTCGACCGACCGCGTCTCGGGTACTCCTTGCTGTTCGCGACGGTGGCGGAGGCGTTACAGGAGGTGGCTCTCCGGCCGAGGAATCTCGGCGCTCGCATCGGATTCACGGCGGTGCTACACACCTGGACACAGACCCTCGCCTACCATCCTCATGTGCATTGTGTCGTCACGGGTGGGGGGCTTCATCCGGACGGTGGGCGGTGGATCGCGGCGAAACCCCGATTCCTCTTCTCGGTCCACGTCTTGTCTCGGCTACTCCGAGGGAAGCTCCTCAACCGGATCGAGAACGCGCTCGAGAAGGGCCAATTTCGGGTAGGCGAGGAGGAGGGTCGGGATCTGCTTCGTAGAGCCGCACGAAAGGACTGGGTCGTCTACAGCAAACCTCCGTTCGCCGGCCCGAGGTCGGTCCTGCGCTACCTGGCCCGGTACACCCACCGCATTGCGATCTCGAACCATCGTCTCGTCGCTCACCATGACGCCAAGGTCACTTTCCGTTGGCGAGACCGCGCTCAGGGCGATCGCGTCAAGCTGATGACTCTCGATGCGCTCGAGTTCCTGCGACGGTTCCTCTTGCACGTGGTACCTGCGGGCTTCATGCGAGTACGCCACTATGGTCTGCTTGCGAACGCGTCACGCAAAGACTCGCTGGCCGAGTGCCGTGCGCTTCTCGGAGACGAAGCTCACCCCACGGAAACCTTCGAGCACGAGACGTGGCAGCAACTTCTCGAGCGCGTGACCGGTCGCGATCCATCGCTTTGTCCGCAGTGCGGTGGCCAACTGGTTCTGCGCGAAACCATCGAACCAGGGCATCACACCAAGCGCGGACCTCCTCGAGCGCCGCCGTCATGAGCAGCTCAACCATGCCACCGCTCGGACCCTGGCACACCGGCCCAGGGCGACGGCGAGATCTGCCCCGAGGGGCAACGCACGACGAGCGCACTTGCGCCGGGGCTCCCCGCACGGCCCTAAAAGTGCCTCTCGGTGCATGTCCGCCGCAGCGTTGATGTCCCGCCCGGCCCTCAGCTGGGTTCTCCAGCCTGAGCGATAGCCGTACAATTCCCATAGCGGCTCCGCCACCGCGGTTTCGTCCAACGGGTCGTTGACGGAATCGCGGCCGCCGACGGGTGCCAGCGCGCGACACGGTGCCGCCGCGACTCCGTAAACGACCTTATACGTTAGACAGGTACGTCGACATGGCTGCGCGCGCAGTAAACGACGACTGGGGCCCTGGCGCGAGCATCGTCGCTGACGCGACGCTTGACGCGCTACACGCCGCGCTCGAAGAAACGCCCCTGGCTCGCGTGCGCCTGATCGGCTCGTGTTTGACGAGTTCGACGATCCCCGGCTCCGCCGGCCCCTGAAGCGCGGCGTTAGACGGCTGGACGATTCAGCATGAAGGATGCCATCAAGGCGGCGTTGCTCGAGTCGGTCCAGCTTTACGTCGATCGCTCACAGTCGAACCTTGTTCGCGCGGAGAACCTCCTTCGCCTTCATGATGCGCTGGCGGGCCACCCATCGCTTGACCCCATATTGTTAGACGACCTCTTGCGAGCCGCCGTCGTGTTCTGTCATGCGACTCTCGAAGACCTATTGCGTAGCATCGCGATTATTCGCTTGCCGCGTGGGACTGGCGAAGCTCTTCGCTCAGTACCATTAGCCGGGAGTAGTGGCAGTCGCGCAGAGAAGTTCACACTCGATGAATTGCTACCGCACCGAGGTAAGTCAGTCGACGATCTGATTGTCGACTCCGTGCGCGAGCAGCTGTCGAGACGAACGTTCAACAATATATATGACATACAGCAGTTACTCAAAACGCAGCTGGGCCTCGACACGGCAACGCTCGAGCCGCACTTTTCCCGGCTCGCGGCTATGATCAAGCGGCGGCACCAGATTGTGCACGAGGCGGATCTGTCCCATGTGGCTGTCGAGCCGTCAACTGTTATCACGATCGACCGAGGCACGGTTCAAGCTTGGCTCTCCGCCACCGAGGCGTTCACTGCCGAGCTATTGGGCCTACTAATGAAGGTCACGCTCAAATCGATTCCCGCAAGCGACGAACCGTCTAACCCGCCCGTGCAGCCGACCGGCTCCGCCGGCGGCTGACGGGCAACGTTGACCGACAGGCGTGGCATCCACGATGAGCAGTGCGGATCATATCGATCTCCTCCTCGCTGAGCAGATCGCCTACTACCGCGCCGTCTCGTCTGAATACCGGAGTCTCTCCCTCCCGGGCTGGGGGGGGCAGGACGTCGTCGCAGCGCTCGACACGTTTGCGCCCGAGGGGGACGTGCTTGAACTGGCGTGCGGGCCGGGCATATGGACTGAGCTCCTTCTCCACCGAGCGGCGTCTGTAACGGCCGTCGATGCGGCTCCGGAAATGCTCGAACTAGCGAAAGCACGCGTAGGTGAGAGACGCGTGTCCTTCGTTCAGGCCGATCTCTTCTCCTGGAGACCTGACCGGCGCTACGATATTGTGTTTTTTGGCTTCTGGCTTTCCCACGTGCCCCGTGACCGCTTCGAAGAATTCTGGGCGCTCGTCGGCGACTGCCTACGGCCGGGAGGTCGGGTTTTCTTCGTCGACGACGCGGTCCGTACGCCGGACGAGTTGACCGAGGGCGAATCTTCAACGACCGTTCAACGTCGTCTTAGGAACGGCACGACATTTCGCGCGGTGAAGGTACCGTATCGCCCAGTGGATCTCGAGGAGCAGCTTGCTGCCATCGGCTGGCGGTTTACTGTCAAGCAAACGTCGGGCGTGTTCTACTGGGGTTCAGGGAGCAGAACGCCATGACGCCGCCGAAACAGCGTGCGGTCTAACGAGCCCATGCAGGCGACGGACTCCGCCCGCGCCTGCTGGGGCAACGTTGGGCAGTGAGATAGCGTGCGCCGGTACCCGATAGTGCTCCTGTTCGCAATGCATCTCGGTTGCGCCGCAAAGCGCGAACCGATCCTTGGGTCGGATGACTGGTACAACTCTGCGAGTCACCGCGTACACGATGCCTGGCGTCAGCATCACAGCCATTACGCGTTGCTGGAGCTTATCGACACCTACCTCTTGAGTCCGCGGTCAGTTGCACGAAGAGAAGACGTCCGCCGCATTCTTGGTGAGCCAGTCTGCATCGGCGGCCCTGCGGACGACTGCTACCCGAACCTGACGGTCGATGACTGGCTCTACAACTCCCAGCGCAAGGTCATGCAAGACACCTACGTCTTCATCCATTTCAACACCGATGGTGTGGTCAGTGCGGTCGACTTTGCGTCCGAGTAGCAGAGGCGCTATTCTGCGCCCAACCAGGCCAGGCACCCGACGGGCTCCGCCCGCGGGTGATGACCAACGTTGGGCGATGATTACCTCCCGGTGTCGTCCCGATGCGACTGACGGCCGCATCATCGTCACGCGTGCGTACGCCCGGTGCGGCGGCGACCTAGCGGCTATGTGCCTGCGGGAGGGAGAACGTTGTCATTCGTGATAGAGCATCCGGCAGGTGTTCGAATCTCGAGGGATCTGAGTGAACGTGATCTCGTCGCGTTTGGTCCGCCCGAGCCTGACGCTCGCCATTTCTGGGATTGGTACACGCTGCCGCCATTTCAAGAGGGCCGGATCACGCTTCTCATCGGGCTTGGTTACAAGTCCGGCAAGCTTGAAGTCATCAGCTTGCAGAACATCGATCCTCAATTCGGTAGCAGCCCGGAAGAATGGTCGGAAGCGAAGGAGCGAGCGCGCGCAGAAAGCTTACGCGTGTGGCTGATTTCGAAGGGCTTCGCTCCGGGGCAATATCCGTGGGGGGAAGTATCGGTTGTCTTCGACGAGAAGGCCGGTGGCGGTTCGGCTGGGGTGCGGTTCGCGACGATCAGGAAGACGCACGCGTGACGCGGGTCAGCGGAAGCCGCTTCTCACCGTCGGGTGACGCTCGACGAACGCGGACACCGGTCCCGCGAAGGCCATCATCAGCTCGACCGCGATGAGCACCGCGGCGATCATGGCGCGGACCGCCCCGAAGCCGGTATACGCTGCCGTCCTCGACGAGCGCGCTCCCTCACGTCCGCTCCGAGGGAGTCCTGGGCGACCTGCGTCTCCCGCGCGCGAGTGTTACCGCTTTCGCTGGTTGGCCCGTGGTCGGAGGCGCCCCGCCTCCGTCTGGCGGTCATTGGTCTGCATCCTGTCGATGCTCTCCTGTGAGTGGCTCGTTTCTCGCTTCCTGAGAATGCGTGCCGCTCTCATGATGGAACATCGAAGGTGGTTGAGTACGTTATCGTTGTTGCCGGTGCCGCCTTCTTTCGCGGTCGGCAGCGGAGGTCTGGCGCCGTTCTTGATCTCGATCCATACTGCGCCTGACCCGGGTATCCTGTGGGCTCGCACCCAGGCGGCTGAGCGGTGACGAGAGGCGGCTACCCGCGGGCTTGCTTGGCCCGACGGACACACCGCCGTGAGGCGAGGACTCCATGTGAACACAGGAGGGCAGAATGAATATCACGAAGAAAAGGCTGACCCTGACCGAGGACCCGTCCACCGATACCGTGGAGTGCGTCGCAGCGTGCCACGTAGACCTGACGCCGACCGAGATCGCCAGTTTCGCGCTGGGGAATAGCTTCACTCTGAGATGCGCCATCCGCGCCAATGACCCAGGACAGGACTCCGACGAGGTCCTGTTTCAGTATCCGAGAAGCAAGACCTTCAGAGCCCTCATCGACCTCCTGAACGTGGATCAGGTCTTCACCGCGGTGGTCAGCAGGGATCTGCTGGACGAGGATGCAAACGGTTCCGACGACGTGCGCGCAAGGTTCAGACTCAAGGACAACTCGACCGGTCGCGTCAAACAGAGATTGAGCGACATACGTCATCTCGACGAGTGATGCGATTGAGGTCTCGACCCGCAGCGGAGGTTATGGGGCGATGAAGGGACGGGACATCGTTCGGGCCCTGGGCGATGCCCTGGTGGCTCGCGAGCAGGGTGCTCCCGAGGCGGGTGCGCGCGCTGACGCTCTGTATCAGCTCCTGGCATCGATACCGTGGCAGGCGCCGGCCGGGGAACCCAACGCGGTGCTCGTGTTCGACTTGCCGTTGAGGCACCTGGAAGCGCTGGGAGCGCAGAAGTTCTTCGAGCCCGCGATGCTGGCGGGCGAGGTTCTGGCGGCGTGCGCGCTTACCTCGCGGCCTCATGCCGGACTGATCGAGCGCTGGGCCGCGCGCGCGTTTCCGGGACCACGGCTCGCTGCCATGCGTGCATGCTCCAAGCTCTGCGAGTACGACTCGACCCTGGTCGAAGAAGGCGTGCTGCTGGCGCTGGCCGCGCGCGAAGACCTCGACCCGGCGACGCTCGGCTACCTGTCACAGGTCGCAGGTCGGCTGCGCGGTGAGGACAAGGGCATGGCGGTGATCGAGGCGCTCGTGCAGCAGAGCGAGGAGCGGAGGGTGGCCGCGGCTCACGCCATCACCTACTCCGTGGCCATGGACCCCCCGTTCGCCGTGCTTTCCGCATTCGATAAGTTCGGGCCATCGCGGCTGGTGAGCGGGCCACCATCGCGACGCCTTCTGCGCCTGCTGGCGGCGCTCCTGGACGACCCCTCCCCGGAAGTGGCGCAAGCAGCCGCGCAAGCGACTGACGTCGCGCGCGTCGCCTGGCCCGAGATGAATGCGTTGCTCGCGGACGTGCTCATGGTCGCGCGTGGGCTGCCCCAAGCAGCGCTATCTGCCGCGACCACGGTCCACCCGCGTGGCGTCGAGTTTGCGCTGCATCTGCCCAGTCGCATGGCGACTCGCTATGGCAAGATGACCTGGAGCCAGGAGCTCGTAGAAGAGGAGCGCGCTGCCGCGAAGGACGGCACGTCACTCCCTCGAGCTCTCGGAGCCCCCCGGCTTTTCTTCTCGTACCGCTGGTCGGACAATCCGTACTCGGATCTGGTGCCAGACGAAACCGCCGGCGGCCTGCACATGAGCGGCTACGATGTCGTCTTCGATCGCGACCCGAGGCAACTGGACGCGGGTCGCTCGGCTGAAGATGTTCTGCATCTGATGCAAGATTGCACGCACTTCGTCGCCTGCATCACCGATGATCTGTGCCAGTACTTCGCCTCCGCTGACCGTACTCCCAAGACCGCGCTCGATCTCGAGTGGGAGCTCGCGGAGAAGCTGACTACGGCGCACGGAGGCATGCAAGGCATGGCACTGTGGTTCGATGGCGAGCCCCTACCGCCCAGCGCCCGGCGATGGCCTGTCATTGACTTGCGTGAATCGAAAGAGGCGCTCCGCTCGGCGTTTCCCAGCTGTCTGTTTGAAGTGCACGTCTTCGACTCGAAGGACAAACGTATTTCCCGCTCGACGCCGCTGCCTCGTCGCGCATTGCGCGCGGCCTACCTCGAGGCGATGGCTGAACCTCGCAGCGCCCGCGCCGAAATACACGACGTCACGCGTCGGCCACAGTTCGACGCGCTCTTCAGCCGTGCACGGCGGTGACCGCCGCCAGCTGGAATGCAGGTGTGCTCCCCATCCGCCGAACCTTGGTGGTCCAATCGCCTTGCCGACCGGCCAGCGAGCGCATGTGACCGACGGCCGGATCGACATTGCTGGTGGTAGACTCCGGGTGTTCGCATCACCGGGTCGCGACCGAGGCGACGGCAGGCCAGAACAGGTGAACCAGATGAACCGAGTCGCTGTCTTCGCTGTCCTCAGCTCACTCAGCATGCCCGCTTTGGTTGCCGCCGACGGCGCGGTCCGCGTCGTTCGGCTCAAGCCGGCCGAGCGCGAGGCCGCTCGCGTTGCATTCGGGCAGACCTTGTCGCAGCCCGAGAAGTTTCAATCCGCGGCCGTGCTTGCGGAATTGACGATGTGTGGTCCCCGTCTCTGGGTCCAGGTCCGTAAAGACATGGACCTGACGTCCGGCAAGCTGGTCGTGGCGCAAGTGGTATTCGACGATCCGAAAAGGGCGGCCGCATGGGGTATCGTGCCGACGGACCGGGAGTCGCTTCCTGACGATAAGCGCGGGGCCCTGGATGCCGTGGCGGCTGCGCCCGAGTCGAAACACCGCGTCATGATCGATACGGGAATGATCCGGGACAAGAATCGCGAGCGCTTCTCGATGGCCTTGTGGGAAGCCTGGGGCAAGGGCTCGGGAGCCCACGTTCGCGTGGCAACCGACAAGGAGCTCGGGTACATGTGGGCCCTCGTGCCCTACGATCTCGAAGAGCCACTGCTCGTGGTCGAGGCCTCTGGCCGGCGCTACCTCGTCGGATTGGATCACGAGGGTCGCATCGATTGGGTTGACGGATTGCCGGAGCACCTGTGAGTGACGGCGCCGACGCCCTCTGCGGCGGAAGGCACGGACGGGGCCCATGGCAGCCGGTCGCGAGGTGGCGGGGAGACGCGACGAAGCCCGTACAGGCGAGCGTCGAAGGTTGGTCAAGGTCGGCGAGATCGCTGACCTCTGTGCCGACCATCATCAGATCGAGGGCACCAAGCTCGATGTCGTCGAGCTCTTGATCGCCGGATTCCAGTACTCGAGCCAGTACTACTTGCTGCGATCGGCTGCAACGATCGGAAGGCTCGCGGACGCCGGCCTCAGGGACCGGTTCAGCGCTCGGCCCTCGGCCTTCGGCAGGCGGCTCGAATTCGGGCGCGATCTGGATCGGGATCCGGACGGGACCGTCGTCTATCTTGGAGCGGTCCCGAGCGACAAGCTCATCGTCGGCGTCCGTGACGCCTCCGGCGAATGAGCAGGGATTCCCGAACTTCGGAGAGCGAGCGGGGTTCTTGTCGACTGCGGGGATGTCCGCGGCCAGGGCGTCGCCATTCGCGTGTGCCCGAATCGATCCGGCGTATCCTGAGGGACCTACTCCGATGTCGCAGCTCGACAGAGGCGGCGTCTCCCGCATCATGTACGTGGAGCTGAAGTCCGGCTACGGCGACAACGGTCCGGCGTGGATCGGGCGGGTCACCTTCTCGAACACCCGTCGCACCCTCTACTATCGCGGGCGGTGGAGCGGTCCACGTCGACGTTGATGTCCGGGACGAATACCTTGCGCTCGTCGCGGGCAAGGGGCACGCGACACGGACCTCGCCCCAAGCGCAGCGACACCCGCCGCGGCGGCCACCGGATCCGCCCGCGGGCGTGGAGCGCGTCGGGGGATCCGGCGCGGACGTCGAGGAGCACGAGCAGGAGGATGCATTGACCGCGAAGCGCGATAAAGCCGAGCCTGCGCACGAGGCCCAGCTCCAGTCCTACATCGACAGGCTCGATCCGAAGAGCCAGAAGCTCGTGCGATCGGTCCGCTCCGCCTTGCGCAAGCGCTTCCCGACCGCCAACGAGCTCGCGTACGACTACGGCAGCTCCGTCGTCATCAGCTACTCGCCGACCGACCGCGGGATCGATGGCATCGTCGCGATCTCGGGGCGTGCGACCGGCGTCGCTCTCTACTTCGGCCAGGGATCGCAGCTGCCCGACCCGAAGGGGATCCTCCTGGGGGCGGGAAAGCAGGCACGCTTCGTCGAGGTGGAAGCGGCCAGTCGCCTCGCGCATCCCGATGTCGAGGCGCTGATCGCCGCGGCGACGGCTCAAGCGAGGATTCCGCTGCCCTCCACGGGGAAGGGCAGTCTCCTCATCAAGGGCGCGGCTGCGAACAAGAAGAGGGCGGCTGCGAAGAAGCCGTCGCGCCGGAAGCCCGCGAAGTGACGGCCGGCGCTGCCGAGGCTCTCGGGGCGGCGCTCCTGCGTCGTGCGTGCGCCGCTCGACGATCGCGTCCACCAGATGGCGCGACGCAATGCGTCTTGGCTGAACGGTAGCGTCTCGAGGAGCCCTCATGCGACCCCTTCGATATTCCATCAACGTCACGCTGGACGGCTGCTGCGATCATCGTGCGGGCATCGCGGACGAGGAGCTGCACCGTCACCATGCCCGGAACCTCGAGCAGGCCGACGCGATCGTCTTCGGCCGGGTGACCTACCAGATGATGGAGGCGGCGTGGCGGCCGGTCGCACGGACCGGAGTGCGGCCGGACTGGATGTCTGCCTGGATGGAGCCGTTCGCCCGCACGATCGATGCCTCGAAGAAGTACGTCGTGTCGAGCACCCTCGAGCGGGTGGACTGGAACGCGGAGCTCGTGCGCGGGGACCTGGCGAAGGCCGTCCAGGAGCTCAAACAGGCGCCGGGAAGGGGACTGGCCGTGGCCGGCGTGAAGCTCGCGCTCGCGTTGACGGAGCTCGGGTTGATCGACGAGTACGAGTTCGTCGTGCAGCCCCGGCTCGCAGGACACGGCCCGCAGCTGTTCGCGGGGCTCTCGAAGTACGTCGACCTGAAGCCCGTGGGCCGGGTCGAGCTCGGCTCCGGGGCGGTGGCGATGCGCTACGAGCCGAGAGGGCGCACGTGAAGTACGAAGACGTCAGCTGGCACTCCGGTGCGGAGAAAGACCGCTTGCGAGAAGGTCCGGTCCTATCGCATGTGACGGACCTCGCCCTGCGCGCGCGCTGGCCACCTGCCCGCTCGCGGCGGTGAAACGCGGGGATCCGGCGGCGAGCCGGAGCGCGCCCCACGAGGCAGGCCAGAGCATGGAACGTCCCTCTGCTCCCGTCCGCTACAACGCGGGAAAGGGAGGGAACATGCCTCGAACGAGAGCCGTGCCCACGTACTCCTTCACCACTGCCGCAACCGCCGCCGCCGCCGTGCTGCTCCTCGCGAGCGCGGCGAGCGCCGCGACCCCCGACGCCGCCAGGAGCGGCCCGAAGACGGCCGGCTCCGGTCCCGCCGTGACCGTCTCCGAGGCCGGGCAGATGCCCATCACGACCGCCTCGCCCGAGGCGAAGAAGCTCTACCTCGAGGGACGCGACCTGGTCGAGAAGCTGCGCGTGACCGACGCGCGCGAGAAGATGCTCGCGGCGGTCGCGAAGGATCCCGACTTCGCGCTCGCGTACGTCGGCCTCGCCAACACCTCGACCACCAACCGCGACTTCTTCGACGCGGTCGCGAAGGCCAAGGCCCACGCCGAGCACGCCTCGGCCGCGGAGCGCGACGTCATCGCCGCGCTCGATGCCGGCGCGCGCGGCGACGCGCGCACGCAGCGCGGCCTCTACACCAAGGTCGCGGCGGCGTTCCCCGGGGACCCGCGCGCGCAGATGCTGCTCGGCGCGAACTACTTCGGCCAGCAGGAGTACGAGAGGGCCATCGAGTGCTACAACCGCGCGATCAAGATCGACCCGAGCTTCACCACACCCTACAACCAGCTCGGCTACGCGCACCGCTTCCTCGGCCGCTACGACGAGGCGGAGAAGGCGTTCAAGCGCTACATCGAGCTCATCCCGAACGACCCCAACCCGCAGGACTCGTACGCCGAGCTGCTCATGAAAACGGGCCGCTTCGAGGAGTCGATCAAGACCTACGAGAAGGCGCTCGCGCTGGATCCCAACTTCACGGCCTCGGCGGTCGGCATCGCCAACGACCAGATCTTCCTCGGTAAGGGCGCGGCGGCGCGCGAGACGCTCGGCAAGCTCCAGGCGCGCGCGCGCAACCCGGGCGAGAAGCGCCAGGCCATCTTCTGGACCGCGATCACGTACGTGCACGAAGGCGACACGGAGAAGGCAATCGCCGAGATCCAGAAGGAGCGGGCGGTCGCGGACGAGATGAAGGACGTGGGCGCCGCCAGCAACGACGTCAACGCCATCGCGACCATCCTCCAGGCGGCCGGCGCGACCGACAAGGCCGAGGCGTCCTTCGACGAGTCGCTCGCGCTGCTCGAGAAGGCCGACGTCCCCGCCGACGTGAAGGCGCAGGGACGGCGCCACCGCCTCTACGAGGCCGCGATGTCGGCGCTCGTGCGCGCGGACCTCGCGACCGCCCGCGCGAAGACCGAGGCGTTCGGGAAGGAGGTCGCGGCGAAGGGGAACCCGCTCGAGGTGCTCCAGCACCACGAGCTCCTCGGGCGCGTTGCGCTCGGGGACAAGGACTTCGCGCGCGCGGTGACCGAGCTCCGCGCGGCGGGGGACCAGGACCCGCGCGTGCTGCTCTACCTGGGCATGGCGCTCGAGGGGCAGGGCGACCGCGACGCGGCGCGCGAGGCGTACCGCAAGGCAGCCGAGTGGAACGCGCTCAACTTCAACTACGCGTTCGTGCGCAAGGACGCGAAGGCGAAGCTCGCTACGGCCGTTGCCTCGAAGGCGGCGAAGTAACGCGGCGCGTCGCTCGCGCTGCGCGCCGAAGAGCTCTTGCGGGATTCGGCGAGTCTCGGCGGCTTTCGCCGTACGCGCCAGCCCACGCGGTCGATTTCAAAGGCCCTCGCGCGGTCCATCGCTCGAAGCTTCATCGAGCGATGGGCCGTGCGAGGGGTGGGTGACGCGCCCCGGACTCCGAGAAGGCACCCGACCCCTTCGCGCAACCACGCCTCCCGAGCAACGGCGAAGCAGAGGGAAGCGGGACCGATCGCCAGTGCGCGGCCATGGCGTCCCGAGCATTCGGATTCGCGCGGACCGCCCCCCGACCGCAGCAGACCGGGCGTAGAATCCGCCCGTGCCCCCCGCCCCCGCCGCCCTCGGCTTCCGCGCCCGCACCGGCCGCGCCACGGCCGTGCTCCTCGCGCGCGACGAGACCGGCGCCCCGCACGGTATCCTGCGCAAGGACCTCACCCTCTTCAGCACCTCGATCCCCGAGACCCTCCAGCCCTATCACCGCATCATGGAGCTGCCCCTCCCGGAGTGGCCCGCCGCGATCGCTCCCGCCGTCACCGCGATCACCGCCCTCGCCGCGCACGAGCTCGAAGCGCTCCGCGCCGCAGCCCGCGCTCACGGCCTGCGCCTCGGTGACGTCGCGGTCGTGGGCTCCCCCGATCGCGACCTCGCGCGTATCGGCAACCCGCACGTGCGCGCGCACGCCGGCGAGGGCATCCTCTTCCGGCGCGCGCTCGAGGACGCGGCGCGCGAGGCCGACCTCCGCGTGCTCACGCTCTCCGACCGCACGCTCCCGGCCGAGGCCGCGAGGACGCTCGCGTTCGAGGCGGCACGGATCGACGCGGGTCTCGCAGGGATCGGGCGTGCGCTCGGCCGTCCGTGGCGCGCGGTCGAGAAGGCCGCGGCGCTCGCCGCCTGGATGGCGCTTGCCGCGACCGGGCCGCGCTGATCCCGCACCCACATCACGCTCGCACCGCCGCGAGTCACTCCGTCACCAGCTCCGGCGTCCGGCCCACCCGCCCCTTGCGTCGCGATCGGCCGTACCCCCGACGCGCGAGATCCGGGCTTGACAGCCCGAAAACCTCGGCATATAAGTAATCGTCATGTGGATTACTAGTGACTATATAACCCGAACGCCGGCACGGCTCCGCACCGCAGGTAGCATCAGCGGAATGGAGCTCGAGGCGGGAGGTCCGGGGAGAACACCACCCCCCGCGCGCGGTCTTGGAGGGTCACGCGCGGAGGGCGGGAGCAAGCTCCTGGTGGGGAGCTCTCGCGGCGATTATGGCACAGGCCCGATCGTCGCGGGAGACGTGGCGCGAGCCCGCCGGAGGTCCACGACATCGCGTCCGGAGGTACACCTCATGATGAAGAAGACGATCTCGAGCACGGCGACTCTCGGCGTCCTCCTGGCCTCGGCGCTCACCGCGACGTCCGCGGGTGCCAACGCGCACCAGTGCACGATCACCGCGCCGCAGGTGTTCTGCATCACCAACCAGGGGCCCGACCGCTGGTTCCGGATCCGCCAGGGCTCCTGCCACACGCCGGTCTTCGTCACCGCGAACGGTTCGGCCTGCGTCTCGATCCCGCTCTGCCCCGGCAGCAGCCCGTCGGACCAGGCGGCGGCGATCGACGGCGCCGGCGTGATCGTGCCGTGCGAGCGGCTGCCCCGGAGGTAGACGCCCGGAAATGAAGCGAACCGAGCGCGTCCCGGTCGGAGAAGGTCCCGGCCGGGACGCTCCCGGTAGACGCGACAGGTCACGGCAATCGCGACAGGATCGACAATGATGACGATGACGGCGACGCAGCAGCAGCCGGCGCACGCGAAGTTCTCGGAGCTCGTGCGCGCGACCCGGATCGAGCGCGGCATGACCATCGCCGCGCTCGCCGCGGCGGTGGGCTACGACCCGTCCTACTTCAGCATGGTCGAGCGCGGGCTCCGGCGCATCGAGGAGGAGGCCGTCGTGCGCACGGCGCTCGTGCTCGGCATCGACCCGACCGTGGCGCTGCTCTCGGCGCTGCGCGAGAAGCTGCCGGCCGAGATGAAGCGCTTCGTCCCCGCGGAGCTCCACCCCGAGGACGCGAGCGCGGTGTTCGACACCGTGCGGCGGTTCCAGTCCGAGGACCACGACTTCGAGATCCAGGTCTCGCGGCTCGAGGCGGCGGCCGACTGGGACGGCAACGTGCGCATCACGCGCACGATCGAGGACTGCCGCCCGAACGCCTCCGGCCGGCCGGTGGGCGAGCTCTCGTTCAGCGAGCGGCTGGTCGGCGCCGCGCCCGGCGGCGAGCCCCCGAAGTCGTCCTTCAAGGTGCTCAAGGCGCCGAAGGGTCTCGAGTTCGAGGCCACGTCCGAGCGCTCGCCCACGGGGTTCCAGCACCGCCTGCGCTTCCCGCGCGGGTGGAAGCGCACGCCGCAAGCGCGCGAGGACGCGTTCTCGTTCTCGTTCGAGGACCACCAGGAGAAGGGGCTGAGCCTCGAGACCTCGGAGCACATCAAGAACGCCGAGCGCGAGGGCTTCCACCTGAGGCTCCCGCTCCAGGGCACGCTCGGCGTCTACGTCCGCCACCTCATCCGCCGGCTCGAGGTGACGCTCGAGTTCCCGAAGGGCTACGTCCCCGAGAAGTGGGAGGCCTGGTCCTGGTGGGGCGCCGGCGCGCTCGAGGGCGCCACGCGCAACCTGAGCGCGAAGAGCTGTCAGTCCCTGAAGACCCGTTTCCAGTCCAACCGCGCGGAGCTCACGGCGCAGGAGCCGCTCCTCGGCTACACCGTGGCGCTCGTGTGGACACCTCTTGATTTCCAGCGTTACCTGGAAGCCCGATACGGAGGCAGCAAATGAGAGCGAAGCCGTCCGCAGCGATGAGTGCCCTTATGGCCGCAACCCTGCTGGTCCCGGCGGGCGCGGGGGCGGCGTGCACGCCGCGGGACGTGTGCCGCGACGTCGTCACGACGCTGGTCGGCACCATCATCATCGACGGGGTCACGCGGGTGCGGGTGCAGTGGAACACGAGCCACGAGGACCTGGCCAAGGTGGACAAGTACGTCGTCCGGCGCTTCAACTGCGACAACCCTGCCGAGTGCTCGCAGGACGTCGCGATCGTGGCGCCCACCGCTGGCTGCGGCGGCTCGCAGAGCTACGCCGTCATGGATACGCCGCCGGCGTCGCCGGTGCCGTGGAAGTACACGGTCGAGGTGTGGGACAAGAACGGGCCCCAGGGCGCGCACGGGCGGGTGTGCGCGGCGGATACGCGGCCTGGGCAGTGAGGTAAGGGGGAGCAAGTCAAAGCAAGTCAAACCCGGGGAGACGCAGGCGTCGTCCTGGGCGGGCGGGCCTCCCGGCGGGCGCCTCGTACGCACCGGTGTGGGAAGCGATAGTGCGGCTTCCCACACCGGCGCGCACGAGGCTGGTGGGAAGACGGTGTAGGGATATCCTGCCGGGCGCGACTCGCTCGCGCTCGCGGTTGGGAGGCGATCGAGGAGAGCGGGAGCTACACGAGAGCGGCGGAACCGGTCAGCAGGTGCGGGCGTACGGCGCCGACGATGGTGTCCACGTTCTCGACGAAGCAGGCGACCACGCGCGGGTCGAACTGGGATCCCGCGTAGCGCTCGAGCTCCGCGATCGCGGCGTCCATCGACAGCGCCTTGCGGTAGACGCGGTCGGAGGTCATGGCGTCGACGGTGTCGGCGATCATGAACAGGCGCGCCTCGATCGGGATCTCGTCGCCGCGCAGGCCGTACGGGTAGCCGCGGCCGTCCCAGCGCTCGTGGTGGTAGCGGACGATGCGCGCGGCGCCCTCGAAGTAGGGGATGTTGCGCAGGATCTGGTAGCCCGTCTCCGGGTGGCGCCGCATCTCCACCCACTCCTCCGGCGTGAGCCTGGCCGGCTTGAGCAGGATGTTGTCGGAGACGCCGATCTTGCCGATGTCGTGGAGCAGCGCGCCGCGCCCGATGTCGCCCAGGCGCGAGGACGGGATGCCGTAGGCGCGCGCGACGCCGAGCGTGTACGCCTGCACCCGCTGCGAGTGGTCCTGCGTCTCGCGCTCGCGCGCGTCGAGCGCGGCGCTCAGCGCCTCGAGGGTCGCGTTGTAGGAGACCTCGACGTCCTCGAGCGCGAGGTTGAGCTCGCTCGTGCGGCTCTCCACCATCTCCTCGAGCGAGCGCTGGTAGCGCTCGTTCTCCAGGCGCAGGCGCCGGCGGTCGAGCGTGCTGTGGAGCGCGCCGACGACGTCCTCGATCTTGAACGGCTTGGTGATGTAGTCGTACGCGCCGAGCTTGAGCGCGGCGACCGCGACGCGCACGTCGCCCACGCCGGTGAGCATCACGACCGCGGTGTCGGGATAGCCCTCGCGCACCTTCTGCAGGAGCCAGAGCCCGTCCTCGCCCGGCATGTTGACGTCGGCGAGGACCAGGTCGCAGGGGCGCGCCTGCAGCACCTGGAGCGCGGCGCGGGCGTCGCACGCGGTCGCGCACGAGAAGCCGTGCGTCCCGAGCAGGTCGCTGAGCGCGTGCCGGATCATCGCCTCATCGTCGACGACGAGGATGGACGCGGATCCCTTTGCCATGGCGAGGACCTCCTGCTGAGCGCGGCTCACGTTCCTCGCATCGGCACCCGCGCCGGCCGTCTCGAGAGGGGTCTCGTGCTCCACATGGTGGGACGTTTCCGTCCAGGGGCCAGGAGGCGAGGCGCTCCTCCGGCGCAAGCCTGCCCTCCTGCGCCCCGCCCCGCCACGTGGGTTAACATGGTCGAGCCCCTGATGCCCTCCCGGAGCACCCTCCTCCCGACGCTCGTCCTCGTCGCCGCCGCAGGTCCGCTCGCGGCGCGCGCGGCCACGGCGCCCGCGCCCGGCG